>Ga0075421_100013793_pt1 | contig 10084 bp, 7 predicted proteins | sample SoiMetdeltSBSDD5_FD_75292 | JGI IMG/M metagenome (GOLD analysis project Ga0075421, IMG submission 75292) | Bulk soil microbial communities from a Populus tree surrounding site in Tennessee, USA - Soil MetaG P. deltoides SBSDD5 | ecosystem: Environmental > Terrestrial > Soil > Tree plantation... | reverse complement strand
GGCTGTGAACGACCTCTACCACGAGCTGAAGCTGATCCCGTCCGCCGACGTTGTGACGGTGCAGGAATTTCGCCGACGCTACAACGCGGTGGTGCGTGGCTGCCCCTACAACCATGCGCGCGTCGACTATTTGATGGCGAAGGCGGAGCGCGGCGGCCCGTGGATGGAGGCGGTCTGGGCCCGCGCGTATTATGCGCTCGACGTCTACGCGCTCTATGGGCTCTGCCTCGCCGTGCCGCCCCTGGTGCTGCTGCTGTTCCGGTGACGTGTGGCGAACGTGCGAACGGCGCCAGGAGCATCGGGACGACAGACGCGGATGCCACCTCGTGACCTGATTCCAAGATCAACGCCATCTGGCGGTGTCTTTGTCCGTCGGGTGCATCCGGGGCGGGCGGCCGTAGCCTTCACACCCCTTCGGCCACCGGATTGCCGGCGTCGTCGAGGTAGGCGATGCGCAGCATGTTGGTGGTGCCGGGCGAGCCCAGCGGGACGCCGGCGACGATGATCGCACCCTCGCCCGCCCTCGCGAAGCCCTCATCGAAGGCGATGCGGCAGGCTTTGCGCACCATCGCTGTCTGGTTCTCGGGATCGCTGGTGAGCACGCAGTGCACGCCCCACACCAGCGCCAGCCGGCGCGCCGTCGCCAGCACTGGGGAGAGGCCGATGACCGGCAGCCCCGGCCGCTCGCGCGCGACCCGGAGCGCCGTGGAGCCGGTCGCCGTATAGCAGATGATGGTTGCGAGCTTGAGCGTGTCGGCGACGGTGTGGGCCGCCGCGGCGATGGCGTCGGCCGCGGTGGCCTGCGGCTGGGTGCGCGTGGCGTGCAGCAGCGCGCCGTAGCTCGGATCGTTCTCCGCCTCGAAGGCGATGCGATCCATGGTGCGGATCGCCTCGATCGGATATTGGCCGACCGCGGACTCCGCCGACAGCATGACGGCGTCGGCCCCGTCGAATACGGCAGTGGCGACGTCCGACACCTCCGCGCGCGTCGGCACCGGCGAGGAGATCATGCTCTCCAGCATCTGTGTGGCGACGACTACCGGCTTGCCGGCTGCGCGCGCCTTGCCGACGATCTGCTTCTGCAACCCCGGCACGCGTTCCACCGGCAGCTCGACGCCGAGGTCGCCGCGCGCGACCATCAGGCCGTCCGAATTCGCAACGATGTTCTCGAGATCGGCGATCGCTGCGGGCTTCTCGATCTTGGACATCAGCAGGGTCGACTGGTTCGGGCCCATCAGTTCTCGCGCCAGCTTCAGGTCGTCGCCGCGCTGCACGAACGACAGCGCAACCCAGTCGACGCCGAGACGCAGGGCGAAATCGAGGTCCTTCTTGTCCTTCTCCGTCAGCGGCCCGATCGGCAGCACGGTGTCGGGCAGGCTGATACCTTTGCGGCTCGCCAGCATGCCGCCGACGAGAACCTTGGCGTCGATGGTCGACCGCGACTTCTCCAGCACGACCATGCGGATCTTGCCGTCGTCGAGCAGCAGCGTGTGTCCGGGCTCGACCGCCTCGAAGATCTGCGGATGCGGCAGGAACACGCGCTGCGCCCCGCCTTCGGATTCGGTCGCATCGAATCGGAAGGTCGCGCCTTCGCTCAAGCCGACGCGCTCGCCGGCAATGCTGCCGACGCGGAACTTGGGCCCCTGCAGATCGCAGAGGATGCCGATCGGACGGCTGAACTTGGCCTCCGCCGCGCGCACGGCCGCATGCACCTTCTTCACGAGGTCGAAGGGCGAGTGGCTCATGTTGATGCGGAAAACGTCGACGCCGGCCTCGAAGAGGCGTTCGATCATCTCAGGGGCGTACGACGCAGGTCCGAGGGTGGCGACGATTTTGACGCGCCTCGTGCGTCTCATGTGGCTAGTGTCCTGATCGCGATATTCGTCTCAGCTGTAGCGGACTTCTCGATCATCGCACTAGCGTCCCCTTTCGCTGGGATCGGTCAGGCGGATGGTCCAGTCCTTGGCTTCCTGCGTGTCGACCTCGAAGAAGCCCGTGCTCTTATAGCCGCGACGGCCGCAATCCTGAACCCCCCGAATTGTGAACGACTTGTCGGCCGTGCACATGAACGACTTGCCTGCCCATTCACCACCGCGGTCGTAGTCGATGGCGTGGATATAATAGAAGCGGCTGGAAAGCGTTCCCTTGTAGAGGGTCTCGCAGGTCTGGGCGGCGATGTTCCACCAGCCCTCGGTGGTCCAGCCGCTCGGGTCCTGGTAGCCGATGGCGACGCCGATGCGGCTCGTGGTGGTGTTGCAGAGCTTGAGATCGGCATAGGCGGACGATGCCAGAAAGCTGCCCACGAGGAGGGCGGCAGCGTGACGCACGAAAGCTGCCGCGAACGGGAGCGAGGCCGGAATTGACCCCGGCATTGTTTCAAGGCCCTGCATCAGGGATCGACCAGAAGGACGCGGAAATCATTGACGTTGGTCTGCGTGGGTCCGCGCACCACGAGTCCGCCCGCGGCTTCGAAGAAAGTCGTGGCGTCGTTGTTGTCGAGGAACTTCTGGGCGTCGAGGTGGCGGGCCGAGAAGAGCGTGGCGCTGTCGACGATGGCGCCTGCGGGATCGGCCATTTTGCCGGTGCCGCCGTCTATACCGTCGGTATCCGCCGCCAGCGCGCCGATGCCGGCGGCGCCGTCGAGCGCGAGCGCCAGAGCGAGCGCATACTCCTGGTTGCGGCCGCCGCGCCCGCGCGCGTTGCGCACCGTGACCGACAACTCGCCACCGCTCAGGATCGCGACCCTGCGGCCCGCGGCCTTCAGCTCGCGCGCCAGCTTCGCGTGCGCGCCTGCCGCGTCGCGGGCTTCCCCGATGACCGCGTCGCCGAGGTCGACCACCTCGTAGCCCTTGGTTCTTGCGACGGCGGCCGCAGCCGCGAGCGCCGCGGCGGGTGTCGCGATCATGCGATATTCGGCGTTCGCGAACGCGGGATCGCCGGGCTTGGGCGTCTCGTTGGCGGGATCGGCAAGCGCGGCGTCGATGGCAGGCGGAAGGGTGAGGCCGAGGGCCTCCATTGCCGGGCGGCGCCTTTCCAGCACGGCACGCGCGTCCGCGAGCGTTGTCGGATCTGGGACCGTCGGCCCCGAGCCGATGGTGGCGGGATCGTCGCCCGGCACGTCGGAGATGGCGAGGGTAATCACGGAGGCCGGCGTCGCCTTGCGCAGGCGCCCGCCCTTGATGCGCGAGACGTGACGCCGCACGGTGTTCATCTCGTGAATGTCGGCGCCGCACTTGAGGAGACCGCGCGAAAGCCTGGTCTTGTCGGCGAGGGTGAGGCCTGCTGCGGGCGCCGCCCAGAGCGCCGAAGCCCCGCCCGACAGCAGGACAAGGACGAGATCACGGCTTGTCGCCGTTGCGACGAGGGCAAGCGCACGCTCTGCCGCCGTCTGGCTGGCGGCGTCCGGGGTCGGATGCCGCGCGGTGATGATCTCGATCGCGGCCGGACGCTGCGCGCCGAGCGTCTCGAGCGAGCCGTGCGGCGCTGTCGTGAACCCGGCAATCCGGTCGATGACACCCTGCGCGCGGTAGTGCGCATCCGCGGCCACCGCCATGGAGGCTGCCGCCTTGCCAACGCCAACCACGAGGAGGCGTCCGCCTGCCGGCGGTGCCGGCAGATGCGGCGGCAGGCACACGGCAGGGTGGGCCGCAGCCACGGCAGCGTCATAGAGCGCGAGCAGGGCCGCCCGCTGCTCGGCTTGTGCGGCTCCGTTCGCCATGGATCGTCGACTGGGCCTGATGCTTCCTGCCACCATTTGCCGGTACGACGCAGGTTGGGTCAAGCCGAGCGCAGTTCCAGCCAGGACGCGGGACCGCCCGACCTGCGCGCTTTGCGGCAAGGGGGTGCGCCCACTATAGTCGGGCCATGGCCGATGATGCATCGCCGGTGCACGGCATCCCCGACGAAGAGCACGAGAGCTACCGCATCCTCGGTGGCCGTGCCGACGCCGGTCTCATCCTGCTTTGCGACCACGCCGCCAATGCCATACCCCCGCCCTACGGCACCCTGGGGCTTCCTGCGGAGCAGCTCAGACGCCATATCGCCTACGATATCGGCGCGGCGCGCGTAACGGCGGGCTTGGCTGCCGCTCTCGGGGCGCCCGCGGTGATGACCCGCTTCTCGCGCCTGCTGATCGACCCCAACCGCGGCGTGGATGACCCGACCCTTATCATGCGGTTGTCGGACGGCGCGGTCATCCCCGGCAACCGCCGCCTCGACGAGGAGGAGCGCCGGCGGCGCATCAGCCTCTACTACGCGCCCTACCACCGCGCCATCGACAGTGTCATCGACCGGTGCAGCGCTTCGGCGCGTCGGCCCATACTGCTGTCCATCCATTCCTTCACCGAGAGCTGGAAGGAAACCCCGCGACCCTGGCACGTCGGCGTGCTGTGGGACCGCGACCAGCGGCTCGCCCGGCCGCTCATCGACGCGCTCCACGCCGAGGGCGGTCTCATCGTCGGCGACAACGAGCCCTATTCCGGCCAGCTCGAGGGTGACTCTCTCTGGCAGCACGCCACGAGCCGGGGGCTCGCCAATGCCCTGATCGAGATCAGGCAGGACCTGATACGGGACGAGGGGGGGCAGGATGCATGGGCGCAGCGGTTCGCCCGTATTGTACGCCGCGTTCTCGCGCATACATTTGGCTTGCATTTAGAGGGGGCTGTCGCGGGCGACGCCCCACGCGTAGGCGCCGCCACAGCCTCCGCGCGTGGCTCGATGAACGGAGCAGGGACAATGACCAAAATCGATCAATCTCTCCAAAGCGAGTTGGAGGCTGCCGCATTCCGGCGCTTGGTCGAGCATCTGCGCGCGCGCAGCGATGTGCAGAATATCGACCTCATGAACCTCGCGGGGTTCTGTCGCAACTGCCTCGCCAACTGGTATCAGGAGGCAGCCGGCGCCAAGGGCCTGGAGCTCACCAAAGACGGCGCGCGCGAGGTGATCTACGGCATGCCCTACAAGGAGTGGCAGGCCAAGTACCAGAAGGAGGCGAGCGCCGAGCAGAAGGCAGCCTTCGCGAAATCGAATCCGCATTAATGCGATGATCGAGAAGCGCGAATTGTTGCGCGGCGCCGGTGATCGTCAGGCTCGCGAAATTCATTTCTCGCTTGCGGCGAGTCCGGCGATGCGGACGCCAGCATCGAGTGCTACGCCAACCTTTCGTGAATTTCATAATGCTTGGAAAAGCTTGACTGGCGGCCCGTTCGAACGGGCCGCCCGGCACTCGGGCCTTGACACTGCCATTGAGCCGCCTAATTAGGCGCGGGCCAGTGACGGCACCGGGCGCGCCCTACTGTCGCACGCGCGTCAGCCGCATAACAAAGCCACAATCGCGCGCTTGGGGCCTTTCATGACCTGGCAAAGGCGCACCGGCTGGACGACCGAGGAGGAAGGCTTGAAATGTCGGCCTTGATCGAAGCTTCCGATCTCAGGAAGCAGTTCGGCGATATCGTCGCCGTCAATGGCATTTCTCTCAATGTCGAGCGGGGCGAGGTGCTGGGCTTCCTGGGCCCTAACGGTGCCGGCAAGTCGACCACCATGAAGATGCTTACCGGCTTCCTGGAGCCGGACGCCGGGAGTGCCCGCATCGCCGGCATCGACGTGCTGGAGAATCCCAAGATGGCCCGGGCGAAGCTCGGCTATCTGCCGGAGGGTGCTCCCTGCTACGGCGACATGACGGCCCGCGCCTTCCTCACCTTCATAGCGGAAATCCGCGGCTTCGATCGGGCGGAGGGCGGCAAGCGTGTCGCCGCCGCCGTCGACAAGACCGAGCTTCACTCCGTGCTCGAGCAGAGGATCGATACCCTCTCCAAGGGCTTCAAGCGCCGCGTGGCCATCGCCCAGGCCATCCTGCATGATCCGCAGGTGCTGATCATGGACGAGCCGACCGACGGTCTCGATCCCAACCAGAAGCACCAGGTGCGCAAGCTGATCGCCGGCATGGCCAAGGACAAGGCCATCATCGTGTCCACCCATATCCTGGAGGAGGTGGAGGCGGTGTGCTCCCGCGCCATCATCATCAACCGCGGGCGCATCGTCGCGGACGGCACGGCAGAGGACCTGATGCGCCGCCTGCCCTATCACAATACGATTGCCCTCAAGGTGGCGACTGCGCGCGCCGAGGCCATTGCCAAGGCCCTGGGCGACTTCTCGGCCATCTCGAAGGTCGAGCGGGTGGGCGTCGCCAACGGCCGCGTGCAGTTGCGGGCGGTGCCGAGCGTCGGCGCGCCCATCCCGGCCGAACTCGCCTCCATGATCCGCACGCGCCTGATCGAGGCCGAGGAGGTGCAGGTCGAGCGCGGCAATCTCGACGACGTGTTCCGCCAGATCACCACCTCGGATACGGGGGCCGGCCATGCATGAACTCGTGCGCAACACGTGGATCATCGCCAAGCGCGAGTTCATCGCCTACTTCAGCACGCCGCTGGCCACCGTCTTCCTGATCATCTTCATTGCGCTCACCGGTGCGTTCGCGTTCTACGTCGGCGGTTTCTTCGAGCGCGGCCAGGCGGACCTCGCACCGTTCTTCCAGTACCATCCCTGGCTCTATCTTCTGCTGGTGCCCGCGGTTGCCATGCGGCTGTGGGCGGAGGAACGCAAATCCGGCACCATCGAGCTGCTGATGACCCTGCCGATCTCGCCCTGGGAGGCCATCCTCGGCAAGTTCCTGGCCGCCTGGGCCTTCATCGGCGTAGCGCTGGTGCTGACGATGCCGATGTGGATCACCGTCAATATCCTCGGCAATCCCGACAACGGCGTGATTCTCGCCGGCTACATCGGCAGCTTCTTGATGGCGGGCGCGTTCCTGGCCATTGGCTCGTGCATCTCGGCGCTGACCAGGAACCAGGTAATCGCCTTCATCGTCGCCTCCACCATCTGCTTCCTGCTCGTCATGAGCGGGCTCGAGCTGGTGCTCAACGTGCTGCGCGCCTGGACGCCGGGCTTCGTCGTCTCGGCCGTGTCGTCGATGAGCTTCCTGTCGCATTTCGACCGGATCACCAAGGGCTTCCTGTCGCTCTCCGGCGTCATCTTCTACCTGTCGCTGATCGCCTTCGCCCTGTTCACCAACAAAATCCTGGTCGATCTGAAAAAGGCCGACTGAGGGAGCAAGCCCCGTGTCCGACAATTCCAAGCAAGCCCCGGCCTTCTATCAGCCCGTGATCGACTGGGCGGCCCGACTGCCGCGCCACACGCTGGCCTGGAGCAGCATCGCCCTGGCGTTCATCCTCCTGTTGAGCGTCAACCTGTTCGCGGGCAGCACGCTGCGCAATGCCAAGGCGGACCTGACGCAACAGCGCCTCTTCACGATCTCGGAGGGCACGCGCGGCATGCTGCGCGCCATCGACGAGCCGATCAGCATGCGGCTCTACTTCTCCAAGCGCCTGGGCGAGGCCGCTTCCATCTACGCCCGCTATTTCGAGCGCGTGCGCGCGCTGCTGCAGCAGTACAGCGACATCTCCGGCGGCCGGCTGCAGCTCACCGTGTACGATCCCGAGCCGTTTTCCGATGCCGAGGACCGCGCGGTTGCGGCGGGCCTGCGCGGCGTGCGCCTCAATCAGGAGGGCGAGGTCGGCTACTTCGGCCTTGTCGGCAGCAACTCCACGGATACCGACGCCACCATTCCCTTCTTCACCACGGATCGCGAGGTCTATCTCGAGTACGATCTGACCAAGCTGATCTACACGCTGGCGAACCCGAAGAAGCGGGTGGTCGGCCTCATTACCAGCCTGCCGCTCGATGGCGGCGCCATGAACCCGATGGCCATGATGAGCGGCGGGCGCCAGCAGCCGCCGCAGATGATCATGGAGCAGATCCGCGACTTCTTCGAGGTCAGGACGCTCGGCCAGGACATCAAGGAGGTGCCTGCCGACGTCGACGTCCTGATGATCGCTCAGCCCGATCGCCTCACCCCCGAGGCGACCTATGCCATCGACCAGTTCGCCCTCGGTGGCGGCAAGGTGCTGGCGCTGGTCGACCCGGTTGCCGAGCTTGGCGCGCGTCCCGGCCCGATGGGCATGATGCCGCCGAGCCCGACGAGCCCCGAGTTCGTCAAACTGCTGAAGGCCTGGGGCGTCGACTTCGACCCCAGCAAGGCCGTGGGCGACATCGCTACCGCGCGGCGCGTGCAGTTCGGTGGTGGCGCGCGCCCCGTGGTGACAGAATATGTGGGTTGGCTGGGCCTCGACCGCTCCAGCCTCGACCAGAAGGACGTGCTCGCCGGCGGCATCGAGCGCCTCAACCTTGCCACCCCCGGCTTCATCTCCAAGGCCGAGGGCGCGACGACGACGGTCTCCGCCCTGCTGCACACCAGCCCGCAGGCCATGCAGATCGCGGCCGAGAAGTTCTCTGCCGCGCCCGATCCCGTGGGCCTGTTGCGCGCCTACAAGCCAGAGGGCAAGGCGTTGACGCTGGCGGCGCGCATCTCCGGCACTGCCAACAGCGCCTACCCCGAGGGGGCCCCGAAGCCCGTGCCCAAGGCCGAGGACGGTGACAAGCCAAAGGACGGGGCGGCTGCGGCCAAACCGGACGACAAGGCGAAAGAGGAGAAGCCCGAGGGTGCCGCGGCCAAGCCGCACAAGGCCTCCGGCCGGATCAACGCCATCGTCATCGCCGATACGGATCTGCTGGGTGATCAGTTCTGGGTCGACGTGCGCGACTTCCTGGGCCAGCAGGTGGCCATTCCCAACGCCAGCAACGCCGCCTTCATCGTCAATGCGATCGACAACCTGTCGGGTTCGGACGCGCTCATCGCGCTGCGCGGACGCGGAGCCGACGACCGGCCGTTCCTCCTCGTCAACGATCTGCGCCGCGAGGCCGAGCAGCGCTATCGCGAGAAGGAGCAGGCCCTCACCGCCAAGCTCAAGGAGGTGCAGGATCAGCTCGCCAAGCTCGAGAGCGCGGGCGATGGGAGCAACGTCATCCTAAGCGAGGGCGACCGGCAGACGATCGAGAAATTCCGCGGCGACATGCTGTCGGTCCGCCGCGAGCTGCGCGAGGTCAAGCGCGCCCTGCGGCAGGACATCGATCGGCTCGACGGCTGGCTCAAGTTCACCAACATCGCGTTGGTGCCCCTGCTGATCGGAGCTGGCGGGATCGGTTTTGCCGCCCTGCGCCGCCGCAAGAAGGGCCCGGCGCCCGCAGCGGGCAAGAGCGGATCGGGCACGGGAGAAGCATCGGCATGAAACCCAAGGCCTTCGCAGCGCTGGCGGTCGCCACGGTCGCGTGCCTCGCGCTTGCGATCACCACGTATGCTGCCCAGAACCGTTGGGCGCAGGCGGCCGTTTCCGGCACTGCACTCTTCCCCACCCTTGCCGCCCAGGCCGGCAATGTCGCGAAGGTCGAGCTGAAGCAGGGTGACAGCGCGATCACCCTGGCGCGGGACAAGGAGGGCTGGACGCTGGCCGACCGCGCCAACTATCCCGCCAAGGCGGAGGCCGTGCGCGCGCTCATCGTCAAGCTGGCACAGGCGGAGCTGGTCGAGGCCAAGACCCGCAACAAGGACCGCTACGCCTTGCTGGAGCTCGAGGAACCGGGCGGCAAGGACGCCAAGTCGCGCCAGCTGCGCCTCCTCGACGACAAGGGCGCCGTGCTGGCCGAAGCCGTGATCGGCAAGCGGCGCTATGACGCCTTCGGCTCCAACAGGAGTGGCACCTACGTGCGCAAACCCGGCGATGCGCAGACCTGGCTCAGCAATGCCGACCTCGATCTCACGGTGGCCGTGAAGAGTTGGGTGAACCCGGCCGTGCTCGACCTTGCGGCCGCCAAGATCGGCAAGCTGATCGTGGAGGTGCCCGGCGAGGAGCCCCTGACGATCGAGCGCGATCCGACGGACAAGAGCAAATACACCATCGCTGCCATCCCCGACGGCAAGAAGCTGAAGGCCGGCGCCGGCCCTGACAGCATCGTGCGCGCGGCCGGCAACATCGAGATGGAGGACGTGCGCAAGGCCGTCGGCGCCCCCGGTACCGACGCCGGTGCCGTCAAGCTCGAGGGTGACGGCGGGCTTGCCGTCACGCTGAAGTTGCGCAAGGACGGCGAAGATTCCTGGGTGTCGCTCGAGGCCAGCGGCAGCGATGGCGACGCG
>Ga0075421_100013792_pt1 | contig 10084 bp, 13 predicted proteins | sample SoiMetdeltSBSDD5_FD_75292 | JGI IMG/M metagenome (GOLD analysis project Ga0075421, IMG submission 75292) | Bulk soil microbial communities from a Populus tree surrounding site in Tennessee, USA - Soil MetaG P. deltoides SBSDD5 | ecosystem: Environmental > Terrestrial > Soil > Tree plantation... | reverse complement strand
CGGGCTTTCGACCAGGCATGACTCACCTCTTGAGGGTGTTTTAGCAGATGAGTAACGCTATCACAGTCTATCAAGCCAGACAAATCATTTGTTGCAGAATTTAGTTTACAAACCACTAGTATTCCTTACGAAAATGTTCTGCGGGTATTACCAGTCGAGTTTTATGTGTATTACGCCGATGGCTCACTTGGTAAAAGAGGGGCAGCTCTGGACAGTGAAGGTGCTAAGAGCATTCCCCAGATTTGCCTTCCCTGCCACGGAGGAAATTACAGCACCAGCACCCACAATGTGACAGGTGCCTCCTTCCTGCCGTTCAATGTGTTTAGCTTCGATTATAGCCAACAACACACATATACGCAGCTGTCTCAGGAAGAGAAAGACGCATTTCGACAATTGAATGCATTCGTAAGAGATACTACGTTTCCGTACGACGGAAGTGTCAATAACAACCCCGTCCGTCAATTCATTGATGCTATGTATCCGCATCCTGATGGTCTCCGGAATAGCACTGGTGTGTATCTCCAGCGTAGCACTGCAGTCGATGCCGCTACTGCTCCAGACTGGAGCGACCCGACCGCATATCGCTTCGTAAAGACATACTGCTTTTCTTGTCATCTTACGAACAGAACTGATATTTTTACTACGTATGATAGCTTTATAGTAAATGCTAGTTCAATCAGGAGTGCTGTCTGTACAAGCCATACAATGCCACACGGCGAGGTTCAGTATAACAAGCTATGGGCCGCGGGTAATAACCTTGACAGCATACTTCCTCCCACTACCAGGAGCGCCCCATGCGTTCAATAAGGTAATCGTTATGGTTGAAGAATGCAGACCGCGAGGTCTCGCGTAGCGGACCTCGCGGGTCTTGCTTGTGTGGGCGTTCTTCTGGACTCCCGCACCCTAAAGGGTATCTGCGACTTTCGCGGGAGTGACCGCGGCCTATTTATTTTTCAAAAGTGACGCTGAAAAACTTACAGGGGGTTCGCCGGCTTCTGGCCCCGGCGTGAGGCTTCGACGGCGCGCAGGTGAAGCATGATGTTGGGGTAAACCATCTGCAAGCGTTGGAGCGCCGAGGAGGGCAGCGCCCAAACTTCACTCGCTTGGGTCGCGGAACTGGACGCGTTGCGCAGCCGCCCATACAGCGCCGCGCGCGCGCCAAAAAATTCTCCGGGCGTCTTCAACTCATCAATCAGTTGCCCCTCTTTATCCACCACCGCAATCGCTCCCGAGACAAGCAGATAAGCCTCATAGCCCGGTTCCCCAATCGTAAAGAGCTTATCGCCCGGCTCCAAATGCTGCGGACGGAAGTCGAGCGCCAAATCCAGCAGCGTGCCCCACGGTAAATCCTTGAATAAGGATTGGGCCCACAGCCAATCGGCGCGGTCGAAGGCGGCCGGCAAGTTCAGGCGCTCGGCCACGGGTCGAAAGACTTCGGCGCTCAAGCTCAAAAGTTGCGTCGGGCCGCGGCTGATGAGCGAACTGGTGCGGACCTCACCTTGTAACGCGCCGCGCTCACCCACGCTGGTGCCACGACCTATGACTCGCTGCAGTTCGCCCTTGGTCCAAACCTCGACCAGACCGGAATGGACGATGTATGTTTGTCCATCCGAAGTGTCTCCCTCGTGGATCAGGGTTTGTTTGTCTTCCCCTTGAATTAAAGTGGCGGCCTGCGCAAGTTGAGCGCGTTCTTCGAGCGGCAGCCGAGCAAAGAGCGGGCAGGCCGAAATTGTCTCCAGGCATTCCTCGTCTTCGGCGCTGGCGACGACGCGGCCCATGCCGCTGATATGTCCGCTAATAGCAAATTCCACCTGTCCGGCCCATTCCGCATCTTCCGGGAGAGAATGCTTGCTGGTGTGCGCCAGGATCAGACGATGCCCCTTGGCGGCTAAGGCCTTGATCACCTCCGGCGTAACGGTGGTGTGGACCGCGCCGCCGCCCACATCCTGAACCAAAACGCTTGCGCCCTCGGCGAAGTGGATCAACTCGTCGCGGCGGGCCGGGGTGAGCACGCCCTGCTTGACCAGTTCCTCGAACCAGCTTTCGTCGTAGCGCATGTCGCCGGAATAGTAGAGCGCGTTCGCCCGCACGGCAATCGTTGGGATGGAGTGGATGGCGTAGATGGCTTCAAAGCGCCGGCCTTCAAGCTCGACGGGGTGGCCGGGGTTGAGCGGATAAAAATCGAACAGGAGGGCGACATCTCTCTCCGGCAGCGCGAGCATCGCGCTCAACAGCCGCAGTAGACTGGCATAAATAATGTCCGAGGTCAGCAGCCGGACGCGATGATCGCCCATGAGTAACAGTTCGGGTAGGCCCGCCAGATGATCTTCGTGCAGATGCGAGAGCACGACTTCCGAGATTTGGCCGGGCGAGATGCCCAGGTTGCCCAGCCGCATCCGCAGGAAGGCGGCGGTGTCGAAGAGAGTCGCTTGGGTCTGAACGTTGTTGCCCAGGTAAGCGAGGAAGCACGTTGTAATGCCGCCGGGGTCAAAGCCGTCGCTCCCGCCGATGAACTGCAAAGTGAGTTCCTGGCGCAAGAGAGGCCGCGCGGGGGCCAGGCTGAGCGGCGTGGGCGTGCTCGTGATGAGGATGGGGATGGAGGCGATGACCGTCCCCTCTTCCCGGAAGACGAAGCGTTCGCCTTCGAGTGTGATGCGGACTCCGCTCAACTCACCGCCACCCGCCTCCAGGCAGGTGAGTTCCGCTAAATCGTGCGTCTGCGGCATGCCGCCTAAAGGTTCGTAGTAGCCCACGGCGTCGCATTCACGTTGCAGCCATTTGTAATCGCCATAATCCGCCGCCTCGGTTGGGCCGGTGATGGTTTCATCCAAGATCACTCGCAGCCGTTGGGCCTGAGACAACGTCGGGGTGATGATGCGGGTGCGCAGGCCGCCGCTGCCAAAGAAATTGGAATAGAGCAGGAATTCGACGCTGGCATAGTTGATGCCCTGGCGCACGAAGCCGCTTGAGCCTAATTGTTTTCCGGCCGGCATATCCGGCGCAATCAGAATGATGCGCGGCGGCTTGAGGCCGTGCGCGAGCAGATATTTCAGCGTCTCCGGTGGGCAGTTGACGAGGATCGCGCCGGCCTGCGTCTCGACGACGTAGGTGCTGTTGGGCAGCGAATAGACGCGCTCCGGCGTGTCGGACTGAACGTCAGTCATGATTTACTCGAACTGGGAGTCCGGCGGTCGCCTGGAAGAGTGGGTTGGGGGTAGGGGACGGCAGAATTTGGCGCAGATAACCTTGAACGCCTTTCTCTTGCCGCCAATCCTGAGGATAACCCAGGGAGACTTCTTGAAAGAGAACGCCATCGCGGTAATCGGTGGAGCGGGTGTGCAGGTGGCCATAGATGACGGTCTGCACCGGGAAGCGCGTGTGCCAATCCTCGGTGCGCCGCGTTCCGCACCACAATGAAAAGCGAGGAATATATTTCAACTTAATCACATCCTGCCTGAGCGGAAAATGGTTGATCAAGATCAATGGCGTCTCGGCGCCGGCGGCTTGCAAGCGCTGCTCGGTGTAGTGACAGCGCAGCCAACACCAGGCCGAGCGCGAAGGGTAAGGCTCCGGGTGAAGCAGAAATTCATCGCTGCACACCACGCCGGATTCTTCCGCCCACGCGACTGCCTCATCCTCCGGGATATGTTCAGGCCGGAAACTGTAATCGTAGAGTAGAAAAAGTGGCGCGAGCCGGCAAGCGGTCCCTTCGCCCGGCCAAAGGGCGTAAGGGTCCTCCGGAGTCAGCACGCCATAATCACGGCACAAGGCAACGAGCCGCCGGTATTTCGCTTCTCCGCGTAAGGCTGGCGGCTCCGCCTTCAGCGTCCACAAATCATGGTTCCCCGGCGTCCAGATCAACTTGGCGAAGCGTTGCGTCAGAACCGAGAAGGCAAATTCCATTTGCCATTCCGTCTCGCCTAAGTCGCCGGCCAGGATGAGCCAATCGTCGGGATAAGGCGGGAGAGCTTCCAGCGCTTGCCGATTGCTTTCGTAGGCGAGATGGAGGTCGCTGATGGCATAGAGCTTCATAGAGTCAACGGATGACACGGATAACACGGATGATGGATGGAACGGAGGAGAAAATCCGTTAAATCCGTTCCATCCGTTGATTCAAAATTCAATCTTGAGCAATTTGAGCGGTGTGCCCAAGAACGCGCGCACGTAACGCTCCGTGATAGTGTGCGCCTCAAAGTGGGGCCAGTGGCCGGCCTTGGGCAGCACGCGCAGGTCGGCGTCCGGCCACTCGTCGGAGACGGCGCTGGCATCCCGCAGTGGCACCGTGTTGTCCTCCATCCCCCACAACACGAGCGAGGGCGCTTTGATTTCAGACAGCTTGCCGCGCAGGTCGCCATCGCGCATGGCCCAATAACATTCCGCGCGTACCCGCCCCTGGCCGGGACGGCGCGCATCGGCCCGCAGACGTTTGTAACTCTCCTCGGTGATGCCCGTGCGTTCGGCGAAGGAGGCCGGGCGCATGAGTTGATCCGTCAGCCCGACCATTTGGGTTTCAAAGAGCGAGACGATCCAGGTGCCGATGGGGAAACGCTCCAGCAGGACGATGGGCAAAACAAACAAGTTGATGAATAACGATAACCGCCCGCTGATGGTGGGACAAAGCAGCACCAGCCGTTCGACCTGTTCGGGATGGCGGAGCGTGAGATGCAAGCTGATCATCCCACCCATGGAATGGCCGATCAACAGCGCCGGTTTATTCGTCACCTGCTTGAGGAGGCCGGAGATCAAATCTGCGTAGCCGACCATAGTGGCTCGCTCCTGACCGGGCGGCGATTCGCCGTAGCCCGGCAAATCCACCGAGAGGCAATGATAACTCCGGCTGAGGAGCGGTAAGAGTGGGGAGAGGGCATAGTGGGAGCTTGACCAGCCGTGGATCAAAAGCGCCACGGTCCGGCCGGGCCGCCCCTCTTCCCAAACATGAATCGGTTGGTCGTTGATCGTGTAAACAGTCATCGTTCGTTACTTTAGACCTAAAGGTCTCCATCCCACTCTACTGCACTCCGGCGCTTGGCAAGACCTTGAAGGTCTGGGTAAGAAGCTAGAGCTTCATTTTAGTGGTAAAAGGGAAAGTCGCCAATAAGCAAGTGGCAGGTGGCAAGTGGCAGGTGTCACGTGTTTAGGTGTCATGTGTTTAAGTGAAACCTGAACACTTGGCACTTGAGTACTTGACACTTAAGAACTTGACACTTGAACACTTGACCCTTAAACCCTACCGCTTGAGCCGTGGAAGCAACCTCCCCGTTCCCAGGCTATACACTCGGTATGCGTCCCCAAATTGCTCTAGCATCATCCCCTCTTCGCTATTGATCCGTGACATCACTTCCAGAAAAGTCATCCCGATCCACGTTAGGCCGATAAACCAGTTGGCTGAGATGAACAGCGTCGCGCTCATGATGATCAGAAAGGAGGTGTAGATGGGATGTCGCACCCAGCGGTACGGCCCGCCGGTGACGAGCGATTGTTCCTTCAGCAGTCGAGGCGTATCGCTCCAGTTTCTCCCCAGAGCCGCATGTGCCCACTGGAGCAGCAGAAAGCCGAGTAAGGCCAGACCCACGCCGGCCCAGCGCAGCCCGGCCGGCAGCGGCAGAGTCGCCCAAGCCATCCACGGCGGATAGAAGATATAGATGACGGTCCCGATGAAAGCGGGCAGACTCAACAAATTTGCGATAAGCGGCGTTGATTTTTCTTCTCGAGCTTTTACCGTGTCTTCATCGGGACGACCCATCTTCCGTGTGTAGTAGCCACGATGCGCAATAAAGCCGACGAATAAAACGAGCAGGAGGATTCGGAAGATGAGTTCGGTTTCCATAGGATGATCCTTTTGGAATAAGAATGGTAACTGCTTGGTTGGCCTCACCCCCGGCCCCTCTCCAGAACGTGAACACGGAGAGATGTGTTCATGTTCTGGAGAGGGGAGAAATACAGACGGTTCTGCTTCCCTCTCCTGACGATGCACGCGAAGTGCGCGTGAGCGGAGCGCGGGGCTTTTCCGCGCGCAGTCGAAGGAGCGTCGTCAGGAGAGGGGCCGGGGGTGAGGCTGAATAATCACTTAATTAAATTTATTTCAGCCGATACGTGACCTGTACCGTCACTTGCGCCTGCAACATTGGATTGGGCGTTACTTGCTGATCCATCACCCTCACTTCCACGGGCGTGTCCACCGCCGCGCCCACGGATTGGGCCAGCCGCGTCGCGTTAGCGTTGGCTTCTTCCAGCGCTTTGGCTTGCGCCTCGGCTAAAACCTCCCGGCGCTGATGCTCGCTCAGTTCATAATTGACCGACAGGCTGAAAAGATAGGGCGCGCCCGCGATTTCCCGAATCGTGTTGAGCACATCCCCGACGCGCTCCGCTTGCTGCAAAGTGACCCTCACCGTCTGATTGATGCCGTACAACAGCCGGTTGGTGGGATAACCGTCTGGGCCCATGATTTGTTCGGAGTTCATGGACGGCGCCAGCGTTTGAATATCTTTTTGTTCCACGCCCAGCGCCGTGATGGCCGCCAGCAATTCAGCGAGCTTCGATTTGGAGTTGAGGATCGCCTTGTTCGCATCTTCATCCTTGCTCCACATCCCGAAGGTGACGATAGCGACATCCGGCTGCCCGGTGACCTGGCCGAAGCCCATCACGGTCATCGTTCGAGCGGAGGCGGCGTTGCCGGCGCAGGCCGAGAGCAGCAACAGGATCAATGCCGCCACAACGAGTACGCGTTGCCTTGTCATCTCTAAGGCGCGGTTCATCCGGTCTCCTGCTTGAAGTCTAACTCAGCTTCTTTGTGAGAAAGTAGCGCGTGTGTCCAACGGGGTGATCAAGCAACGTGCCAAAGACTTGATACCCCCGGTGCTCATAGAAGGCGAGCGCTTGAAAACTGAGCGTGTCCAAATGGACCGCGTGACAGCCACGCCGCCGCGCTTCCTGTTCCGCCTGGGCCAGAAGATGCGAGCCGTACCCTTGCCCGCGCAGCTCCTCCTGGAGCCAGAGAATGCTGACGTGCAGCCAACCCCAATACGTCTCGCCGAGCAAACCGCCGACGAGCGTTTGATCGGAAGCGCGGAGAAAGAGCCGCAAGGGGTGGTAATTGTCCTCCGGCGTGTGTTGGCGATTGAAGAGATAGAGGCCTTCGGTAATCGCCCGGATATCCTCGGGTGAGGATTTTTCTTCGAGGAAGATATGGTAGGGTGGAGTTGTCATCAGGCAGAACCTGTCTGGTTGAGCTCGTCGCCCAATTCCAATTTGAGCGCCAAGAGCGATTGATTGACGTCCCGAATAAAAGCCAGCAGCGCGCCGATCAGTGCCAGCAAGCAGCCACTGAAAGAGAGCAGGATGAGCCAGCCCGCGTCCAAGCGTAAGAGCGCCGCGAAGAAGAGGCTGATAATTAATAGCGCCGCCAGCAGGATGCTGATGGTCGCCAGGATGATGGCCTGACGAATGAAATTCGCGCGCCGTTGCAAAATCTTCAACTGCGCTCGGGTGCGGTCTTGATCCGCCGGCGCTTCGATGCGTAACTTCTCGTACAACGTCCGTGCGCGATCAATGGCGCGCCCCAAGCGATTGGTCATCGTCAGGAGCAATAAGCCGACGCCGGAGATGAGGATCACCGGGCCAATCGCAATTTGCAATATGGGAATCAGGTCGGTGACGGAGGGAAAAGACATGGCTGATAATCAGTCCCGCCGATAACCTTCGGGCGGTGCGAGCAAAGCCGCGATCAAGCCTCCCACCAAGCCGAGGCCGGCGCCGAGGAGCCATCCCCCCACCACCTCCAGGCGTGGATGAAAGAAGTAATCTATCAGGCCGCCTAAGACTCCGCCCACGCCCAGCCCGGTAATTAAGCCCGCCCACCCATTTGAGATCAGGCCCAGAATGCCGCTGACCAGCGCGCCGACGATCAACCCATACCCGATCCCGGCATAGAGATTGACGTTCACCATTCCGCTTTGTCCCAAGTACGCGACCAGCGGGCCGATGACCGACCCGATCACGATTCCCCCGATACCGTACATGAGTGCTCGTCCAAAAGATTCAGGCATGGTTTTTCTCCTTCTAAAAGAATCTGATTTGATTTTAGCTTGATTGCCAGAAAGCTTTAAGCGCGGCGCTGACTGACTCCGGGCGCTCGGTGTGTTCTCTGATTTTCAGGTTAAAGCTGTCGGATGTAAATGCACAAGTCATCGCCCCGATCATAAAATTCCGGGATTTGGGCGGCTAAGCGACAGCCCATTCGCTCATAGAAGCGGCGGGCCGGTTCATAGTCCGGGCGGCTGCTGGTCCAAATGACGATCAGCCAGCGGCCTAGCGCGCGGACGGCCGCTTCCACGGCTTGGAACAGCGCGGCGGCGACGCCCCGGCGGGAAGCTGTGGGCGACGTGACGATCCAATATAAATCTGTGGCGCCGTTGGAAAGATCTTTAGGCCCCCAACACACGAACCCCAGCACCTGATCATTTTCACGATAGGAAAGGAAATGATAACCGCTGGCCACGGCATCTTTGAGATAGTCCTCAAAGAGTTCTTGGACGGTGGCTACTTCCTCGGCATTGAAGACACCCACCGCTTCGGTCATAGCCAGAATGGGCGCCAGGTCGCTGGGCTGTGAGGGTTCAACACTCATCACGTTCGTTCCTCAATGTTAGCGCTGAGGCGCTTCGGTGCAATCAGGGTATAAGCCCGGCGGAGGAGCGTCTCGCACTCGGCCCAATCCAGCGCACCATCCAGATAGACACCGACCCAACCCTTCGGCCCCATATAGGGCGGGATGAAAAATCGGTTGGGCGCGGCGCGCACCAGAAAATCTTGATCGCTGGGCATGGCCTTGAGCCAGACGGACGCTCGGCCTTGGCCGTGATGCGTGTCCGCCGTCGCGTACATGGCAAACATTTTGTTGCGCACCCGGAAGGTCGGCTCACCCCAGGCTTCCACTTCTTGCACCTCTGGCAGTGAGAGACACAGTTTGCGAAGCCGGGGCAGGGGCCGAGGCGACTTTGGGGCCGGCTTATTTGAACTTCCCACGCTAGTCAGGCTCCTGAGCCGCCGAACGTCTCAACTGTTTAGTCTGCCCTCGCTGGCGTTTATGCTCCAGCCGTTTTTGTCGCGCCGCCCGCGTAGGTTTGGTGGCGCGCCGAGGTTTGGGCGGTTCGGCGGCTTTACGCACCAGCGCGACCAAGCGCTCACGCGCCTCCTGACGATTCTTTTCTTGAGTCCGAAACCGTTTCGCTTCTATGATCAGTTCCCCATCCGTGGTTAGGCGTTGAGCGACCAAGCGCAGCAAACGCTCCCGGACGGCCGGAGGCAGTGAGGGAGAATGCTGGACGTCAAAACGCAATTGAACCGCGGTGGCGACTTTGTTGACGTTTTGGCCGCCCGGCCCCGAGGCGCGCACAAAAGTTTCGTGCAGTTCGCTCTCGTCAATGCTTATCTGGGGCGTCACTGTGAGCATGCCCCTAGCATACCCGTGACCGCGCGACAGTTCAAGTCAATAGTTTCTGGTGATTATTCACAAATGCTCCAGGCCCGCGTCCTCGCGGACGGAGAGCAGCCGAGATGTGAATAATCGAATAGTTTTGTTAATCGTCCTCATCTTCTTTCGGCTGACGCCCGGCATAGCGTTTGGCATACGCCGCCTGGATTTTATCCGGCGGGTGCGTATCGCAAGCGACGAGCGGACGTTGCGCCTCCGGCACCCGATGTCCGCCGGGGCTGGTCACCGTCCAATCTAGAAGTTTCCCATCGGGGTGATACACAACCAGCAGGTCATAGGTTTTACCACACACGATGCACCCATGCCGTTCAACGACGCGTCTATTCTCGGTCATGGAACACCTCCTTCTAATCCAAAGATATACATATCCAAAAACGCATTGCGGAATTTCCCCTGGGGATCGTAGGCCTGAAGCAAACGTTGAAAGTCCGGCAGCTTCGGGTAGAGCGCCGGCAGGCGCGTGGGTGAGAGAGTAAACAGCTTGGCCCAATGTGGGCGAGCCTGGAGCGGCGCGAGTTGCGCTTCGATGAGCGGCAACACCGGTTGAACCGCTAGCCAGTTTTTCTTCCACGTAAAGTGGATGGCGACACA
>Ga0075421_100013791_pt1 | contig 10085 bp, 2 predicted proteins | sample SoiMetdeltSBSDD5_FD_75292 | JGI IMG/M metagenome (GOLD analysis project Ga0075421, IMG submission 75292) | Bulk soil microbial communities from a Populus tree surrounding site in Tennessee, USA - Soil MetaG P. deltoides SBSDD5 | ecosystem: Environmental > Terrestrial > Soil > Tree plantation... | reverse complement strand
CCCCGGCACCGGCGGGGTCAACCCGGCCGGGCTGGCGATTTTGCAGGGGGCGCCGCTGCCGAACACGACCGAGACCGGCGATGGGCTCAACGTCTCCGGCTTCCGCTTCAACGCGCCGATCTCGACCAACCTCGACGCCCACATCGCGAAGCTCGACTACCGGCTCAACGACCGCCACTCGCTCTTCGTCCGCGGCAACTACCAGAACGACCTCTACGGGACGGCCCCGGCCTTCCTGACGACGCCGGCCCCGAACCTCTGGGTCCACCCGAAGGGTTTCGTCGCCGGCCACAATTGGACGGCGACCAACACTCTGGTCAACAACTTCCGGGTCGGGCTGACGCGCCAGTCCTTCTCGCAGCAGGCCGACTCGGACCAGAACCAGGTCACCTTCCGCTTCGTCTACCAGCCCTTCCTCTACCAGCGGGCGCAGAACCGGACGACGCCGGTGTGGAACTTCGTCGACGACCTTTCGTGGGTCAAGAACACGCACACCATCCAGTTCGGCACCAACATCCGCCTTATCCGCAACAGCCGCGACTCGTTCACCAACTCGTTCGACGTGGCGATCATCAACCCGTCGGCCTTCGCCACCTCCGGCTCGACGCTCAACGCGCCGCTCACCGACCTCTCATCGCAGACGGCGCTCATCGACATCCGCTCGGCGGTGGCGGCGGTGCTCGGCCGCGTCTCGCAGTACACGGGCAACGGGGTCTACGACGCCGACGGCGGCCTGCTGCCGACGGGGAGCCCCGCGGCGCGCACCTTCGCGACCGAGGAGTACGAGTTATACGGGCAGGACACCTGGAAGGTGCGGCCGAACCTGACGCTCAGCTACGGGCTGCGCTGGAGCACGGCCACGCCGGTCTACGAGACGAACGGCCTCCAGGTGGCGCCGACGGTCAGCCTCGGCGACTTCTTCCGGCGCCGCGTCGAGGGCGCCTACAACGGCCAGCCGGTGCTCGACCTGATCACGCTGGACCGGGCCGGCAAGGTGAACGACCGTCCCAGCTTCTACGACCAGGACTGGAACAACTTCGCCCCCTCGGTGGCCGTCGCCTGGTCGCCCGACTTCGGCGACAACAGTTTCGGCCGGCTCTTCGGGCGCGAAGGCCGGTCAGTCGTCCGCGGCGGCTTCCGCATGCTCTACGACCGGATCGGGAGCGCGCTCGCGGTCAACTTCGACCTCAACAGCCAGATCGGGTTCAGCTCCCGGTCGGCGAGCGCCAATAACGCCTGTAACCAGACGACCCGCCCCTGCCCGCTCCTGACCGGGCTTGACCCTAACGTCAAGAGCTACCCGGGCGTCGTCGTGCCGGACTCGCTGGTCTTCCCCTCGGCGCAGCCGACGACCGGCGGCCGCGGCCGCCTCGACACGGCCATCGACGCCTCGCTGACGACGCCGCGGCAGTACACCTGGAATCTGACCTACGGGCGCGAGCTGCCGAAGAACTTCTCCTTCGAGCTGAGCTACCTCGGCCGGGCCGGGCGCGATTTGTTGCTGGTGCGCGACGTCATGCACCTCAACAACCTGCGCGACCCGGCCTCGGGCGTCGACTGGTACGGTGCGGCTGGGGCGCTCGCCGAGCTGCGCGAGCGCGACACGCCGATCGCAAGCGTGGGGCCGATGCCGTACTTCGAGAACCTCTTCCCCGGGCTCGCCGGTGGCGGTCTGACGGCGACGCAGGCCGTCTACCAAATGGTCGCCCGCGTGCCGGGGGGTGGGAACCTGACTGACTGGACCGCGGTCCAGGACGAGCTCAACGACGTCTCGCGGCTCGGCCCCGGGGCGTTCTACCACCCGCAGTACGCGGCGCTCGCGGCCTGGTCGACGATCGGTTCCTCAGACTATCACGGGATGACGGTCACGCTGCGGCAGCGGCTGCGGACCGACCTCGTCTTCGACTTCAACTACACGCTGGCGAAGTCGTTCGACGACGGCTCATCGCTCGAGGCGCAGGGCGCGACCGGCATCTTCGTGCGCAACCCGCTTGACCTCCGGCTCTCGCGCGCAGTCTCGAACTTCGACGTCCGGCACAACTTCAATGCCAACTGGTTCGCGGCGCTGCCGTTCGGACACGACCGAAGGTTTTTCAGCGGCATCCCGCGCGCCCTGGACGCGGTCATCGGCGGCTGGCAGCTGACCGGCATCGCCCGCTTCCACACCGGACTGCCGCTGCCGCAGGCCTCGGGCGGGCCGTTCGAGCTCGGGACCTGGGCGACCAACTGGCAGTTGTCGAGCGGCGCAGTGCGCATCCGGCCGGTCCAGGAGAGCCCGAGCAAGAACGTCGCCGACCCGACCGGGCAGACGGCGGGCCTGCGGCCCAACATCTTCAGCGACCCGGTCGCGGCCTTCCAGTCCTTCCGCAGCCCGCGCGCGGGCGAGGTCGGCGACCGGAACATCATTCGCATGCCGAGCTACTTTGTCCTCGACGCGGGGCTCGGCAAGACCTTCAAAATGCCCTACTCCGAGGGCCACCAGCTGCAGTTCCGCTGGGAGGTCTTCAACGTGACCAACACGCAGCCGTTCGGCGTCGTCTCGGCGATCGGCGTGCAGCAGGACCCCTACCTCAACCGGCCCGGCTCGGACTTCGGGCGCTTCATCGACTCGCAGAAACCGGTCGGCGAATCCCGGCCGGGGCGCGTCATGCAGTTCGCGCTGCGTTACACGTTCTAAAATGGGCCACGGATGAACACGGAAAAAGCGCGGATTTTCACGGATCAGACCCATGAAAATCCGCGCTTTTTCCGTGTTCATCCGTGGCCCCTTCCCTTCAAAATCCGAGAACCTGGATTCCAGCCCGAATTCTTGAAGCAGCCGCCGCCCGCCCCCACCGTCGATTAACAATTTACGCCCCGCCGTCCACTGGCACCGCAGTTGCCCCTCCCAAGCGCGGATTTCCGCCCACAATTTTGGACGACATTACAGGAGGATTTATGCGTCCCAAGAAGAGCGTCAGCCTCGCCACTCTGCTCTGCCTGGCATTCTCCGCCATGGCGTTAGCCCAGACCTCGACGGTGCGCGGGACGGCGGCCGACCCTCAGGGTCAGCCGATCGCGGGCGCGACGGTCAGGCTGACCGACCCGGCGCGGAACTTGACGCGGACGCAGACGACCAACCAGGACGGCGGCTACGTCTTCAGCGCGGTCCCGCCAGGCACCTACGTGCTCGAGGCCGAGGCGGCCGGCTTCAAGAAGGTAGCAGTCAACGAGGTGCGCGCGCTCGTCGAGACGCCGACCGACGTCGACATCGCCTTCGAGGTCGGCAACGTCACCGACGTGATCAACGTCTCGGGCGGCTCGGAGGCGCCGGTCAACACCTCGGACGCCTCGCTCGGCAGCGCCTTCGAGAACCGGCGCATCGTCGAGCTCCCGCTCAACGCGCGGAACATCGTCGGCCTGCTTTCGCTCCAGGCCGGGGTGACGCGCGGCGGCTTCGTCAACGGCACCCGCGCCGACCAGTCGAACGTCACCCTCGACGGCGTCGACGTCAACGAGCAGCAGGCGGGCGTCGACGTGATCAACGAGGAAGCGTTCGCCAGCGTCCTGCGCTCGACCCCCGACTCGGTGCAGGAGTTCCGCGTCACCACGACCAACCCGAACGCCGATGCGGGGCGCTCCTCGGGCGCGCAGGTCTCCCTCGTGACGCGCTCGGGGACCAACCAGTTCCACGGCTCGCTCTACGAGTTCCACCGCAACACCGTGACCACGGCCAACGACTTTTTCAACAACAAGGCCGGCGTCGAGCGGCCGAAGCTCATCCGCAACATCTTCGGCGGCTCGCTCGGCGGCCCGGTCAAAAAGGACCGCGCCTTTTTCTTCTTCAACTACGAGGGCATGCGCGAGGCCACGGGGACGAGCGCGGTGCGCGTGGTGCCGCTCGCGCACCTCGGCCAGGGGCTGATCCGCTACGAGACGACGAGCGCGGAGGGCGCCCCCTGCGCGACGGCGCAGAACCCGGGCCGGCGCTGCTTCACGCTGACGCCGGCCGAGATCAACGCGGGCTACCTCGCGGCCAACGGCGTCACCCCGGGCGTCAACCAGGCGGCGATCGCCTACCTCGCCGACAAGGCGCGGCGCTACCCGGCCAACGACACGACGGTCGGCGACGGCCTCAACACCGGCGGGTTCCGCTTCAACTCGAACACACCTACCGCCCTCGACACCTACATCGCGAAGTTCGACTTCAAGCTCACCGAGCGCCAGAACGTCTTCGTCCGGGGCAACTACCAGAACGACAACGTGGCGGTCGTCTCCGACTTCCCGGACCTGCCGACCCCGACCAACTGGGTCCACCCCAAGGGTCTGGCGGCCGGACACACCTGGACCATCTCCAACACACTGCTCAACAAGTTCACCTACGGGCTGACGCGGGCGGCCTTCAGCCGTCAGGGCGACTCCAACGAGAACGAGCTCGCCTTCCGGTTCATCTTTGACCCGACGCCGACCTTCGCGCTCAGCCGCGTCACCCCGGCGCACAACTTCATCGACGACCTCTCCTGGGTGAGGGGCAACCATAGCCTGCAGTTCGGCGGCAACGTCCGGCTGATCAGCAACCGGCGCGACTCCGCGGCACTCTCCTACGACTTCATCACGACCAACCCGTCGGGCTACGCCGGGTCGGGCGCCGTCCTGACCAACGCCGGCGAGGCGGGCGAGGGTGACCCGATCTTCCGCGACGTCGCCCCGAGCAGCGTCGCCCCCCTCGGCAACGCGCTCGCCGCCTTCATCGGCCGGTTCTCCGAGTACACGGCCAACTTCCTCTACGACGCGGACGGCAGCCTGCTCCCGACGGGGTCATCGACCCGGCGCAATTTCAAAACGCAGGAGTACGAGGCCTACGCGCAGGACAGCTGGCGGGTGCGGCCGAATTTGACGCTGACCTACGGGCTGCGCTACTCGACCTCGACGCCTGTTTACGAGGCCGACGGGCTCGAGGTCAAGCCGACGCAGAGCCTGAGCGATTTCTTCGACCGGCGGGTCGCGGGGATGGAGCGCGGCGTGCCCTACAACGAGCTGATCTCGCTCGACCTCTCGGGCAAGGCGAACGGCCGGCCCGGCCTCTACCGGCAGGACTGGAATAATTTCGCGCCTTCGGTGGCCCTCGCCTGGTCGCCGGACTTCGGCGACAACCTCTTCGGCCGCCTCTTCGGCCGCCAGGGGAGGGGCGTGCTGCGCGGCGGCTTCCGCATGAGCTACGACCGGATCGGCAGCCAGCTGGCGGTGACCTTTGACCTTAACAACACGCTCGGGTTCGCCTCGGCGCTCTCGGTCTCGCCGAACACCTTCAACGTCTCGACCGAGCTCGCGCCGCTCTACACCGGGGCGATCCCGAACGTGCGCGATCTGCCGCTCATCGCCGGGCGCTACTCGGACCGGGTCGCGTTCCCGCTGACGCACCCGGCGGACAACAGCGAGCGGATCGAGTTCTCGCTCGACGACCGGCTGACGACGCCCTACACCTACAACTTCAACCTCTCCTACGGGCGCGAGCTGGGCAAGGGCTTCGCCTTCGAGGCGAGCTACGTCGGGCGCTTCTCGCGCGATCTGCTCGCGCAGCGTGACGTCATGCACTTCAACAACCTGCGCGACCCGGCCTCCGGCGTGACCTGGTACCAGGCCATGCGCCAGTTGATCGACCTCCGCCACCGGCGGGTCCCGATCCTCTCGGTGGGGCCGATCCCCTTCTTCGAGAACATACTCCCGGGCGTCGCCGACGTCTACGACGTGCCGGGCGGCGCCGCGCGGCTGACTTCGACCCAGGCCATGTACCTCTTCATCGCGACGCCCGAGGTCGGGGGCTTCAACAGCCTCGACTACACCAGCCTGCAGGCGAACCTGGGCTTCAACAACCGGCCCTTCGCCTTCACCGACAACGCCTTCGTCCATCCGCAGTACGCGACGCTCGGGGCCTTCTCGACGATCGCCTGGTCGAACTACAACGCGGCCCAGTTCAGCCTCCGGCAGCGCCTCCGGGAAGATGTCAATTTCGACGTCAACTACACCCTCGGCCACTCGCTCGACAATGCCTCCGGGCTCCAGAACGCGAACACCTTCGTCAGCTCGGCGATGATCCTCAACCCGCTCGACCTGCGCGCCAACTACGCCAGCTCGGACTTTGACGTGCGGCACATCGTCAATGCCAACTGGGTCGTCGGCCTCCCCTTCGGCAAAGGGAAGTCCTTCCTCGGCGATTTGCCTAAAGTCGCCGAGGCGATTCTCGGCGGGTGGACGCTGACGGGCATCTTCCGGTGGAACTCCGGCTTCCCGATCAACGGCGACGCGACGACCAACCTCGGGCCGGGGACCGGCCGCCCGTTCGCCTTCCGCCGCTGGGCGACCAACTGGCAGAGCTCGTCGGGGATGGTCCGGGCGCGGCCGCTCGAGTCCTCGCCGTCGAAGAACGTCAACGGCGAGCCGAACCTCTTCAGCGACCCGCAGGAAGCCTTCCTCAGCTTCCGGGACCCGTACCCGGGCGAGGCGGGCGACCGCAACGTCTTCCGCCAGCCAGGCTACGTCTCGCTCGACGCCGGCCTCTATAAGGCTTTCAACATGCCGTGGGAGAACCACCGGCTGACCTTCCGGTGGGAAGTCTATAACGTGACCAACACGCAGCGCTTTACCGCCCCATCGGGCGGTGGTTTCGGCCTGCCGCCGGACCCGTTCCTGCTCGGCGGCACGGCCCCGGCGGACTTCGGCAAGTTCACCGGGACGCAGACGCCGCTCAACGAGACCAAGGCCGGGCGCGTCATGCAGTTCGCGCTGCGCTACACGTTCTGAACGAGAAGACGGATGACACGGAAGCGACGGATGACCACGGATATCTGACCCGTGTCAATCCGTCAGATCAGTGTCATCCGTGTTCTATCCCCGTCAGGATTTCGCCGATTGATCCGCCGGGAGGCGCCCACCTATAATTGGCCTATGGACTTCAAGCTTGTCTCAGACTACGAGCCGCGGGGCGACCAGCCCGAAGCGATCGAGGCCATGGTGCGCGGCCTCAACGCCGGGGAGCGGCACCAGGTGCTGCTCGGGATCACGGGATCGGGGAAGACTTTTTCGGTGGCCTCGGTGATCGCGCGGGTCAATCGGCCGACGCTCGTCATGGCACACAACAAGACGCTCGCCGCCCAGCTCTACCAGGAGTTCAAGAGCTTCTTCCCGCAGAACGCGGTCGAGTACTTCGTCAGCTACTACGACTACTACCAGCCCGAGGCTTATGTCGCGGCGACCGACACCTATATCGAGAAGGAGTCGACGATCAACGACGAGATCGACCGGCTGCGGCTCTCGGCGACGCGGTCGGTCTTCGAGCGGCGCGACGTGATCATCGTCGCCTCGGTCTCGGCGATCTACGGCATCGGCGACCCGAGCGCCTACTTCGGCATGCTCCTCTTCCTCGAGCCGGGGCAGAAACTGCGGCGGGAGGATTTGCTCAAGAAGCTCGTCGAGATGCTCTACGAGCGCAACGACATCGAGTTCGGGCGCGGCACGTTCCGCGTCCGCGGCGACGTCGTCGAGATTTACCCGAGCTACCAGGACCGGGCCTACCGGGTCGAGCTCTGGGGCGACGAGGTCGAGTCGATCTCGACGATCGACCCGCTGCTCGGCGAGGTCCTCGAGCGCCATGCCGGGCGCATCCCCATCTACGCCAGGTCGCACTATGTCACCCCGGCGGGAACGATCAAGCGCGCGGTCAAGACGATCAAGCAGGAGCTCGACGAATGGGAGCCGCAGCTCGTCGCCCAGGGGCGGCTCGTCGAGGCGCAGCGGCTGCATCAGCGCACCATGTACGACCTCGAGATGTTCAAGGAGCTCGGCTTCTGCCGCGGGGTCGAGAATTATTCGCGCCACCTCACGGGCCGCGCCCCGGGCGAGCCGCCGCCGACGCTCTTCGACTACCTGCCGGAGGACACGATCGTCGTCGTCGACGAGAGTCACCAGTCGGTCCCGCAGATCCGGGGGATGTTCAACGGCGACCGCTCGCGCAAGCAGAACCTGGTCGATTTCGGCTTCCGCCTGCCGTCGGCGCTCGACAACCGGCCGCTCAAGTTCGAGGAGTGGGAGGGGCGCGTCCGGCAGGCGATCTACGTCTCGGCGACGCCGGGCCCCTACGAGCTGACCAAGTCCGAGGGCGAGGTCATCGAGCAGATCATCCGGCCGACGGGGCTCATCGACCCGGAGGTCGACGTCCGCCCGGTGCGCGGGCAGATCGACGACCTCCTCGGCGAGGTCCGCGAGCGGGTCGAGCGCGGCGAGCGGGTGCTGGTGACGACGCTCACCAAAAAGATGGCCGAGGATTTGACCGACTACTACGGCGACCTCGGCGTCCGCGTCCGCTACCTTCACTCGGAGGTCGAGACGCTCGAGCGGATCAAGCTCCTCCGCGACCTGCGGCGCGGCGAGTTCGACGTCCTGGTCGGGATCAACCTGCTGCGCGAGGGGCTGGATTTGCCCGAGGTCTCGCTCGTCGCCATCCTCGACGCCGACAAGGAGGGGTTCCTGCGGAGCGAGTCGTCGCTCATCCAGACGGTCGGGCGGGCAGCGCGCAACGCGCGGGGTAAGGCGATCCTCTACGCCGACCGCATGACCGAGTCGATGCGGCGCGCGATCGACGAGACCAACCGTCGCCGCGCCCGGCAGGAGGAGTACAACCGGGAGCATGGGATCACGCCCGAGTCGATCGTCAAGCCGATCGAGGCGACGCTGGTGACTGCCTACGAGGCCGACTACTTCAAGGTGCCGGTCAACCTCGAGGCCTTCGACGAGTACAGCCCGGAGCGGCTGGCGGCGACCATCGTCCAACTCGAGGGCGAGATGCGCGAGGCAGCGAAGAAGTTCGAGTTCGAGCGCGCGGCCGAGCTGCGGGACAAGATCAAATATCTGAAAGAGCGCGAAGTTTTGCTCTCGGGGTGAGGGCGGATCGCGCGGGATCACCGCCCCCGCCCGGCGCGGCGGGCCGCCGTGACGGATTAATATTAATTCTCTTGCCCCCCCTGACCCCGGTATTATCATCGGCCCGTCATTATTGTAGGCCGCGACGATTGTTGACGGGTGCGTTATTTCATCCGCCCGCCATTGTCATGATACGGGCCGCGCAACACTTCAGCCAGCCGCCCGTATCCGCCAACCACAGGCTCCCCCCTGAGTAGGCGCCAGATCGCCATGGCCACGACGGTTTCTTTCCGCTGAAGAAGCTTAAAGGCGAGGCCCGGGTGCTCGCCTCCGCGTTCTCCGATGAGGCGCTGAATACCGGGCCGAAGGGACGCGGGAAATAGACCTTGTCCACAGTAGGCGGGGGCGGCGCAGCGACCCATCAGCGTGATGGGCTCCCCGACTGTAGCCGTCCGCCCGTCTCATCATCGTTGCCAACCAATCTCTGTCAGCCTGACGAAAGGGGAACCATGAATCGCCACATCCGACCCGACTCCCAGCTTGCGGTAATCGTCCTGGCAATCAGTCTCGCGGCGGCCGGAGGCAGTTTCGGCCTCATGAGGCCGTCTCTCGCGCGCACCGCGTCACTGGCGGCGCAGGGCGGGGGGTGCAGCTCGCCGAGCCTCACGGCGGCGGGCGATTTCATCGCCGCCGCGCCCTCCGACTTCATCGCGGCGGGCGATTTCAACGGCGACGGGAGGCCCGACCTCGTGACCCTGAATTCGGCCTCGAGCGGGGTTTCGGTCATGCCGGGTAACGCCGCAGGCGGCTTCGGGCCGGCGGCCGTTCACGCCACAGGGCTCAACCCTTCCAGCGCCGCCGTCCGGGATCTTAACGGCGACGGTAAACTTGACCTCGCCGTAGCCAACGGCGAGTCCAAGACGATCACCGTCCTGCTCGGCGACGGGGCGGGTGGATTCGGCCCGCCGGTGGACTTCCCCACAGGAGTTTCCCCCGTCTTTTTGACGGCGGGCGACATCAATCGGGACGGCAAGACCGACCTCGTGGGCACGGCCGTAGAGTTCGGCGCGGGCATGGTCGTGGCCCTGCTCGGCGACGGGGCGGGTAGATTCGGCCCCGCGACGACCTTCCCCTTGACCTCGAGTGTCGCCTTTCATCTGACCCTGACCAATCTTAACTTGGACACCGAT
>Ga0075421_100013790_pt1 | contig 10085 bp, 13 predicted proteins | sample SoiMetdeltSBSDD5_FD_75292 | JGI IMG/M metagenome (GOLD analysis project Ga0075421, IMG submission 75292) | Bulk soil microbial communities from a Populus tree surrounding site in Tennessee, USA - Soil MetaG P. deltoides SBSDD5 | ecosystem: Environmental > Terrestrial > Soil > Tree plantation... | reverse complement strand
CCGTCGAGCGCGAGCTCGCCCAAGACCGTGTAGCCGCTGAGCGCATCGTGCGGGATGGCGCCGATCGCCGCCATCAGGCCGAGCGCGATCGGCAGGTCGTAGTGGCTGCCCTCCTTGGGCTGGCGGTAGCGGGAAATCGGCGTGCGCGATCAGCCGGTTGGGTTTTTGGTATCCGGGCTGTGTCCCGGTGGCGATGGCCCGCCGTTGCCCCAGGATCGCCGCTGGTGAGTTCTGGTGGGTGGGCGGCGCTTCGCGACGCATCCACGGCCAACGTCGGCGACCGACTGTCTGCGCGGAGATCATCGCCAGCGGAAATGGGCGCCCCGGTCCCCGGTGCCGGCACCGGACGCCCCTTGGTGTTTAGTCGTTTTCGCGGAGCCAGCTCTCACAGAGCTCGCAAAGCTGTGCAACCCGCCCGGCAATACGTCCCGCCAGATCTCGAGACGCTGGGGGCGGGGGTTGCTCGAGCAGCGCGATGGTCTCCTTGAGCCATTCGAGCAGCCGCTCAGCTTCGGTTTTTGAGGTAACTTCAGACATGGCAAAGCCTCCGTTGGAGTTGCGGAAGATGTGACAGCCCGCGTCCGGGCTATCCCCTGCCATGCGTCGAAGATCGGCCGGCCGTCGCCAGCTCTGACCTAGTGGCAAGTGTACGTCAGGTCACCACCACATTGGCAAGCGGCCCGGGGCGTATATCCTCGCGAACGAGCCGAGAGAGCCCGCCCATGCTGATGCGCACCACCGTGCAGGATCTCACATGGTGCGTCGTCTACACGGGTGTCCGTCAGGAGCTTCGAGCAGCCGAAAGCCTACGTGAGGCCGGGTATCAGGTATTCGTGCCACTGCGCCGCGTGGCCGAGGTCGGCTATCAGCGGCGCCCTCGATATCGCGCGCTGTTTCCCCGCTACGTGTTCGTTGGCCGGGGACCGCACTTGGCGCTCACGCGTGCAGTCGCCGACACTGCCGGCGTCGCCAAAGTGATATCCGCCGACGGCGAATGGCTGCAGGTGCCGGGCGAAATACTCGGCCCGCTTATGGTCGATGATGCGACTGGCCGGCACGATGAGCCGCTGCCCGTCCGAAAACTGAACGGCCATCGCAGACGCCGCCCAAGGCCTCGACGAGCGCCAAGCAGGATCAAACGCAATATCCGGCGTCTGGCTCACTGGCTCGACGCAAACCGTAGGGCCATATCCCCCATTTGACTGTCGGCTTATTCTCTCAAGTGCTTATTCACTTGGGAGACGGCCATGGAGAAAGTCCCGGTTTCGACCAAGGCGCTCCTTCAGCGCATCAACCGCAAGCTTGCCCATGACAATCAGGTACTCAAGAAGGTACGCAGCGCCCGCGTGGTGCAGAGGGTGGGTCGCTACTACATCGTCGACACCTACAACAACCTTCTCCTCCACACCCACTGTGTCCCTGAGGTTATAGGCCGCGAGAAGGGCGTTCTGGCCGCGTGGGAGCGCGTCGAATAATCGTATTTCACGACGCAACCGCCGACTCGCCGCGCCACTTTGCGAAAGCATGAACCGGAAAACAATTGCCGATTCGTGTAACTTCAATCGCGTTACCGAAGTCGCCTGTGAGTTTAACGTGAGGCGACGAGGTCCTTCACATCTTTACACGAAAAGCGGGCCTGCAGCCCGCAGAATTTTCGGTCCCCAGTGCGAAACGACTTTTGCAACAAAATCGGCCCATGACAGAATGCGGAACGACACCCTGCCGCTTACGCACTAGTTCGTGGCGCTGATGCTGGGCGTACGGCGGGCCGGCGTCACGGAGGCGTTGCACGCGCTTTCGAGTCAGGGGTTCATTAATCCCAGCCGCGGCGAGATCAGGGTGCTCAACCGCAAAGCCCTTGAGAATACCGCGGGCGAATTATACGGCGTTCCGGAAGCAGAGCTGAGACGGCTACTCAGCTAAACGAGTGTACGTTTCCGTACGTAGATTCTGCCGTTTTGGTTGGTGAGCCTACGCTATATTCGCCCCAGGGGTGACGTGCTGTTGGCCGCGTTCGGAGGTGGCCATGGCCACATAGAGTAATGCTTAGCGGTAAAGCTTCGCAACAGGAGCGGAACAAGAGCCAATGCGCGAAGGAGGCGCACCATGCGTACCGTTGCCGAGTATTTGGAGAAGGCAGAAGCATTTCAACAACTGGCGGCAATAGCCACAACAGATCTGCTCAGGACCTCATATCTGGACCTAGCGCGTGGCTACCGAGAGCTTGCCGAACAAAGGCAGCGACTCCTGAACTGTTCCGCAGTTGAAGGATTGCTTGCGCGATACATGGACGGCGGCGGCAAGGCAGGCGACGCTTCGCCACAATCAAACTGAGACACGACCTGCTTCCTGTGAGGCGCTCGGCTTGGCGTTCGATGCCGCATGGCAACGGCTCTTGGTCTCGGGCTCGAAGCCTTAGAACGCAAGCAAGCGTCTTTAGGCTGCCTGCGGAAGTCCGCGCCGACGAACGCGAGCGCTTGCGCTTCGGATCAGCGTGCAGCGGGAGGCCTAAGCAGGTTTCGGTCAGTTGACCCACGGCCGCGCCGGGATGCGGCGTCAGCTTCGCCACCTGCGGACATGCCGTCGCATTGGCTCTCGGCAGAATGGGCGAAACTCAGACATCGATCCCGCTCTCGATCCGCGTAGAAAGCCGGCGCATAATTGAGAAACGGCGGGAACATCTGCCGTGACAGGCTAGTTTCTTTCCTTTGGGGGCAATCACGAGGAGGCTACTATGAGGACACCTCAGCTCTCCGCATTAGTGTTGGCTATGCTTACCTTCGGTGCCGTCGCCGCGGAACCTCAGAAGCTGTGGGAGGCGAGTGGCTTCAAGCAGCCCGAGTCGGTCGTCTTTGACCGAGCCGCGAGCGCTATTTATGTGTCGAACGTCAACGGCGACGCGATGAAAAAAGATGGCAACGGCTTCATTTCAAAGCTCGGGCCGGATGGAAAGGTCGTGACAATCGAGTGGGTCAAAGGCCTCGACAGTCCGACCGGGCTCGCGCTTGCCAACGGCAAGCTGTACGCCGCAGACGTGGATCGGATTGCGGAAATCGACATCGCCAAGGGCGAAATCATCCAGCGATACGAGGCACCCGGATCCAAGTTCTTGAACGACCTCACCGCTGACAAGACGGGACGGGTCTACGCATCCGACATGGTGACAAACAGCATTTGGGTGCTCGACGGCGGCAAGCTGTCTCTGCTGATGCAGGATGACGCGCTCGACAACCCGAATGGGCTCCTCGCTGAGGACGGGAGGCTTGTGGTCGCGTCGTGGGGCAAGATGGCCCCGGACTTCTCAACCAAGGTGCCCGGCCACATGAAGGTGGTCGATCTGGCGACGAAGAAAGTGTCTGCTCTTGGTGACTCGACACCGGCCGGCAATTTCGATGGTGTCGAGCCCGATGGCAAGGGCGGCTATCTTGTGACCGACTGGGTAAGCGGCGGCCTGTTCCACGTTGCGAACAATGGCAAGCCGACGCGCCTCCTTCCGCTCACGAAGGGGAGCGCCGATCTCGGCGTGGGGCCGGACGGTATCATCATGATCCCGATGATGATGGACGGCACTCTTCTGGCTTACAAAGTCGATACGCGCTGATGATCCGGGTGCCCGCAATGGTTTCGCAACGAAGCTTTGCTCGCAATTTGCGCAGGAGCTAGGGTCGAATTTCTGACATGGATATCGTGCTGCGAAAGTGCGGTGGTTCGCTGCATGACTTGGGTCAAAATGGGGTCCTCTGTCCGCATCTGCCAAATGCGGACATGATCCGGAGGTAGTCCGTGGGTCAAGCTCTGCCACTCTGCTTAGGTGGTGTCACAGTCGCTCGCCCCTGGCCGTAGCATCGACGCTTAGGTCAAAGTAAAGAACCCTTAGTTTCGCCTGCGGCCAAGCGCGATGCCGAAGGGGAATTCGATTGGGGACGGTAGCTGTCCGCTTGTCGTGGCTGCCAAACCGGCCGTGCGGTGCAACTCAAATTATCGCGCCGATTGCGTGAACCTAAACCCACGTCCGGGCATTTTCTTTGTAATAATTGGGTTGCGGGAGACGTGCCCGCCAGCGGCGTTGACTGACGCCGAACCGGGCTGGTTGGTAAGTGCGTTATGTCAGAGTTTCGTCGGTACGCGCAAATCTGCATCGAGAACGCCGAAAAAGCGCCTTCGGAGGGTGATCGAAGGGCCTTGCTCAACTTAGCACGGAATTGGCTGCAACTTGCGTCCGGAGCCGAGGGCCGGCAGCAGCTAGTGACCTCGGATACACTGGCCTCAGTACATCCGTCGTCACCCCTAAATATACCGGAACAAACTCCGCGTTCCTCGCATTCTCCAATGGGTGACGAGGACAGAAACGACACCGACACGCTGTCAGGCGCCTGACGGGGCCGGGACCCCTGCTAGGACCGGCAGAAGTTCTTGCCCCAATGGAAACCGAAGATCGCGAACCTTCGCGGTGGCTGATGCCTAGTCTCTGGGTGCTCGACTCGCCCTGCCGCTTGCAGTCATGACCTGGATCTGGGTCTGGATCTTGATCACGTCGAACTGAGGCTACCGATGACGGGGGAGCGTTGCGCCGTGCCCCGCGCTCATGTTCGCGCCGCTCAAGGGGACCGTGCCAACGAGCGAGTAATGTCGGGACCTAGCGGAACTCGGCCTGCCGCTTCCCGGTTTATAGTCATCAGTTCGCGCCGTCCACTTCCACAATCGAGTGGAAAAGGGGGCGGATGGTCGACGAGTTGGACATGCCGGCCAAATTCCTATTCCTCGCCATGTTCGGCACGGGCGTCGTCGTCTTCCTGATCGAATTCCTCGCTTATGCTCTTCGCCAACTGAGCTGAGTCAGGGGGCCTGTGCGGGGCGGACACCTACCGTAGACGGCGGGGTGTACTGCGCTCGGCGCGACGGCGAGCTGGGCCATCACTGCGCCATGCCCGTTGCCGCGAGCCGCCGCCGAAATCTCTTCGGCGCCTTCGAGCGAGATCGTCTGCTTGATGGTGCGGGGGCTTGTCGCCATGTCCCTACCTCTTGTTCGGCACCGACAGGGCCTTCGCCAACCGCCGACACGCCGCGGTGGCCCTATCAATCTGGTTCGCGAGCGCCATGATGGCGGCGGTGTGCCGGAAGCCGGCCTTGGCCTCGCGCAGCGTTCGCCGCCAGAGCTTATTGAGCACGGCAAGCCGGCTGCGCGCTGAAACCAGATCAGCCAACATGTCGAGTTCATCCGGCGATGGGTGCCAATTACCAATTACCTGTAGAACGCCGGTCTAATTCTGCCGAAAAAACCCCTCTTATCGGCCCGTGAAAGCCAAGTTGGCGGGCGGACAGAAGTGGGGTTATCCTTGATTTTCGGGCACTTCGTCATTGCTGCAGGGTCCGTTTTTTTATTCCAGAATCACGCCGCGGGAAAAAAAGGTCCCCGGCTGAGCGACAGAATACAAACGAAGGCGCAGCGGACTTCACGTCGGATCCCCCCGACCCCCCACCCCCACCTCATAATTTAGCCCATTTGCCGGGCATTGAATTGGTACGGGCCCCCTCATCAGCAAGAGGAGTCACCGATGGGCATTCGGATGTTGCTGGCAGCTACCTTCCTAGTCGTTTTGTCCCAGTCATCGGCATGGAGCGGCCGTGCCGTTACAGATGAAGAAGAGAGGATGAAATTGGCGGCCGCGCTCACCGCCGAGGGCTGCTCTGGAGGCGAGGTGGAGTTCGATAAAGGGAAGTACGAGGTTGAAGCAGCCATGTGCAGGGATGGCAAAGAATACGATCTCGTCTTTGACGCCAACTTCAAGCTCCTCGGCAGGGAACTTGATGATTAGGAGTTCTTTTGCGGCGCCTCGGGTGAGCTAAACGCCTCGTCAATCCGCCACGCCTGCATGCTCCACGTCGAAGGAATCGTCTCCAAGCGCAAGGGCTCGCCCTATCGCTCAGGCCGGACGCCCGACTGGGTGAAGTGCAAGAACCCGGCCTCACCGGCGGTCAAGCGCGAGGCCGAGGAGGACTGGGGACGGTAGGGCACCCCGGATCATTTCTGCGGCGGTGTCCGCGGATGCTCCCGCATGACCTGCGTGCCCCATCGCACCGTGTACCAACCGCGTGGGCCGATGCCGCACGAGGCGGTCGAATTCGGCATGCGCCTTTGGGAGTCGAGGTTTCCAGAATCAGTCTTGTGATCCCGGCGAAGCCTTTGGACCATTGCTCGACTTTGAACGGGCGCTCGGACATGCCCGGCATCTCACACCGATTCGCACCGGGAACACGAGCCGCTAGGGATTGTTGCCGGCAGTCGCGATGGCACCAATGGGAAGCGTGCGCTAGGTGTCGAGGGCCATCAAGCGAGCCGAGGGCGATGGCAACGCCGAACCGGTCCCGCCGCTTCGCCTCTCCGATCGTTCCGCCCATTGCGGACAATCAGGACGCCGCTTAGTGTTGGCAGATTGAGGTTGGTAATATGCAGGGGCTTCTCATGAGCAGACGTTATGCACTCGGCGTTTGTACAATCGCATTGATCTTCAGCCTCGCTTTCCCGAACAGCGGCGCGGCGCAAGGAAAGTCGCTTAAGGATCAACTCGTCGGAACCTGGATTTACGTGTCCAGCACGGGCAAGCGTGAGGATGGCAGCCCGGTGCACAGGCCGAGCGCACAAGGCGCCGTGACCTACACGGCGGATGGCCGTTTCCACTTCATCACGGTGCGCACCGAGGTGCCGAAGTATGCGTCGGGCGATCCCGCACGTCCGTCCCCAGAGGAGGCCATGGCCGTTGCGTCGGGCGTGGTTGCCTACACCGGGACTTACACGGTGGACGAAAGCACGAAGACGGCTCACCTCAACATCGAGACGAGTTCGGTTCCGAATTTCGTTGGAGCACCCAATCAACGTCGGATCGTCACGTCGATCACCGATGAAGAGTTGAAAATCACGAACCCGCGCACGCCCGCCGGCGTGACTCTCGAGTTGGTGTTCAAGCGGGCGAAGTGACCGGTTGAGCCGTCACCACCGCGTCATTTCGCGGCGAAGCGGAGCGAGTCTCTGCGGCGCATCTCTCCGACCCGAGTGACCCGAAGCGGCCTCATGCCGGAACGAAGCGATAGGCGCCATCCTTGCGCTCGACGAAGCCGGTGCCAGGAAAAGGTAGATGGGCACCGACCAGCCGCCGTTTGCCGACGGCAAGCTGGTCGAGAAGCCGCAATCGCGTCGCTATCCCGCGATCCGCTTCGTGATCGACCGGCACTCTCCAAGATGGATATTGGAAGGAGAGGATCGCGTTGGTCAGCGCGTCCCCGCTAATCACAAGGCCGTCGCCGCCGGTTAGCTCTAGCGAGATGTGACCTTGGGTGTGGCCTGGCGTCCCGAGCACGCGAATGCCGTAGACGATCTCGTCGCCACTCCGCACCATTCTCACCTTGTCCCTGATGCGCGCGAAGTGGCTCTGTGCGCCGCCGACGATCCGCTCCTTGGGCAGCGTGGCCGGCAGTTTTTGCAACACGTTCGGGTCCGCCCACAGCTCCCACTCGCGAGCTGAGACCACGTAGCTCGCTCTCGGATAGATCGGGTTGTCGCCAGCGTCGAGAATGCCCCACAGATGATCCGGGTGACCATGCGTCAGCACGACCGTGGTTGCCGTCATAGCGAACTTGTTTGACGGGAGGATTGGCGTAACCTCTCTTGGCTAGCCCTTCGCAATCATTGGAGACCAGCATGGCTTCGGACCAAGGGAAGGGACCCGGACAAATAAAAACGATCCGGCGCCGTCTGGAGGGGACCGATGTAAAGCCGACCGCCGAGCGGCCGCCTGCGCGCAAGCAAGAGAAGCCGGAGGCTGCGCCACCTCCCGTACCTCGCGGCCGTCGGGATGGTGATATCAGGCCCACGAGCGATCCAACCAACCCTGTCTCCCCCACGAAACCGCCAAAGGAAGAAGACCCAGTGGTTTTTGAGACCGATACCCCAGTCGGTGGCTTTACCACAGACGGCAACTTAGTGGTGGACGCCTGCGGGGGGTGCAACGAAGGCGCCGTCATGATGTGCGGCAACCGATGGGCACTCTACTCCAACAACGCAGGTGCAAACTTCGTGGACGTGCCGCTTGGCAGCGCGTTCGATATGACGGCAACGGTCCCAGGGGTGCGAGGTGAGCCGGCGGGCGATCAGGTGATCCACTATGTCCCAGCGATCGACCGTTTCATCTGGCTACTCCTCTATTACCCAGAAGCGGGCGGCCTGAACTCATTTAGCATCGCCGTAGCAAAGCCCAGCGATTTGGCGGCATCGGGTGGTCAGACGGGCTGGCATCGTTGGGACTTCACATCCACCTTTCTTGGACTTGGGTCGAACTTCATCGACTTTCCAGACTTGGCAGTGACTGGAGACCACCTTTACATCAGTGCCTGCAGTGCCATGGGCACCACCACAAATGGGTTCGTTGTGTCGCGCGTTCCCCTTAACCAACTCGCTAGCGGCGGGACCATTGACGTCTTTTCCACCGACCTCGCCGACAGCAACGGAATGTCGCATGGACGGCTGGTTCAGAACAGTAACGGCCAAGCGGTCTGGGCCACGCATGTGGACGCGAACACGCTGCGTGTCTTCAATTGGCCCACGGGTGCCGCTGAGCCATCGGTCCGTGACATCGATGTGCAGCAGTGGCCCTGGGAAATCGACGCGCAAGGCAATAAACTGGACGTTTTCAGGTCGATGACACCGCCTATCCCGGCTAATGACCCCGCAAAACGAGTGCCGGTGAATTGGTTGGGCGGTGCGTTTTCGTCGATAATGGCGGGTGTGCAGCGCCGGAATGAGGTGATCCTTGGCTGGACGGCCGGGAGGGGTGGCGCATTTCCCCACCCGCACGTGCGCCTTGTGACGCTAGACACCGGAACGTGGACCGTCGCCAAGGAGGCGCAAATTTGGCATCCGGACCATGCTTGGGCTTACCCCTGGCTTGCGCTCAATGCACCCGAGGAGGTGGGCATTGCACTCGGCTGGGGAGGAGGCGGAATTCACTTCGGGAGTACGGCCTTCGGAATACCTGAGGACCATGTGCTCTGGTATTCTGAGCCAAGCGACACGGCATCCGACCGCTGGGGTGATTACGTTACAGTGCGTCAATCAATTCGCAACCGCTCTCTTTTCGGTGGATTTGGCTACACTCTCAGATATGACGCGGCCAATGATGTGGCCCGCGCTAACCCTCGGTACACTCACTTTGGGCGTCAGTCAGTCGCCTGAGCAGACCCCTCCTCAGGCCTGCCCCTGTGCCGGATGCGCTCGCGGCCGATGCCACGCCGGGCAGCGTACGCTGTCTGGTCCCAGCAGCCGCTACATTGATCCCACCACCGACTGGAGCGCTCCGATGTTGTGCTTGAATTTCTCGCGATCATGCGCTCGGCGCCAATTCTGCCGCTGCCGCTGAGGCCCGTGCAGCACCTGCTGGTAAGAGCCGCCATTGATTTGACGCCTCGTTGGGTGCGGGCGCTCTTGGGGCTCAACGGGCATGGCTTGTTATGCTTGGCAAACCGAGATGGTGCGGCAGGCCGGTGCTTTAGTCGACCGCCTTGTTCTGGAGTCCAACCCGGACGTTCAAGCCTGTCGGCGGATGCGCCTTCCGGCTGATTATTTGTATGCTCACCGCAGCGCCGTCACGGTCGACGCCCATCCGTTTCAGCAGGTCACGTGAAAAGGCCCGATCTTCTTTGCGTTCGCTTACTCAACTATTCACGTTACTTCGGCTGAACGTTCTGATCGCCGCCCGGGTTGCCCGGCGGCGGGTACCGGCATGTTTGATCCGGCGTTTGGGTCTTTCGGCGCCGCGTGTATGCCGGGATCGACGCCGGCAGGCGGCTTGATCACCCCATCGGTGCGGTCGAGTCGTTCGCTCAGCGTCTCGCCGGTCGCCGGCAACGAAGGCGTCTGCTTGGGCGCGTCCACCTCCGGCTTCTGCAACGTCGAGGCCGGCGCGCGCTCCTGTCCCGGCGCGACACCGTCGCCACCACGACCCCGACCACCAGGGCGAACCCGGCGATCACGCTGGGCCAAACGGACAAGCCGTTGATCAGCCTCGCCGTTCGCGTCGTGTTTGCATGGATGG
>Ga0075421_100013787_pt1 | contig 10086 bp, 5 predicted proteins | sample SoiMetdeltSBSDD5_FD_75292 | JGI IMG/M metagenome (GOLD analysis project Ga0075421, IMG submission 75292) | Bulk soil microbial communities from a Populus tree surrounding site in Tennessee, USA - Soil MetaG P. deltoides SBSDD5 | ecosystem: Environmental > Terrestrial > Soil > Tree plantation... | reverse complement strand
CGTTAACCGCGCGCACCGCACTGACCACCATCTCAAACGGCGACTTCATCTTTGCCCGGTACGCTCCCTCCGAGAAAAACTCGCGCGAGTGGATCATCGTCTTCATCACTTCGCGCAGATCGCCGCCCGTCTTCGTGAACGTAGCGGCCATACGGTCTACCAACTGCTGCGGAGGCTCGTCGGCCACGAACCGCTGCGCGAGCTTGCGAGAGATGAACCTGGCCGTTGCCGGATGCGCCGCGATGATGCCGATCACCTCGAGCGCGTCATTCTGGCCGCCACCGGCCGCGATCGTCCGGCCGAGCACCACCTTTTCGCCCTTGTCGTGAACGCGATCCACGAACTGGAACCTAGGATCATTGAGAACTCCGCTGATCGTCCATCCAGTAAAGCAGCGCGCTACTTCGACCACGTCCTTCTGCGTATAGCCGCCGTCGACGCCCAGAGTGTGCAACTCCAGTAATTCACGTCCATAATTTTCGTTCAGACCGCGAGCACGCTTGGGAACATCGAACCCCGCGCGCTTGGCCCGCCGCTTCATGTTTTCGACGGCGGCTGGATCGACGCTCTGCCAGTTGTCCAGGTAGACGAGCATCGCCGGATGCTCTGCCGTCGCGCGCACCATGTCTTTGAACTTGCCCAACACGAACGGCCGGATTGCGTCGCGTTCATACGACGTCGTCAGGTGTCGCACGAGGCCCTTGTTCAAATAGACATTGAAGTGATTGAACCAGAAATCGACCAGCACTTCTTCCAATTGCCGCTCCGAGTAAACAGCGCGGTAGAGCTTGTTCTCAATCAGCTCCGAGGTCACCAGTAGTTGGGGAGCGGATTTGGCCAGGGCTTCGCGCCTCGTTTCGGGAGCCATGTCGCGAAGACCGCGTGGACGCTCCGCCGATGCCAAACGCTCCAGGTTAGCCTTCATCTCCTCCGTCATGGCCGGTGCGTTCCTGCGTCCCTTGACCTTCGCATTGGTAAACGCGCGTATCAATTGCCTCGGTGGGTATTTCGCTGTCATCTCGCCCATCGACATACGCACCGAATCGAGCGGCGCCAGCCGCGCTGTCAGTTCCGCGCTCTCGGCGATCTTCGATGGTTCCAATTGCTGCGCGATCCAGCGATCGACACCCATCTTCTTGACTCGGTCCATATCACCCGGCCGAGGTCCGAAGGCCAATCGATTCAGGGCATGCTGAACCTTCTCATCACTCTTCAGCTTCTTGTCCCACGCCGTTGCGGCGTCGCCTAAGTGAACAAGTGCGAGAACGGCTCCGGCGGCGAAGAAAAGGTGCAATTGATTGCGTCGCATCACGCGTATTGGAACCCGATTCGAGCGCGGGAGTTGCGGCAAGCCTTACCCTGGAAGGACGCTCCCATGTCCACGATTGATTCGCGCAGTGCCGCCGGGACATCTGTGTTTGAAGCTCGTGGGGTCACCAAGACCTACGACATGGGCGAGGTGCAAGTACATGCGCTACGCGGCGCCGACATGGACCTCTTCGCGGGCGAGCTGATGGTCCTGCTGGGTCCCTCCGGCAGCGGTAAATCGACGTTGTTGAACATATTAGGGGGCCTCGATACCGCCACGTCCGGCACAGTGAGGTATCAGGGTTTCGAACTGACGCGGGCAACCGACAAAGAGCTCACGCGCTATCGCCGCCAGCACGTCGGCTTCGTGTTCCAGTTCTACAACCTCATCCCAAGCCTCACCGCGCGCGAAAACGTAGCCGCCGTGACTGAGATCGCCGACCACCCCATGCGCCCGGAGGAGGCCCTCGAATTGGTTGGCCTGGGTGATCGAATGACACACTTTCCTTCGCAGCTCTCCGGAGGCCAGCAACAGCGCGTCGCCATCGCCCGCGCCATTGCCAAGCGGCCCTCCGTGCTGTTGTGCGATGAGCCGACGGGTGCGCTCGATTGGGAAACGGGCGTCGTTGTGCTGGAAGCGATCGAAACTGTCAATCGAGAGTTAGGCACGGCGACCGCGGTTATCACGCACAACGCCGACATCGCCGGCATGGCTGATCGTGTCATTCACATGAGCAATGGCCACATTTCATCGGTGGAACGCAACCAGACTCGGCGTGCGCCGAAGGAACTGCACTGGTAGGCACGATGCGCGCTCTCGACATCAAGCTGTTCCGCGATCTCTGGCTGATGAAAGGCCAGGCATTCGCCATCGCGATGGTGATCGCGGGTGGCACGGCCACTTACGTTCTCTCCTCGTCGACGCTCGACTCGCTGAAGACCACTCAGGCCACGCTTTATCGCGAGGACCTCTTCGCCGACGTGTTCGCCAACCTCAAGCGCGCTCCGGAACAACTGCGCGACCGCATTGCCGAAATCCCCGGCGTACGCTTCGTGGAAACACGCATCTCCGTGCCGGCCAATCTCGATCTGCCAACTTACGGGCTGCCGATTTCGGCCATGGTGCTTTCACTACCCGACGACGGACAGTCCGTATTGAACCAACTACATCTGCGCAGTGGACGAATGCCGGAAATAGGCCGCGAGCAGGAAGCGGTAGTGAGCGACGGCTTTGCGCTGGCGCACAAGCTGCAACCCGGCACCGCGCTCACAGCGACAATCTATGGCCGGCGGCGCACGATCCAGATCGTCGGCATTGTCTCCTCCACCGAGTACATCTACCAACTCCAGCCGGGCTCAATCATTCCCGACTTCAAGACATACGCGATCCTTTGGATGAACCGTGACCCCGTCGAGACCGCCTACAACATGACGGGTGCATTCAATCAGGTCGCGCTGAAGCTCGATCGCGGAGTTTCAACCAAAGATGTCATCGTGCGTCTGGACGATTTGGTGCGTCCTTACGGCGGCTTAGGCTCCTTCGGCCGCGAAGACCAGGTGTCGCACAAGTACCTCTCGGAGGAGTTCAAGCAGCTGACCGTGATGGCGACGGTCTTCCCGGCGATTTTCCTCGGTGTAGGGGCGTTTTTATTGAACGTCGTCTCGACGCGCCTTATGGCCACGCAACGCGGCCAGATCGCTATCCTGAAGGCTTTTGGTTACACGACACCCGCCATCGCTTCCCACTACTTAAAGTTGACGTTCATCATTGTCGCCATCGGTTGCCTGCTCGGTCTCGCCGCGGGCCAGTGGATGGGGCGTGGCATGAGCAACATGTACATGGAGTTCTACCGTTTTCCGAAACTCGAATACATTCTGCGCCCGCACGTGGTGATCTATTCCGTAATCATCAACCTCGTCGCCGCTTCCCTTGGCGCTGTCCATGCGGTCATCCGCGCTGCCGGAGAACCACCCGCCCAAGCCATGCAACCCGCCGTTCCTGGCAACTTCCGGCTGACGATTCTCGAACGCCTTGGAGCGGCGCGCCACCTGTCGCAGCCCACGCGCATGATCATGCGCAACCTGGAACGGCGTCCGCTCAAAGCGATGCTCTCCATCCTTGGCGTTGCGCTCTCGGGCGCGATCCTCGTCATGGGCGGATTCTGGGGGAACGCCGTGGACTTCATGGTCGACTTCCAGTTCCGCAAAGCGCAACATGACGACCTGACTGTCGTCTTCATCGACGCTACCTCCGAGCGCGCCGTTTATTCGCTTACTAGCCTTCCCGGCATCCGCTATGCCGAGCCCTTTCGCTCCGTTGCCGTTCGCCTGCGCAATGGTGCGCAGACCTACCGCACGTCGATTCAAGGTCTGGATGATCGAGGCGAGCTGCGGCAACTGTTGGACGACTCCGGCCGCCGCGTCGAGATGCCAGACGACGGGCTGATGCTCACCGACTATCTCGCGCGACGCATGCGCCTTAAGCCCGGAGACATGGTGACAGTCGAAGTGATGGAGGGCGAGCGCGGCGTGTATCAGGTTCCGCTCACCTCGGTTGTCAGCGAATACATCGGCGTCTCCGCATACATGCGCCGCCAAGCTCTCAATCGTCTGCTAGGCGAGGGGAACGCGATCTCCGGCGCCTATCTTGCCGCCGACATGACGCAAGCGCCGCTGATCTACGCAAGATTGAAAGAGATGCCTCGCGTGGCCTCCACCACGGCCCGCATGCGTCTGCTCGAAAGCTTCTACGAAACCATGGCGAGGCAGATGCTCACGTTCGCCTTCTTCAATACGCTGTTGGCGGCGACCATTGCTATTGGTGTGGTTTACAACACGGCGCGCATTGCATTTAGTGAACGCAATCGAGAGCTGGCGAGCCTACGAGTGCTCGGTTATACGCGCGGCGAGATTTCATACATTCTGCTGGGTGAGCTCGCGATTATCGTCTTTCTCGCCATTCCGCTCGGTTGTTACCTGGGACGATTTATGTGCAGGCTCTCGGTGGCATCGGCGAATGAGCTGTTCCGCGTGCCATTGATCATTCTGCCTTCCACGTATGCCTTTTCCGCGGTCGTTGTTCTCATTGCCGCCACGGTCTCCGGACTGCTGGTGCGCCGTAAACTCGACCAGATGGACCTCGTCGAGGTCCTCAAAACCAGGGAGTAACTATCCGCACTTATGAAACGCTGGCTCTGGATCATTCTGCTCATCGCCATCGTCCTGGCAGGCGCATTCTTTGCCATGCGCCCGCAGCCGGTGGAGGTGGCGGCCACCACGGTGGCTCGCGGACCGTTGCGCGTCACCGTCGAGGAGGAAGGCAAGACGCGTCTACGCGACCGCTTTGTCGTTTCGTCGCCCGTAGCCGGTTACGTCCGGCGCATTCGGTGGAACGAAGGAGACAATGTACGTGCGGGTGACGTAGCCGCAACGTTGGAACCGCTGCGCGCGCAAGTGCTCGACACACGAACGCGTGAACAGGGCGAGGCACGTTTGAAGGCTGCCGAAGCAGCTTTGCGCGTGGCCCAGGCACGCGTGAGTACGGCCGAACAACAGGCTCGCGCCGCGCAGGCCGAGGCTAGCTATTGGGCCCAACAGGCGGAACGTGAGACACCGCTCTCGAAGACCGGCGACATCCCACAGGAGCGGCTGGCACGAACGCGCAGCGAAGCCACGCGTACCGAAGCGGCGCGCCGGGCCGCCGAAAATTCGGTGGCGACCGCACGCGCCGAGATCGAACAAGCCCGGGCCGAAGTGGAAGCCGCGCGCACGGCGCTGCTCGAACCGGCAGTGAACCATCGCGGATCGACAGGCGATTTGGTGACCGTGCGCTGGCCCGTCTCCGGCCGCATTTTGAAGCTCGTGAAGGAAAGCGAGGGCGTCGTGCAGGCGGGAGAACCGCTGATCGAGTTGGGCAACACACGCGCGCTGGAGGTAGAAGTCGAGGTCCTTTCGGTCGACGCGGTGAAGATGGCGCCGGGCACGCCGGTCGAGTTCACGCGTTGGGGCGGCGAGAAACCGCTTGAAGGCCGCGTGCGCGTCGTCGAACCGTCGGGCTTCACCAAGATCTCCGCCCTCGGCGTGGAAGAGCAGCGTGTGCGCGTCATCGCTGACATCACCTCGCCAGAAGTCCAATGGAAGCGCCTTGGTCACGGCTACCGCGTCGAGGCAGTGTTCATCCTTTGGCAAGGCGACCAGGTGCTCCAGGTCCCCGCTAGTGCACTATTCCGGACGGGCGAGCAGTGGAATGTCTTCGTCATTGAGACCGGGCACGCGCGCCGCCGCGCAGTCCAACTCGGCCGCCGCAATGGCCTCGCTGCCGAGATAATCTCGGGACTCAAGGAAGGCGAGTTCGTCATCCCACACCCGGACGAGACGGTGGAAGATGGTAAGCAGGTGGTGGTGAAGAAGTAATGGATTCTGGCGACCAGCTACTGCTCGACGGTTCTTGTCTCGTCTTCGTATTATTCGATGTCGCCGAAGAGATCAATCTGGAGCGGCCGGCCGGAAGAGAGCCGAAATTTCGCCACCCTGTTCCGGACTACGTGAGATTCGAACACCCCCCCGTCGTCGAAAGCGCGCCGGAAATCCAACTTTCCAGCGGAGAGCGCTTCAAAGTACGCGTGAAGTACTTCCAATATGGCGTGATCAGTTTAGAGTTGCAGCTGGCCTTCTCGTCTCTCACGTGGGACAGGTTAGTAAGCCAGGCGCATTCCCTGGTGGAGCAGGTCGAGATTGAATCCGCTGCGACCGCAATCGTACGCGAGCGAGTCCAGCAGGCCGGAGCAGCCTTAGTCAAGCCTTATACGAAGTGGCTTACGGAAGAGTATCTGGTCATCCAAATATCCGGGACAAAGGACCGAGCACTTTCGAGTGCTGAATTACTCACACAGTACGGCGACCGTGTCAGTCAACTCGTGCGCGGCGATCGCCTGCCGCTGTCAGAAGGCGAGAAAAAGGAAGTACTCAGTTCGAGCGTATCGTACTATCCATCCGACGTACTTGTTGTCAGTTGGACCGCCGCCCTTGTGTACGACGCCGCAGAGCCTGCCGTCCCAACCTTGCAGCTTCTCGAGTATGCCAACTCGCAACTGCTTGAGTTTCGCCACTACGACGAGGTCCTGACGGGGCTGCTCGCGGAGCTCTACAAGGTTCTGGAGCGTGGCGGGGGATTATTGCGCCGCTGGCGCATGGCGCGCGAGGCGGCCCGGCTCAACACAATCCGCCTCGATGTGATGGAACTCGCCGAGCGCAGTGAGCATGCCATCCGTTTCCTGAGCGACATGTATTACGCTCGCGTCTACCGCCTTGCGGCTGAGAAGATCGGCGTAACAGACTATCGAAACTCGGTCGGTGACAAGCTGCGAATAGCCAACGAACTGTATCAATTCATTGTGAATGAGTTCCACCACAGCCGGGCATTCGTCCTGGAGTTGATGGTGGTGCTCATTTTGATCATCGATCTCATCTATCTATTTCGGGGTAAGACGTGAATTTCGGTGCTCCCTTGTTTGGGGCGCGGCGAGCCACAATGGGTTCGTGCCCCGGGCAGCGGTCTTTTGTTTTCAATGGCATTTGGGTTTGTTTCGTAAAAAACGCTGTTTGTTCGCCGTGGGGTCCGAGGTTGCGGGTTGAGCCAGGGATGACGAACAACGGAATTTTGCGCGTTACTCACGCCGACATGCTGACACGGGAATGGCGAGCGTCACCGGGCGGTGGGCGGATGAGTGCCTCAAAAGGTTAGGGATTTTGAGAACCAGTGGAACGTGATCGGCGTGTCAGAGGTCGTGCCACGAGAGGCCACTCTGTTCTAACGACATCTCAAGCGGTACTCTTTGGCTGACTCCGTTTTTTCCAGCTTTTAGCTTCCCGCCAATGGACAAAGTTCAGGAAATGATCCGCATTAGACATAGTCCTAAAGCGGCAAGCACGGCGAAGGTCATCGATGATCGAAAAAAACCGCGCGTGGTCATCCGGAGTGAATGAGTTTGCGTCCTTAAACTCCTCACAACCGAAGAATTCAGACTGCAGTGCGGACTCAATCCACGCCGGGAAGGTTGAGGAAATTCTTCGCGTTCGCGAAGCAGATGTTGCGGATCATCGGCCCGACTAACACGTCGGAGTCCGGAATCAGCCCGGCGTCAATGTCATTGCCGATGAGGTTGCACAGCGTGCGGCGGAAGTATTCGTGACGCGGGTAGGACATGAAGGAGCGGGAATCGGTGAGCATGCCGACGAAGCGCGACAGAAGTCCGCAGTTGGAGAGCGCGTTCATCTGCCACTCCATTGCTTCCTTCTGATCGAGGAACCACCAGCCACTGCCGAACTGCACCTTGCCTGGAATCGATCCGTCCATAAAGTTGCCGATCATAGTGGCGAAGGCGTAATTATCGGAGGGATTGAGATTGTAGAGCACCATTTTCGGCAGGGCGTTATCGGCATCGAGCGCGTTAAGGAAGTTGCCAAGCGCGTCCATCTGTGAATAGTCGCCGATGGAGTCGAAACCAGTGTCGGGGCCGAGTTTCGCCAACATGCGCGAATTGTTGCCACGGCGCGCACCGAGGTGAAGCTGCTTCGTCCAGCCTTTTTCCGCGTCGAGGCGCCCGAAGAAGCGCATCAAAACGCCCGCGAAGAGCTGTTGCTCAACGGGATCGGCGCACTGTCCATTGCGGGCTCGTTCGAATATGTCGGCGGCTTCGTTTTCGGTGCCATGCACGGGCGGCGCGCAGTTTAGGCCGTGATCGGAGAGGCGCGAGCCCATCTGATGAAAGAAGTCGTGACGCCCGCGTAGGGCGTCAAGGAACGCCCGGAAGTTGCGGATCGACACATTTGCGGCCTTCTCCAGCGCGGCGACCCACGAATTGAACAGATCAGGTGTGTGCACGCTCATCGCCTTGTCGGGACGGTACGCAGGAAACACAACCGTGCCCATCGGATTGGCGGCGATTTGGGCGTGCCATCGTAGGTCATCCACCGGATCGTCGGTAGTGCACAACGCCTTCACCTGGAACTTGCGCAGGATGCCATGCACCGATAGTTTATCGGTGGCGAGCATCTCCGACGTCCTCGCCCAGATGGCGGGAGCCGTCGATTCGTCGAGCAGTTCTTCGATGCCGAAGTAGCGCTTCAGTTCGAGGTGCGTCCAGTGATAGAGGGGATTGCGGAGCGTATGCGGAACCGTACGCGCCCACGCAAGGAACTTCTGGTAAGGGTCGGCCGCGCCCGTGCACAGATCTTCGGCGACGCCGTTGGCGCGCATAGCCCGCCACTTGTAGTGATCGCCTTCGAGCCAAATCTCGGCGAGGTTGCGAAAGCGGCGATTCTCGGCCAACTCTTTCGGCGGGAGGTGATTGTGATAGTCGAGGATGGGCTCGTTTTCGGCGAATGTGCGATAGAGGCGCTGCGCTGTCGACCCGCTCAGCAGGAAGTTCTCATGGATGAATACCATCGGATCTATTGTAGGATGCGGTACACGCGGCTCTGGCCGGATTCGTGAAGTAACTCAAGCCGGGGGTGTTTTTTCAGGCCGGCGAGGATGGCGATGTGCGCCTCATCGGTGACGTCGCGCGAGTAATCCCAGTCGCTCAGGTAGATGTGGGTGAAGCCCAGTTCGCGGGCGAATCGCGGCATGTCGATATAGAGGTCGCGCAGTTTGCCGAACTCTTCGCGGTACCAGTAGATGGTCGGCGGAAAGCGGCCGGCGCCGCGGACCCCCGCGCGGAGGTAGAGTATCGGGTCCTTCTCCGACATGACGCGGGCATCGGCAGGCAAGTTGGCGCGCATCCAGTCCATCACCGGCTGGCTTAAGCGCAAGCGTTGCTCCTCGATGGCGTAGGCGGAGGGTAGCAGCGAGAGCGAGACATCGCCCATCTTCCACGCGCAGAAGCCTAAACACGCGGCGGCGAGTGCGCCGAAGCCGGCGGCGGCAATACGCTGCGAACGGTCCTTGTGGCGTAGGGTGGCTCGTATGTTGGCGGCAAGGTGGGTCATTTCGGTCCAAAAGCCGGCCAACCACAGCGGCGCCGCGGGCAGCATGAAGCGCTCGTTCGGCGGGAAGTGCCAGACTGCGAGCATGAGCGCGAGGAGCACGGCGAAGCCTGCGTAGAGTCCAGTCAACTCGCGGGAGCGCCGGCGGAGGAGGCGAGTGACGCCGATGATGCCGGCGACTGCGAAGGTTTGTGCCAGGATCTTTTCGGGGAGCGTCGGATTCACGTTGGGCAGCACGTAGGAGCCGAGTCCGTGGATAATGCCGTCGAGGTTCTTCCACAGAAAGAGATGCGTTTCCGACCACACGAAGTTGCGCAGATGGAAGCCGATGTAGTTGGTGTAATAGAGAGCGAGCCAATCCTGGGAGGAGTTTTTGTTGAGCGCGCACCACGCGGCCCAGCCAATGATGGCAGGCGCCATGCCGGCCGCAAAGTAGACCGCCTGACGCCTCTCCTGGCGGAACCAGAGCCACACCAGGGCCGCCGGGAGCATCGCGATGCCCGCAGAGCGTGTAAGGAAGGCCAAGCCCGCCAGCGCGCCCGCTGCGAGCGCCTGTCGAGGCGTGGAGTTGTGCAACACGAGCATGGACGCGAGCACGGCCGCGAGGAAAGGTAACTCGCTCAGCATCGTTGTGCTGAATAGCTGAATGTATGGGTTCAAAGCCCACAATACGCAGACGCCGACCGTAGCCCATTCGGCGAAGCCTTCGCGCCTCAGCCAAGTGTGAAACAACACGAGCGTCGCGGGCACCATCAACCAGCAGAGCAGCATGGCCACTGGGAGGTTGTCCGG
>Ga0075421_100013783_pt1 | contig 10086 bp, 8 predicted proteins | sample SoiMetdeltSBSDD5_FD_75292 | JGI IMG/M metagenome (GOLD analysis project Ga0075421, IMG submission 75292) | Bulk soil microbial communities from a Populus tree surrounding site in Tennessee, USA - Soil MetaG P. deltoides SBSDD5 | ecosystem: Environmental > Terrestrial > Soil > Tree plantation... | reverse complement strand
ACAGCCTGTGGACAGAGCCTGGGGACGACGCTGTGGACGTATGCGGATCGTGGCCGACAGATAGACGCCCGGTGACGTCTCAGTGTCCACAGGTGGCCGTCTGGAGCGGGGATTACCGGTGGACCGTCCGGTGGACAGAGCAGCAAAACGTCCTACCGGCGGCTTACTGTGGACGAGCGCGGGGGCTCATCCACCGCGGGCCCACTGGCTATCCACCCATCTCCATCGCCAGTGACCAGGGCAAACAGAGGTTATCCCCAGCTTCCACAGCACCGACGAAGACGACGTCAATTCTTCTTTAGACAAAAACCAATCACCTCCGCTGTGTGGTTGGCGACAGTTGAGAACGTTTCGCTGGCAAGCTTTGCGCCGAGGCACCGCTCGCAAGCCTCGCGCCTGATAACACCACCAGGAGGCATCGCATGAAGTTCCGGGTTGAGCGCGACGCCCTCGCCGACGCCGTGGCGTGGACGGCGAAGAGCCTGCCGTCACGGCCGTCGGTTCCGGTGCTGGCGGGCGTGCTCATGCGGGTCGCGGACAGCCAACTGACCGTCTCGGGCTTCGACTACGAGGTGTCGAGCCAGGTGACGGTCGGCGTCCAGGCCGACTCCGACGGGGCGGCCCTCGTCTCCGGTCGCCTCCTTGCCGAGATCACCAAGGCGCTGCCCGCCAAACCGGTCGAGGTCGCGGGCGTCGGCTCACACCTCGAGCTGGTCTGCGGCAGCGCCCGGTTCACGCTCCCGACGATGCCCGTCGAGGACTACCCGACGTTGCCGGCCATGCCGGAGACCGCCGGGACCATCGAGGCGGCCCTGTTCGCCGGCGCGGTCGCCCAGGTCGCCGTGGCGGCGGGGCGGGACGAGACGATCCCCATGCTCACCGGGGTTCGGATGGAGCTCGAGGGGTCCACCCTGTCGCTGCTCGCGACCGACCGCTACCGGGCGGCCGTGCGCGAGCTGACCTGGCGCCCACAGGACGACTCGATCAGCCTGCAGGCGCTGGTGCCGGCGCGCACACTCGCCGACACCGCGAAGACCCTGGGACCGCTGGGTGGTGAGGTGGTCATGGCGCTGTCCCGCGGTGCCGTGGGCGAGGGGATGATCGGCTTCGCGGGTGGCACCCGTCGCACGACCAGCCGGCTGCTCGACCCGGACTTTCCGAAGATCCGTTCGCTCTTCCCCGAGCAGCACAGCGCCCAGGCCCGGCTGAACGTCGCCGCCGTGACCGAGGTCGTGCGTCGGGTCGCGCTCGTGGCGGACCGAACCACGCCCGTGCGGATGAGCTTCGCCGAGGGCGAGGTCGTGGTCGAGGCCGGTGGCAGCGAGGACGCTCGGGCGAGCGAGGCGATGGAGTGCGTCTACGCGGGCGAGCCGATCGCCGTCGCGTTCAACCCGGGCTACCTGCTCGACGGCCTATCGGTGCTGGACGCCCCAACCGCGGTGATCTCCTTCACGACCGCGATGAAGCCGGCCGTCATCAGCCCCGCCGGGGAGGACGGGGAGATCATCCCCGGATACCGTTATCTGATCATGCCGATGCGGGTCGGGGCCTGACATTCCGCGCACCGCGGCGGGGGCTGGTGGGCGGCGCGTTTCTCGAAGCTTGCGAGAGAAACCAATCTAGGTCGTCTCGAAGCTTGCGAGAGAAATCAAGCAGGTTTGGGGGGAGTAGGTCATGCAGCTCGGAATGGTGGGTCTTGGCCGCATGGGCGGCAACATGTCGGAACGGCTGCGCGACGCCGGTCACGAGGTCGTCGGCTACGACCGCAACCCGGAGATCTCGCAGGCGCCGAGCCTGGCCGAGTTGGTCGACAAGTTGTCGGCGCCGCGTGCGGTGTGGGTGATGGTTCCCGCCGAGGTCACCGAGGCAACGGTCGAGGAACTGGCCGGCGTGCTGCAGCCCGGTGACATCCTGATCGACGGTGGCAACTCGCGCTTCTCCGACGATCCGCCTCGGGCGCGGCGGCTGGGCGAGCGCGGGATCGGCTATCTCGACGTGGGGGTCTCGGGCGGTGTGTGGGGCCGCGAGGCCGGTTACGCCCTGATGGTCGGCGGCGAGGCGGAGCACGTGGACCGGCTACGGCCGATCTTCGACGCGCTCAAGCCGGCTGGCGAGTTCGGGTTCGTGCACGCCGGTCCGGTGGGGGCCGGGCACTACGCGAAGATGGTGCACAACGGCATCGAGTACGGGCTGATGCACGCCTACGCGGAGGGGTACGAGCTGCTGGCCGCCTCCGAGTACGTCACCGACACGGCCGGCGTGATCCGGTCCTGGCGCGAGGGCTCGGTGGTCAAGTCGTGGCTGCTCGACCTGCTCGACCACGCGTTGACCGAGAACCCCGACCTCGCCGGCATCCGCGGGTACGCCGACGACACCGGGGAGGGCCGGTGGACGGTCGACGAGGCGATCCGGCTCGCCGTACCCATGAACGTCATCGCCGCGGCGTTGTTCGCGCGGTTCGCCTCGCGCCAGAACGACTCGCCGGCGATGAAGGCGGTGGCGGCGTTGCGCAGCCAGTTCGGCGGCCATGCGGTCAAGCGGAGTTGACGCATGTACGTGCGCCAACTGGAGCTGATCGACTTCCGGTCGTACGCACAGGTCCAGGTCGACCTCGAGCCCGGGGCGACCGTGCTGGTCGGTCCCAACGGCGTGGGCAAGACGAACCTGGCCGAGGCGCTGGGTTACGTCTCCACGCTGGCGAGCCACCGCGTCTCGACCGATCAGCCCCTGGTCCGCCTCGGCGCCGACCGGGCGATCGTGCGCTGCGTGATCGTCCACGATGGACGGGAGTTGCTCGTCGAACTGGAGATCGTGCCGGGCAAGGCCAACCGGGTCCGGTTGGGCCGATCGCAGCTGCCGCGGGCGCGCGACCTCATCGGCGCGCTGCGTCTCGTGTTGTTCGCCCCCGAGGACCTCGCGTTGGTGCGCGGCGACCCGTCCGAGCGCCGGCGCTACCTGGACGAGCTGCTCACCGCCCGGCAGCCCCGCTACGCCGGAGTCCGCGCCGACTACGAGCGCGTCCTCAAGCAACGCAACGCTCTGCTGCGCACGGCCTATCTGGCGCGCAAGGTCGGCGGCACCGGCGGCCGGACGTCTGATCTGTCCACACTCGACGTTTGGGACGCGCACCTCGCCCGGCACGGCGCCGAACTGCTCGCCGGCCGGCTCGAGCTGTGCGCGGCGCTCGCCCCCCACGTCGCGAAGGCCTACGACGCGGTCAGCGCCGGCAAGGGTGAGGCCCGCATCTCCTATGACCCGCGATCGTGGAGCACCGACGACCCGGTCCCGCCCGATGGGGCCCGATCGGTGCTCGAAGAGCGACTGCTCGCCGCGCTCGCGCAGGCCCGGCCCGGCGAGGTCGACCGCGGGGTGACGTTGGTGGGCCCGCACCGCGACGATCTCACGCTGACGCTCGGGGAGCTGCCCGCGAGGGGGTACGCGAGCCACGGCGAGTCCTGGTCGTTCGCATTGGCGCTGCGGCTGGCGGCCTTCGAGCTGCTGCGGGGCGAGGGTATCGAGCCGGTGCTGGTGCTCGACGACGTCTTCGCCGAACTCGACGGCGGCCGGCGCGAGCGCCTGGCCGAGCTCGTCGCACCGGCCAGCCAGGTCCTCGTGACGTGCGCGGTCGAGGCCGACGTGCCGACCTCCCTTGCGGGCGAGCGGCTGCTCATCACCGACGGCGAGGTGCACCGTGGCGGCGGATGAGCCCGGTTCCACCGGGAGTGAGCGCCGTCGGCGAGCGGGCGAGCCGACCGACGAGGCCAGCGGACCCGAGCTGGCGCGGGCCGTGCTCGACGCGGCGCGGCGGCGCTCCGGCGGAGGCCGAAGGGGCGCGCCGGACCGCGATAACACCGGCGGTCGGGATCCAGCCGTTAAGGATGGCGACGCGGCCGACCGCGGGGCAGGCGCGCGCGCGGGCGGCTCCGGTCGGGCTCGGCGGCTGCGCGGTTACTCCGGCCCGGGTCCCGACCCCCGCGACCCGCAGCCGTTCGGGGCGATCCTTGACCGGCTCGTGCAGGCACGAGGCTGGCAGCGGCCGGCCGCCGAGGCCCGGGTGTTCGGTGCCTGGCCGAAGGTGGTCGGCGAGGACGTCGCGGCGCACTGTCGCCCGGTGAAGCTCGAGGGCGGCGAGCTCGTGATCGAGGCCGAGTCGACCGCATGGGCGACCCAGCTGCGGCTTCTCGCCAGCTCACTGCTCGTCCGCATCGCCGGCGAGGTCGGTCACGGGGTCGTACGCCGGCTCAACATCCACGGCCCGGTCGCGCCGACGTGGGCGCGGGGGCAGCGGCGCGTGCGCGGCCGCGGGCCCCGCGACACCTATGGATAGGCCGCCTCGGGCAATTAGTTGAGCCGGACGGGATCGGCAACCCGGCGTGCCGTCGATGCGTCATACCGGCGTGGGGTGGATGCGACGGGTGGCCTCGGTGCTGGCGTTGGTGGCGGCCGGTGTGGTCCTGGCACCCGTCAGCCCAGCCTGTGCGTGTACCTGTACCCAGATGACCGAGGAGGAGTACGCCCACAGCGCCGGGGTCATCTTCGTCGGCGTGGTGCGCGGCGTCGACGAGTCCTTGGAGCAAGGCGAGCTCTATCCGGTCACCGTCCAGTTCGATGTGATCGAGGTCCACAAGGGTCAGGTGCCGCCCCAACTGTCAGTGAACACGGGTCGCCATAGCGCCGCGTGCGGCTACTACTTCCAGGAGAGCGGCCGCTACCTCGTGTATGCCCGCGACAACCGATCCGGCCTGGTGACCAGTCTGTGCTCCGGTAACCGGGACCTGGCCCGGGCGAGCGACCCGTTCGGCACCGGTTGGCCTCCCGCGGCCGCCTCAACTACGCCGCCCGCCGCGCCGTCTGCCGGTTCGAACGCGGTGCCCGTCGTCGTCGCAGCGGGTGCCCTCGCGGTGCTCGTACTCGCCGTGCTCGTACTCGCGGTCTGGTTCGCTCGGCGGGTCCGCTCACCCCGCCGGTCCGCCGCGTCGGGGACATAGGCGGCGGGCGCGCAACCGGCCGGCCGGTTGGAGCGTCCAAGGAGCGTGCGATGGCTGCGACGGCTTGTCTCGGTGCTGGGGTTGGTGGCGGCCGGGGTGTTTCTGGCGCCGGTGGCTCCGGCGTGTGCGTGTTCGTGTGCGCCGGTAACGTCCGCGGAGGCGGCCGACGAAGCGACGATGGTCTTCGTCGGGGTGGTGCGCGACGTCGACGAGCCCTTCCGCATCTTCGGGGGCAGCTCGGCGGACCCGGTCACGGTCGAGTTCGAGGTGAGCCAGGTCCACAAGGGAGACGTGCCGGCCCGGATGACCCTCACCACCGCCATGGACGGCGCCTCCTGCGGATACGCGTTCACGGAGGGCAGCCGCTATCTGGTGTTCGCGGCCGACTACGGCTTGGGGCTGTCGACCGGCCTGTGCTCGGGCAACCTCGACCTGGCCGTGGAGTCGAACCCGTTCGGAACCGGTACGACTCCCCGGCCGGCGCCGCCCTCCGAGCCTGGCTCGGGCCCGATCGTCGTCGCGGCCGGCGCGGTGGTCGTCGTCGCGGTCGGGGCTTTGCTCGTCCGGCGCGCCCGCTCGCGCCGCCGAGCCACGTAGCCGCGTGGCTGCCCTTGAAACTGGTCCAATCCCTGGACCGCGACTCAGTAGTCGGCGTAGACGGCGAAGCCGCGTTCGGTGCACCGGCGGTAGAAGTTCGCCAGCACCTTGAGCTCGAGCAGCGTGAAGCTCCACTGGGGCGGGTTGCCGTGCTCGTCGCGCAGCGCCGCGAGCCGGGTCTCGAGCCAGCGCAGCTGCGCCTCGGCCAGGCGGGCCTCGGCGAGCGTGGCTCGCATGACCTCGGCGACGGAGTCGAAGGTGATCACCTCGCCGAGCGGCGTGTGCCCGGCGACGAACCGGTCCAGCCCGCCGACGATCCAGGCGCACCCGTCGGGGTCGATCACGGGGTCTTCGTCCTCGGCCGCGGCGTCGGTAGCGAACAGGACGCCCTCCAGCCCGAGCAGCAGGTCGACCAGGTCGGTGTAGGCGCTCGCGCGTACGGTCGCGGTCTTGGCGATATGGCTCGCGAGCGCGGCGGCAGGGCCCGCCGTGGCCGGCGCGGACGCCGCGACCTCGGCGAAATCGGAGAACTCATCCGCGGGAACCGGCTCGTAGAAGCGCCCGGTGCGTGGCCACTGGACGGCCACGTTGTCCAAGCCCATCGCCGCTTCCCCTTTCCTGCCGGGCGCGCCGAGTTCCTGCCGCCGTGCCTCCGCACGGCAGCCCGGGAACATTACGACACCGGGGCTGGATCGCGCGACCCCCGAATCGGCCGTATTTTGTCCTGCCTGAGAAGTTCCGCCCGAGTGATCGAGGACGTTCCGTCTGCTCCCGCCGTCCGACCCGTCGCAGCCTCCAGGGCACCGGCAGCCACCCGCGTACGTGGAGGGGATCGTCTCCCCGGCACTTCGGCGGGCTGTGGCACTCCCAGACGGCCCAACGGGGCAGAATTCGGGGTGCCGTGCACCGGTTCTGACGCCGCCACCCAGTAGGATGGCAAGTGGTTGGTTAGACCGATCATGACGCGCCGGGCCCCTGCGAAGCGCACGGGCGGCGTCCGACCCCTGCTAGCTCGTTGCTGTGGTGCGGGCTGAGCGGAGAAAGCGATCAAGCGTGGCAGCGCCGAAGCAGATGCAGGAGTACTCCTCGGCCTCAATCACCGCCCTCGAGGGTCTGGAGGCGGTGCGCAAACGGCCCGGCATGTATATCGGCTCCACCGGCGAGCGCGGTCTCCACCAGCTCGTGACGGAGGTCGTCGACAACGCCGTGGACGAGGCCATGGCCGGGTTCTGCGACCAGATCGTGGTGACGTTGCTCGCCGACGGCGGCCTGCGCTGCCAGGACAACGGCCGGGGCATCCCGGTCGACATCCACCCCAAGCTCCGCAAGCCCGGGGTCGAGGTGGCGCTGACCATGCTGCACGCCGGCGGCAAGTTCGACAATAAGGCGTACCAGGTCTCCGGCGGCCTGCACGGCGTTGGCGTCTCCGTGGTCAACGCGCTCTCGACCCGGGTCGACGTGGAGATCCACAAGGACGGGTTCGTCTGGCGCCAGACGTACACGAACTCCAAGCCCGGACCGCTCGAGAAGGGCGAGAAGACCCGCAAGACCGGCACCACGATCACCTTCTGGCCGGACGCGAAGATCTTCGAGACGCTCGACTTCAACTTCGAGACGATCTACCGCCGGCTGCAGGAGATGGCGTTCCTCAACCGCGGCCTCACCATCGCCCTGCGCGACGAGCGGGTCCAGGAGGTGCCGACCGAGGACCGGCGCGAGGTCACGTTCTGCTACAAGGGCGGCATCGCCGACTTCGTGCGCCACCTCAACCAGACGAAGAGCGCGATCCACCGCTCGGTGATCGAGTTCGGCGCCGAGGGCGACGGCATGTCGGTCGAGATCGCGATGCAGTGGAACGAGTCGTACGGCGAGTCGGTCTACACGTTCGCGAACACGATCAACACGCATGAGGGCGGCACTCACGAGGAGGGCTTCCGGTCGGCGCTGACGTTCATCGTGAACAAGTACGGGTCGGACAAGAAGCTGCTCAAGGCCGACGAGAAGCTCACCGGTGAGGACATCCGGGAGGGCTTGGCCGCGATCATCTCGGTGAGGCTCGCCCAGCCGCAGTTCGAGGGCCAGACCAAGACCAAGCTGGGCAACACCGACGTCAAGGGCTTCGTGCAGAAGGTCGCCAACGAATGGCTGGCCGACTGGCTCGAGCGCAACCCCGGCGAGGCCAAGACGATCATCACGAAGTCGGCCGCCGCCGCGCGGGCGCGCATCGCCGCCGCGCAGGCCCGCAAGCTCGCGCGGCGCAAGTCGCTGCTGGAGTCGGGCTCGATGCCGGGCAAACTGGCCGACTGCCAGTCGACGGACCCCCGCGTGTCGGAACTGTTCATCGTCGAAGGTGACTCCGCCGGCGGCTCGGCGAAGCAGGGCCGCGACCCGAGGACTCAGGCGATCCTCCCGATCCGCGGCAAGATCCTCAACGTGGAGAAGGCGCGCATCGACCGGGTGCTCAAGAACAATGAGGTGCAGTCGCTGATCACCGCCCTCGGGACGGGCGTCCACGACGAGTTCGACATCGAGAAGCTGCGCTACCACAAGATCGTGCTGATGGCCGACGCCGACGTGGACGGCCAGCACATCCGCACCCTGCTGCTGACCCTGCTGTTCCGCTTCATGCGGCCGCTGGTCGAGCTCGGGCATGTGTTTCTGGCCCAGCCGCCGCTCTACAAGATCAAGTGGAACAAGAAGGGCGACGACGCGCAGTACGCATTCTCCGACCGGGAGCGCGACGGTCTGATCGCGCTGCGGCAGGAGAAGCGGCCCAATGCCAAGCCCGATGACATCCAGCGGTTCAAGGGCCTCGGGGAGATGAATTACCCCGAGCTGTGGGAGACCACGATGAACCCGGCGACCCGCACGCTGCTGCAGGTCTCGCTGGACGACGCCGCCACCGCCGACCAGCTCTTCAGCGTCCTCATGGGTGAGGACGTCGAGGCGCGGCGCTCGTTCATCCAGCGCAACGCCAAGGATGTGCGGTTCCTGGACATTTAAGGGTGTTTAACGACTCACCCGCACCGCACTGACCCGCAGTTATCCACATAGTCCACAACGTTGTCCACAGCCGAACAGATGACCATGACGAGGAACGGACGGAGACCGACGAACCGATGGACGAAGAACTCGACCCAGCTGACCGGGACGACGCGACCAACCCGGACGACGATGGCGCCGAGCCGCTAGACCTGGGCGACCGCATGCTCGGCGGCGGCCGGATCGAGCCGGTCGGGCTCGAGGTCGAGATGCAGCGCTCCTACCTCGACTACGCGATGAGCGTGATCGTCGGTCGGGCGCTGCCCGATGTTCGCGACGGACTCAAGCCGGTTCACCGCAAGATCCTCTATGCGATGTACGACAGCGGGTTCCGCCCCGACCGCGGATACGTGAAATGTGCTCGCGTTGTCGGTGACGTCATGGGTAACTACCACCCGCACGGCGACTCGGCGATCTACGACACGCTCGTGCGGATGGCGCAGCCGTGGTCGCTGCGGTACCCGCTGATCGACGGCAACGGCAACTTCGGTTCTCCGGGCAACGACCCGGCCGCCGCGATGCGCTACACCGAGTGCCGGCTCGACCCGCTCGCCATGGAGATGCTGCGGGATATCGACGAGGACACGGTCGACTTCGGGCCCAACTACGACGGACGGACGCAGGAGCCGGCGATCCTGCCGGCGCGCTTCCCGAACCTGCTCGTGAACGGCAGCGCCGGCATCGCGGTCGGCATGGCCACGAGCATCCCGCCGCACAACCTGCGCGAGATCGCGGAGGCGGTGCAGTGGTGCCTGCGCCACCCGGAGGCCGATGAGGCCACCACGCTCGACGAGCTCCTCAAGATCGTGAAGGGGCCGGACTTTCCGACCTTCGGCCTCATCGTGGGCACGGCCGCGATCGAGGACGCGTACCGCACGGGGCGCGGCTCGATCCGGATGCGGGCGGTCGTCGATGTCGACGAGGACCGCAAGGGTCGCAGCTGCCTCGTGGTCACCGAGCTTCCGTACCAGGTCAACCCCGACAACCTGGCCGAGCGGATCGCGGAACTGGTGCGTGAGGGCAAGCTCGCCGGCATCGCCGACATCCGCGACGAATCGTCTGGGCGCACCGGGCTGCGGCTCGTGCTCGTGCTCAAGCGGGACGCGGTCGCGAAGGTCGTGCTGAACAACCTGTACAAGCACACGCAACTGCAGGAGACGTTCGGCGCGAACATGCTCGCGCTGGTCGACGGCGTGCCCCGCACGCTCAACCTGGCGCAGTTCGTGCGCTACTACGTGGCCCACCAGATCGAGGTCATCCAGCGGCGCACCGCCTACCGTCTGCGCAAGGCTGAGGAACGCGCGCATATCTTGCGCGGTCTGGTCAAGGCACTCGACCACCTCGACGAGGTCATCGCGCTGATCCGGCGGTCACCCACCGTCGAGGAGGCCCGCACGGGCCTGATACGGCTCCTGGACATCGACGAGATCCAGGCCACCGCGATCCTCGACATGCAGCT
>Ga0075421_100013781_pt1 | contig 10087 bp, 8 predicted proteins | sample SoiMetdeltSBSDD5_FD_75292 | JGI IMG/M metagenome (GOLD analysis project Ga0075421, IMG submission 75292) | Bulk soil microbial communities from a Populus tree surrounding site in Tennessee, USA - Soil MetaG P. deltoides SBSDD5 | ecosystem: Environmental > Terrestrial > Soil > Tree plantation... | reverse complement strand
GGCGTCGGCGGGCACAGCTACGGCGCCTTCATGACGGCGAATCTGCTCGCGCACTCGCGGCTGTTCCGCGCCGGGTTCGCCGAAAGCGGCGCGTACAACCGGACGCTCACGCCGTTCGGCTTCCAGAACGAAACGCGGACGTTCTGGGAGGTTCCGGATCTCTACGCGAAGATGTCGCCGTTCTGGTACGCCCACCAGGTGAAGGACCCGATTCTTCTCATGCACGGCGAGGCCGACGACAACTCGGGGACGTTCCCGATCCAGTCCGAGCGTTTCTACATGGCGTTGAAGGGCTCAGGGGCTACGGTGCGCTATGTGACGCTCCCCCACGAAGCGCACGGCTACGCCGCGCGCGAGACGCTGCTGCATGTGATCGCCGAAAAGATCAACTGGTTCGAGAAGTACGTGAAGAACGCGTCGCCGCGAGCGACGACTAACGGAGCGCAACAACAGTAGGTCCGCCTAAAGGCGGACTCTACTTTTTCGACTCGATGATCTCCCGGCCGTCCATGTAGGGCCGGAGGGCCGGTGGAATCACCACGGCACCGTCTTTCTGCTGGTAGTTTTCCAGAATCGCAATCAGCGTCCTGCCGACCGCGAGGCCTGATCCGTTCAGCGTGTGCGCGTGCGCGGCTTTTCCGGTACCGCCAATCCGATATTTGATGTTCGCGCGCCGCGCCTGAAACGACTCCGTGTTGCTGCACGATGAGATCTCGCGATAGGTCTTCTGGCTCGGCAGCCAGACCTCGATGTCGTACGTCTTCGCGGAGGCGAAGCCGATGTCGCCGGTGCAGAGCAGCATCGTACGAAACGGCAGCTCGAGCCGGCGCAGCACGGTCTCAGCGTCGTCGGTCAGTTTCTCGAGCTCGTCGTATGACTGCTCGGCGGTCGTGAACTTGACGAGCTCCACCTTGTCGAACTGGTGCTGTCGGATCAGTCCGCGCACGTCCTGGCCGTACGACCCGGCCTCGCTGCGGAAGCACGGCGTGTAGGCGGTGTAGCGGATCGGCAGATCGCGGCCGTCGAGAATCTCGTCTCTGTGCAGGTTCGTCAACGGCACTTCCGCCGTGGGCACCAGGTACAGATCCCAGTCGCCGGCAATCTTGAAGAGATCGGCTTCGAACTTCGGCAGATTGCCGGTGCCGGTGAGCGCCGCGCTGTTCACCAGGAACGGCGGTTCCACTTCGCGATAGCCATGCTCGCGCGTGTGCAGATCGAGCATGAAGTTGATGAGCGCACGCGAGAGCCGCGCGCCGGCGCCGCTCAGGACGGAAAACCGCGCGCCCGCTATCTTCGTCGCGCGCTCGAAATCGAGAATGCCGAGCTCGAGCCCGAGATCCCAGTGCGGCTTCGGCTCGAAATCGAATGTGCGCGGTTCGCCCTCCCGGCGTACCTCCTTGTTGTCCTCGGAGCTCTTCCCAACCGGTACGCTTTCGTGCGGCAGATTCGGCAGCCGGATGAGCGAATCCGTGTACTGATGTTCGATCGAGGTCAGCTGGACGTCGAGTTGCTTGATGTGTGCGGCGCGCGCGCGTCCGGCTTCCTGGATCGCCGTCGTGTCTTTGCCCTGACGCCTGGCTTGTGCAATCGCATCGCCCGCGGCGTTCGCCTCGCGCTTCAGACCTTCGACTTCCTTAATCGCACGACGCCGCAGACCATCGAGCGTCGCGATCTCCTCGAGCGACTTGTCGGCGTCGAGCCCGCGGTTTTTCAGCCCCGCCCGGACGGCATCGATGTTCTGGCGGACGAACGCTGGATCGAGCATAGGCCGACCATTGTATATTCGCGCCCCGGACCATCCTCTGATACGATCCTCGCGTGCGATCCATCGTGCGGAAAGCCGTCTTCCCCGCCGCTGGCCTCGGCACTCGCTTCCTGCCGGCCACCAAAGCGCAGCCGAAAGAAATGCTGCCGCTCGTCGACAAGCCGATCATCCAGTACGGCGTCGAAGAAGCGGTGGCGTCGGGCGTCGACAACATCATCCTGGTCACCGGACGGGGCAAGAACGCCATCGAAGATCATTTCGACGTCTCGGTCGAGCTGGAGACGTTCCTCGAAGCGCGCGGGAAGAAAGCGCAGCTCGATGAAGTCCGGAAGATTTCCAACATGATGAACGTCGCGTACGTCCGGCAGGGCGAGCCGCTCGGCCTGGGACACGCGGTGCTCGTCGCGCGCGAGCTCGTCGGCGACGAACCGTTCGCGGTCATTCTCGGCGATGACGTGATCGATGCCAACCCGCCGGCGCTCAAACAGATGATCGACGTGTTCGCGCGGGTCAACGGGCCGGTGCTGGCCGTCGAGCGCGTGCCGCGCGAGGACATCTCGAGCTACGGCGTCATTGCACCGGAACCAAACACGGCGCTCGGAGACGGCATCTTCCAGGTTCGCGACCTCGTTGAGAAGCCGCCGGTCGGCGAAGCGCCCTCAGACCTGGCGATCATCGGGCGCTACATCCTCACGCCGGACATCTTTCCGGCCCTGGCCAGTACCAAGAGCGACCGAACCGGAGAGATTCAGCTCACAAACGGGCTGCGCGAGCTGCTGAAAACGCGGCCGATTTACGCGTGCGAAATCAAGGGCGTCCGCCACGACACCGGCAACAAGCTCGGGTTCCTGAAGGCGGTGGTCTATTTCGCGCTGCGCCGGCCCGACATCGCGGAGAAATTCTCCGAATACCTCACGACGCTCGGCCTGAACATCCCCGCGGCACGTACGTGAGCCTGAAATCCAAAATGAAAAATCAAGAATTAACGAATCAAGCGGGCTTGTCTTTGGATGCCCCGGTCGATCCGGTCTCGGTCTTCGTCGCCGTTTTTTCCGGCTTCTCTGATTTCTCCGCCGTCCCGGTCTTCTCCGATTTCCCGGGCTTCTCGCTCTTTTCCGTCTTCGCGGCGCCGTCCTTGGCGTCCTTGGACTCCTTCTCGGTCTTCGCACCGGGCGCGTCTTTCTTCGCGTAATCGGTGATGTACCAGCCGGAGCCTTTCAGATGAAACGCCGGCGCCGACTGCACCTTGTGCACCGGCGCTCCGCATTTCGCACATTTCTCAACCGGAGGATCGGAGAATTTCCGGATGATCTCGAAACGGTGTCCCGCTTCGCATTCGTATTCGTAGAGAGGCATTATTCCAGCAGGTCGCCACTGTCAGTGCCGAGCATCAGCTGGCGGTGGAGCCAGAACGGCGCCGTGCCGTTGCCGAGCAGCGTGTCGTGAAACGTCCGCAGCGAGAACGATTTCCCCAGATGCTGCTTGTAGTCCTGGCGCAGCTTCAGCAACATCAGTTTCCCGACGCTGTAAACGAGGTAGGTGGGATCGAACGTGCCGCGCTCAGCCTCGCGGCGAGCGCTTGATTCCTCGAGGTACGCCTCCTCACGGAACAGGCGCACGCCCTGCTCGACGGACAGATCTTCAGTGTGCAGCTTGATCCCGACGATGAAGCGGACCAGACGGATGAGTGATTCAGCGAGCTGACCGAGCTTGACGCCCTGATCCTGTCGCGCGAACCCCGACTCGAGCATCATCTGCTCGCAGTAATGCGCCCAGCCTTCGATGAACGACGCCGGCGCGAAGAGAATCGATTTGCGCGTCTTCGATTCGACCCGCCGCAGATGTTGATAATGCAGAAAGTGCCCCGGATACACCTCGTGAATCGAGATCGACCACATCGTCGGGTAGTTGTAGTCGCGCAGGTATTCCTGCTGGCGTTCGGCCGGCCACGACGGATCGACGTCGGTCAGGTAGTAATACGCGCGCGTTGGCTTGCTCTCGAACGGCCCCGGCGTCCACATGCTGGCGAACGACCAGCGGTAGAAATCGGGAGTGGGCGCGACGGTGATCGGCTCGCCCTGGGGCAGCGTGATGATCGACTGACGCTCGAGAAACGTCCGGAGCTCGGCCAACTGCTCGCGGCCGACGTTCACCAGCTCTCCCGGGGCGGGGTGCGCTGATTTGGTGCGTGCCCAGGTGGCGAGCGGATCGCCGCCGTTCATCTTGCCAGCGACCGCCTTGAAAGTTTCCTGCGTCGTCTTCAGCTCGCGCGTGGCGATGGCCAGCAGCCGCTCGATCGGCATCGACAGGCCTTCGTCGAGCCGGACTTTCTGCTCGAATTTCTCGCGGCCGAGTCGAAACGACGCTCGCGCGCGCGGCCCCGCCTCGGTCTCGAGATAGGCGACATAGGCGCTGACGGCCTGGGCCGCTTCCGCCTGCGCATCCGCGAGGTCGCCGAGCAGGTGGAGGTCGTCGACGTTGGCAAAGGCGCGCGGCAGGTCCTCTTCGATGAATTTCAGCGCCCCGCGCATCGTCTCGATGCCGACCTTGACGAAGATCCCCGGCGGATCCTTGATGTTGTCGCGCGCCGCCTGAATGAGCCGCGGCGTCTGCCGCAGCTTCGAAAGCACACGGCGGGCGCGCTCGGACGCCGGCGCGTGGGTGAAAAGCGCCTGGCCGGCGAGGCTCGAGGCGATGATGTCGGCGTACAGCTGCGGATTGCGTTCCCAGGTGCGGACTTCCTCGAGCTCGTACATCCGGCTGCGGATGTGCGACGACAGCATGCGGTGCTCGAGGCGCTCGATGTCGGTCAGGCCATCGGGATTGATTTCGTCGAGTCGGCGGAGGTAGCCGGCGAGGGCCCGGGTTTCGGCCTCGATCGACTGGCGGCTCAGGTCCTCGAGGAGATCATCGTGCGTGTGGACGCCGTCGAGCGTGGCATAGGTCGGGTGGGTTTCGTGCAGGTACCCGAGGAGGTCGTCCACGAAATGCGGAAGTGGTTCGGAAACGGGCATGGCTCCAGTCGCGAATGTTACGAAAGTCCCGAGCGGTCGAGCCTCCGGACAGCACGATCCGCCAATGGTACAATAAGACTTCGTTTTTCATGCCCGGGACCTTGTTCGTGGTCGCCACGCCGATCGGCAACCTCGAAGACATCACGGGCCGGGCGCTGCGAGTGCTTCGCAGCGTCGGATTGATTGCCGCGGAAGACACGCGGCGCACGGCTCATCTGCTCGCGCACTACGCGATCACGACGCCGACCACCAGCCTCCACGAGCACAACGAAGCGAGCAAGAGCGGGGCGCTCGTCACCCGGCTCATGCGTGGCGAAAACGTAGCGATCGTGTCGGACGCCGGAACGCCGACCGTCTCTGACCCGGGCGCGCGGCTGATCGCGGCAGCGCTCGATGCAGGGATCAAGGTCGAGTCGATCCCTGGGCCGAGCGCAGCACTGGCCGCCTTGGCAGCTTCCGGCTTTGCATCAGACACGTTCCTGTTTTTAGGCTTCCCCCCAACTAGGTTGAAAGACCGTAAGGCTTGGATTGAAACCGCCCGTACGGCTGGCCGAACCGTCGTCTTCTTCGAGGCGCCCCACAGGATCGTGAAGACATTGGAAGAGCTCAGACAAAGTGTCGGCGACTGCGAGGTATTCGTCGCTCGGGAGCTAACGAAACTACACGAAGAATTGGTTAAAGGACCAATATCTAGCGTCCTCAGTCGACTCACGACTCTAAGAGGAGAGTTTACTGTAGTTGCTGATATTGGTCGTATGCCTGAATTGAATCGCATCGAGGCGGCCGGCGACGGCGAGATGCTGGAGGAATTTGGTGTATTGACCAATTTGAAGGGTCTGGATCGCCGCAAGGCTATAGCGGTTCTCGCCGATCGCTATGGTCAACCTCGCAACGAGGTCTACGCGGCCATCGAGCGGGCCAAGAAATTGGGTGTTTAACAGATTTGCACTGGTTGTCGGCCGCGGCGACGAAGCTTAAACTTGGTCAAAAGGCCAAACACGATCGCTTGACGGTCCGAAGGCGCTCTGTTACCGTAGCCGACCGCTCCGGCGGGCGGAAATCAGGTCTCTGACACCGCTCTGACACCCATATGTCGAAGCAGCGGCCACAACCTAAATCGAAGGGCCGACCAGCATCGTCGGCTTCGCGGTCGGAAAGCGCCTCGCCCATTGATTCGCGGCCTCAGGGGCCAGGTCAGCCGCCGACGCTTCCACTACAGCCGACTTCGCCGCCGCGCCGTTCCACCTATTTCGAGGCGGTTGCCCTGTACGAGCGCGGACTCGAGGCCATTCAACGCCACGACTACCAGACGGCGATCGACCAGCTCGAGTCTGTGCTGCGCCTGTACCCCGAGGAAAAGGAGCTGCACGAGCGCGTGCGGCTCTACCTGAACATTTGCCAGCGCCAGGCGACGCCGCGCGAGCAGGCACCGCAAACGATCGAGGAGCGTCTCTTCGCCTCCACTCTCGCCATCAACGGCGGGAAGTACGAAGAAGCGATCTCCCATCTGCGTCTGGTCCGCGACGAAGACCCCGACAACGATCACGCGCTCTACATGCTGGCGGTGGCGCACGCGCAGCGCGGCGAGCATGCCGAAGCCATCGCGCACCTCGAGCGCGCCATTTCGCTCAACCCTGAAAATCGCGCGCTGGCGCGCCGCGATCCTGACCTCGAGCCGCTTCGCGACGACGATGCGTTCCGAACCGCGCTCGACGCGCCGCCCACGTCACCGTCCCGAATCGACCCGCGGCGTCGACCCATCCGGACCAAATCGGCGCGATAATTCCAGGAGTGGACCTCCATGTCGTGATCCTCGCGGCCGGCAAGGGGACGCGAATGAAGTCGTCGCGCCCCAAAGTTCTGCACCGGGTGGCGGGGGCGCCGATGATTGACTACGTCCTCGACACTGCCGCCGAACTTCAGCCCCGATCGACAACATTGGTCATCGGCCACCAGGCGGAGCAGCTTCGAGCGGCGCTGCCGACTCGGCGCGGTCTCGCCTTTGTGGTGCAGGAACCACAATCGGGCACGGCGCACGCGCTGCAGACCGCGGAACCAGCCCTCGCGCGGTCGACGGGAGCGCTCGTCCTGCTCTCGGGCGACGTACCCCTTTTGTCTGCAAATTCGCTGAAAGACCTTGTCAATCGCCAGCAAACGTCCGGGGCCGCAGCCACGGTGATGACCGCCGTCCTCGAACGACCGGCCGGCTATGGGCGCATTGTTCGCTCTGGCGAGCGGATTGCACGTATCGTCGAGGACAGGGACGCCACCCCATCTGAGCGCGAAATCCCTGAAATCAATGCCGGGATTTACGCCTTTGCGCTCGACGGCCAGGACAACGTATTCGAGGCGCTCCGCGGGATCACCACGAACAATGCGCAGCGGGAGTTCTACCTCACCGACCTGGTCGCGATTTTCTGCCAGAAGGGACGCCGCGTCGAAACGGTGACGGTGGCAGACCCGAATGAGATTCTGGGCATCAACAGCCGCGCCGAGCTCGCGGCAGTGAGTCGCATCGTGAGAGACAGGAAGAACGCGGAGCTGATGGCGGCCGGCGTCACGATCGAAGACCCGGCGACCACCTACGTCGACGGCGCGGTCGAAGTGGGCGCGGACACGATCCTCCATCCGGGCGTGTCGCTCGAGGGACGAACGACCATTGGCGAAGGCTGCGAGATCCACAGCGGCGCGCGCATCGTCGACTCACGCATCGGCAATCGCGTGGCGATTCTGAGTCACTGCGTGATGACCGACGCGATCATCGCGGACCACGCGCAGATCGGACCGTTCGCCCATCTGCGCGCCGGGACGGTGATCGGCGCTCAGGCAAAGGTCGGAAACTTCGTCGAGATCAAGAAGACCGCGCTCGGAGCCCGGTCGAAGTCGATGCATCTCGCCTACCTCGGAGATGCGACGATCGGCGAAGACGTCAACATCGGCGCCGGAACGATCACGTGCAACTACGACGGTCAGAAAAAGCATCCGACGACGATCGAGGACGGCGTGTTCATCGGCAGCGACTCACAGCTGATCGCGCCGATCACCGTCGCCAAGAACGCGTACGTCGGAACCGGTACGACCGTCCGCGAAAACGTCCCGCCCGGCGCGCTCGCCGTGAGCGCCGGGAAGCAGCGGAATATCGAGGGTTGGGTAGAAAAGAAAAAGAAGAGAAATTAAGAATTGGAAATTGAAAATTAAAAACAGTGGGGTATCTCCCTCGGATTCAGAATGGATTCAGAATCGTAGGGATTTGCCCCGTACGTTTTTAATTCTTAATTTCTAATTCTCAATTACAAGGATCAAGCTATGTGCGGCATCATCGGCTACATCGGCCCCAAAGACGTCGTGCCCGTGCTGATCGACGGCCTGCGGCGGCTTGAATATCGCGGCTACGACTCGGCGGGCGTGGCGGTCGTTTCGCAAGGCGCCGTCAATCTGCGCCGGAGCGCCGGCAAGCTGTCGAATCTCGAGCGGGTCATCGGGTCCGATCCGATCGCCGGCGACTACGGCGTCGGGCACACGCGGTGGGCGACGCACGGCCGGCCTACCGAGGAAAACGCCCATCCCCACCGCGACTGCACGGGCCAGATTGTCGTCGTGCACAACGGCATCATCGAGAACTACCTCGACTTGAAGCGGGAGCTGCAGCGCCAGGGGCACACGTTCGTCACCGAAACCGACACCGAGATCGTCGCGCACCTCGTCGAGCGTGAGATGAAGGACGACGGTCTCGAGAAGGCAGTGCTGCGGGCCTTGCTGCTGATGCGCGGCCATTTCGCGATCGTGCTGATCTCGGCCGACGATCCCGAAAAAATCGTGGCGGTCCGCAACGGTCCGCCGATCGTCGTCGGCCTCGGCGACGGCGAGTTTTTCGTCGCATCGGATATCCCGGCCATCCTGAGCCACACGCGCGACGTCGTGTTTCTCGGCGACGAGGAGATGGCGGTGGTGACGCGCACCGGCGTGACGTTCACCGACTTCTTCGGCCGCCCTGTGTCGAAGACGACCCAGCGAGTGCTCTGGGATCCGATGATGGCCGAGAAGGCCGGCTACAAGCACTTCATGCTCAAGGAAATCTTCGAGCAGCCGGCGGCGGCGCGCGAAACCATCCTGGGACGGGTCTCGCAGGACACCGGGATGGTCTTTCTCGAAGAGATGGCGCTCACCGACACGGAGCTTGCCGCGGTCGAGCACGTCACGATCCTCGCGTGCGGCACCTCCTGGCACGCCGGGCTCGTCGGCAAATTCATGATCGAGAGCCTGGCGCGGCTCCCGGTGGAAGTCGATTACGGCTCGGAGTATCGCTACAGGAAGCCGATCCTGCAGCCCAAAACGCTGGCCGTCGTGATCACGCAGTCGGGGGAAACCGCGGACACGCTCGCGGCTCTTCGCGAAGCGAGGAGCGGAGGCGCACGCAGCATTGCCATCTGCAACGTCGTCGGCAGCATGGCCACAAGGGAAACGGACGGGACGGTGTACACACACGCCGGTCCGGAAATCGGCGTGGCGTCGACGAAGGCCTTCACCACGCAGTTGGTTGCGCTGTATCTGCTCGGGCTGCACCTGGCGCAGCTGCGCGGTGTCTTGACGTCGGAGACGTCAAAGCCCCATGTCGACGCGCTCCTTCAGCTGCCGCTCCTTCTCGAGCAGACGCTGAAGCTCGGCCCGGTGATGGAGGAAGTCGCCGCTCGGTTCCACGCGCACGCCGATTTTCTCTATCTTGGGCGTGGCATTCACTATCCCATCGCTCTCGAAGGGGCGCTGAAGCTGAAGGAAATCTCCTACATCCACGCCGAGGGCTATCCCGCCGGCGAGATGAAGCACGGCCCGATCGCCCTCATCGACGAACAGATGCCGGTCGTGGCCATTGCGCCGCACGATCACGTGTTCGAGAAGATGATCGGCAACATGCAGGAAGCCAAGGCGCGCGGTGGATCAGTGATCGCCTTGACGTCGCAGGGCGACAAGCAGCTTTCGGCAATCCTCGATCGCACGCGCGACTTCGTGATCGAGCTGCCGAAGGCTCCGACGCTGCTGTCGCCGATCCTGATGGTCGTGCCGCTGCAGCTCCTGGCCTACGACATCGCCGTGCGCCGCGGCTGCGACGTCGATCAGCCGCGCAATCTCGCAAAGAGCGTCACTGTAGAATAGGGGTCGGGGACGAGGGATTAGGGATTGGAAAAGGCAGCACTCTTCAGAGTCTCTGCCAATCCCCAGTTCCCAATCCCTAAACCCTGATCCCGATGCAATTTCTCGAAGTCCTCAATCCGGAACAACGTGAAGCGGTCCTCCACACCGACGGTCCGCT
>Ga0075421_100013778_pt1 | contig 10087 bp, 11 predicted proteins | sample SoiMetdeltSBSDD5_FD_75292 | JGI IMG/M metagenome (GOLD analysis project Ga0075421, IMG submission 75292) | Bulk soil microbial communities from a Populus tree surrounding site in Tennessee, USA - Soil MetaG P. deltoides SBSDD5 | ecosystem: Environmental > Terrestrial > Soil > Tree plantation... | reverse complement strand
ACCGTGAGCAGCACGAAGTAGAAGCCGCGGAGCCCGAAGCGGAAGCCCAGGTAGCCGATCACGCCGCCGAGCACGGCGGCGAGCGCGCCCCCGGCGAACATGCCGATCCACGGCGTGATCCCGTGGTCGATCGACAGCACGGCTGCGGTGTAGCCGCCGACCCCGACGAACGCGGCGTGGCCCGCGGAGAGCTGCCCCGCATAGCCGCCCACGATGTTCCACGCCTGGGCCAGATAGCCGTAGAAGAAGATCAGGATGAACACGGTGAGGGCGTAGGAGCCGAGCACGGCGGGCAGGGCCAGGAGGACGGCCACCGCGCCGAGCGCCGCCCAGGTCGCCATGTGCAGGCCCCCGGGCTTTGCCCGCCCGCACGCCATCTGCGGGCCCCGGGGCCTTGCCCGCCCCCAGCTCATGGCACGCGCTTGCCGAAGAGCCCGGCCGGCCGGAGCAGCAGGATCAGGATCAGCAGCGAGAAGCTGACGACCTCCTTGAGCGACGGCTTGAGGAACACCGCGCCCAGCGACTCCGCGACGGAGACGAGGATCCCGCCCACGAAGGCGCCGAGCAGACTCCCCATCCCGCCGATGATCACGATGTTGAACGAGGTCACCGAGGCCGACAGCCCGAACGACGGCGAGAACGGCAGCAGCGGCGCGGTCAGGGCGCCCGCCGCGCCCACGCACGCCGCGCCGACCCCGAACGCGATCGCGTAGACGCGCCGCACGTCGGTGCCGATGACGAGCGCGCCGTAGGGGTTGTCGGCGGCAGCCCGGATCTGGCGACCGAGCGCGGTGCGGAACAGGAACGCCCAGAGCGCGGCGGTGAGCACGATCGCCCCCGCGAAGGCGACCAGGCGCGCCACGTCCACGAACACCGGCCCGAGCCACACCGTCGCCGTCGACAGCGGCGAGCGCACACGCGCCGGCTCGGGGCCGAACGCCATCAGCGCGACGTTCTCGAGCACCAGCGCGACGCCGAGCATCAGCAGGATCTGCATCTCGTGCGGGGCATCCACGATCCGGTGCACGAGCCCGCGCTGCACGGCGAGGCCGAAGACGAACAACACCGCCGCGCACACCGGGAAGGAGATCGCGGGGTCGACGCCGAGCCGGGTGGCGCCGACCCACGCCAGGTACATGCCCCAGACCATCATGTCGCCGTGGGCGAAGTTGACCACCCGCATCACCCCGAAGATCAGGGTGAGGCCGACGGCCATGAGGCTGTAGACGCCGCCGAAGAGGAGCCCGGAGAGGAGCCCCTGGCCAACGAGGACCGGGTCGATCGTCAGGCCTTGGGCCGCGGGAACACGAACTTCTGCACCGCGGCGTCCTTCGGCCACACCGCGACCGGCTTCTGCCCCAGCACCTGGATCATCGTCGGGATCGCGTTCGCGTTGTCGCCGACCTCGTTGAACGCGATCGGCCCGCCGTACTGCATGAGCCCGCCGGTGTAGTTGGTCTTCCGCAAGGCCTCGACGATGGCGTCGGCGTCGGCGGACCGAGCGCGCTCGATCGCGTCGGCGGCGACGAACATCGCGTCGTACGAGTAACCGGAGTTGGTGTCGAACGTCTTGCCGTTCGACCGTTTCAGGTACTCCTCGGCCAGCGCCCGCGTGCGCGCGTTCTTGAAGTTCGGCCACGGCACGCTCGCCATCACGTGCTCGAGGTCCTCCTTGAGGACGGCGATCTGGCCCGCCTCGTAGAGGCCCGGGCCGCCCGGGCTCACCACGCCGAGGATGTCCAGGCGCTGCTTGCGCAGCTCGGGCAGCAGGAGCTGGGCGCTGGCCGGCCGCGTGATCGGCGCGACCACGTCCGGCCGCGCGGCCTTGGCCCGCGAGACCTCGGTGGAGAGGTCGCTGGGCGGCTCCGGCCACGGGATCACGTCGACGATCTCCCACGACGGCTTGGTCGCGGCGTGCGCGGCCTGGAAGCCGCGCGCGGAGTTCTGCCCGAAGAGGTCGTTGCAGTACATCAGGACCACGCGCTTGGGCGAGGCGCCGGCCTCCTTGAAGATCTCGCCGAAGTACTGCACGGCCAGCCGCCCGAAGGTCGAGCCGGTCGGAAAGTTCCGGTAGACGTACTGGACCTTCTGCTGACCTTCCTTCACCGCCTTGGCCACGTTGGCGGTGATCGGGTCGGCGGCGGCGATGTCGACGAGGAACGGCACGCGCTTCTGCTGGGCCACCGGCACCATGGCCGCCGTGCTGCCGGAGTCGAACGAGCCCAGGAGCATCTGCGCGCCCTGGTTGACGACCCGCTCGGCCTCGGTCCGGCCGACGTCGGGCTTGGTCTGGGTGTCGCCGAAGATCAGCTCGAGCCTCGCGCCCCCGAGGGCCTTGATCCCGCCGCCGGCGTTGAGCGCGTCGGCGGCCATCTGCGCGCCGAGGCGGCACGCCTGCCCGGGCTCGGCGAGCGGCCCGGTGACCGGGTGCACGACGCCGATCTTGAACGTCCGGGCCTGGGCGCGGAGCACGGCCGGGAAGCCGACCGTCGCGGCCCCCGCCGCCGCGCCGGCGGCCCCGAGGAAGCTCCGGCGTGAGACGCGGCGATCCGTTCGTCGAGCCATGGGCGACTCCTCCTGGGTGCCTGGGTTCGGTCTCGCCTGGGTTGGGTTCGGCGGGCGCCGGGCCGCCCGGCCGCGGCCGGCCGCCTAGAGCCCCAGCAACTCCCGGGCGATGACCACCCGCTGGATCTGGTTGGTGCCCTCGTAGATCTGGGTGATCTTCGCGTCGCGCATGTAGCGCTCGACCGGGAACTCGCGCGTGTAGCCGTAGCCGCCGAAGATCTGCACCGCGTCGGTGGCGACCTTCATCGCGGTGTCGGAGGCCAGGCACTTGGCCATGGAGGCCTCGAGCGCGGTCGACGGCGCGTCGCGGTCGATCAGGCCGGCGGCGTGGTGCACGACCAGCCGCGAGGAATGCACGGCCATGGCCATGTCCGCGAGCATGAACTGGATGCCCTGGAACTGGGCGATCGGCTGGTCGAACGCGCGCCGCTCCTTGGCGTAGCCGGCCGCGGCGTCGAGCGCGGCCTGCGCGATCCCGACGGCCTGCGCGCCGATCGTCGGGCGCGAGCCCTCGAGCGTGCGCATCGCGACCCTGAAGCCCTGCCCCTCTTCGCCAAGGCGGTTGTCGATCGGGATCTCGCAGTCCGTGAAGTGCAGCGCGACCGTGGGCGAGCCGCGGATTCCCATCTTCTTCTCGTGCTTGCCGACGGAGAAGCCCGGCATGCCCGGCTCGACGAGGAGCGCGGTGACGCCGCGGGCCCGACGCGAGCGGTCGGTCGTCACGAACACGGTGAGGACCCCGGCGTGCGAGCCGTTGGTCACCCACATCTTCGAGCCGTTGACGACGTAGCGGTCGCCCTTGCGCACCGCGGTGCACTGCATGCCCGCCGCGTCGGAGCCGGAGGCCGGCTCGGAGAGCGAGAACGCCGCGGTGATCTCGCCGCTGGCCAGCCGCGGCAGGTAGCGCCGCTTCTGCTCCTCGGTGCCCGCGATCACGATCGGGTAGCCCCCGAGGTTCTGCACGAGGAGGATCGTCGAAGTCGCCGCGCACGCCCACGCCACTTCCTCGGCGCCGAGGCAGAAGGCGAGCGACCCGGCGCCGCTGCCGCCGTACTCCTCGGGGATGTGCAGGCCCATCAGGCCCTGCTGGGCGAGGAGCTTGAGCTGCTCGGCGGGATATTCTTCCGTCTCGTCGACCTGCGCGGCCATCGGCGCGATGCGCTCGCGCGAGATCTCCCGCGCGAGGTCACGGATCGCGCGCTGCTCCGGCGTCAGGTAGTAGAGCTGCTGGCTCATTTATCAGCAACATGCTTGCGCATGTTGACCGTGGGCCATGACGGTCGCGGCCTTCCGTGGCGCCCGATCACCGTGGCGACGTCACTTCCGCTCATAGTCGTAGAAGCCCTTGCCGGACTTTCGGCCGAGGCGGCCGGCCATGACCATGCGCTTCAGGAGCGGCGGCGGCGCGTAGCGCGGCTCGCGATATTCCTCGAACATCACCTCGGCGACGAACATCGTCGTGTCCAGGCCGACCAGGTCGAGCAGCGTGAACGGGCCCATCGGGTAGCCGCAGCCGAGCTTCATCGCCTGGTCGATGTCCTCGAGCGTGGCGAGGCCGCCCTCGTAGGCGCGGATCGCGTCGAGGAGATACGGCACGAGGAGCCGGTTGACGATGAACGCGGTGGAGTCCTTGGTCCGCACCGGGACCTTGCCGGTGGCCTGCACCCAGTCGTACGCGTCGCGCACCGCCTTGTCGTCGGTGAGGAGCGTCTGGACGACCTCGACCAGCTTCATCAGCGGGACCGGGTTGAAGAAGTGCAGGCCGAGCACCTGGCCGGGGCGCTTCGTCGCCGCCGCCATCGCGGTGACGTTGCAGGACGAGGTGTTCGACGCGAGCAGCGCGTGCGGCGCGCAGATCGCGTCGAGCTTCGCGAACGTCTCGTTCTTGAGCGGCTGGTTCTCGGTGATCGCCTCGATGACGAGGTCGACGTCGCGGAGGGCCTCGAGGCTTGTCGCGCCGTGGAGGCGGCCCATGACCGCGTCGCGGTCGTCGGTGGTCATCCGCGCCTTGGCGACCAGCGCCTCCAGGCTCTTGCGAATCCCGCCGAGCCCCTTGTCGAGCAGCGCCTGATTGGCCTCGACCACGGTGGTCGGGAACCCGGCCTGGGCCGACACCTGGGCGATGCCGGATCCCATGAGGCCGCACCCGATGACGCCGATTCTGCCGATGGCCATGCGCGTGCGTTTCAGCTCGGCCGCGGCGCGCGGCTCAGCGGCGGGTGCGGCCGGGGCGCGGGCGCTGGACGAGCGGCGCCACGTCGTGGAAGGGCTCCCCGTCGGGGCACGGGTCCTTGACCACGATGGTCAGCGTCGCGCCGCCGATCCGGATGGTGCCGTCGCCAGGCCCGGCCTCCGGCGCGCGCGCCGCCTGGCGGATCGACTCCCGGAACGCCGCCTCCTGCGACTCGATCGGACGGCTGAGCATGTTGAGGAGCATCGGGGCCGCGGGCGCTTGGGGGGCCGCGGGGGCCGGCGAGGCCGGAGACACCTGCGGGGCCGGCGGCGTCAGGCCGACAGCGCCGGGCTGACCATCGGCGTCCGCGGGGACAGCGGCGAGGCTCAGGCCGAGGAGCGCGGCGGCGGCAGCAAGGGCGCGCATGAGCTAATCGTAAACCACGAGGGACTCGAGATCATAGCCCCGAAGTCGCTCGCGGCCCCTGAGGAAGGCCAGCTCGATCAGGAACGCCGCGCCGACGACCTTGCCGCCGAGCCGCTCGACCAGGCGCAGCGTCGCCGCCATCGTGCCGCCCGTGGCGAGCAGGTCGTCCACCGCCAGCACCACCTGGCCGGGCCGGATCGCGTCCTCGTGGATGGCCAGCACGTCGCGCCCGTACTCGAGCTCGTACTCCTCCTCGATGGTGGTGGACGGCAGCTTCCCGCGCTTGCGCACGGGGACGAAGCCCGACTTGAGCTGATGGGCCAGCGCCCCGCCGAAGATGAACCCGCGCGACTCCACGCCGACGACGACGTCCACCCGCGCCGTGTGGTAGCGCGCGGCCAGGTAGTCGATCACCGCGGCCCAGGCCGGGCCGTCCTTGAGCAGCGTGGTGATGTCCTTGAAGAGGATCCCCTCGGTCGGGAAGTCCTTGACGTCGCGGATCTTGGCGCGGATCTCGGCGAGGTCCATCGATGCCCAGATGGTACCCGGTGGGCGTGCGCCGCGCAACGGGAAAGCCCTTCGAAATCGCCGACAAGGGCCTGGACAGCTCCGGGCCCGCGCGAGCGCCCCGGGCCGGGCGGCGCGGCCGGGCCGGCCCGAGCGGTGCAAGCGCGCGGGCAGTCAGCCGCGGCGCGCGGGCTCGGCCAGCCGGGCGATGGCGTCGGGCAGGTCGGCGAGCTTCTCGATGACCACGTCGGCCCGGATGGAATCCGCCGCGGGAGCCGCGGCGGTGACCTGCACCACGCGGAGCCCGGCAGACCGCGCCCCCAGCACGTCGAGCACGGCGTCGTCGCCCACGTGCGCGGCCTCGGCGGGCTGCACCCCGAGCTTCGCGAGCGTCAGGTGGAAGATCTGCGCGCCGGGCTTTCGCACCCCGACCTCGTCCGAGAACGTCAGGTGCTCGAACGGGGCGAGCAGCCCCTCGCGGTCGAGGAGCGTCCGCAGCACCGCGCCCGGCGTGCGCATCGTGTTGGACACGACGGCCAGCCGCAGGCCCCGCGCGCGCAGCGCGGCCAGGGCCTCGGCCGCGCCCGGAGCGGGGCGCGGCGGGGCGAGCAGCGCCGGGCGCCCGTACGCCTCGACCAGCTCGTCGACCACCGCGCGCGAGAGCCGGGCCGAGAGCCCCGCCTCGGCGCCCTCGAGCAGGCTGGTCACGTGGCGCAGCACCGGCACGTCGCGGTTCTGCGACCACACCCACGAGAGCTCGCGGCCGGAGACGTCGTAGCCGCGCGACAGCGACCGCGGCGCGACGCGGATGCCGGCCTTGCCCAGGATCGCCGCGAAGTCGGCGAGGCGGCGCTCGCGGTAGTGGTCGTCGGCGCGCGGCTGGTCGTGGATCAACGTGCCCCAGAAATCCACGGTGATTGCGCGGAGCGCCGTCATGTCTCCGCGGCTAGCCGAACTTCGGGGGGCGCTTCTCGATGAAGGCCTGCTGGGCCTCGCGGGCGTCGGGCGTGGCGTAGGCCTGCGCGAAGGCGTTGATGCCGTAGGCGATCGCGGTCCGCTGGTCGGTGTTGCGCCAGCGGATGATCAGCTCCTTCTGCAGGCGGATCGCCGACGGCGCGCAGGCGAGGATCTTGTCGACGAGCTCGGTGGTCGCCGCCTCGAGCTCGCCCGGCGGGACGACCCGGTTCACCAGGCCCCACTCGAGCGCCTGCTGAGCCGAGACCGGCTCGCCGGTGAGCAGGATCTCCGCGGCGCGGCCGGGGCCGACGATCCCGGGCAGGAGCGCGGCCTCGACCACCGACGGGACGCCCACGCGCACCTCCGGCAGCCCGAGCGTGGCCGCGGTGGAGGCCACGCGCATGTCGCACGCCATCGCGAGCTCGAAGCCGGCGCCGAGGCACGCGCCGTTGACCATGCAGATCGTCGGGAACGGCGCTTCGTGCACCGCGTGGACGGCCTCGTGGACCAGCGAGATGAGCGCCTTGGCCGACGCGGGATCGAGCTCGCGGAGCACCTGCACCTGCATCCCGCCCGTGGTCGCCCGGCCCGCGCCGGTCACCACGGCGGCGCGGATGCTCGGGTCGCGCACGAGCTCCTGGAAGGCGTCGCGGAGCGCGCGAAGGAGATCGGGGACGAGCAGGTTGAGCGGCGGCCGGTCGAGGGTGACCCAGGCCGCGGCACCACGGCGCTCGACGCGAAGCATGCGGTCAGCCACGAGGGCCGCTCAGTAGCGCCGCATCCCGCGATCGACGGTGCGCGCCCACTCGTCGAGGCCGCCCGAGAGGTTCGCGACCCTGGCGAACCCGAGCTGGCGCAGGTAGCTCGCCACCGCGGCGCTGCGGACGCCATGGTGGCAATACACGATCGTCTCCTCGTTCGGGTCGAGCTCCCCCGCCCGCAGCTCGATCTCCTCGGTCGGGATGTGGATGGCGTTCTCGAGACGGGCGAGCTTGGTCTCCCAGTCGTCGCGCACGTCGAGCAAGACGAGGGGATCGTGCTTGTCGAGGCGAGCCTTGAGGTCCTTGGGGCTGATCTCCATGGGGCGTCTCCTGGACCGCAGAAATTGATCGGCGAGCGACTGCGTCGAGTTCCGCCGAGTATATCAGTCGGAGCCGAAGCCGTCGGGCGGTAGGAGGACCGAGGTCTCGGGCGAGATCTCGACCTTGACGCGATCGCCGTGCTGGAAGCCGCGGCCCTGGCTGGCGGACGTGAGGGTCTCGACGCGAAGCATGCCGCCGGGAATCGCCACGTCGTAGAGCTGGCGGCCGCCCTCGAAGACGTAGCCCGTGACGGTGCCGGCGATGCCACCGCGCGAGCGCTCGCCCTCCTCGATGAAGAGCGCCTCTGGGCGCAGGCAGAGGACGCCGCGCGCGCCCACCGCCCACTCGCGCCCCCCGGAGGATACCGGCAGGCGCGCGCCGCCCTCGGTCTGCACGACCACGCCGGTCTCCCGGAGCTCCACCACCTGCACCGGCACGAGGTTCGCCGCCCCGACGAACTCCGCGACGAAGCGGTCGCGAGGCTTCCAGTAGATCTCCTCGGGCCGGCCCTCCTGCACCAGCCGACCGGCGGACAGCACGGCCACGCGCGTGGACAGGGCCAGGGCCTCGGCCTGGTCGTGGGTGACGTAGATCGTGGTGATGGCGAGCTCGCGCTGTAGCCGCCCGAGCTCCACGCGCATCTGCGCGCGGAGCTGCGCGTCCAGGTTGGACAGGGGCTCGTCGAGCAGGAGCAGGCGCGGCTGGATCACGAGCGTCCGCGCCAGCGCCACCCGCGGCTGCTGCCCGCCGGAGAGCTGCGAGGGCCGGCGCGCCTCGAAGCCGGCGAGCCCGACCTGCTCGAGCGCCGCGCCCACCCGGCGACGGAGCTCCGCGCCGCCCACGCGCCGCTCGCGGAGCCCGAACGCGACGTTCTCGAACACCGAGAGATGCGGCCAGAGCGCGTCGCTCTGGAAGACCATGCCGAGGTTCCGCTTCCACGGGGGCACCGCGTCGACCGGCTCGTCGTCGATCACGATCCGCCCGGCGTCCGGCGCGGCGAAGCCGGCGACCATCCGCAGCAGCGTGGTCTTGCCGCAGCCCGGCGGCCCGAGCAGCGTGTAGAACTCACCCGGCCGCACCGAGATCGACACGTCGCGGACGACCCAGGCGTCGCCGTAGCGCTTGCCGACGCCCTCGAGCCGCACCTCGGACAGCCGGATCGCGTGTGAGCCGGTGCTCACGCGGCTCGATCTCCCGGGCTCCGGTGCCAGCGGCGGCGCTCGACGAGCATCGGCACCAGCGCCAGGCCGGGCACCGCGAGGGTCAGATACACGGCGAGCGGGGGCGCCCAGGACAGGAGCGTGGTCGCGAAGACCGGGCCGAGGAACGCCGCGCCGATCCGCGACGAGTTGACCAGCCCGATGGTCCCGCCCGACGCGCGCGGGGCGATGCGCGCCACCGAGAGCGGGAAGATCGGCGCGATGCAGAGCACCTGGAAGAACCGCACGACGGCGAAGCTCCACGGCCCCGCCGCGGCGCCGAGCGCGGCCATCAGCGCGGAGGACGCCGCGAGCAGCCCGGCCACCGCGCGGCGCTCGCCGACCTGCTCGGCCAGCCGCGGGGCGGCCATCGACCCCAGCGCCGCCGCGAGCCCGGACGCGAAGATCACGAGGCCGCCGACCTCGAGCGTGTCGTCGGCGGCCACGCCCAGCCGCGGCAGCACCTGCGGCAGGATCGCGGGCAGGAAGAAGATCTGGCTCGACGCCACGAGCACGAGCAGGCACGCCGTCACCACCTCGCGCGGCGAGACGCGGCCGGCGCGCGCGCTCCCCGCGGCGGGCGGCGCCTGCGGCGGCACGCCTGCGCCCACCAGGGCACCGCACACCCAGAGGAGCACGCCGCCGACCAGGAACGACTCGACGAAGCCGATCCGCGAAGCGGCGACCGCGCCGACCGGCGGCCCCAGCACCTGGCCGAGCGTCATCGCCGACTGGATCGCGGCCACGTTGCGGCGGGCGTCGCCCTGGCGGCTGGCCATGATGAAGGCGAACGTCGATGACGCGCCCATGAGCCCGAGGAGCAGCCGCGCGGCGAGCATCTGGGGCAGCGTGCGCGCCAGCGCCATCAGGAAGAACCCGCCGCTCTGGAGGAACTGCACCGCGACGTAGAAGTGCTTGGGGCTCCGCCGCGCGGCGAGGCGGCCGGAGATGGGCGCGGTCACCACGGTGACGAGCGAGCTGATGCCGAGGATCCAGCCCGTCCAGCGGAGCGTCGCCGCCTCGTCGAGCGGCGACATCCGCTGGATGTAGAACGGCAGGCTCACGAACACGAACGACCACGCGAAGCTGCCGAGGAAGAGCGAGCCCGGCAGCGCCCACCGCGAGGCGGCCATCCCCTACACCCGGAACAGCCCGGCGCCGGTGCGCTGGGCCAGCCG
>Ga0075421_100013777_pt1 | contig 10087 bp, 13 predicted proteins | sample SoiMetdeltSBSDD5_FD_75292 | JGI IMG/M metagenome (GOLD analysis project Ga0075421, IMG submission 75292) | Bulk soil microbial communities from a Populus tree surrounding site in Tennessee, USA - Soil MetaG P. deltoides SBSDD5 | ecosystem: Environmental > Terrestrial > Soil > Tree plantation... | reverse complement strand
GCTCGCGGTGCTCGCTCGCCCTTCCCAATCACCAACCTTATGCACTCATACCTTCAGATGCAGTAGGTACTCCTCGTTGCCTTCCATGCCCGTGATCGGTGACGCGACACCGCCGGCCCGCGTCAATCCTAGCGCAACTGCCGCATCGGCCACGTCTTCGACGACCCGAGCGCGGACGGCGGAGTCGCGAACGATCCCGCCTTTCCCCACCTCCGCGCGGCCGGCTTCGAACTGAGGCTTCACCAGCGCGACGACATCGGCGTTCCGCTCGAGCAGCGCCGGCAGCACCGGCAGAATCTGCCGCAGCGAGATGAAAGACACATCGATGGTCACAATCGAAAACCGGTCGCTGTCGGCAGGCAGGTCCGCCTTTGTCAGAGTTCGCGCGTTGACGTGCTCGAGAACGACGACGCGAGGATCGGTGCGCAACCGCCAGTCGAGCTGACCGTGGCCGACGTCGAGCGCGACCACGCGCAACGCGCCGCGCCGGAGCAGCACGTCGGTGAAGCCGCCGGTGGAGGCGCCGACGTCGAGCGCCAGTTTGCCCGCGGGATCGATCTGAAATGCGTCCAGCGCATGCGCGAGCTTGAGGCCGCCGCGGCTGACGTACGGATGGTCGGCCGTCAGCAGCGATAGGCTGGCGTCGGCGGCGACCGCGGTGCCGGCTTTGACCTGAGGGTGGCCGTCCACGCGCACCTGTCCGGCGAGGATCAGCGCACGCGCGCGTTCTCGTGACGCCGCCAGCCCGCGCTCGACGAGCAGCTGGTCGAGACGGATCTTCTTCAATTGTGCCGGGCGATCACCCATCGGACGATGCCGGGGAGCTGGCCGGCAAGGCCGGCCGCGTCGAGCGCTGCCCGTGCGCGCTCGCCACACGCGTCGGCGAGCCGCTTCGACTCGGCGAGGCCGTAGAGCGCGGGGTAGGTCGGCTTGCCCGCCGCTGCGTCCTTGCCCGCGGTCTTTCCCAAATCGACCGACGCCCCCTCGACGTCGAGGATGTCGTCCACGATCTGGAACGCCAGGCCGAGCGCTTCGGCGTAGCCGTCGATCGCCGCTCGTTCGGCGCCGGACGCGCCCGCCATGATGGCGCCGGCCGCGGCCGCGCCGCGAATGAGGGCGCCGGTCTTGCGGGCGTGCATCTCGGCGAGGCCATCCCGATCGAGCGCTGCGGCATCGGGCGCCGCCGCTGCCAGATCGATGGCCTGTCCTCCCACCATTCCCGCGGCGCCCGCCGCGTCGGCAATCGCGCGCACGGCGTCGAGCTTGCGCCGCGCCAGCTCGGCCGCGGCGATGGTGTCGGCCACCTGCGGTTCGCGGCCGAGCAACGCGAACGCTTCGGTCAGCAAGCCGTCGCCTGACAGGATCGCCAGGCCCTCGCCGAAGACCACGTGCGCGGTGGGCCGGCCGCGGCGCAACGTGTCGTTGTCCATGGCCGGCAGATCGTCGTGGACCAGGGAATACGTGTGGATCAGCTCGACCGCGCACGCCGCCGGCATCGCCAGGGCCCGGGCCTCATCGATCGCGTCGCCGCGCCGCTCGGCGATTGCCTCTGCCGCGCTCAGGACCAGCATCGGCCGGAGACGTTTGCCGCCGGCCATCACGCTGTACTCCATTGCCTCGCAGATTCGCGCCGGTGCGTGGGGGGCGGCGGGCAGAAAGCGGCGCAGGGCGGCATCGACGTCGCCGCGCCGCGCGTCCAGCCAGGTCTGCAACGCCGGCAGTTGGGGAGACGTTCGCGTCACTTGCGGCCCGGCGGGTCGCCCTCCAGGCCAAGCCCCGGCGGCGCGGCGCGAACCTCGCCGCGTTCGTTGAGCAGTTCGATGCGGCGCTCGGCGCCTTCGAGCTTGGCGTGGCAGAACCGCGACAACTGGACGCCGCGTTCGTACAGCTCGAGCGATTTCTCGAGCGGCAGATCGCCCTCGTCGAGCGCCTTGACAATCGCATCGAGCTCGGCCAGCGCCGATTCGAAATCCTTGATCGTGGGATCCATCACTCCGCTCCCGTGCGGTCCGGCGATGGCTGCACGGCTTGAATCAGGCACGTCAGGCCTCCTTCCTGCAACGTTACGTGCACGCGATCGCCGGGATGCGCGGTCGAGGCGCGGCGGATGATGGCCGTGCGGTCGTCGTTCCAGCACACCGCGTAGCCGCGGCCGAGCACGCCCAGCGGACTGAGTGACTCGAGCCGCGCGGCAAGCGCGCCGAACTGCGCCGAGGCACGATCGTGGCGCCGCGCCATGACGCCGTGGAGGCGACCCGTCGCGGTGTCGAGACGTCCGCGAATCGCCGCCAGGCGCCGCCGCAGATCGCGCGCTTCGAGCGCCAGCCGCAGCGTTCGGAACTCGCGCTCGCGCGTCGAGAGCGCCGTCGTCATCGCTCGCTGCAGCTGGTGCGTCAACTCGGCAACATGCCGCCCTCGCATCGCGAGCCGCGCCGGCACCCCGGCGAGTCCGCGACGGCTGGTCAGCAGGTGCACCTGCGATCGCCGCCGCTCGACCGCCGCGGCCACCGCCGCGCGCAGCCGCTGGGTCTGCCGATCGATGCGCGCGCGAAACTCTTCCTGCGCCGCGATGACGATTTCGGCGGCGGCCGACGGCGTCGGCGCCCGGAGGTCGGCGACGAAATCGGCAATCGTGAAGTCGACCTCGTGGCCAACTCCGGTCACGACCGGCACCCGCGACGATACGATCGCCCGGGCGACCGGTTCCTGGTTGAAGGGCACGAGATCTTCCGCGGAGCCGCCGCCGCGCGCGAGGATCACGACATCGACGTCAGGCACTCGTGACAACGAGCGCAGCGCCTCGGCAATCTCCGCCCCCGCGCCTTCGCCCTGCACGCGCGTCGGACGGATGAGCAGCCGCACGGAGGGATGCCGCCGCGTAATCACCTTGATGATGTCGCGGATGGCGGCCCCGTCGAGCGAGGTGACGATCCCGATGCGCTCGGGGAGCGCGGGCAGCGCCCGTTTGCGCGCCTGCTCGAAGAGCCCCTCGGCCTGGAGCTTCTTCTTGAGCTGCTCGAACGCCAGCTGCAGGGCGCCGAGCCCGTGCGGCTGCAGGTGATCGCAGAGCAGTTGGTATTCGCCCTTGGGCTCGTACACCGCCAGCCGGCCGCGGGCGATTACGTGCTGGCCGTCCTCCGGCGTGAACTTCAGATACCGCACCGCCGACCGGTACATCACCGCGCGGATCTGCGCGCCGCCGTCCTTCAGCGTGAAGTAGAGATGGCCGGTATTCCACCGCTTGCAGTTCGAGATCTCGCCTTCGATCCAGAGGTCGCCGAAGCCTGACTCGAGGGCGGCGCGGATCGATGCCGTCAATTCCGACACGCTGACAATCCGTCGCGGCCGGGCCGCGGCGTCGACGGGCTCGTCGTCTTCGAACGGTTGCGAGAAGAGGTCGGACATCGGCCGCAGATTCGTTCACCGTGTGGTGCGCATCATCTCGCGCGCACCGTGCAGGTGGATCACGCGGATCTTATTACGAGACGCGGATCGCGCGGATCTCGCGGATCTCAACTGGCGAACAGCTGCGGCTAGATGCGCGCGGGCGTGCCGGCCGCGAGCGCCTCGACCTCTTGGGCGGACAAATTGAGCCGCTCGATCGACGTCGCCCTTCCGGTCTTCGGATCCGCAGTGACGATCACGGCGTTCAACCGCCCGGGCCCCGTGGCGGACTCGAACTTGGCGGGCATGCCGCTCAGGAACCGGCTCATCGCGGCCTCGATGGTGACGCCGATGATGGAGTCGTGCGGCCCGGTCATGCCGGCATCGGTCAGGCACGCGGTGCCTTTGGGCAGGATACGTTCGTCGGCGGTCTGCACGTGCGTGTGCGTGCCGACGACGGCGGTCGCGCGCCCGTCGAGATGCCAGCCCATGGCGATCTTTTCCGAGGTCGCTTCGGCGTGAAAGTCGACGAAGATGACGCGCGCTTTGGCGCGCATCGCTTCCACTTCGCGGAGCGCGATCGCGAACGGATCGTCGAGGGGCGCCATGAAGATGCGTCCCATCAGATTCAGCACGCCGATTGGTTCGCCCGAGCGGGTGCGCGCGACGATCGCGCCCCGCCCGGGCACGCCGGCGGGGAAGTTGGCGGGTCGCAGCAGCCGCGGCTCGCGCGGCATGTAGTCGAGCACCTCCTTCTTGTCCCACACGTGGTTGCCGGTCGTCATGACGTCGACGCCGTAGCTGAGGATGGTCTCGGCGATGTCGCCGGTCACGCCGAACCCCGCCGCGGCGTTCTCGACGTTGGCAATGACGAAGTCGAGGCCGCGTTGTTCGATGAGCGCCGGGATGGCTCGGCGGGCGATTTCACGCCCCGGCTTTCCGAAGATGTCGCCGACAAACAGGATCTGCATCCGGGGCGTCAGGCTCGCTCGACGGCGATCGGAAGGTCGCGGCGCCGGCGCTCGGCGATCCGCGGCAGGGCGATGTGGAGCTCGCCGGCGCGGATGATCGCGCGGGCTTTGCTGGCATCGACGGCGCCGTCGACACGCACCGCGCACGCGAACCGTCCGTACGTGCGTTCGGCGAGATGAAACGCATCGGCATGGCGGCAACCGGCGGGACGCTTGTCACCGGTGATGACGACCGCGTTCCCGTTGAACATGACTCGCACCGCGTCGGGCGCGACGCCCGGCAGATCGGCCACGATCTCGATCGTCGATGAGGTTTCCAGGACGTCGAGGGGCGGGTGGTACTCCGCGGCGTCCCCGGCGTCCGCGTCCTGCCCGAGCCACGCCACGATGGTCTGGACCGCGTCGCTTTCCATTTCAGCTCCAAGCGCCAGGCTGCCGCGGCGCGGAAAGATGATGCGGGTCACGTCCAGCATTCTAATCCGCGTTTCAGCCGGCGGCGCCGGAGAAGTCCAGACGGCATCGAACGTTAGCGGAATCCGACCGCAGCGGGCAAGATATGAGCATATAAGGCGCATGTTATATGCTTGACAAACGCTAATATACTGGCTAGACTGGTGACCGAATCGCACCGGAGTCCAATGCTCCGATTTGAATGGCATCAGGAGGGAATGGTTATGGCTCTTGTTCGTTGGAACCCCATCGGCGACATTGCAGGCTTCGAGATCGATCGCTTGAACCGCATGTTTTCGGACCTCTACACCGAGACGACCCGTTGGGTTCCGCCTGTCGACATCTTCGAAACGAAGAACCACGAGGTCGTGCTCAAGGCCGAAGTCCCTGACGTGCGGCGTGAAGATCTGAAGGTGAGCTTCGAGAACAACGTCCTCACGATCGCAGGCGAGCGGAAGGCGCCGGAGCCGGCGGCCGCGGATCAGGTTCGCCGGTTGGAACGCCGTCACGGGAGCTTCGTACGAACCTTCACGCTGCCGACCTCGGTCGACGCCTCGAGCATTTCGGCGTCCTACAAGGACGGTGTGCTGACGGTTCGTCTGCCGCGCCGCGAGGAAGCGAAGCCCAAGACCATCTCGGTCACCGTCGAGTGATTATCCGGGGGGCGTCGCCCTTCGGAAGTTGAAGTTCATGCGATGGCCTCTCGTAGAGTGCGAGAGGCCGTCGCACCTTCGCCCCGTGCTACTCTTTTTCTCCATGGCGCTGACTTCAGAGCAGGAACCCCGCGAGGCCGGTGAGACGCAGGCGACACCGATCACCAGTCGCTTTCTGTTCGTCGACGTTGCCGCGCAGCGGGCGAAGCAGCTGCGGCGCGGCGCGTTGTCGCGTCTCGATCGGCAGTCGCATGCGCCGCACAAGCTGGAGCGCGTGGCCATGGAAGAAGTGCGGTCGGGCCTGGTCGACTACACGCTTCCGGCGCGCTTCGAACTGTTCGGCAAGCCCGCGCGGTAGCGCGGCGCGCCCGGGGAACCTTCGTCCCACCTCGCCCGTAACTCAGATCAGAGCACGCACTCGACTCGGGAGGGGTGCATATGATTGGCTTGATCCTGCTGGGGCTGGTCGTACTGGCGGCAGTCGCCGGCACGTTCATCGTGCTGCTGGCGATCAAAGCTCTGCTCTGGGTCGTGCTGCTGCCGCTGCGGCTCCTGTTTCAGATCGTCTTCGGTGTGCTGCTGCTGCCGCTGTTGCTGCTGAAGTTCGTGTTTGGCGGGCTCCTCTTCCTCATCATGATCCCGCTCCTGCTCGTCGGCGTCCTCGTGGGCGTCGTCGGGCTTGCGATTCCGCTCTTTCCGCTCCTCTGCATCGCGTTCGTCGTCTGGGTGGTCATGCGGTCATCGCGATCCACCGCGATGGCACGCAGCTAGCGCAGAGAAGGTGCACACGAAAGGTGCACACATAAGGTGCACACATAGGGTGCACACATAGGGTGCACACATAGGGTGCACCCATAGGGTGCACACATAGGGTGCACACATAGGGTGCACACATAAGGTGCGCACGGACGGTGTTCACGAAGGCCACGCACCTTCCGTGTGCGCCTGTTGCGTGCACCTTCCGTGTGCACCTTCCGTGTGCACCTTCCGTGTGCACCTTCCGTGTGCACCTTCCGTGTGCACCTTATGTGTGCACCTTACGTGCGCACCTCTTTTTCAAACGCGTCGGCGACGCGGAACATCAGCGCTTCTTCGAGAGGGCGGGCGGTCAGCTGCAGTCCGCAGGGGAGGCCGCCGCCGGTCTTTCCGCACGGCACGGAGATCGCGGGCATGCCCGTCAGGTTGGCGGCGACCGTGAACACGTCCGCCAGGTACATCTGCAGGGGATCGTCGGTCCGCTCGCCGAGCCGGAACGCCGGCGTCGGACTGGTCGGCATCGCGACCAGATCGACCGACGACAGCGCCGCGTCGTAGTCGCGTTTGATCAGCGTCCGGACCTGCTGTGCCTTCAAGTAGTACGCGTCGTAGTAGCCGGCGCTGAGCACGTAGGTGCCGAGCAGAATGCGCCGTTTGACCTCGGGACCGAATCCCTGATCGCGCGTGCGATCGTACATCTCGCCCAGCGCCGCCGCCGGGGCGCGGAATCCGTAGCGGACGCCGTCGTAGCGCGCAAGGTTCGCGCTCGCTTCCGCGGTGCAAATCAAGTAATAGACCGGAATCGCGTGCGCACTGTGGGGCAGCGCGATATCGGCGATCGTCGCGCCCAGTCCAGCCAGCGCCTCGATCGCCCGGTCGAACGCCGCGAGCACGTCGCGATCGACGCCGTCCGCGAGCAGCGATCGCGGGACGCCGATACGGACGCCGCGGATCTCGCCGGTCAGCGCCGATCGAAACCCTTCGGCGGGTGCGGTCATGCACGTGGCGTCGCGCGCATCGGGGCCGGCGAGCACTTCGCACGCCAGCGCCGCGTCCGCGACGGTGCGGGCGAACGGTCCGATCTGATCCAGCGACGATGCGAATGCCAGCAGCCCATAGCGCGACACGCGGCCATACGTTGGTTTGACGCCGACCACGCCGCACAGCGCCGCCGGCTGGCGGATCGATCCGCCGGTATCCGATCCGAGCGCGAGCGGCACCATTCCGGAGGCGACCGCCGCCGCCGAGCCGCCGCTCGATCCGCCGGGCGTGCGATCGTGCGCCCACGGATTGCGGGTGACGCGAAACGCCGAATTCTCGGTCGACGAACCCATCGCGAACTCGTCGCAATTGGTTTTGCCGATCACGACCGCCCCCGCCGCCGTCAGCCGCTCGACGACGGTGGCGTCGTAGGGGGGGACGTAGTGTTCGAGGATACGCGACGCGGCGGTCGTCCTGAGGCCGCGCGTGCACAGGTTGTCCTTGAGCGCCACCGGCACGCCGAGCAAGGGGAGCGCGGGCCACGCGTCGCGGTCGGCGTCGAGCGCCGCGGCGCGCGCCAGGGCCGGCTCCGCGGCAACCGTGAGGAATGCGCCGATGGTCGGATCGCTCGTCGCGATGCGATCGAGCGCGGCGCGACAGACGTCGGCCGCCGAGGTCCGGCCGGCGCGGATCGCGCCGGCGATTTCACAGGCGCTGTCGAGCGGCATGATTACCCGAGCACTCGTGGTACTTTGAAGAGGCCGTGTTCGAGGTCGGCGTCCGGCGCCTGCGCGAGCGCGTCGGCGCGCGGCAGACAGGGTTGCGGCTCGTCGCGGCGCCACGTTCCCGCGGCCGCCAGCGCATGCGACGTGGGCGGTACGCCGGAGGTCGCGACCTGCTGCACCTGCTCGGCGTAAGCCAGAAAGCTGGACAGCTGTGGCGTCAGCTGGTCCTTCTCGTGTTCGGTCAGCTCGATGCGAGCGAGGCGCGCGATCCGTTCAACATCCGCGCGCGTGAAATCGGCGGGCATGCGCGCGATCGTAGCATCATTCAAGGGGCGTCCCATGGCGACTCGACCGGCGGCGGTAGCGGGGACGTGGTATCCCGCGAACCCCAGCGCGCTCACGCACGACGTCGACGGATATCTCGACGCCGTTCGCGGCGGCTGCGACGGCGAGATCCGCGCGATCCTCGCGCCGCATGCCGGGCTGATGTTCTCGGGCCCGATCGGCGCGCATGCCTACAAGGCGATCGCGGCGCTGCCCTACGACGTCGCCGTCCTCGTCGGACCGTCGCACTTCATTGGCTTTGACGGCGTGGCGCTCTACCCCCAAGGCGCGTTTGCCACGCCGCTCGGACCGGCGGTGATCGATGAAGCCACCGCCGCGACGCTGAGCCAGTCCGGACCGATCGTGTCCATGCCCGACGTGCACGCGCGCGAGCACTCGCTCGAGATGCAGCTGCCGTTTCTGCGGCGCGTGTGTCCCGATCTGCGGATCGTGCCGCTCCTGATGGGGGCGCAGCGGCGCTCGACCATCGAGCACCTGGCGATCTCGCTCGCGAACGCGCTGCGCAACCGTCAGGCGCTCCTCATCGGCAGCACCGACCTGTCGCATTACTTCGACGCACGGACCGCGGCAGGTCTCGACGGCGAAGTGGTCGCGCTCGTCGATCAGTTCGACGTCGACGGCCTCATGCACCTGTTCGAGCGCTACCCCGAAAGCGACCGGGGCCGATTCGTGGGGTGCGGCATGGGGCCGGCGCTGTCGGTGATGATGGCCGCACGGATGCTCGGCGCTCGAAGCGCGCGGGTGTTGCGCTATGGGCACTCGGGTGAAATCTCCGGCGACGACCAGGGCGTGGTCGGCTACATGGCGGCGGCGATCGGCAATGTCGGCGAGCGGAAGGAGCGATGCTGAACGACGACCAGCGCCGCGCCGTGCTGGCGGTTGCTCGGGCCTCGATCGAAGCCTGCGTCGCCCGACGGCCGCTGACGGTGGCCGTGCCGAGCGGATTGCCGCCGGCCTCGGGCGTGTTCGTCACCGTCAAGATCCGGGGCGATCTGCGCGGGTGTCTCGGCACGCTGGACTGCCGGCAGGATCTCCTGCAGGAGATCGCGCGCTGCGCCGCGGACGCGGCCAGTCAGGATCCGCGCTTCGCGCCGATCACGTCCGATCAGCTGCCGGCGATGTCGGTCGAAGTGTCGATTCTCGGACCGCTCGAGCGCATCGATCCGCGGCTGCCCGGCGCGGTGATCGTCGGCACGCATGGTCTCGTCGTGGAGCAGGGCAGACATCGCGGCCTGCTCCTGCCGCAGGTCGCTTCGGAGCGCCGCTGGACGGCGGCACAGTTCCTCGACCAGACCTGCGTGAAAGCCAATCTGCCTCCGGACGCCTGGCAGCGCGACGCCATCATCTACCGGTTCGACGCGGAGGTGTTCGGCGCCGGGGCCGGCCACGGCGCGGTCGACGGCGAGCCCCGGTCATGAGAGAGGTCATCTCTACGAGGGCGCGCGCGAGCGGAGGCGATCAGCCGATGCCGCTCCTCGGCGCTCATCTTTCGATCGCCGGCGGATTGCCTCGCGCGATCGACCGCGCGGTCGCGTCGCGCTGTGAGGCCCTGCAGATCTTCACGAAGTCCGCCGGGCAATGGCGGGCCCGACCGATTCCACCGGACGAAGCCGCGCGTTTCCGCGCGCGGGCGAGGGACACGGGGCTGCCGATCGTCGCCCACAACAGTTATTTGATTAACATCGCCGCCGCCGATCCGGCGCTGCGATCGCGATCGATTGACGCCCTGGGCGAGGAAATCGACCGCGCGGATCTGTTGGAGCTCGGCGGCCTGGTCATGCATCCGGGGTCGTATACGAGCGGCACCGAGGCCCGGGGGCTC
>Ga0075421_100013776_pt1 | contig 10088 bp, 10 predicted proteins | sample SoiMetdeltSBSDD5_FD_75292 | JGI IMG/M metagenome (GOLD analysis project Ga0075421, IMG submission 75292) | Bulk soil microbial communities from a Populus tree surrounding site in Tennessee, USA - Soil MetaG P. deltoides SBSDD5 | ecosystem: Environmental > Terrestrial > Soil > Tree plantation... | reverse complement strand
AAGCGATGGACGTACGCGCCAGGCCGGTTTCATCTGTCTCGAAGGGGGACATTTGAATGTGCTGCCGTTCGACGATATACGCGATCCTACGACGGGGCGTATCCGCATCCGCGTGGTGGATGTCGCCTCGGAGCACTATCATGTGGCCCGCAAGTATATGATCCGTCTCGAGCAAAGCGACCTCGATGACGCAGACATGTGTGCTAAGCTGGCGGAAGCGGCGCATATGACCCCTGAGGTATTTCTGCGAACGTTTAAACGGGCGGTTACCACCCCAGAGGGATGGTCTCCATGAATGTGCTGGTGTTCAACTGCGGCAGTTCCTCGCTGAAATTTCAGGTCATCGGCCTGGGCGGCGGCGCTGGCTCGGATGTGCCCGAACGCCGCCTGGCACACGGCCTGATCGAGCGCATCGGCGGCGAGGCCTCCTGCGCCTTCGGCGTCATGGACGGGCCGAGATCGCAGCACACCACGCGGATTGCCAACCATGCGGAGGCGGTGCGGGAGGCTCTGAACTGGTTGGCCTCAGCCTCTGTCGCCGGTCAGAACGCAGCGCTGCGCCACAACCTCGACGCCGTGGGCCATCGCATCGTCCATGGGAGTGCGCATTTCCACAGTTCTGTGCGCATCGATGAGACCGTGATCGCCAAGCTGCAAGCCCTGAATGAATTGGCACCGCTGCACAATCCTCCCGCATTGGCAGCCATCAACGCCTGCCGAACGGAGCTAGGCTCGGCATTACCCATGGTCGCCGCCTTTGACACCGCCTTTCATCAAACCCTTCCCGATTCCGCCGCGTCATACGCCCTGCCCTATGATCTCTCCGAGCGCCATGGGATTCGACGCTACGGCTTTCATGGGCTGGCCCATCGGTATGTGACCTTACGCTATGGCGAGCTGACCGGCACCCCGCGCGATCAGGTGACCATCATCACCTTGCATCTGGGCAACGGCTGCTCCGCCAGTGCGATCCGGCATGGCCAATCGGTGGACACTTCCATGGGGTTTACGCCGCTGGAAGGCCTGGTCATGGGCACGCGCAGCGGCGATATCGATCCCACTGTCATGAGCTATCTCATGCACAAAGAAGGGGTCTCGGTGGATGAAGTGGAAAGCTGGTTGAATACGCGCTCCGGTCTGCGTGGCGTCTCAGGGGTGTCGAACGACATGCGCGAGTTGCTGGCGCAGGCTGAGGGCAATCCTCGGGCGCGCCTGGCCGTCGAGCTTTTTCGCTACCGGGCCCGCAAATATGTCGGAGCCTATCTGGCCGCGCTTGGCGGTGCGTCTGCCCTGGTGTTCAGCGGTGGGATTGGCGAACACTCGCCGGCGATCCGCGCCAACATCTGCGCTTCGATGCAGTGGTGCGGTCTTGAGCTGGACGCCGAGCGCAACACCAGGCTCCAGGGCACTGAAGGACCGATCTCCCGTCCTGGGGCGCGTATGCAGGCCTATGTCATTCCTAGCGATGAGGAAATTCTCATCGCTCGCGACACCGCTGAGCTCCTCCGCAGTTAGCTGCACGAGTTGCACATGCGCTGCCGACTGCGAGCAGTTGACCGTTTTCGACTCGTGACACTGACGCATCCGGCCATGACCAGCGCAAGCGCCTGGTGTGCCTCGCCGATGTGGACTGAGCTTCTAGGGCCACACGGTTAAGGAACTACGGCCGGATCAGTAGTATTCTCACCGGGGGAACCGGTGCTGGCGCATGCCAGATCCGCCTATACCATAATCCTGGTTACCCTGAGAGGAGGCGAGGGTCTGGCGTGTTGCGCCAAGCGATATGCTACGCAGCGCTCAGCTAATACACACCCATTGATCTCACGGATATGGTAGCAGATCTGTGGCATAGTGGATTGCCTCCACGAGACGTGAGGAGGGTGGAGCGATGTATAAGCGCATTCTGGTGCCGTTAGATGGCTCCCCTCTGGCGGCTGACGTGCTGCCCCACGTGCAGGCCCTGGCCAAAAGCGTCGGCGCTGCGGTGGTCCTGCTGCGCGTGGCCTTCACGCATGTCCTGCCGGGCGCCAACCCCATTGAGAGGCAAGTGACAGCCGTCCAGGACGCCGAAAGCTATGTGATGGAACGTGCCAAGACGCTGCAAGAGCGAGGTATCCAAGCTGAGGGCAAAGTGCGCTACGGTGATCCGGCGGAGGAGATTCTCGAGCATGTGACACAGGATCAGATCGACCTGATCGCCATGGCTACCCACGGACGCACGGGGCTGAAGCGGGTGGTGCTAGGCAGTGTGACAGAGCAGGTACTACGGCGGACACCGGTGCCCATGCTGTTGTGGCGCGTGCACCCCCTTGAGGAGCCATAGAAGTGGGCACCAATATCTGGAATGAATGGTCACGCCGAGCCCCTCGCCAATTCCAGGAGAGACGCCGCGAAGGAGCTCAAGCGCTGTGAGCGTCGAGATGTTGCGTGGCGCTGAACAGGACAGACACCTATTGACCTCGCGGGCATAGTATAACCCCGCGAAGGCAGGTGGCAGATGGCATTGTTGCGTATGTCTGTCGAACGAGAGAGGCGATCTCAGTATACGGCAGGAGAATAGTATCATGGATATTCATCGCATCCTGGCTCCCACAGATTTCTCCGAGCTTTCCAAGCAGGGCCTGAAAAGTGCGCTGGAACTGGCCCAAACCTTCGGTGCCCAGCTGTTGCTGATCCATGTGGTCGAACCCCCGCCATATCCTGTGGAGGGAATCGTGCCTACGGACCTGGGGGCAACGCTGCTGAATGATTTAGAACGACAGGCGAGTGATGAACTCGCCCGGGTGCTAACCGAAGCACCAGCGAGTCCCGTCGAAGTCCTGCGCCGCGTGGTCGTCGGCACTCCGTATCGTAAGATTGTTGAAGTCGCCGAGGAGGAGAAGTCTGATTTGATCGTTATGACAACGCATGGGAGGACGGGCCTCAGCCACCTGGTGATGGGGAGCGTAGCCGAAAGAGTCGTACGCACAGCGCCATGCCCAGTCTTGACGATTCGGCCAACCTCCACCTCAGCCTAGAGCTGTTTTCCAACCAGTATATCGAAGTCTGGGAACCGCCGAGGCTGGCTCATGCTTCGTCAAGCCCCTCTCTTGGGCAGGTATTCCGGCGTTGCCCTCGCACCCGTCGGGAAGGCGGTGTCCAGATCTCCCCGCATGAGCTCCAGCAGGAAGGTGGATAGCCTCTGGCGACGGCGAGGTGCGCGTGAAGGACTGCTCTAAGGCTGTGCCCTGGCGCTAGCGCTTGGCTAGCGCCAGGGCACCTGAGCGAGGTCCTGATCTTCGGGGTACAGATGTTCCAGGCGATCGCTCAGCCAGGCGGCCAACTGGGGGGCCACCTTCGTGTCGTTTGCCAGGTGTCGATGGGAAAGGGCTCGCGGCGCGCGTTTACCTGACGCAGCCGCTTCAATCGATGAGCCTTTGGATAGGAACTGCAGACGCGGTAGGAGCAGCCGTTGGATGATCTGCGACCAGAGAAAATGTTTCGCTGTCGCGCTCCCTGCTCGTCGCAGCGCACGTTCGCGCGTGGGGTTGGCATGTAACTCGCTGAACAAGGTCGTGAACTCGCGCGGATCATTGGTCTCTAAGACCAGGGCATTGTACCCTGGGACGGCATAATCTTCACCGGAGCATCCCGTGCACGCCAGGCCACCCACCGCCATGGCTTCCAACCCGACCAGTCCGAAGGGCTCGTGCCCGCTGTTGGCCAGTACGGCGCTACTGCCGTGAAATAGCACGCGGCGACAGGATGGAGTGACGGGGGAGCGGAGGCTTATGATATCGACCTCTTTCACGTCCTCCATGGCCTTCAGGAAGCTATCCGTCCCTGCTGCTGGGTACACACGTTCTGCCACGCGCAGCCCAGCCCTGCCAGCCGCCCTGAGAACTTCGTCCCCGTGGGCCTCTACACCTCCACGCGCCACGAGCAGCGGTCGCCAGCCTTGCTGCTTGAGAGCGCCAACGATGTCCACGGCAAGCAACCACTGCTTATCAGGGTCCCACCGCGCCATCTTGCAGAGCACAGTCCGATGTCGCAGGCGAGCCTGGAAGGCCGACGCGGCGTGGTGCTCGGGCTGGATAAGTGCTTCTGTCGAGAGGCCGTTGGGAATGACGAGCGGATTCACACCCCAGCTTTGCATGAGCTGTTTCATATAACGACTCACCGTGGTAATGACCGCTGCCTCCGACAGCCGACGCCAATCGATGCGGTGAAAGGAAAAGGTGTTATTGGCATTCCAGAGCATTGTGACCTGGTCCCGTATCCTGGCGGCGCGTAAGAGCCAATCCAGATGAAGCACGGCATCGACGGTGTGCCACTCCTCGGCCAGGACGACCGCATGTCCTCCGCGACGCACATAGGGCAACAACACTTCTTGCAGGAGATAGGGCGGTAGCGACGCCACGTAATCAGCGCGTTTACCATCCTCGCCATCATAGACCCCATACGGATGATACTGGCTGATCCATTGGCACCAGCGGTGCAGCTGCAACATCCCTTGGGGTTCATGACCAGATAGGCTGGGGTCGCCAACAAACCACAGATGCGTTTCATAGCCCGCATCCGCGAGAGCTTGCGCCAGCCCTGTGACACGACTCGCGATGCCACCCGCCCGAGCATAGCTATCGGGACCTTCGAAAGAGAGGATATGAAATTGCATCAAAAGAGCCTCCGACCGAATTCTGTGCTGAATTGCTCTGCCGCGCTGGCGCGACGGTCTCACCGATGAAAGAAGATGATGGTCAACGCATACTACTCTATGGTAGAAACACCTCGGAGAGGAAAGGGTTCCGCAGCCGATACGTAGGCGGGGATTTAAGCACAGCAGCGATCTACTGCAGTGAGTACGCCTAAAGCTGCAGGAGCTGCAAGCTGCACGAGCGCACAACATGAACAGTGTATCGGCCGGTATCGCCTCTGGCTAAGACAACGTGCCTCGATCGTACACATGATGCCATACTCATCTCATCATTCGATGTTCCTCTGAGAAAATAAAAGCCGATAGAATTAGGAATTCAAAAACAACGAAAAATGACATTATAAAATCAAAATTGATACGATGTATAAAACATTTTCATAGCGCTGTCAAGTTGTCCACTAGACAAAAATGCCAGATCTGTGGGCGTTAGCATTGGGAGGCAACGATGGTCCGCGAGCGATGTTGCGAAGAGTTGCCCCCTTGTCCCCGGCAGCCAGCTCAAGGCCTGCACCGACAAGAGTTGTAGGCCTTTGTCCTGGTGGGTGTGCAGCAGACCTGCTAGGATGACCCGTGGCACGACCGTCATGCGAGCTTGCCGGGAATATGCGCTACAACATCTCGGAGACAATGACTACCTATGGCTGTGCTATACAAGCCTGACCTGTGCATTGCCAAGGGGGCATGTTATCTCATCTTTGCCTACGATATCGCGCGTGCGATTGACCTCGACGGGGCCGAACGTCAAGTCGTGGCGCTGAAACAACGCGAGGCCTTGAAGCACAGACGGCGGGCGCCCAAATATTTCGAGTATCGGCCGCCGCCGTTGCGCGTTACCCAGGATGCACAGCCCATAGCTCTGGGGGATTTCCACAGCGCTACAAGCGTCGACCTCGTGCTGTATGACTTCGGCGCCGTGTCCGTGATCTACAGCATTCCACTGCAAGGTCCATTGGCCGGGCTATTGACCCTGAGTAATGAGTTATATGAGGCTGAGTTTCTCCTGGCCGATTCGCGCCGGCATATCGAACAGCTCCTGGCAGTGATCCGCCATGCCGTCTCCAAGCCGAATATCACGGATTTCGTCGAGGATTACACCATCTTGCAGGTAGAAGCGTTCACGACTCCCCATGATGTGAACGATCTGTGCACGTCCTACGCCCACCATATCGCCCAGATTCTGCGGGCCGAGCCACAAGCCCTGTCGTCTCAAGAGGTGGCCGATGCCTTGGCTTACCGTATCTCATTTGGCGCCGCCGACGTCACCATCGTCGACTGGAATGCGGCGCTTATCGTGGACCGTGAAGGCGACGACGTACGCGCCGTGCTGGAGTTTGCCAACATCGAATTGTTGGAGATGCGCTATCTCGACCGCAATTTGGATGATGCCCTTGATCGCTCCTATAAGGCTTTGACGAGGCGGCGAGAGACCTCCTTGTTGCGCTGGCATGGGTTTGGTGCTGATCGACACCGTGTGGCCCGCATGCAGGTAGACAGCGCGATTCTGTTCGAAGGGGTGAATAACGCCTTGAAACTCCTCGGCGATCAGTACTTATCGCGCGTCTATCGCTTGGTCTCACAACGCTTCCATCTTGCCGAGTGGGATGCGGGGATTTTACGCAAGCTACAAACCCTCGAAAGCATTTACGAAAAGATGTCTGACCAGGCCACCACCCGACGCATGGAAGGGCTCGAGTGGATTATCATCATCTTGATCGCCATCTCCATTATTCTGCCATTCCTTGGGGGCAGTTTGGGTCATTGATCTGGATGCTTCAACATTCCCATAGGGTGTTGCATGGCTTTCTTCCGGCTGTACCCTGGTCTTCACCCTGCTGCTCGTCGTGAACCAGGTGCTGCCCATGTGAAAAGGAGTTCGGCGTGCGCAGATGGATGATCCGCACGGCAATATCCCTCATAGTGATCTTGGTGGTCATACAAATTTTCCGCGTCGACAGCACGAATCCTCCCGCCGAAGGCGAAATGCCCACCTCAACGGAGGTGAAGGCCGTCCTGCGGCGCGCATGTTACGATTGTCACTCCAACGAGACCGCATGGCCCTGGTATAGTCAGATTGCCCCCGTCTCATGGCTCGTGGCATGGGATGTGCGCGAAGGCCGAGATGAGCTCAACTTTTCGACCTGGAGTCGGTACGACGCACAAAAACGCGCCAAGAAGCTGAAGGAAAGTTGGGAACAAATTGCTGAAGGCGCGATGCCGCCGTGGTACTACTTGCTAGTGCATCCCGAGGCCAGACTCTCAGCGGTCGAATGTGTGCTACTGCACCAATGGACGGAGCAGCCTTAACTCAGTCAGAACGTCGCATCAGCGCGCCAGATCCGCTCTGTTCGCGCTCGAAGTCGGGCTTCAAGCTTGCCCCAAATTCCGAGCATCCTCGGACAAGGAGGTCATGCGTGCCTCAGAGAGGGTTGTTGGTCCGTTGTCTCCTCTGTGGAGTCTTCGTCGTGTTGCTTGGTGCAGGGCCGCGGGATTTGGCCGAATATCCCGAGGCCGATGCGGTCGCCAAGAAAATCATCGAGGATACGCAGACTCTCCTGCTGAGAGAGGTGCCCGACAAGGGGCCGGCGGCAGCCCTGACGCAATGCTCAGCGGTGACGGTGTCCCTAGCCCAGCACTATGAGCCACAAGGCTGGCGTGTGAGCCGCACCAGCTTAAAGCCCCGTCGGTCGGCCGATGCACCCGATATCCACCAGAGGAAAATCCTCACAGACTTTGCAACACTTAAGGAAAAAGGGCGATTCCAACCAGATGTGCCAAATGTATATCTCGATGTAGAGGACGGGAAACGAACGTTGCGCTATCTGCGACCCATCTTGATCACCGATTACGTCTGTCTGCAATGTCACGGTCGGACTGAAGATCTACTGCCGGCGGTCAGAGAGCGATTGCAGCAGCTCTACCCGCATGATCGGGCCACGGGCTACCAACTCAACGATCTCTGTGGTGCCGTCAGCATCGACATCCCGCTGCCGGAAGAATAGCATTGAAATCAGGCCAACATTGTTATTCCTTGCCCCGCCTTCCCCAGTAGGTATATCATCCATGCCAACACCACTGTGCGGCTGGGCTCGCTGTCGGTGCAGTGCTGAGGGCGAGCCCAAGGCTCCTGGGTCGTGTCTCAGGTTGAACCAACTCGTCATTCCCGCGCTGAAGCAGCGGACCTATCACCCGACGGGATTTCAAGCGGACAAGGAGGGGCTTCGCGATGCCCTCAGTGATCGTTGAAGGATTAGTGATTTTCTTGCTAATCATCATCAACGGCATCTTCGCTATGTCAGAGATCGCCGTGGTCTCCGCCCGTAAATCCCGTCTGCAACAGTTAGCTGAAGCGGGAGATGCAAAGGCCCGCGCGGCGTTAGAGCTCGCCAACGCCCCCAATCAGTTCCTGTCGACGGTTCAAGTGGGAATCACGCTCATTGGCATCCTGGCCGGTGCGTTCGGTGGAGCCACCATCGCCAAACATCTGACCTCATCCCTGGGGGAAATTCCCCCTTTGGCCCCTTATAGCCATGCGCTCAGCTTGGCGCTCGTGGTGGCCGTCACCACCTATCTGTCGCTGATTATCGGCGAGCTTGTGCCGAAGCGGCTGGCACTCAATGCCCCCGAGCGCCTGGCCGCCGCGATCGCCAGGCCGATGCGGGCCTTGTCGAACGTAGCCTACCCCGTAGTACATGTGCTGGGGGTTTCAACGGAATTTGTGCTCAACCTGTTGGGTATGAAGCCGTCAACCGAACCCCCCGTGACGGAGGAGGAGATTCGTTCCTTGATCGAAGAGGGGGCCCGAGCCGGTATGTTTGAGCAGGCCGAACGGGAAATGGTCGAACGCGTCTTCCGGTTGGGTGACCGCCGCGTTGGAGCGGTGATGACGCCACGCACGGAAATCGTCTGGCTCGATTCCGAGGCCCCCCTGGAGGAGATTCGCGACACTATTATGGGGAGCGCCCATTCGCGCTTCGTGGTCGCCCAGGGCAGCTTGGACAATGTCGTCGGAATTGCTCAGGCCAAAGACCTGCTGGTGCACTTTCTCGGGGAGCATACGGTGGATTTGACCACGATCGCGCAGCAGCCCTTGTTCGTGCCCGAGACTATGGGTGCGTTAAAGGTTCTCGAACTGTTCAAGCAATCGGGGACGCACATTGCGCTGGCCATCGACGAATACGGCGGAATCCAGGGCTTGGTGACGCCCAACGATATCCTTGAGGCCATCGTCGGCGATTTGCCAGAGGCTGGAGAGGGTGCAGAGCCACAGGCGCTCCAGCGGGAAGATGGTTCATGGCTGTTGGACGGCATGTTGCCGGTGGACGAATTCAAAGCCCTCTTTCACCTTGGCCCGTTACCGGGTGAAGATCAAGCCGTGTATCACACCCTGGCCGGTTTTGTGATCATGCAATTGGGGCGCATTCCGAGGGCGGGCGAGTATTTTGAATGGGAAGGCTTGAAGATCGAAGTTGTCGATATGGACGGCAATCGGGTCGACAAGGTACTCGTCATACCCTCGCAGCATGTGACTTCAGACCGAGGCTCGGAGACGTAAGTTCATGGCCGATTAAGGCCATGAACATCGCGGCCACGGCGACGATGATTGTTGCACCCGCGAGCCAATTGACCCAGTGCGGATTGCGCGCCGGCCCCATGATTTGCCGGTCATTCGAAAGCACCAACCGAATCAACATCACCAGCGGTAGTAAAACGCCATCCAACACCTGGCTGTAGAACAGGGCGTGCGCCGGCCGAAAGTTCGGCCAGAGCGAAATCAGCCCACCACCGACCAGGCTCAGCACTAAGACCAGGTAGAACCCACGCGCCTGGGCAGCTTTTGAGCCCAGCCCCTCTGGCCAGTCGAAGACCTCGGCGACGGCATACGCCGTGGAGCCCGCCAGGACCGGCAGAGCTAAGAGTCCCGACCCCCCGACCCCCAAGATGAATACGGCCTCGCCGATCTTGCCCAACGGCGATAGGGCTTGAGCCGCGTCAGCCAGGGTTTGAATCTGCTCGCCACCGTTGTGAATCGTCGCTGCCGCCGCAACAATGATGAAAAACGAAATGAGATTACTGTAGATCATCCCCAACCAGACAGTGCCATTTTCCTGATTGGCGTGAATGGTGGTGCCCTGGTGCAGCTCTTCGGCATCTTCATCGGCTTGCCAGAACAACATGTAAGGGGAAATCGTTGTCCCCAATAGCCCCAAGGCTGCCACCAACCAGCTGGAGCCGAGCGACACCTGCGGTACCAGGGTCGCGTGCACAACCGCACTCCAGTCGGGCTGCGCGATGACGACCGCCACAATATAGCTCAACAGCACGAAGGTCAGCCCCGTGAGGACATGTTTCACCCGACCATAGCCGGCATGCATCACCAGGGTGAGGGCGAGAAGGA
>Ga0075421_100013772_pt1 | contig 10090 bp, 11 predicted proteins | sample SoiMetdeltSBSDD5_FD_75292 | JGI IMG/M metagenome (GOLD analysis project Ga0075421, IMG submission 75292) | Bulk soil microbial communities from a Populus tree surrounding site in Tennessee, USA - Soil MetaG P. deltoides SBSDD5 | ecosystem: Environmental > Terrestrial > Soil > Tree plantation... | reverse complement strand
AGCGGCCGCGGGTGCGGGTGCTCGGCGCCGGCGAGGCGGTGAAGCATCAGGCCGGCGGCAAGATCGATCTCACGTACACGGGCGCCGTCTGGTCGGGGCCGGCCGCCTTCGCGGAGGCCGGCGTGCGGCCGGCCGACGTGAAGTACGTCTCGATCTACGACAGCTTCACGATCACCGTGCTGATCACGCTGGAGGATCTGGGCTTCTGCGACAAAGGCCAGGGCGGCAAGTTCGTCGCCGATGCCAACCTGATCTCCGGCGTGGGGCGGCTGCCGTTCAACACCGACGGCGGCGGGCTCTGCAACAACCACCCGGCCAACCGCGGCGGGCTGACCAAGGTCGTCGAGGCCGTGCGCCAGCTACGGGGGGAGGCGCATCCGAGGGTACAGGTCAAGAACTGCGACGTGGCGCTCGCCCACGGCACGGGGGGCTCGCTGGCCACTCGGCACGGCAGCGCCACGCTGATCATGGAGCGCGAGTCATGAGCGCCGCGGCGCGCACGATCCCCGCGCCGCCGGTGAGCCCTGAGACGGCGCCGTTCTGGGAGGCCGCCGCCTCCGGCCGGCTGCTGGTCAAGCGTTGCGAGGCCTGCGGCGAGCTGCACCACTACCCGCGGGCGGCGTGCCCCTTCTGCGGAAGCGACCGCACGTCGTGGCAGGAGGCGTCGGGCCGTGGCACGATTTACTCGTACAGCGTGTTCCGGCGCGCGCCCGTGCCCTACGCCATCGCCTATGTGACGCTGGAGGAGGGCCCGACGATGATGACGAACATCGTCGACAGCGATCTCGATGCGATCCGGATCGGGCAGCGCGTGCGTGTACGGTTCGTGCCCACCGACGGTGGGCCACCGGTGCCGATGTTCGCGCCCGCGTAGGCCTCGCGTTTGCACTGACTGAACGTCCGCCGCTGAGGAGGTGTCGCATGGCACGGCAGACGTCGCGAAAATCCGGATTGCAGTCGGCCGGCCGCAAGGGCGCCAGCACCCGCCACGGCGCCACCGCCGCTCCCGCCACGCGAAAGGTCGCGGGCGCGTTCGGCCGCGAGCGCGGCGTGGTCGCGATGCGCCGCGCGGCGGCGCCCCCCCGGATGGCCAGCGTCAATCCCGCCACCGGCGAGACGCTTGGCCAGTTCGACATGCTCACCGCGCACCAGGTCGACCAGCGGCTCGACCACGCGGTGGCGGCGTTTGGCACGTACCGACGGAGCGCCTTCGCCGACCGCGCCCGGTGGATGCAGCGTGCCGCCGAGATCCTCGATACGAAGCAGGATCAGTTCGCGCGGATGATGACGCTCGAGATGGGCAAGCCGATCGGTGCCGCCGTCGAGGAGGTACTGAAATGCGCGCGCGGCTGCCGCTACTACGCCGAGCACGCGCTGGCGCTCCTCGCCGATGAGGCGGTGGCCACGCCGCCCACCCGCAGCTTCGTCCGGTTCCAGCCGCTCGGCGTGGTGCTCGGCGTGATGCCGTGGAACTTTCCCTTCTGGCAGGTGTTCCGGTTCGCAGCGCCGGCTCTCATGGCGGGCAACGTGGTCCTGCTCAAGCACGCCTCCAATGTCCCGCAGTGCGCGCTCGCCATCGAGGAGGTCTTCACGGGCGCCGGCTTCGCGCCCGGTGTGTTCCAGACCCTGCTGATTGCGTCGGCGGCGGTCGAGGGGCTGCTCGACGACGACCGGGTGGTCGCCGCCAGCGTCACCGGCAGCGAGGCGGCCGGCAGCGCCGTCGCCGGCCGCGCGGGTCAGCGTATCAAGCCGACCGTGCTCGAGCTGGGCGGCAGCGATCCGTTCATCGTCATGCCGAGCGCCGACATCGAGGAGGCGGCGCGCACGGCCGTCACCGCGCGCACGATCAACAACGGCCAGTCGTGCATCGCCGCCAAGCGATTCATCGTTCACGCGTCCGTCTACGAGGAATTCGAGCGGCGCTTCGTCGAGGGCATGCGCGCCCTCCGCGTCGGCGACCCCCTCGATCCGGCCACGCAGCTCGGTCCGCTGGCGTCTTTGGACCAGCGCGACACGCTGGACGCGCAGGTGCGGAAGTCGGTGCGGCTCGGCGCCCGGCTCCTCACCGGCGGCCACGCCGTCGAAGGGCCCGGCGCATACTATGCGCCGACGGTGCTCACCGACGTGCCCCGCGAGAGTCCGGCGTATCGCGAGGAGCTGTTCGGCCCCGTGGCCATGCTGTTTCGCGTCCCGAACACCGACGACGCCATCCGGGTCGCGAACGACACACGCTTCGGCCTCGGCGCGAGCGTGTGGACCAACGACGCGGGGGAGCGCGAGCGCTTCGTGAACGAGATCGAGAGCGGCCTGGTCTTCGTGAATGCCATCGTCGCCTCCGACCCACGGCTGCCGTTCGGCGGCATCAAGAAGTCCGGCTACGGACGCGAGCTCGCCGCCTACGGCCTCCGGGCCTTCGTCAACGTCAAGGCAGTGTCGATTCGTGGTGAGGACCCCGAGATGACGCCCCCGAGATGACGTACACTTCCGGCCGTGGGTAATCAGTCCGGCTCCGGGTTCGACCTCGATCCGCTGCCACGGGAGCAGCGCGACCGTCTGGCCAAGGATCTCTCCGCCGAGGAGCGGCGGGTGCTGCTCCACCACGGCACCGAGCCGCCGTTCTGCGGCGGCCTGCTCGAGAACAAGAGCGCGGGGACGTACGTCTGCCGCCTCTGCGAGCTGCCGCTGTTCCGCTCCGCGACGAAGTTCGAGTCCGGCACCGGCTGGCCGAGCTTCTTCGAGCCCTATGATCGCGATCACCTGACGGTGCTGCGCGATCGTAGCTATGGCATGGAGCGCGTGGAGATTCGTTGCCGCCGCTGCGACGGCCATCTCGGCCACGTCTTTCCCGACGGCCCGCCGCCGACGGGGCAGCGCTACTGCCTGAACTCCGCCTCGCTGTCGTTCGTCCCCGAAGGCGCCGCGCTCGCGCGCGAGGCCCCGGTCTCTCGCTAGGAACGTCGTGGCCCTGAACGTCCCGGACGACTCGGGCCTCGCCGGCAAGGTGGCCATCGTCACCGGCGGCGGCGCGGCCGGGGACGGGATCGGCAACGGCCGCGCGGCGGCCATTCTCCTCGGGACGGCGGGCGTGCGGGTGGTGGTCGTCGACCGCGACGGCGGCCTCGCCAAACGCACCGTCGAGATGATCGGCGAGGCCGGCGGTCAGGCCCTCGCCCTCGAGGCCGACGTCACGCGTGCCGCCGACTGCGCGGCGATGGTGGCGGCCGCCGTCGACCGCTTCGGGCGCCTGGATTTCCTCGACAACAACGTCGGCATCGGCAGCCGTGGCTCGGTCGTCGACGTGGGCGAGGACGAGTGGCGCCGCGTCATGCAGGTCAACGTGGAGACGATGTTTTTGGCCGCCAAGCACGCCATCCCGGCCATGCGGCGCGCCGGCGGCGGCGCCATCGTCAACGTCTCGTCGATCTCCGCGCTGCGGCCGCGCGGGCTCACCGCCTATACCGCCTCGAAGGGCGCGGTCATCGCGTTGACGCGGGCGATGGCGGTCGATCACGGTCGCGAGGGTATCCGCGTGAACTGCGTGGCGCCCGGGCCCGTCTACACGCCGATGGTCTACGCGGGCGGGATGACCGACGCTGTCCGCGATCGGCGACGCACGGCCTCGGCGCTGCAGCGCGAGGGAACGGGCTGGGACATCGGCCACGCCGTGCGCTTTCTACTTTCCGACCACGCCAGGTACATCACCGGGCAGGTGCTCGTCGTCGACGGCGGGACGACGCTGACGGCGCCGGAGCGCGACTCGCGCTAGACGGTAGCAGGCACGCGTCGTGCACGAGGTCGGCGTCATGATTGGACCGCTTCGCGCCGCCGCCAACACGCCAGCGAGCAAGCCGGAGTCACCGCTCGATCATACCCACGAGATGCCCGCGATCCGCCGCCTGGAGGGCTCGGGGTACACGGCGGAGTTCGTCGTGGAGTCCGGGGGCATCCTCCGCGTCTCGGGCACCGACCGTCGATACGCGGCGGCCGCCGCCCACATCGACGATTTCTATCGGTTCGAGGGGATCTCCAACCCTGACGATATGTCGGTGATCTATGCCGTCGAGACCGACGATGGCACGCGGGGCACGCTCATCGATGCCTTCGGGACCTATGCCGATCCCGCCATCGCCGCCATCGTCGATCGGATGAGCTTCCGCCCGCTCGCCGCCTGATCAGCCGACCTCGGCGCGCAGCCGGTCGTGTAGCCCGGCCAGCGCGTCGATCATCGCATCGACCGAGCGCGCGCCGGCCTGGAACACGGCGGTGGCGTTGAGCGCGACGCCCTGGAAGCCCATGGCCTTCAGCTCGGCCACCCGCGCGACGACGCGCGCGTGCTCCGTGTAGAAACGCTTGCTCTCGGCGTCCCGTGGCGGCGGCGCCACCATGCTCTGCAGGCCGATGGTGGCCGGATCGCGCCCCGCCTCGGCCGCGTAGCGGTGAATCGTCGCGATCGACCGCCGTCCATCCTCGGCGTCGGTGACGCGGCTGGCGAGCCAGCCGTCGCCAAGCCGCCCCACGCGCCGCAGCGCCGCCTCCGAGCCGCCGCCGATCCAGATGGGCAGGCGACCGCCCTGCGGCGGCTTCGGCTCCATGCCCATCGACCGCGCGCGATAGTGCGGGCCGTCGAGCGTGACGTGGGGCTCGGTCCAGTACGTCCGCAGAAGCGCGATGGCCTCGTCCATGCGCACGCCCCGCGTGCGGAAGTCCGCGCCGAGCGCCTCGTACTCCGACTCCTGCCAGCCGACGCCGACGCCGAGCCGGATGCGACCGCCCGACAGCGTATCCAACGTGCTGACCTGCTTGGCCACCAGCGTCGGATCGCGCTGCGGCAGCACGAGCACCTCGGTCCCCAGCGTCATGCGGGACGTCGCCGCCGCCAGGAACGCGAGGGTCACCAGCGCCTCGAGGATCGGCATGGCCGCGTTGTAGGGGCCGGCCGGGCGCCCCTCGACGGGGAAGCCCATGACCACGTGGTCGAAGACGTCGATGTGATCGTAGCCGATGCGCTCGAGCGCCTGCGCCAGGCGCCGCACGCCCTCCGGGCCCTCGCGATACGCCACGCTGGGAAACTCCACCGAGAGCTTCATCGCGTCTCCTCGAGCGGCGCCGGTCCGGCGCGCAGTGTTCGCAACGACGCCACGTGCAGTGACAGGGCGAGCGGCACCAGGAAGCCGGGCAGCCAGATGTAGGGCAGGGTGGTGATGATGGTCGTCGGCGGCTCCGTCCACAGCGCCTGGAACGGCGTCGGCGCCGAGAGCAGCGCATGCATGACGATGTTGGCCAGGATCGCGATGCCCGCGACGTTCCACGCGAGGGCGGCGCCGCGCGGCCACACGCGGCGGACGAAGCACAGCCAGGCGACCGGCAGCGCCGTGAGCCCGACGAGGATGTCGACGTTTCGCCCCTCGAACGTCAGCAGTGGCGACAGGCGCTGCTGCAGGGCGAGCGCCCAGAGGACGACCTCGACCACGACGCGGAACGACTGTAATCCCACGAGCCACGCCGCCGGGGTCCGCCGGAGCACGGCGGTTCCCGCGCGCGAGCAGACGAAGGCCACGCCGGCCGCACTCGACAGAAGGCCCACGGCCGCGAAGTACGGAGGCACGCGGCCCGCGCGAAGGAAGACGCCGGCGCCGGCGAGCAGGCCGACGCCGAGGAGCCACGCGATCAGGATCGTGCGGGCGCGCGGAGGCAGATGCGCCGCCACCGGGATTGCCAGGCCGAGGACGGTCAGCACGAACAGCGCGTCGACGGCGGCGCCCATCAGGCGCTCAGCCATCGCCACACGCGCTCCGGCGTGATCGGCAGCGAGCGCACGGTGACGTCGAACGCGGCCAGCGCGTCCTCGACGGCGCTGGCCACGGCGGCGGGGGCGGGGATGGCTCCGCCTTCGCCGACGCCCTTGGCGCCGAGGGGCGTGAACGGCGACGGGTGCTCGAGACGATCGACCTCGATGTCGGGCACGTCGAGCGCCGTCGGCTTCAGGTAGTCCATGAAGGTCGCCGTCAGCAGCTGCCCGCTCGCGTCGTAGCGGAACTCCTCGAGGAGCGCGGCGCCCAGGCCGTGGACGGTGGAGCCGTGCACCATGCCCTCCACGATCAGCGGATTGAGCTCGCGGCCGCAGTCGTGGACGACGACGTGACGCAGGATCCTCACCACACCGGTGCGACGGTCGATCTCCACCAGGCAGCAGTGCGCGGCGTTGGAGAACACGAGCTGGGAGCGGACGGTGCGGTCCGCGCCGACGGGCCGGGCGAGCGGGTTCTGGTGCGCGTGACGCGCCTCGAGCCCGGGCGCCTCGCCGGGCGGAAGACCGAGCACGTCGGCGTAGGCTGTGCGCGCGAGCTCCCGCAGCGTGAAACCGGGGCCGGGCACGCCGCGCACGCGCACGGCTCCGTCCGCCAGCTCCAGGTCATCGGCGGCGACCTCGAGGCGATGAGCGGCGATGCGGACGAGCTTGTCGCGCACGGCGCGCGCCGCGCCCAGGACGGCGCCGACGTCCGTGACCGAGAACTTGTTCGAGTAGTTGCCCGAGAGATAGAGCCACGGCGTGGTCGCCGAGTCGAAGCCACGCTCGACGTGGACGTCGCCCGGCGTGAGGCCGAGCTCGTCGGCCACGATCTGCGCCACCACCGTCTCGTAGCCCTGGCCACACGCGGGGTCGCCGACGGCGGCACGCACCCCGCCGTCGGGCTCGACGCGCACCATGGCCGCCTCGGCCGATCCCGACGCCGCGCGCCGGCCCGTGATCAGCTCGTACGAGGCGAGATTGGTGCCGGCCGGCTCGACGGAGGTGGCGATGCCGATGCCGAGCAGCCGGCCGCTCGCGCGCCCGTCCGCCTGTCGCCGTCGCTCGCCGTCGTAGTCGAACCGCTCGAGCGCCCGGCGAAGCGTCGCCGCGTAGTCGCCGCTGTCGTACTGCGCTCCGGGCGGTGTCGTGTAGGGCATCTCGTCCCGCCGGACGTAGTTGCGCAGTCGCAGCTCCGCCGGATCGAGGCCCAGCCGGCGCGCCAGCAGCGTCATCGCGCGCTCGACGGCGAAGCACATGAACGGCTTGCCGATGCCGCGATTGGCGCCGCTCGGGCACTTGGTCGTCAGCACGGAGTACGCCTCGTACGAGACGGCGCCGATGCGATAGCCGTTGACGATGTTGCCGAGCTTGATCAGGTTGTGCTGCGTCGGCGAGATGAGGTTCCTGCCCTCGTCGGCCACGTCGCGCACGCGCAGCGCCAGCACGGTGCCATCGCCGCGGTACGCCAGCTCCACGTCCATCACGCCGTTGCACGCATGCATGAGCGCGCCGAGGTTCTCGAGCCGATCCTCCACGTACTTGACCGGGCGCCCGGCCCGCCGGGCCAGCAGCGCGCACACGAGGAGATAGGCGGGGCGCCGCTTGTTCCCGAAGGCACCGCCGATGTCCGGCGTGATCAGGCGCAGCCGTGACTGGGGTACCGCGAGCGACTCGGCGAGGATGGCCAGCGTCAATCCCGGTCGCTGGTCGTTCGTCCAGAAGGTGTAGGCGTCGAGGCCCGCGTCGTGCTCGGCGATGGCGCCGAACGTCTCGAGCGGCGTCGAGGCGTAGCGCTGGATCTCGAATCGCTCGTGCAGCACGCCGTCGGCACGCGCGAAGGCGCCGGTCACGTCGCCATAGGTCAGGACGTCGTGCCAGAGCACGTTCGTGCCGAGCGCGGGATAGAGCAGCGGGCTGTCGGACCGGAGCGCCGCTTCCGGATCGACGACGGCGGGCAGCGGCTCGTAGGTCACGCGGATGCGCTCCAGCGCGTCCTCGGCGGTGGCGCGATCGATGGCGGCCACCGCTGCCACTGGCTCGCCCGCGTACCGCACGCGGTCGACGGCCAGACACCAGTCGTCGAGCGGCACCGGCGTCGGGATCAGCGGGCGGATCGGCCGGGAGGCGGCCATCGCGTCGGCGCCGGTGAGGACGGCGTGCACGCCCGGGACAGTGGCCGCCTCGCCCGCGTCGAGGCCGACGATGCGCGCGTGCGCGTGCGGGCTGCGCAGCATCGCGGCGTGCAGCTGGCCCGGGCGTGTGACGTCGTCGAGATAGCGGCCGCGGCCGGCGAGCAGGCGGCCGTCTTCCTTGCGGGGCAGCGGCCGCCCGACCCAGCGCGTCATCGCGGAAGCCGGTGCGCGGCCAGCTCGATGGCCCGCACGATATTGACGTAGCCCGTGCACATGCAGAGATTGCCGGCGATGGCGGCGCGGATCTCGTCCCGCGTGGGCGTGGCGTTCTCCGCGAGGAGCTCGTGGGCGGCCGCGAGCATGCCCGGCGTGCAGAAGCCGCACTGGAGCGCGTGGCACTCGCGAAACGCCTCCTGGAGCGCGCTCAGGCCAGCCGGCGGCGTCAGGCCTTCGACGGTGGTGACCTCGGCGCCTTCGAGCTGAACCGCGAGCAGCAGACAGCTGCGCGCGGTGCGGCCGTCCACCAGCACCGTGCAGGCCCCGCACACGCCGTGCTCACAGCCGACGTGGGTTCCCGTGAGCCCGAGATCCTCGCGGAGCAGGTCGGCGAGCGAGCGGCGCGCGGGGACGGTCCGCTCGACGGCGCGCCCGTTCACGCGCAGACGTATGCTGCAATCGCTCATCGGGTCACCAGGGCGACGGCGTCGCGCACCGCCTGCTCGGTGAGCACGCGGACGAGATGCGAGCGATATGCCGCCGTGGCGTGCACGTCGTCGGGCGGCCGGCAATCCGCGGCGGCCTGCGCGGCCGCGGAGGCGGCGAGCGCCGTCGAGAGGTCGTGGCCGTCGAGCGCGCGCTCCGCCGCTCGCAGACGCACGGGTCGCTCGTGGGCGCCAAAGGCGACGACACGCGCCTGGTCGCAGCGGCGCCCCTCGCCACGCAGCAGCGCGGCCACGCCGGCGATGGCGAAGTCGCCGGGACGTCGCGCGACCTCGGCGAACCCCCAGCCGGCGCCGCGCGCGTCGGGTGTCTCGATCCGCACCAGGACCTCGTCGGCGGCCAGGGCCGTGGTCAGGGCGCCGACCAGGAAGTCGTCGAGCGCGACGCGGCGCTGGCCGCTGCGCCCGGCGACGACGACGCTGGCGTCGAGCGCGAGCAGCGCCGCCGGCAGCTCGGCCGCGGGATCCGCGTGGGCGATGCTGCCGCCGAGGGTGCCGCGATTGCGGATGGCGCGGTGGCCGACGTGTGCGGTGGCCGCCGCCAGCAGCGGCGCGCGCTCGGCCACCACCGGGTTCACCAGCAGATCGGTGTGGCGAATGAGCGCGCCGATCTCGAGGCCGCCCTCCGGGCGACCGCGCACACCGTCGAGCCCGGCCACCGCGTTGATGTCCACCAGGCGCGCGGGGCGGAGGAGGCGCATGTTGAGCATCGGAACCAGGCTCTGCCCGCCCGCGAGGATCTTGCTGTCGCCGTCCAGCGCGGCCAGGGCCTCGTCGAGTGTGCGCGCGCGCACGTAGTCGAACGGCGCGGGCTTCACGCGGCGAGGCCGGGCGATCGTGGCATGCGGTCGTCGATCGGGCCGATCAGGATGCCGGATTTTACCCCGGCCGCGCTATCATCGCGCCCACACGTCGACCAGGGAGGAATCCGCCGATGGCCTATCGCATCAACCACATTCACCTGAAGGCACCCGACCCACGCAAGACGGCCGAGTGGTACACGACGGCGTTCGGCTTCACGATCGTCAACGACGAGACGCGGGTGTTCGGCGACCGGTTCGTGCGGTGCCTGAGCGAGGACGGCGGTCTGGCCGTGAACATCTCCGGCGCGCGCAGCGGTGAGCAGCTCGGCCGCGGCGACGCCCGCCCGCACTTCGGTCTCGAGCACTTCGGCTTCGACTCCCAGGACATCGAGCGCGACATCGAGCGGCTGAAGGGCCTCGGCGCCGCGCTGCTCGAAGGCCCGATCCAGATTCCCGGTGGCGCGCGCATCGCGTTCATGCAGGGCCCGGACGACACGCGCCTGGAGCTGGTGGAGCGGAAGACGCCGTCGGGCGGCTGCTGCTAGCGACGCGGGGCCGGCGGCTGCCGGTACATGGGGTCGATCTCGACCTGGTAGCCGTTGGCCAGCCGGTTGGTCTCGTTGGCCATGCCGACCACAGCCATGA
>Ga0075421_100013770_pt1 | contig 10091 bp, 5 predicted proteins | sample SoiMetdeltSBSDD5_FD_75292 | JGI IMG/M metagenome (GOLD analysis project Ga0075421, IMG submission 75292) | Bulk soil microbial communities from a Populus tree surrounding site in Tennessee, USA - Soil MetaG P. deltoides SBSDD5 | ecosystem: Environmental > Terrestrial > Soil > Tree plantation... | reverse complement strand
ACGGGGAACGTAGCTGGGGCCGAGCGGACCTTCGCGGCGCTCGTGAAAGCGGACCCCGAAGATCCGCTCGCCAGGAAGAACCACGGCGGCGCTCTCCGGGACCTCGGACGCTTCGACGAGGCCCGCGCCGAGCTCGAGAAGGCGCTCGAGCTCGCCCCCGAGTATTCGGATGCGCATCACGCCCTGGGCATCCTCGAATCGAAGCTCGGAAACCGAAAGGCGGCGCTCGCCCGCCACCAGCGCGCGATCGAGCTCGATCCCGCGCACGTCGATGCCTGGAATCAGGTCGGGGTCATCCTCTCCCGCGTGGGGAAGACCCAGGAAGCCATCGAGCACTTCGTCCGCGCGACCGCGCTCGACCCCGGCTACGTGACCGCGAGGATGAACCTCGCCGAGGCGCACCGGAAGCTGAACCGGAACGACCTCGCGATCGCCGAGCTCGAGAGGGTCAGGGCCCTCGATCCGCGGCACCCGAAGGTGCACGCGAAGCTCGCCGAGGTGTACGAGCTGTCCGGAAGGACCGCGGATGCGGCTCGGGCCAGGGCTGCCCAGACCGCGCTCGTCACGGAGAGCCGCTGAGACGAGCCGCCTGTCTTATAATCCGTCCCTCATGGCCGCCCCGCCCCCCATCCGCAACATAGGCATCATCGCCCACATCGATGCGGGCAAGACCACGGTCAGCGAGCGCATCCTCTTCTACTCCGGGAAGGAGCACCGGATGGGCGAGGTGGACTCGGGCACGGCCACCATGGACTGGATGCCCGAGGAGCAGCGGCGCGGCATCACGATCACCGCGGCTGCCACGACCGTTCCCTGGAAGGGCCACCGGATCAACCTCATCGACACACCGGGCCACGTCGACTTCACCGCCGAGGTGGAGCGGGCCCTCCGCGTTCTCGACGGCGCCGTTGGAGTCTTCTGCGGCACGGCGGGCGTCCAGGCGCAGTCGGAGACCGTGTGGAGGCAGGCGGAACGCTACGCAGTCCCTCGCCTCGCGTTCGTGAACAAGCTCGATCGCGTCGGATCGGACTTCTTCCGCGCGGTCGATTCCCTGAGATCGCGCCTTGGGGCCAATCCCGTTCCGCTCCAGATCCCCCTGGGCTCCGAGAAGGAATTCTCGGGAGTCATCGATCTCCTCGAGATGCGGGCCGTGCGCTTCGATGAGGGTTCGCTGGGAGAGAAGGTCTCCCACGAGGACCTCGACTCCGGCATGCGCGCGGCGGCGGAGCCCTGGAGGGCCAGGCTCGTGGAGGCCGCGGTCGAGGGAGAGGACTCGCTGATCGAGCGCTATCTCCAGGGCCAGGACATCCCGATCGCCGAGCTGAAGGCCGCGCTGCGGAGGGCGACCATCGCGAGACGCCTCACGCCCGTCCTCTGCGGAGCCGCCCTCCGGAACAAGGGCATCCAGCCTCTTCTCGATGCCGTGTGCGACTACCTGCCGGCGCCCGAGGACGTGAAGGTCGTGCGGGGCACGCACCCTCACACGGGCAAGGAAGTGGAGCGCAGGCTGTCCCCGGACGATCACCTCTCCGCTCTCGCCTTCAAGATGGCTGCCGATTCGCACGGCGACCTCGTCTACGCGAGGGTCTACAGCGGCGTCCTGCGCGAGGGCCAGCAGGTCTGGAGCTCGCGCACGGGAAAGCGCGATCGGGTGCAGAAGATCTTCATCATGCACGCGAACGACCGCGAGAAGGTGGCGGAGGCCTCCGCCGGGGCCATCGTCGCGGTGGTGGGCTTCAGGGAAACCTCGACGGGGGACACGCTCGCCGATCCGTCGCATCCCATCCTCCTCGAGCCGCCGCGCTTCCCCGAGACCGTCGTCACCATGGCCATCGAGCCGGTGACCATCGCGGACCGGGACAAGCTCCTCGAGTCGCTCGACAAGCTCTCCCGCGAGGACCCCACCTTCCGCTGGCGGACCGACAAGGAGACGGGGCAGCTCGTGATCTCCGGAATGGGCGAGCTCCACCTCGAGATCATCAAGGAGCGGCTCCTCCGCGAGTTCCGCGTCGCCGCGAACGTGGGCTCGCCGCGGGTCGCCTATCGCCAGACGATATCCCGAGGGGCCGAGGCGGAGGGCTCGTTCGAGCGCCAGATCGGGATGCGGAACCACCGCGCCACGGTGGCGCTCTCCGTCGAGCCCGCGCCGGAAAGCCTGAAGTCGACCATCACGAGCGAGATCCGGAAGGACACCGTGCCGCTCGAGTTCCATCCCGCGATCGAGGACGGCGTGCGCGGCGCCCTGGAGTCGGGCGGAGTGCTGGGGTTCCCCCTGATCCAGATGCGCGTGACGATACGGCGCGCGGACTTCAACCCCGCCGAGAGCTCGGCCGTCGCCTACACGGCCGCCGCCTCGGCCGCCTTCGAGCGCACCCTCGAGAAGGCCGGGACCGTGATCCTCGAGCCCGTCATGGAGTTCGAGATCCAGGTGCCGGACTCCTACTACGGGGCCGTCTCCACCGATCTCCAGAAGCGGCGCGCGGACCTGAAGGGGGTGGACCTCGAGGGCGGCCTCCGGATCCTCCGCGGCCTCGTGCCGCTCGCGGAGGTATTCGGCTACCCGAACGTGCTCCGATCCCTGTCGCAGGGTCGGGCCGCCATCACCCTCGAGCCGCGATCGTACTCCCCCGTGCCGGAGGCGGTGGCCGCCCGGTTCCGGCTGTGAGGCCGGCTTGCCTTCCTCTTCCCGCTCCCTCTCCCGGTCCCCTGCGTTTCTGGCCCTGAGAAATCCTCGGGACGTGGCGTAAGATGCGCCTGTCTCGAGCCCTGAAAGGGGCAGTGGGGGCCCCAATTGTTCGGGAACGGGTACGGGAACGATGGAGAGCGACGCGATCCACGAAACTCTCGAAAAAGCCCGCCGCGGCGATACGGCGGCTTTCGACCGCCTCGCGTCCGCTCACCGCCCCCGTCTCGAGTCCTTGATCCGGAGCCGCCTCGGGAGCAAGCTCCGCCCGCGCGTCGAGGTCGATGACATCGTGCAGGAGACCCTTCTCCGCGCGCTCCGCTCCCTGTCCGCCTACGAGGAGGAGGGGCCGGGCTCCTTCTTCAGATGGCTCGGAGGCATCGCGAACCACGTCATCCTCGAGGCCGCGAAGCGGGAGAAGCGGGACCTCATCCTTCCCATCGATGTCGAGCCGGCGTCGCCCGTCATCTCCCAGAGCAAGGCCGGCGCACGGGACGAGCGCTTCGAGCGCCTCCAGCAGTCGCTCGATGGCTTGAGCCCGGACCACCGGCTCGTCATCCTCCTCGCGCGGATCGAGAGGCTCCCCATGAAGGAGGTCGCGCGCCGGATGGGCCGCACTCCGGACGCGGCCACGCAGCTCCTCTGGCGCGCCCTGCAGAAGCTCAAGGCGTCCTTCGGGCACACGGACAGCCTCCACTTGCCCCCCCGGAGCCTCTCGGACGGGGGCAGCCCGTGAGCGGAGACGGGACGCTGCGCGTGGATCAGGGCTCCATGCCGGAGGGCGGGGAGAGCCTGGAGGAGATCTTCGCCGGGTACATGGACAGGCTCAACGCCGGCGAGGCCATCGATGCCGAGGAGGTCCGGGCCCGGCACCCATCGATGGCCGCCTCCATCCTCGAGAGGCTCCGGGAATTCGAGGAGCTGGGCCTCCCGGGCGCGGAGAAGCCCGGGGCTGCGTCCAGAAAGTTCGGAGGGTACCGAATCATCCGCGAGCTCGGCCGCGGAGGCATGGGCGTCGTGTACGAGGCCGTGGAGGAGTCGATGGACCGGCGGGTGGCGCTGAAGGTCCTGCCGCCCGGGCTCGTCATCGACCGCCGCTCGGTCGAGCGATTCCGTGGAGAGGCACGCATCGCCGCGAAGCTCCGCCACCCGAACATCGTGACCGTGTACGCGACCGGTCTCGAGGACGGCACCCCCTACATCGCCATGGAGTTCGTCGAGGGCGAGACGCTCGCGCACGTCCTCGAGCGGAAGAAGCCGCCGGAGCCGACTCCGCACCCCGCGACTCGCGGGGTGCGGCTCTACACGAGCATCCGCAAGGCGTTCCTCTCCACCGAGACGGAGGTTGTGTCGAGGGACGCCGCGACCTCCGGCCGACGTGACGAGGCGGCGGACGGCGCCGACCCCGCGGCGATCACTCCCATCCCGTCGAGCCCGGCGGACCTCGACCTCACGTACTGCATCCGCATGGCGCGCACGTTCGCGGACGTCGCGGACGCGCTCGCCCACGCCCACTCGAAGGGAATCATTCACAGGGACATCAAGCCCTCGAACCTCATCCTGGAGAAGGACGGTACGGTCCGGATCCTCGACTTCGGCCTCGCGCGGCTCGAGGGGGAGCAGGGGCTGACCGGGACCGGCGAGATCGTCGGGACACCCAGGTACATGAGCCCCGAGCAGGCCCGCGGCCGCGAGGCTCCGGCCGATCACCGCACCGATATCTACTCCCTCGGCGCGACGTTCTACGAGGTCCTCACCCTCACCCCGCCGTTCGCGGGGAGGACCGCGCAGCAGGTCATCGCCGAGATCCTCCACCGGGACCCCGCGCCGCCGCGCAGGCGGAACCCCAGGATCCCGCCCCAGCTCGAGACCATCGTCCTCAAGTGCCTCAGAAAGGATCCGGAGAACCGCTACGGGACGGCGGAAGCCTTCGCCCACGACCTCCGGAGCTTCGCGCGGGGTGACCCCATAGAGGCCCGTCCGCAGTCCCTCGGTGAGCGGATCTCGGGCCGGATCCGCAGGAACCGGGGCCGCGTCATCGCCGCGGCGGCGGCGCTCGCGATCTGCTCCGCGGCCGTCCCGTTCGTCCTGAAGGAAAGCGCGACACACCGCGAGACAGCGCGAGGGCTCATGGAGGCTCGTTACGTGGAGCGCACGTCCGCGGCTGCCGGGAAGATCCAGATGGGGATCTTCGCGAACCTGTGGGGCAGCTTCGCCTGGAAAGGACTCGGCTACGACGCGGAGCGTCTCGGCGGAGGCCTCGATGCGCTCGACCCGGTCCGGCAGCTCGTCGCGGAGATCCGCCGGACCCTCGAGGAGGAGGCCCGGGCTTTGCCGGAGCATCCCGAAGCTCACTTCCACCTCGCGAGGCTCCACCTGTTCATGGAGGACTACGATGCCGCGGCCGCCTCGCTGCGGCTGGCCTACAGCGCCGGCTTCAAGGTTGCCGGAGCCCTGCTCGCGCACGTCCTCGAGAAGAAGGAGGACCTCAACGAAGCCTCTCGCATCCGCGCCGCCATCGACGGATCCGGCGAGGAGCCGCACTCCCTCTGGCTCGCGGCGGAGAAGGCGATGGCCGAGAGGCGCTGGAAGGAAGCGGCCCAACATTACAAGCGGCTCATCGAGTTGGACAAGGCCGGGAAGGAGGTCTATCCGGGGTCCGCCGCCGAGATCTACGTGAGCTGCGGCCTGGCCCACCTCCTCAACGAGGATCCGATTCCTGCGCGCGATTACTTCAGGAGCGGCGGCGCGCTCCGTCGCGGGGCCATCGAGCCCGAGTTGTTCGAGGGCTATGCGTGCTACGCGATGGGGGACCCGCAGGGAGCGGAGGAAGTCTTCGAGAAGCTCCACGGGCGCACTCCATCGGACGAGGTCGCAGCCTGGGTCGCGCAGATCTACTGGGTGAGCTTTCACGAGTGGGAGAAGGCGCTGACCTGGGCGGAGCGCCAGGGCCCCGGCTGGACCCGCGAGCTCTGGCGCGCTTCCTGCTTCGCCAGGCTCGGCCGGGCCGCGGAGGCCGTGGATGCCGCCCGCAAGCTCCGCGAGCTCGGGCCCGATGCGGCCCTCTCGTACTTCATGTCGGCGGTGGCGTCGCTCGGCGCGAACGACAACGCGGCAGCGGCCGAGATGGCGCGGAAGGCCATGGAGAAGGCTCCTCGCAGCGGAGCGCCCCGGGAGATCCTCGCCGGCGCGCTCTCGCGGCTCGGAAAACTCGATGAGGCTCACGGGCTACTCGTCGAGGCCATCGAGCTCGAGCCTCGCCTGGCATCGGCTCACTTCTATCTCGGCCTCACCCTGTGGGGTCTCGGCCGCCTCGATGAGGCCCGCAACGCGTTTCGAAGCTCCATCGAGTTCGGCGGCGAGTCTGCGGCCTCCACGATCTCCGTGGATGAAGCGTACCTGCGGCTGGGCATGCTCGAGGAGAGCGCCGGCAGGGCCGGGGAAGCCGAGAATGCTTACCGTGCCGGCATCCGGCACGCCCTGCAGTCCGGCCCCGCGCGGGTGGCGCTCTCCCTGGCGCTGGCAAACCTCCAGTACGGCCGGGGGTTGCGGTTCGAAGCAGCCCGGACGCTCGATGAGGCGCTCGTCCTCGGGAAGGAAGAGGACGGGCCCGCCATCGCGGAGAAGCTCGCCGCGTACAGTCGCGAGATGGCCCCGGAGGTTCCCACGTACATGTCCGTGGACCTCGCGATCGAGGGCCTGCTCCGCGAAGACCTGATCCCGCGGGGGGCCGAGTGGTCCTTCCATCGGGGCGTCTCCTCGCCATCCCCCGGCATCGAGTGGGCCCAGCCCGGGTTCGATGCGTCGGGCTGGGAGCGCGGCCCGAGCGGCTTCGGGTACGGGGACGGCGATGACGCGACCGAGCTCGCGGACATGCGGAACAGCTACGGCGCGCTCTACATCCGCCGCCGCTTCACGCTTCCCGCGGACGGCGCCGCGAGAGCCGTCCTCTCCGTGATCTGCGATGATGGCTTCGTCGCCTACCTGAACGGCCGCGAGGTGGGACGCGCGCGCGCCGGCACCGAGGAGGTTCCTCCGAGCACGGCCCTCGCTCTCGTCGCGCCGGAGCCCCTCGTCCCCGTGGAGATCGAGCTCCCCGCAGGGCCCACTGCCGCCGGCGAGAGCCTGCTCGCCATCCAGGGGCTCAACGCGAGTCTCGAAAGCTCCGACTTCTCGCTGATTCCCGTTCTCCGCGTGGAGCGGAAGCCCGATCGCGAGGCCGCGCGAAGACTCATCGAGACGACGGCCTCCGCGAGAGCCGGATCGCGCGAGGAGCAGGCCCTGCAGGCGTACCTGAGGGGGAGGGTCCACCAGGTGCTGGGCGAGCACGAGGCGGCAGTCGCGGAGCTCGAGATCGCCCGCCTGAGGGACCCCGCGCGCGAGGAGGTATGCGCCGCGCTGGCGGAGAGCCTGTCTGCTCTCGGGAAACACGGGCCCGCCCGCGACCTCTGGAAATCGCAGATCGCGGGCGCCTGTCCCGGAACGCGGCGCGCGTGGCGCGAATGGCTCCGCCTCTCGTTCGTGGATCTTGCCGAGCACCCGAGGGCGATGCTGGCCTCGCTGCCCTGCCAGGATGCGGCTCCGGGTGCCCGAAAGCCCCGGAACGCGACGTGGCGCAGGCCGCACGAGGTGCGGTGGCTCCTCGAGACGCTCGCGGCCGAGGAGCCCATCCGCATCCGCTGCGGGGGCGGCGAGCTCGCCGGCAAGGACGCGAAACGCTGGGGTTGCGACCGGTTCTTCGTCTCCGGCCAGCCCCGGTCGCCCGCCGGCTCCTGGCAGCCTGTCGACATCGCCGGGACCGATGACGATGCGCTGTACCTGACGGGGCGCGTGTTTCCCTTCGAAGCGCGCGAGGGCTACGAGGTTCCTCTTCCTCCGGGGGAGTACAGGATTCACCTCCACTTCGCCGAGGTCGAGAGGTCGCCCGGGGCATCCGCCATCTTCGATGTCGTCATCGAGGGGAAGCCCATCCTCGAGGCCTACACCGCCTCCGCCCGGGGCTTCGCCACCGCCGATGTCCGCGTCCACGAGTGCAGCGTGTCGGACGGCATGCTCCAGATCGATTTCCGGGCCGCGCGGGGAAGCCCGAGGATCTGCGCGATGGAAATCGAGAAAAAACCGTAATCTCCGCCTCCCGGGCGCCCTTACGGGGCGAGGAGCTCGATCTCGCTTCGCCCAGTCTTTCCCCGGAGGCCGACCATGAAGCACGTCTGGTACACCTGTGTCCTTGCAGCGGCCGCGTTCGCCGTGGCTCTGGCAGGAGTCGGCCTCGTGGTCCGAGCCCATCGCGAGGAAGGGGAGCGCGCGAGGGCCGCGGAAGCGGTCACCGCAGTGCTGATTCGCAGGCTCCAGGCGACGGAGAAAGACCGCGAGGAGCTCGAATCGAGGATCGTCTCCCTCGAGGAGAGGATCGAGGCGTTCGGCAGGGAGCCCCGGACTGCTTCGGCGGAGGGAGCGCAAAAGGACGACGATGCCGGCGCGCTCGCGGTGGGTAACGCGGCCCGTGGCGAGGATCCGGCGAGTTCCGGGGGTGGCGACGATGCGGCCGCTCAGCCACCTCGGGGCGCGGAGCTCGACCGGTTGCTCGGCACGCTCTTCGACCCGTCCCGTTCGAGCCGGCGCAAGCAGGAGGCATGGCGGGAAGCGGCGGAGCTGGGGCTTCTCGATGAGGTCCTCGCCGCGTTCGAGCGGCGAGCCGAGGAAAGCCCGAACGACGCGCGGGCGCACGCCGACCTGGGCGCGGCGTACCTCCAGAAGCTGAACTCCGTGAGCGAGATGGAAAAGGGCGCGTGGGCCCTGCGCGCGGACCGATCCTTCGATGCGGCGCTCGCCATCGACCCGGCCCACTGGGAAGCGCGGTTCACGAAGGCTCTCTCGCTCTCCTACTGGCCCGCCATCACCGGGAAGCAGCCGGAGAGCATCCACCAGTTCGAGACCCTCATCGCCCAGCAGGAGTCGTCTCCGGCGAGGCCCGAGCACGCGAAGAGCTACCTCTATCTCGGGAACCTCTACCTCGGCCAGGGTAAGGGCGAGAAGGCGCTCGATGTCTGGCGGCGGGGAGCGAGCCTCTTCCCCGAGGACAGCGAGCTTTCAGCCCGTCTGGAGGGATCGGAGCCGGAGAAGGGGGAGTAGGGGGCTCTGTCCTTGTTCTTTTCTGTCCTCTCCGGGGTCTCCGTCGCCCCGTGGTGAGGCTCCTGCGCTCCCGAAGTCCTTGGCGTCACGCGAATTGGCTATTGACAGACCCCCGAACGCAGCTATAATTTGCCACTTTACCCCTCAGCCGGGCTGACGCTTAGTTACAGTGCTGACAGGGGTTACGCCATTTTTGCTCGCCCTGGCTTCGGGTCGCGGAGAGTCTTTCTCCCAATCCCTTTCCAGAGTGAGCCCGTGGCGGGACCCCGCGGACTTGACTGCTGGCGACCATGGCCAGGGGTGCCGAGTCGCCTCGTCGTTCCAGTAAAGCATCTCAAGGTGCTCGTGGGATCGGCAAGGCGCACTCAGCGTCCAGCCCTTCGACCCCTCAGCGGGCCGGAGGGGGTTTCCCCAGGCTCGCTCGATCGCGATGAGAGGTAGCCTCGCGGTCGGCGGGGAATCGTCGCCTCGCCAAGCGAGGGGGAATCCGGGTAAAGCCTGTTCCTTTTCCTCCACGCGATCCGCGGAGGATGAGGGAGAAGCGTGTTCAACGGTCGCCCTGGAATCACCGGGGCAAGCGCGGACGAGACATGAAGATCCGAATCCGGATGGAAGCCTACGATCACGAGGTCCTCGATGAGGCGGCCCTCGAGATCGTCGAGACAGCAAAGAGGACCGGCGCCAAGGTGAGCGGGCCCGTGCCGCTCCCCACTCGCATAGAGCGCTACACCGTGAACCGCTCCCCGCACGTGGACAAGAAGTCGCGGGAGCAGTTCGAGATCCGCACCCACAAGCGCGTCATCGATATATCGGAACCGAGCGGGAAGACGATGGATGCCCTCCGGAAGATCACCATGCCGGCCGGCGTCAACCTGCACATGAAGGCGTGACAGCCATGGCGAAGGCAGCCGAGACACCAGAGAGAAAGAAAGCCCGGCGCTCCCTCCTCGGGAAGAAGATCGGGATGACCCAGGTCTACACGGAAGGCGGGCGATGGGTTCCCGTGACCGTGCTCCAGGCTGGACCCTGCACGGTGCTCCAGGTGAAGAGCCCCGAGCGGGATGGCTACGCGGCCGTGCAGGTCGGCTTCGATCAGACGCGGAAGCCGCGGCGGAAGCCGCAGCAGGCCTACCTCGAGAAGATCGGCGCCTCCCCCCAGCGCTTCGTGAAGGAGATTCCCTTCGTGGAGCCGGGAGCCCTGATCGACGGCGGTGAGAAGGGCGCCGGCGGCGAGGGAGAGGAAGCAGCTGCCGGCGGCGAAGGGGCGGGTGGCAAG
>Ga0075421_100013767_pt1 | contig 10092 bp, 8 predicted proteins | sample SoiMetdeltSBSDD5_FD_75292 | JGI IMG/M metagenome (GOLD analysis project Ga0075421, IMG submission 75292) | Bulk soil microbial communities from a Populus tree surrounding site in Tennessee, USA - Soil MetaG P. deltoides SBSDD5 | ecosystem: Environmental > Terrestrial > Soil > Tree plantation... | reverse complement strand
CGATCATCTGACCCCAGCTCCCGTCGATGCCGAGGCCGAGCCACGAGAGCACCGCCTCCGAGAGCACGAGGCCGGAGAAGGTCAGCACGAAGGTGATCACCACCAGGTGCATCAGGTTCGGCACCACGTGGCGCAGCACGATGCGGAGCTCGGAAACGCCGAGCGCGCGCGCCGCCTGCACGTAGTCGAGCTCGCGCAGCTTCAGGGTCTCGCCGCGCGCAAGCCGTGCGAACGAGACCCAGCCGGTGACGCCGAGCGCCACGCACACCTGCACGGGCCCGCGGCCGAGCGCCATGATCAGCGCGATCAGCAGCAGCAGGCCCGGCATCGCGAACAGGATGGAGATCACGAATACGACGACGTCGTCGACCCAGCCGCCGCGGTAGCCGGCGGCGACGCCGAAGAGGAGCGCCAGCGGGATCGCGATCAGGCTCGTGAGCCCACCGACCAGCAGCGCGACGCGCGCGCCGCGCAGCGCCTGCAGGAAGACGTCGCGCCCGAGGATGTCCGTGCCGAGCCAGTGCGCGCCCGGATGCGTCAGCGGCTCGCCGCCGTAGAACTCGACGTCCGCCAGCGGCGCCGAATAGCTCGCCTCCTGGAAATCCGCGGGGAAGGCGCGCACGAGCAGCGAGCGCGGCTCGCGCACGCCGGCGCCCGCGGCGTCGACCCAGGAGACGGAATCGAGGAGCGCGAAGAGGGTGTAGAGGCCGACGATCGCGAGAGCGAAGGGACGCCGGCGCCACAGCTCGCGGCCGGCCTCGCGCCAGAGGACGTTGCGTCGCAGGCGCCACGCGGCGGCGAGTGCGGCGAGCACGAGCAGCGCGACGGCGCAGTTGACCCAGACGTGCGACTCCAACCCGCCCTCCTAGCCGAGCCGCACGCGCGGATCCGCCAAGGTGTACGAGAAGTCGGTGGCGATCTGCCCGACGATGAAGAGCAGCGAGCCGATGTAGACCATCACGCGCAGGGTCGAGAAGTCGTTCGCGTTGATGGCGTCGACGGTCATCGCGCCGAGCCCGGGGATGCCGAAGAACGACTCGAGCAGCAGGCTGCCCGTGAAGAGGAACGGGATCGCCATCACGACACCGGTCAGGATCGGGATCAGCGAGTTGCGCAGCACGTGGTGCGTCATGATGCGGCCCTCGCCGCAGCCCTTGGCGCGCGCAGTGCGCACATAGTCGCGGCTCGTCTCCTCGATGAAGACGGTGCGGTAGAAGCGCAAGTCGCTGCCGACGCCCGCCAGCAGCCCCACGATCACCGGCAGCGCCAGGAAGCGCAGGATCACCTCGGGCGACGGGTCGAAGCCCGAGATCGGGAACCAGCGCAACAGCTTCCCGAGCAGGAACTGCACGCCGATGATGTAGAGCAAGGTCGAGACGCTCATCATGAGCACGGCGATCACGGTCGTCGCGCGGTCGATGTAGGTGTCGCGGAAGAAGGCCACGAAGAGCGACAGGCCGACCCCGAGTGCCAGCCCGAGCACGAAGAGCGGCACCGTGAAGGCGAGGCTCGGGCCGGAGCCGTCGCGCAGGCGCTGCGAGATCGGCGTGTCGTCGGCGTCGCTCCGCCCGAAGTCGAAGGTCAGCATGCGCCGGAAGTGATCGAACAGCATCGTGTCGGCCGGCGACTCCGGGTTCCACATGCGCGGCTTGTCGTAGCCGTGGTTCGCCTTCCACTGGTCGAGCACGGTCTGCGGCGCCTTCTCGCCGACGGCCCGCCTCGCGATGTCGTCCGGCGTGGCGAGCATGAAGAAGAGCAGGAAGAGGAAGAGCAGCACGCCGAGCACGGTCGCGAAGCCCCAGGCGATGCGTCGCACGAGGTAGGCGAGCATCAGCGGCGCTCCCGCCGCCAGGTCGCGATGCCGGGCAGGACGACCAGCACCGTCGCCGCGGCCAGCGCGTAGGCGGGCCAGCGGATCGGCCGGTTCCAGGCCTCGCGGAGCTCCGCGCGCGCGTCGGGCTCCACGCGGCGGTACTTGTCGACGGCGAAGGCCATGCCCGCCGGCTTCGGCGGCGCGACCCAGCCGTGATAGAGCGCGTAGCCCTCCGGGTGGAACAGCTCGATCCATGGCCGCTCGCGCTCGAGCAGCTCGCGCATCTCGCGCACGAGCTCGAGCCTTTCCTCGTCGTCCTCGCGCACCTTCATGCGGTCGAACAGCGCGTCGTACTCGGCGTTCTGGAAGTTCGCCGTGTTGGGACCGCCGTTCTTGCTGCGCGCCATCCCGCTCCACAGCAGGAACAGGAAGTTCTCGGGATCGGGGTAGTCGGCGACCCAGCCGAACTGGAAGATCTGGAAGGCGCCGCGACGCACCTTGTCCTGGAACTGGTTGTAGCTGGTGGCGGCGACCTCGACGTCGAGGCCGAGCCGGCGCCACGCGTCGACCAGGAACTGGAAGGTCAGCAGGCTGCGCGTGTCGGTGGACGGCGTGTCGAAGGTGAGGCGCAGGGGCCGGCCGGTCTCCGGGTCGATCCCGCCCGGGTAGCCGGCCTCGACGAGGAGCTGCGCAGCGCGCTCGGGGTCGACGGTGCGGAACGGGTTCTTGTACTCGGGGTCGTAGCCGAAGATGCCCGGCGGGATCGGGCTCTGCGCGGGGATGCCCCGGCTGTTCGCGAACACGCGCAGGTACTCCTCGGCATCGGTGACGAGGCTCATCGCCTGGCGGAGCTTTCGCCCGCGCTCACCGGCCGGCGCCCCCACCGTGGGATCGTCCATGTTGAAGCCGATGTAGTAGACGGTCGGCCCGACGGATTTCGCCAGCTTCATGCCGCGCGCCTGCATCTCGGGCGACAGCGTCCCCTCCTGCACGAACTTGTCGAAGCTCTCCTGCGGGATGGAGGAGATGTCGTAGTAGCCCTGCAGGAACTTGTTGAAGTACGGGATCGTCTCCTTCTCGCGCCGGAACTCGACGCGATCCAGGAATGGCAGCGGCTTGCCGGCGCGCTCGCCGAGATAGCCGGCGGCCTCGTCGCCGGGCTCTCCCTCGCTGGGATACACGGCGCCCGGCGCGTCCGGGTGTCGCAGGCCGTACCAGTTGGGCGCGCGCTCGAGCGCGATCAGCGAGGTCTTGTCGTACCGGGCGATCCGGAAGGGCCCCGTTCCGACCGCGTGCTCCGCGAAGTGATCGCGTCCTTCCAGGCCGTCGTAGTACGCAACCGCCTCCCAGGGAACCGGCGTGGTGAAGGGCATCGCCAGCCAGAAGCGGATCTGCGGATACGGCTCGTCGAGCACGAGGCGCAGCTCGCGCTCCGACAGCACTTCGACGCCCGCGATGCCGCCCACCTCGCGATACTGCTCGTCGATCCGCTTCTTCCCGAACTCCGGATCCTGTTTGCGCCGCGCCTCGAGGCGCTCCGCGAACTCCCGCAGGCCGTCGATCTTGACCAGGGTCTCGAAGACCGGGCTTCCCACCGCCGGGTCGCCGATGCGCTGGAACGCGAAGGCGATGTCCTCGGCGCGCACCGGCCGGTCGTCTGCGCCGGGTGTGAAGTGCGCGAAGGCCGGATCGGCGTGGAACCTCGCGCCCTCCCGCAACCGCAGGGTGTAGGCGATCCGGCCGTCCGGCAGTGGCTCCGGATGGGGGATCTCCTCGAGCAGCCCGGGCATCAAGGTGTAGGGGCGCTTCAGGTAGTGGTACTCGAGCAGGGTGTCGTAGACGTCGCCGATCACCAGGTGGTCGTTGACGGAGTAGGCGACCTGCGGGTCGAGCGTCTTCGGCGGATCGTCGAACGCCGAGTAGAAGATCGCGCGCGCGTCGTCGGCGTCCGGATAGGGATTGTTGGTGCAGGCCGAGAGCGCGAGCGCGGCCGCCAGAGCGGCCGCGGCAAGGCGACGCTTCATCCCCCCTCCGCGTCGGACCGGGCCGCAAGCCCGTCGAGGCGGAATATATCCGCAGGCAGCGGAGGGTTCAGCTCGACATTGCTCAGCTGGAGGACCGCACGCGCCGAGCCGGTGTCGATCGACACGCGGTGCGCGAGGGCCTGGCCGGAGACGTCGGCGTAGTCGTCGTAGGTGGCGCTCCAGGCCGCACGATCGGGGTCGCGCGCGATCCACTCGCGCAGCTGGCCGGCGGCGTCGAAGCGCAGCGCGCGGCTCGAGCCGGCGTCACCCTCGAGCTCGACCTGCACGCCTCCCTCCGCGTCCGCATAGGCCGCGCGCAACTCGAGATCCGGCGGCAGGCGCGGGCCACCGAGCAACGCGGCCACCACGTCGTCGGGCTGGAGCTCGAGCCCGGCGACGCGCCGCAGCAGATCCGGGGTGAGGGGACCGCTCTCGAAGTGGCGCGAGCCGGTCTCGAAGAACGCGTACTCGCTGCCGTCGGTCGCGAGCACGGCCAGGGTCGCACCGAGCATGCCCTGCACCTCGATGCGCAGACTGGCCGGGCGCTCGAGCACCAGCGTCTGGCGCGCGCGCAGGCGCACCGGCGCGACGCCCTTCCCGCTCGCCGCATCCACGGCGAGGCGGGCGCTCCCACGCAGCGCCGAGCGACTCTCGACCTGCTGCGCGAACGCGGCGAGCAGCGCGGAGGGCCGCGGATCTCCCTCGGGCAGCGGAACGGCGCGCGGACCGGCGCAGGCGAGGAGCAGGAGCCAGCCGGCGACGGCGAGCCGGGCGGGGCTCACTGGAGCTCGCGGCGGAGGTTCTCGAGCTTCTCGTGGAGGTTGGGCTGCTCGTTGTCGCGGGGACCCTGCTGGAGCGCCTCTTCGAACATGTCGAGGGCGCGACGGCGTTCGCCCCGCAGCAGATAGGTGTCGCCGAGGTGCTCGGAGATCACGGGATCTCCACCGGTCAGCTCGTCGGCGCGCTCGAGCTCCGCGAGCGCGCGCTCGATGTACGCCTGCGCGGCGTCCATCCGACCCGACTGCACCAGCGGGCGCGCGCGCATGTAGTAGACCCAGCCGAGGCTGTCGACGATGAAGCCGTCTTCGGGGCGCAGCTCGATCGCGCGCACGATCATCTTCTCGGCCTCGTCGAGGTTCTCGCCGCGCTCCGCCCACGTGTAGCCGATGAAGTTCAGCGCGCTGGCGTTGTCGGGGTTCAGCGCGAGCGCCTTCTTCATCGCGTCGATCGCGCGGTCGGGCTCCTTCGCCTCGCCGTAGATGACGCCGAGGTTGTAGTGGAGCTCGTCGTTGTTCGGCTCCGCCTCGATCAGCTTCTCCACGTAGGCGACGGCGCTGTCGAGATCGCCCGACTTCGCCTGCAGCGTGGCGGCGTAGAGCTCGAGCGGGCGCGTGCGCTCGATCGCGATGGCGGCCTGGACGGCAGACATCGCCTGCGCGTAGTCCCCGCGGCGCTCGAAGATGGACGCGATCTGCGTCTGCGCCTCGCCGAAGTGCTCGTGGTCGGCGGGGATCGAACGGAAGGCGGCCAGCGCGGCGTCGTCGTTGCCGACGCGCCGCTGCGCGACGCCGAGGAAGAACGCGATCTCGTGCTCCTCGGGGTTCGCCGCGAGCGCGCGCTCGAAGCGCGCCGACGCCTCGGGGAAACGCCGCGCCTCGTAGTAGAGAAAGCCGAGCCGCAGCGACACGCGCTCGTCACCTGGGAACCGCTGCTCGACCCGCTCGAGCGTGGTGATCGCGCCCTCCAGGTCGTCGTCGGCCATCTGCGCCTCGGCGAGCGCGAGCAGGGTCGCGTGGTCGTCGGGCTGCTTGTCGAGGATCTCGCGGTAGAGCGCGATCTCGCCGTCGCGGTTGCCGCGCTCGCGCATCGAGCGCGCCAGCGCGCCGTACAGGCGCAGGTCGTCGGGACGCAGCGCGATCGCGTCGCGCAGTGCCCCCTCCGCCTGCTCGGGCTTGCCGAGGCGCTGGAAGGCGTTGGCGCGCGCGATGTGCGCGCGCAGCGGCTCGTCCTCGTGCTTCAGCAGCCACTCGGCCATCACGAGCGCGTCTTCGCCGCGGCCCGCCTCGATGTAGACCTCGTGGAGCGAGTACGCCGCGTTGGTGTCGCGCGGGACGCCGTTCTCGTCGAGCAGCAGCGCCTCGATCGCCGGGACGTCGCGCTGGATGCGCAGCAGCTGCACCAGCAGATGTCGGCCGTCCTGGTTCGACGGATCCAGCTCGTAGGCGCGACGCGCATGCACGAGCGCCTCGTCGAGGCGGCTCGAGCGCGCGAGCGAATCCGCGAGCACGCGTTGCAGGTAGGCGGAGCTGTCATCCTTCGCGACGGCCCGCTCGAGCGCGGCGAGCGCTTCCGGGGCGCGCCCCTCGCTGGCGTGCTGCTGGGCGACGAGGACGTCGTACTCGGGCGGCGCATCGGGTCGGATCTCGACGCCGAGATCCGGCGCGTCTTCGCCCTCGCCATCGGAGCCCGACGTCGTCGCGCATCCGATTCCCAGCACGGCGAGTGTGAGCAGCGCCGCGCGAAGCGCGCACGCAAGGCCCGGTGTGCTGGTTCGGCACGCCACTGCCGTCATTCCCCGATCGATGCCTCGCAGCCGGGTTCGACGGACGCCTACGCGCCCGACGCAGGCGAGAGGTATCCCTTCGCTTCCAGGTAGCCCACCACCTGGGCCACGCTCTCTTCGACCGTCTGGCGATCCGTATGAACCACGAGCTCGGGCCGCTCCGGCGCCTCGTAGGGGGCGGAGATGCCCGTGAACTCCGGAATCTGTCCGGCGCGGGCCTTCTTGTAGAGGCCCTTCACGTCCCGTCCTTCACAGGTATCGAGCGAGGCAGACACGTACACCTCGATGAACTCGCCTTCCTTGAGCAGCGCGCGCACGGCGTCGCGATCCGAGCGGTAGGGCGAGATGAAGGAGGTGAAGACGATCAGGCCCGCGTCGCTCATCAGCTTCGCGACCTCGCCGATGCGGCGGATGTTCTCGGTGCGGTCCTCGGGAGAGAATCCGAGGTTCTTGTTCAAGCCGTGTCGGATGTTGTCGCCGTCGAGCACGTAGGCAGCGTGACCGCGGTCGACGAGGGCACGCTCGGCGGCGACCGCGACGGTGGACTTGCCCGAGCCCGAGAGCCCCGTCAGCCACACCACTGCGCCGCGCTGCCCCAGCATCTTCTCCCGCTCGCCGCGGCTGACGGTGCCGGCGTGCCAGGTGATGTTCGTCGCGGTCTGCTTCGCCATGATCCTCGCGCGGCCTCGCCGGTTCTTCAGAAGGCCGGGAGAGTAGCGCGCGTTCAGGCCGAGCCCGACCGACGCGCCTGGCGCAGTGCGGCCACCTCTTCACCGACGCGCCCCGCGACGATCTCGATCTCCTCGGCCGTCGTGCCGCGACCGAGGCCGAAGCGCACCGACTCGCGCGCCTGCGCGGCGTCGAGGCCGAGTGCGCGCAGCACGTGGCTCGGCTCGCCGCGTCCCGAGGCGCACGCCGAGCCGGTCGAGAGCGCGACATCGCGGAGCGCCACGAGCAGCGCGTCCGCGGGCGCACCCGGCAGGGTGACGTTGAGATTCGCGGGCAGACGCCGCGTCGCGTGACCGTTGCGGCGCGCGCCGAGCTCGCGGAGGCGCTCCCACAGCCGGTCGCGCAGCGCAGCGAGCCGCTCCGCCTCGGCCTTCATCTCGCCCTGGCAGAGCTCGACGGCCTTGGCGAAGCCCACGCAGAGCGCCACCGGCACGGTGCCGGAGCGCAGCCCCCGCTCGTGTCCGCCGCCGTGGAGCAGCGGCGCAAGCGCGATGCGCGGCCGGCGCTCCCGCAGATACAGCGCGCCGATCCCCTTCGGCCCGTAGCACTTGTGCGCGCACATCGAGAGCAGGTCGAGGCCCATGCGCTCGACGTCCACGGGCACCTTGCCGACGGCCTGCGCCGCGTCCGTGTGGAAGGGCACGCCGCGTTCGCGGCAGACGGCGCCGATCTCCTCGAGCGGCTCGAGCACCCCGATCTCGCTGTTGGCCGCCATCACCGACACCAACGCGGTACGCGGCGTGATCGCGGCTGCGACCTCCGCCGGGTCGACGAGGCCGTCGGAATCGACGGGCAGCTCCGTCACCCGCACGCCCTCGCGCGCAAGCGCGCGGCAGGTGTCGAGCACCGCGGGGTGCTCGATCGCCGTGGTGACGACGTGGTCGCGCGCGGGCATCGCTGCGCGCAGCACGCCCGCGATGGCCAGGTTGTCGCTCTCGGTGGTGCCGCTGGTGAAGACGATCTCGCGCGGCTCGCGCGCGCCGATCGCGTGCGCGAGGCGCTCGCGCGCGTCCTCGAGCAGCGCCTCCGCGCGCCAGCCGTATGCGTGCGTCGCGCTGGACGCATTGCCGAACTCGGTGGTCCAGCACGGCGCCATCGCCTCGACCACGCGCGGATCCGTCGGGGTCGTGGCGTGGTGGTCGAGATAGATGGGCCGTTTCATCGGAGGCCCCGGCCCGTTAGGCGTTGAAGGACTCTCCGCAGCCGCAGGTCGACGTCGCGTTCGGGTTCTGCATCTTGAAGCCCGACTCCTGGAGCGTGTCCACGAAGTCGAGCGTGGTGCCGGCGAGATACAGCGCGCTCTTCTCGTCGACGATGACGCGCACGCCGCCGATCTCGAGCTGGTGATCGCGCTCGCCGATCCGGTCGTCGAAGGCCAGCTCGTAGCGGAGCCCCGAGCAGCCGCCGCCCACCACCTTGAGGCGCAGGCCGTGCGTGGCGCGCTTGCCTTCCTTGTCGAGCAGCTCGCCGATGCGCTGCGCGGCGGGGGCGGTCACTTCGAGCAGGGACATACTGTACTCCTGGGTACTGGATTGCCGGAGAGTAGATCGCGACCTCGACCCGTCAACCGCGCGGGGCGCTTGCTGGATCGACCGCGCCAGGAAGGAGATGGAGGAAGATCTCGCGGTTCCCCTTGGGGCCGGCGAGCCGGCTGTCCGCGCGGCCCGCGACCCGCCAGCCGAGCTCCTGCGCGCAGGCTGCGACCTGCTGGACGGCGTCGTCGCGGAGGGCGTCGTCTCGCACGACGCCGCCCTTTCCCACCTGCTCCCGCCCCACCTCGAACTGCGGCTTCACCAGCAGCAGCAGCTCGGCGCGCGGAGCCCGCTCCGCGATCCGCGGCAGCACGAGACGCAGCGAGATGAAGGACACGTCGACCGACACGAAGTCCGGAACGAACGGGAGATCCGCGCGAGCTAGATCTCTCGCGTTCACGCGCTCCCTGACGTGCACACGGGGGTCGTTGCGGAGCGCCATCGCGAGCTGCCCGTATCCGACGTCGAGCGCGACGACGGATTCCGCGCCCGCCTGGAGCAGGCAATCGGTGAAGCCGCCCGTCGAGGCGCCGACGTCGAGGCAGCGCCGCCCGCGCACGTCGATGCCGAGATCGGCGAGCGCGCCCTCGAGCTTCTCGCCGCCGCGCGACGCGAAGCGCCGCGCGGCGCTGCGCAGTCGCACGCTCGACTCGGGGTCGACGCGCGTGCCGGGCTTGTCGGCGGGCTCGTCGTCCACGAGCACCTGACCCGCGAGGATCAGCGCCGCCGCGCGCGTGCGCGAATCGACGAGGCCCTCGCGCACGAGCCGCGCGTCCAGGCGCTCACCCTTCAGGAGCGCGTGCCTTCCAGCAGCTCCTGCGCCGCGCGCTCGATGCCGGCGGGGTCGAGCCCGAAGGCGGCGCGCTGCGCGCCGGGATCGCCGTGCTCGACGACCTGATCGGGAACGGCGAGGCAGCGCGTCGGCACGCGCACGCCCGCCTCGGCGAGCGCCTCGAGCACCGCAGCGCCGAAGCCGCCGCGCGCACCGTGCTCCTCGACGCACACGAGCGCGCGACAGCGCTTTGCCAGCGCGACGATCGCCTCCGCATCGAGCGGCTTGACGAAGCGCGCGTTCAGCACCGCGGCGCGCAGCCCGTGCTCGGCGAGGCGGTCGGCCGCGTCCATGGCCGGGTGCACCATGCTGCCGAGCGCGACGAGCGCGACGTCCGAGCCGTCGCGCAGCAGCTCGGCCTTGGCGAGCGGCACCGCCTTGATCTCCGGATCCATCGGCACGCCGTAGCCGTTGCCGCGCGGATAGCGGATCGCCGCCGGCCCCGGGTACTCGACCGCCGTGCGCAGCATGTGCTGCAGCTCGTTCTCGTCCTTCGGCGCCATCACCACGATGTTCGGCAGGGTGCGCAGGTAGGCGAGGTCGTAGAGGCCCTGATGCGTGGCGCCGTCGGCGCCGACGAGCCCGGCGCGGTCGAGCGC
>Ga0075421_100013766_pt1 | contig 10092 bp, 5 predicted proteins | sample SoiMetdeltSBSDD5_FD_75292 | JGI IMG/M metagenome (GOLD analysis project Ga0075421, IMG submission 75292) | Bulk soil microbial communities from a Populus tree surrounding site in Tennessee, USA - Soil MetaG P. deltoides SBSDD5 | ecosystem: Environmental > Terrestrial > Soil > Tree plantation... | reverse complement strand
CGGGCGTCATCGCGCGCACGCTGTCCAGCACCTGGCGCGCCTGCGCGAACCGGCCGGGATCGACCGAGCCCGCGCGATAGCAGGCGTAGACCGCGCCCAGCTTGCTCTCCCACCAGTCGCGCTGGTACTTGCGCGCCGCGGCGGCCTGGTGCAGCTCGGACCACAGCTCGATGGCCTCGGCGTATTGCCCGCTTCCGGACAGCTCGGTGATCGTGGCGCCGTCGGGCGACGGCTCGAGCCAGCCGCCGAAGCAGCGCGCGGCGCCCCGCATGACCAGCGGGTCGCGCGGGTTCCGTTCCAGCAGATCCAGCCAGACGCCGCGCGCGCGAGGAAAGTCGTGCAGCTCGTTGAGCGCTGTCGCCAGGCCGAGGCGCGCCTGGTCCAGCTGCTCGCAGGTCACCGACGGATCGTCCCCGAAGCGCTCGACCGCGGTCTCGAAGCTTCGTCGGGCGAGGTCGTGGCGGCCCAGCTCGGCCTGCCAGGCCCCGCTGTTGGCCAGGTTGGCGAAGGACGTGAAGCCCGCCCGCTCGCAATGCAGCCACAGGAAGTCGGCGGCGCGGGCCAGCCGCTCGCGGGCGGCGGCCGCGTCGCCCTGCGCGCGCGCCGCGGTGCTGGCCTTCCGCAGCAGGTCCGCCATGCGGAAGGCGGCGAGCGACAGGTACTTGCCCTCGTCATCGAAGGCCACGAGGTCGTTCCATGCGGCGGTGCCGCGCTCGACGTCCCCGAGCAGCGTGAACGCCAGCACCCGCTGGTACTTCACGCTCTCGATGAGGCCCGTCTGGCCGGGGAAGCGCTCCTCGAAGCCCTCCAGCGTGGCCAGCGTATCGGCCGCGCGGGGCGTGGCGAGGGACAGCAGCAGCTCGGCCCGGTGGTAGAGACTCTCGCCCAGCGCCACGTCGTGGCGCGCGCGGGCCGCGAGGCTGTCCGCCTCGACCGGTCGCGCGAGGATGGCCTCGAAGGCCGCGAGCGCCTCCTCGACGCGGCCGGCGCCGGCCAGCGCCCGCGCGGCATAGACCTGCGCGCGCTCGGCGCTCGGCGCCGACCCTGGCACCGCGCGGAAGTCCTCCAGCGCCGCGAGGTAGCGCGCCGGATCCTGAGGCTTCGCCGCCAGCGCCTCGTCGAAGGCCTCCCTGGCCTTCAGGAACTGCAGGTCCTCTCCCACGCCAAGGCCGATGAGCCGCGCGCTGGCCGCGTCGCGCAGCCGCTTGTCGAAGGCGTCGGCGGTCTCCCTGAGCCTGCGGTCCCAGGCGTTGTACATGCCGAACGCCGCGGCCTTCTGCGCGTCCTCGCCGTGGCCGTCGCGCAGGGCCGCCTCCAGCGCCTGTTCGTAGGCCAGCGCGGATTCGAGGTGCCGCTGCTGCTCCTTGAGCGCGCCGGCGATGCCCAGCCAGGCGTCGAACTCGAACTGCCGGCGCTCGCCGTCGTCGCGCAGCGCGGCGAGGGCGCGCATCCACGTGAAGGCCGCGTCGCCGAACCGGCGGGCGGCGTTCTGGCCCTCGGCGGCGGCCATGAGCAGGCCCGCCGGCTCGTCGTCGCCGGCCACCTGCCCGGCCAGCCGGGCGATGGCCTCCTCGCGCTCGGGGCTTCCGGCCGGAGCCGCCTCGGACGCGAGCGCCACCAGCGCGGAAGCCTTTCCCCCGCGGCCCGCCTGCGAGAGCAGGTCGGCGGCATCGAGCAGCACGCGCACACCGGCCCGCGTGTAGGGCTCCTTCCCGTCGGCGTGGGCCTTCAGCATCGTGTCGATCGCGGCCACTGCGCCGTCGGGATCACCGGCCTGCAGCCTGACGCTCGTAAGCTCGCCCCAGGCGCGGTCCATGAGCTCCGACACGAGGCCCGCCTGTCCCGCGTGCCGCTCGCCCGTCTCCTTGTCCACGCGCCGGTTGTCCCAGAACCACTGGCCGCGCTCGAGCACCTCGGCCTGCAGGCTCGCGGCCTCCTCCAGCCGTCCGAGCCGGCGCGTGGCCACGCCCTGGAAGCAGAGGGCGTAGCACTGCGTGATGACCTCGTCGTCGAGCTCCCACTGGTAGTCGATGAAACTGTCGGCCGCCTCCTCCAGCCGCGCGGCCGGGTCCGGCTCGGCGTCGGCCCAGTCGAGCTGCACGACGCCGCGGTCGTAGAGGCACAGCGCCGCGTCGTCGCGCAGGTCCGCGGCCTCGTCCAGCCGTTCCTCGGCAGCCAGCCGGCCGGCGCGCGACTCGTACTCGCGTCGCAGCGTCGCGAGCACCTCGGTGGCGTCCCGGAAGTCCGCCGCCGCCAGCTCGCGCAGGAACGGCGCCTTGCCCCGGTTGCCTTCCGCGGCCGCCTGCCGGCTGCGCAGCTTGCCGCGCTCGTCCAGGAGCCGCCACAGGCTCTCCAGCGCCCGCGGGCGGTCGGCGTGGCCGGCGAACGCCGTGTCGGGGCGGGCCCAGTCCTGCAGCATGTCGATGGCGCTGGACTGGATCGAGAGCCGCGCCTCGGGGTCGGCCTCCGCGTCGCCCTGCTTCGCCAGGATCTCGGCCTCGACCGCGAGCACCGTGCCCCGCACCTGCGGGTCGAGCTCGCGCGACTTGACCTGGCCGAGCGCCTCGAGCGCGAGGTCGAAGAACCGGAAGTGCGCCAGGCGCTCGGCGAAGCGCACGTCATCCAGCAGCAGCCGCCGCGCCTCGTCGCCGGGCTCCTCCGCCGCGCGGGCGGCGGCCGCGGCTGCCAGGCCCAGGAGGAGCAGGCAGCCGGCGCGCAGCATGGGAACGGCTGGCTGCGCTCAGCGCACGGGGCCGAATCCCGGCTCCTGCTCCTCCGGGTTCAGGATGGTGGCCTTGAGCAGGATGATCAGCTTGCGCTTGGTCGTGTACTCGCCCTCGCGCGAGAACAGCGAGCCCAGGACGGGGATGTCCCCCAGGAATGGCACCGTGCTGCGCTCCTCCTGCTCGACGGTCCTCTTGAGGCCGCCCAGCATGAGCGTGGCACCGTCGGGGATGGTGGCCGTGGTGCGCAGGCGCTGGATGCGCAGCTCGGGCAGCTCGATGGTCACGTCCGAGCTGTTCAGCGTGGCCAGGCTGACGGTCTCGTCCGGGAGCACGTCGCCGCTCGCGTCGGGCACCAGGTCGATGATCGTCGGGCGCAGCTCGAGCGTCACGAAGCGCCGGTCGGCCGAAGCCACCGCGCGCACGTCGAGGATCACGCCCTCCTTCACGTTGTCCAGCTCGGGCTGGGCGATGACGGCCGCCTGCGCGATCTCCGGCTCGAAGTCCCGGATGTAGGTGCGCGTGATGAGCTGCTTCACGTTGCCCCGCTGCCCGCTGCGCAGCGTGAGGCTGGGGGCGTTGACCACGTTGCTGGTCTCGTACTTGGTCACGGCGCGCAGGACGGCCTGCACGTTGGTGTCGTCCAGAAACAGCGCCTGGAGCGACACGCCGCCTTCCGAGTCGAGGCCACCCGGCTCGCCCAGCGCCTGGTCGTACAGGTTCTCGATGCGGCCCTTGAGGTCGCCGTTGTTGCCGCCGTAGAAGAAGCCCGGGTCGTTGCCGGTGCCGATGCCGACGGGATTGGTGGGCGTGCCGAATCCGCCCGCGCCCGACTGGCCGAAGTCCTCGAGCGGGAAGCCGCCGGTGAGCGAGCCGTCGAGCCCGCGCAGGTCGACGCCGATGTCCTCGAGGAAGCTGTCCTCCACCTCGATGAAGCGGGTCTCGATGTGCACCAGGCTCTTGGTGTTGAGCCGCAGGTCATCCAGCAGCTGGTGGATCTGCTCGTGCACGTCGGGCGTCTGGCGCACCACGAGCGTGCCCGGCATGAGCTGGATGGTGCGGTTGGGGTCGCTGGACCAGCTCTCCTGCGCGATGTTGTCCTGGATCAGGGTCAGCAGCGCGTCGGCGCCGATGAAGGGCAGCGGCTCCTCATCGTCCTCCGCCTGGTAGCTCTCCTTGTCGATGCCCGAGGGCAGCAGGTTGTAGTCCTGCGCCGGGTAGTCCTTGGGCGTGAAGGTCAGGTCGCGGATGTCGTACATCTCCAGGCGGTAGTCGCTGCGCGCCTCGTCCTTGGTGATGATGTGCACGACGCCGTCCTTCACGGTCCACGACAGCTGCGGCAGCGACATGTCCTCGAGCACGATGGTGAGGATGCGCGAAACCGGCTGGGGGTTCTTGTCCTCCAGCGTGATGGGCGGCACCGCGGCCTCGCGCGCCGCCGGCGAGATGATGAAGTTGACGCCCGTCACCGCCTGCAGGTGGCTGATGATCTCCTCCAGCGGCTCGTCCTGGAAGGAGATCGGGATGCGCGTCTCGAGCCGCTCGCGCACGGCCTCGTCGAGCGCCGACGTGGGCGTGGCGCCGCTGCCGAAGCTCTTGTTGCCGCGGTCGACGATGGTCTGCCAGGCCTTGGCATCGGGGAAGGTGATGAGGTCGTTGGGGATGACCGCGTCCTGCTCCAGCTCGTCGAAGGTGTCCTGCCACTCGTTGCGGTACTCGAGGCGCGTCTTGCGGTCGTTCGCCGAGTGGCGCGCCTTCTGGCTGATGCGCTTGAGGTTCAGCGCCTCCTCGTTCTGCGGCTCCAGCGCCAGCACCTCGTCCAGCGCCCGCTCGGCGGCGTCGTACTCCTCGGCGAGGAAGGCGGCGTTGGCGCCGTCCATGAGCTGCCGGACGCGCAGCTCGCTGCGCCCGGCCTCGGCCCGGTCGTAGGCTTCCTGCTGCGCGATGGCGCGCTCCACCAGCTCGTCGTCGCGCGAAGCGGCGGCGTCGGCGGCCTCGCGCCGCGCCACGGCCAGGCGGGCGGCCACGTCGGCCTCGCTCAGCGTGCCCGCGGCCACGTCGGGGCTGGACTTGAGCAGCAGCAGCGCGTCCTCGTAGCTGCGCACGGCCGACGCGGGATCGCCGTCGGCCATGGCGCGGTTGCCCGCCTCGACGTTCTGGCGCACGAGCAGCCGCGCCTGGTCGCGGCGCGCGGCGGCCCGGTCGCGCGCGGCGGCCGCCACGGCGCCCAGCTCGCCGCCCGGCAGCCCCAGCTGCGCCGCGGTGCTCTGGTACAGCTCCCGCGCGGCCGGATCGTCCGGGTCCAGCTCATAGGCCTGCGCGAAATCCTCGTGCGCCTGCTCCAGGTTGCCCGCCTGCATGGCGGCCAGGCCGCTCTCCACGAAGGCGCGCACGAGCGCGGCCATGCGGTCGTCCACGAGCTGGGCGTGCTCGCGGCTCTGCTGCAGCACGTCCTGGATGTCCTGCTCGGACAGCGGCTGGGCGGCCGCCTCGGCCGGCACGTCCTGGCCGGCCTCGCCCGCCGGCTCGCCGGCCTTGATGCGCGCCACGTCCTCGCGGAAGCGGTCGAGCTCGGCGTCGGTGGCCGCCTCGCCGGGCGCGGCGACGGGTGCGCCGGGCGACTCGGCGGCGTGCCGTTCCTCGGAGGAACCAGAGACGCAGCTCGCCGCAAGCAGCAGCGTCAGGGAAGCGAGCGAGCGGCTATTCGGGGCGTGCATGACGTGAGGGTCCGCGGGGGATGGTCCGGGTTCAGGGCAGATCCGCCTCGAGCAGCCTCGTCTCGCCGTCGTGGGCGACGAGGACGACCTTCAGATGCTGCACGGGGACGAGGATCTGGATCTGGGTGGTCCGGGGTTGGTGCGATTCGGGGTCGAGGACGAGGCTGCCGTCGGTGGTGAAGAGCAGGCGCCGCTGGGTGGCGAGCCGCTCCTCGGTGGTGAGCTGGATGGATTGGACGACGAGGCCGAGCGAGAGCTCGCCGAGGCGCAGCTCCTCGCCGACGCGGGCCGAGGCGACCGCCTGGTCGCGCGCGGAAGCCAGCACCACGTCGACCGCGAATTCCGCCACGTCGGCACTCCCGCCCTTCAGGGCCAAGGTGAAGTGCTCGGGCGTCTGCACGGTAACGGGCTCGCTGCGCTCCGCCGCCACCAGCACGTCGCCCTCGGGCCCGGCCCGCAGCATCACGGTCCACACCTCGTAGGCCAGCAGGCCCCGCCCGAGCGGCAGCAGGGTGTCGCGCCAGGAGGTGGTGCCCCACGGCAGCGTGGCCGCCAGCACAGGTGGCGCCTCGTCCAGGCCCCGATAGATCCGGAACGCCAGCCGCAGGTCGCTGCCCTGGCGCGCCAGGGCCGAGGCGAGGGCCTCGTTCACGGAGCGCGGATCCCACTGGAGCGTCACGCCACCCGTCGCATGCGTCGCGCTCACGTTGCCCGGCGGAGCCAGGCTGCGGGCCTGCGGGTTCTCCTCGAACGGGCCGCGCACCTTGGCGGCGACGAAGGCATCCAGTTCGCCGTCGTCGTACACGGTGCGCGCGTCGGGTTCCCGCACGTCCGGCTGTTGCGCCAGCGCCAACTCGGCGGCGTCGACACTCCCCGCCGGACGGCTTGGCGTCCCGTCCGCGGTGGCCGACGTTCGAGCCGCAAGCCGCGCTTCGGTGGCACGGGCTCGCTGCAAGTCCTTGTCGTACAACCGGTTATGTGCAAAGAACGCAAAGCCGAAGAAGATAAGGGAAAGGCCGGCCGCTGTCAACACGGCAAGGCGCGCGGTCGCGGGCGACATCGCTCAGGGCCCTCCCGTCGCCGGCAGCAGGATGTCCAGCGAAGCCGTCAGGCGCACCGGCGGCGTGGCGAGCGTGCGCAGGTTCTCGCCCCAGCGCGAGGGCTCGATGCGGCGCAGCGAGGCGTCGAGCACCGACACGGCCGGCAGCCCGGCGCCCTGCACGGGTGACAGCGCCTCGAGGGCGCGCACCATGTCCGGCAGCGCCCCCGACACGACCAGTTGCGCCTCGACGTGCGCGAGGCCGGCGACGTCCGGCACGGGCAGCGGCTGCCCGCCGGCCCTGAGCGCGAGCGTGTCCACGTCCATCGCCGCGGCCAGCGGCGCGAGCGCCTCGATCACGCAGGCGAGCGCCTGCTCCTGGACCGTGGGCGGCGCCTCCGGCTGCGGTTCGTCCTCGGCCGGCAGCCCGGCCTGGGCGCGCAGCGATGCGTGCAGGGGCGTCCCCGGCCGCAGGGCGGATGAGGCCGACTCGGACAGCAGCTCGGCCAGCCGCGGCCGCGCGCCGTCGGCCGCCGCGTGCGTCAGCAGCTCGAGCCGACCGCGGGCCGTGGCCACCAGGTTCCCGTGCTCGGCCAGCAGCACCTCGAACTCCGCGTCGTCGGGTGTGCCGAGGGTGGCCAGCAGCCGCTCGAGATCCGCCTCGCGGCGCAACAGGTCGAGGTGGGCCTGGTCACGCCGCGCCAGCTGCTCGCGGCCGTGCACGAGGAACACCGCCAGCGAACCGGCCAGCACCAGGGCGAGCAGCAGCAGGGTCCTCACTTCAGCGCGATCTCCACGGTCCACTGCGAGAGGCCGCCGACCGGCAGGGCGTCCGGGCCACGCACCACGGCGTCGGGGAACTCCGCCCGCAGCGCGCGCTGGAGCCGGTCACCGAGCTGGCCATCGAAGGCCGACGAAGCCTGCACGGTGAGCGACAGCACGCCGCGCTGCCCGGCATCGCCGGTGTCGAGCCACAGCCGCTCGAGGTGCAGCGGCTGCCCGCCGCGCTCGAGCGTCACGCTGCCCAGCGCGTCGAGCGCGTGGCGCGGCAGCAGCACCGCCGGGCGACGCCGCGCCAGCGCCAGCAGCCTGTCGGCCGCGGCCTGCGCGCCGGCGATCTCCGCGTGCAGCTCCTCGCCGTGCCGGTCGCGGTCGCGGAGCTCGCCCAGGAGCGAGATGGGCAGCGCGGACTGCAGCTCGCGGGCGCGGGCCTCGCCCTGCACGCCCAGCAGCAGCAGCGCGGCGGCGGCCACCAGCACCGAGGCGGCGACCGCCGGCCCGAGCCGCAGCGCCTCGCGCCGCGGGCTGCCCTCGATGGCCGGGCAGCGGAAGCGCGCGGCCCCCAAGCCGGCGAGCGCCAGCCCGAAGGCGCGCGCCGAGGACAGGGCCTGCTCGGGCGTCTGGTCGGCGTGGTGCAGCAAGAGCGCGGCGTGCACGCGCTGCAGGCTGTCCACGCGTACGAGCGGCAGGGCGAGCGCCTTCTTGAGCGCCCCGGCAAAGCGCGCGTCGCAGGCGCCGTCCTCGAGCAGCACGACCTGCTGCGGACGGAAGGGCCGGTCGGCGGGCAGCAGCGCCCGCGCGGCGGCCTCGGCCTCGGCCGCCAGGCGCGCGGCCACCTCCTCGGGCGCACCGCTGTCCAGGCCGAGCGCGAGGTGCCGCACCCACAGCCCGGTGTCGGTCACCAGCAGCGCATCGGTGGCCGTGTGTCCGACGCCGAGCAGCAGCCGGTCGCGGGCTGCGGGCCGCTCGAGCTCCACGAAGGACAGGAGGGCGAAGCCGGGAAGCTCCCAGTCGTCCACGTCCACGCCGCGCCGGGCCAGCGCCGCCTGCAGCGCCTCCAGCCGGCGGCGCCGCAACGCGTACACGTGCACCGGCTGCTCGCCGGCACCGCGGCGAGCCAGGTGCCGAATGAGCAGATCGTCGTCCGGCACGCCGACTTCCGCGAGCAGCTCGTAGCGCACCAGCTCGGCGAGGCGCGCGGCATCCAGGACGGGCAGCATGTAGGTGCGCGTCACGCTCTCCTCGGCGGGCGCCGAGAGCACCAGCCGCGTGCCGGTCCCGGGCCGCACGCGCCGCAGGAGCAGGGCCACGGCCTCGGCCTGGCACTCGGGGTCGGCCGGACGCAGAAGCGGCAGCCGCCAGGTGCGGCGCAGCGTGAGGCGCCGGCCGCTGCGCGACAGCTGCGCCGCCTTGAGCGTGCCGTCCGAGACGTCGATGCCGATGGCCGAATGCCCGAGCACGCTCATCCTCGCCGGGCCAGCTCCATGACCCTCTGGATGTCCTGCCAGGTCAGCGCCTTGGCGGACGGGTTTCTGAGCAGATAGGCGGGGTGATAGGTGACGATCACCGGAAGGCCCCGGAATTCGTGCGTGCGTCCGCGCAGGGACGAGAGCGGGCGCTCGTCGTCGAGCAAGCGCCGCGCGGCGGTGGAGCCCAGCGCGCAGATCACGGCCGGCTGCAGGGCGGCGATCTGCCGGTCGAGGTAGCCGGCGCAGGCAGCCACCTCGTCGGGCTCGGGCACGCGATTGCCGGGCGGCCGGCACTTGACCACGTTGGCGATGTACACGTCCTGTCGCGCGAGCTTCATGCCCTTGACCAGGATGTCGTCGAGCAGCTGCCCGGCGCGACCGACGAAGGGGCGGCCGGTCCGGTCCTCCTCGGCGCCGGGGCCTTCGCCGACGAAGAGGATGCGCGCCTGGGGCGAGCCCTCCCCGGGCACGGCGTGCTGCCGGCCCTCGCACAGCTTGCAGCGGCGGCACGCCGCGACCTCGGCCGCGACGGCCAGCAGCTCGGCAGCCGGGTCGGAGGGACGCGGCGGCGCGGCGCGCGCGCTGCTGAACAGCCCGGGCGTGGAGGCCGCGGGCGCGCGGTACGCCGGCGTCGTCACGCGGGCGCGCGACGGAGGCTCGACGCCCGGGGCCGCGCGCGCCGCCTCCGCGGGCCGCGACGCGCCCGGCGCGCGACGCGGCGCCGGCAGCCGGCGCACGCCGGCGGCCTGCAGCGAGCGAAGGAGGCGCTCCACGGACGGATCCATCGGACTGGCCATCGTAGCGATCGGCTAGGAGGACGCCGCGCCCAGGTGCTCCACGGCCAGCACGGCCAGCGCGACCGCGGCCGTCTCCACGCGCAGCACCGTCCGTCCGAGGGACACCGGGTGCGCGCCCGCCGCATGCAGCAGGTCCGATTCGTCCGGCGCGAATCCGCCCTCGGGACCGACGCACGCGAGCACGCCCGAGCCGCCGGCGCGCCGCGGCGTGCCGGCCGCGGCCGACGGCGGCGTGGCGACCCAGAGCGAATCGTCGCCGCGCGCCGCGAGCAACCCGGAGAGCTCGAGCGGCCCGGCCAGCTGCAGGCGCTGGCGGCGGCCGCATTGCAGCAGGGCTTCGTCGGCCAGGCGCCGCAGCCGCGCGAGACGCGCGTCGCCGACATACCGCTCGCCGTGGCGCGTGCGCAGCAGGACGAGCCGCGCGACCTCGAGTTCGGCCGCCTTCTCGACCAGCCACTCGAGGCGCTGCAGGCGCGGCATGGCCACGGCCAGCGTCACGCGCGGGCCGGGCGGCGCGGGCGGCTCGCGCGACACGACCCGCAGCGCCCCGCCCTCGAGCAGCTCGGC
>Ga0075421_100013764_pt1 | contig 10092 bp, 6 predicted proteins | sample SoiMetdeltSBSDD5_FD_75292 | JGI IMG/M metagenome (GOLD analysis project Ga0075421, IMG submission 75292) | Bulk soil microbial communities from a Populus tree surrounding site in Tennessee, USA - Soil MetaG P. deltoides SBSDD5 | ecosystem: Environmental > Terrestrial > Soil > Tree plantation... | reverse complement strand
AAGGCTGGTGCTGCCGCCCGCAATGAACACCAGCCCTCCGCGCGTCACGATGGCACCGGACGTACCAATCGCACCGACCGGCGGCAGCTTGAGCCCCCGCACCGCGGGATGCCGGGTCAATTCAGGCCAGTTACCCACTGTCACCTGCCAGCGATGCTCACCGGTGGAAAGGTCGATGGCGGTGACCGTGCCGTACGGCGGCTTGCCGAAGGGCAGTTCCGGCGACGACGCTCCGGGCCCTGAGGTTCCTGTTGGCCTGGGCCATTGCCACCCTCGCCTCAGCAGCGGCGTGAGTGGGGCATCGACCGTACTGTTGGGGTGTTCCGGAGGCGCGAGTTGCACCACAGACGGCTGATTGTTGCCTTTGACTACGAGCAGCTGAAGCTCCGGATCGTATGCCGGGCCGCCCCATGCCGCACCGCCGATCGGGCCGGGCATCACCACCGTTCCTCCAATCGACGGCGGAGTGAACAGCGGACCGAAGCGTGCGCCGCGAAGCATGGCGCGAACCGAATCTCTGAGCAGCGGAGTGAAGTCCACCAGATCGTTCTCCGAAATCCCCTGGCGTACGAACGGGGCAGGAAGACTGGGAACCGGCTGAGTGGGAGATGCTGCCTCACCGGGCGTGTCGCTCGGGGGGACCGGACGCTCGCTGATGGGCCAAACCGGCTGGCCGGTCACGCGATCGAATACGTAGACGAAACCGGTCTTGCCGGCGACGGCCACGATGTCCTGGGTTCGCGCGCCGCGGTGGACCGTCGCGAGCACCGGCGGTCCAGGGAGGTCGTAGTCCCAGAGCCCATGGTGGACCACCTGGAAATGCCATTTGCGCCTCCCGGTCATTGCATCGAGGCAGACCAGGGATTCCGCGAACAGATTCGATCCGTGACGGCGGCCGCCGTAGTAGTCGTTGCTCGCGGCGCTCACCGGCAAATAAAGCAGGCCCCGGCCGGTGTCCACGGTCATCGGCGCCCACACATTCACATGGCCGGCCTTCTTGGTTCCCCCAGCCCAGCTCTCGGAGCCCCGTTCCCCCGGTCGCGGGATCGTATGAAAGATCCAGCGCGTGCGGCCGGTTCGAGCATCGAAAGCGAGCACAGCCCCGGGTGGCTCTCCCGGATAACTGACATCGTCAGAAATGCTGCTCCCCACGATGACGAGATCGCGGTACACCGTGGGCGGTGAGGTGTTGTCGACGTGGTCAGGGTTTCCGGCCCAGCCCATCGCCGAGAGCAGGTCGATCACACCACCGGCACCGAAGTCGCTAATCAGCTGGCCGGTCGCGGCGTCCAGGGCATATAACCGGGCGCGCGAAGCATAGAAGAGGCGCCGGTGCCCACCGTCGGACCAGACCGCGAGCCCACGATGGACAAACCGGTGGCCCAGCCTCGTCTCGCCGGTCTCGTGCGCCCGCGGATCGAACCTCCAGAGCTGTTCTCCCGTCTCTGCATCGAGCGCGACGACCCGGTGAGCCGGAGTAGTCAGGAACAGGGTATCGTCGATGGCGAGCGGTGTCGCCTCGAACTTGCCCGGACCGATCACCGGTGCCCCAGGCTCCACTCTCGAGACGGCCTCACCAGTTCGCCATCTCCACACCACAGTCAACTGCCCGACATTCGAGCGGTTGACGTCTGCGAGCGGCGAATACCGCATCCCGCCGGGGTCGCCCCCGTACGCAGGCCACTCAACGGATGCAAAGTCGACATCGTGTCTCGGGGCAGTCTTGAATACCGGACTGGCGGCTATCTCCCCTCGGCGCGGCGCGGGCGGTGGTGGGCAGGCAAAGCCACCGGGCCCCTGGAAAGGTTTTCCCGCCGAAGACTCGATCCGATAAAGCGTTCCGTCGTCCAGCGAAGCGACCTGCGCAACTGTCGGCGCCTGGGAAAGCTCCGTCTCCGTCGGCAAGTACGACCGCCACGTAAAGGCATCGAACCAGGCGACGTACGCCCGGGGCTGATCCAGGAACGATTGCCAGTCGGATGCGAAGCCCGGCTCCGGTCGACCGCTCTCGGGTCGCAAGCGCCACGGCAGCCAACGAGCGCAGCGTCCGGTATGGATGTAGACGATGTCCGGCGCGTTGCTCCAGATCAAAGCATCCATCGGGATTGCCCGAATCCGATTGAGCAGGGCCGACTCTCGAACACTCCGTTTGGTAAAAACCAGGCCATCGGTCCGCGCCGTTCTGACCCAACGCGCCGTCGCCGTGGCGTGCGCCGCGCCCAAAGCCAGCACGGCAGCTGCGAGTGTCAGCTGTGAGCGAGGTGAAACGGGGTCGCGCAGCCATTGGCCAGCGATTCCGGCGCAAGCAATGACCAACGCGACCTGCACCGGCGCGAGAATGCGAGCGTCCAGGAGGATGGCCGCGTCCACCACCATTCGGCAGCCGACAACGAATGCGACATATACCGCCGCGAAAAGCAGCAGCAGCAAGGCGAGCGGGCTACCCGGAGCTCGGGCTTCCGAGGCGCGCCGGCGCAGTGCCCACCCGCCCAGACCTAGGGTGAAAGGACGAGCGAAACGCCGCTCAGCCAGGGCGAGACGTTCGGCGGGGTGATCCAGCCCAGCACGGCGCCGCGCATCTTGGCCAGATCCCAGCTGGTAAGCGGATGGTAGTTGATGGTACGATCCGCCAAGCCGACCTGCGCCCCGGCCAGCCGCCACCACAGAATGAGCGGCGCGGCACTGAGCAATGCGACCAGGACGACTTTCCCGGTGCGACGGGGCTGGGCAGTCGTGGTATCGAGCAGGAGAAGGCCAAGCACGCCGGCGACCGCGTAGGCGACGCCCGCATAGCGTGTCAGCGGGGCGAGCCCCAGGCCTATCGCAGCGAGCAGCAGCGCCGGCATGCGACCGGTTTCGAGGTGGTAGGCCACCAACGCCAGTCCACCCATGCCGAACGCGATAGCGAGTGGCTCGGACCAAGCCATCGCGTGGAGCAGAACGGTGTCCTTCGACACCAGCAGCAGGAAGGCCGCGACGACACCAGCGGCCGGGCGCCGGCCAATGCGCGCGGCGAGCAACCCGCCCAGCCCGAGCAACCCGGCAAAGAGTATCGCGTTGAACCAACGTGCGGCTTCGAGGGGGTCGGTGCGTGAGACCCATGCCGCCGCCGCGAGAGTAAGGGGATAGAATGGGGGAAAATGAATGAGAGGGCCGCCCTCGAGCGAGCGCACCCCCTCCCCCGCAAGCGCCCAGCGGGCGCCCGCGACATAGGCGACCGAGTCGGGGCTCAGTCCGACGCCCGGCAGAGTCGTTTGCCAGACCAGGGCAGCGCCGACAAGCCCCACGACGATGCTCCACAGGGCGGCACGACGGACTGGTGTCACGCGGGCGTTGGACCCGTAATCGGAACGCTCACTGGCTAGGGGTTCCGGTCGCACGCGACGGCCGTGGGCTGGCCGTCGCCAGGTGCGGATGAAGTGGATCGCTCAAAGATAAAGGAAGTCTTCTACCGCGGTCAGGCGTGGCTTGCAGGCTGACACCGGCATCGGCCCCCGGTGTTACAGGACCTGCCCTAGCGGCCCTCCATTCCGCGCGTACAATAGGTCCCTTTCCCAGCAGCTTTCCCAGCCACTGCAGGCCAGCCGCCAGGGAGGATTCCGTCCGTGATCACTCAGGCACCGAGGCGCGCCCATACCAGCCTGATCCGCGAGCTCGCCACCAACCTCGATCGGGTCATGGCCGGCGAGAAACAGCACGTGTGCCTTCAGCCTCGGCAGGGAGAGCCGAGTTGCGGCTGTTACCTGACTGCCCAGCACCCAGGCCGGCACCGGTGCCTGTGCGGAGCCGAGTGGTCATCGCCCCGGGATGGTCACGCCGAGGTCCCAAGATCCTCGGCGGGCTCCTAGGTCGAATCTTTGGAGGGCGCTTTGAGCTCCGCCGACTCGACTTCCGATTGCTCGGTGGAATCAGAGATGAGGCCGACGAGCTCGGCAAATCGGTCAAAGTGAGACGGCTTAGAGGAACGAGGGCTCGGGACAGGAAGCGGACGAAATACTGGAGCAGTGAGGGCAAGCACGACCAGCAGGGTTACGCTGAGAAGGGCCACGACGATGAACGGAGCCCATTCTTTCCAGCCGCGCTGGGTGTGCCAACGGTTGCTTGCCTTGCGGTCGTGGTAAATGAGACGCGTCATCGGTGCGATGTGAACTAGGTGGCGAGCAATTTGGTGTCGGGATTTTGGCTCGCGATGTGTTTTTCGGCATACAAAACCGTACGGTCAGCCCCAGCCGAACTAAGCGGGGCTGACCGAAGGGTTTGAGCGAATTAGGGCACGACTCCAAGTGGAAACTATCTGGCAGCCACGGCTTCCTTTACCACGGTGAGCTCACCCTCGACCACCTCAGGCGTACCGAGCGCATCTTTCAGCGGGTCCTTCTTCACAAAATCCGCCGCCCGGCGGGTGGTTTCCGTTACCCCAGCCTTCGCATCGCAAATACTGATCGTGATAAGCTCGCGGTTGTCCACGTTCATCGCGTAGTAGCCATGGAAGCCGGGGACATCGTGGAGCTGGGGTACGAAATCACGATCGATCCGCTGCTGGAGTTCTTTGATGTTGTCCTTGTTAAGCCCGCGTCCTTTTGAGTACCTGCGGATGACGGCGTACATAGGCACCTCCACACGACCAAAGAAATGAAATCAGCCGAACAAGCCTCCCCGAATTGCGCTCTCGAGGCTGTTCTCAGTCTCGGTAGCCGGATAACGCTTGCAGGCGTGGTTAACGGGGACTCCAGTATATGGCGGCGTTCCCAGTGGTCAATACGGGCTGGAATGGCTGGCAATCCCGCAGGGCGCTAAGACCCCTGCGAGAGATGAGGGGGCTCGGACCGATTCATCGAGCGACGTCCGAAGTCGTTAGCGTCTCGAAGGTTCTACGGGCTGAAGCCCGCCCGCTTTCGGCGCACGTCAGTCATCAAGCCGAGCGACCTGCTCGCGGAGCACCCTGAGAGCCAGATCGATCGACCGCCGGTGGGTCCGAAACGCCAGGACCGCGAGCCGCAGCGTGAAGCGACCGTCGAGCATGGTAGAGGAGAGAAACACTCGCCCGTCCCGGCGGGCCCCATCGATGATGGCCTGGTTGACCTGATTGGCTCGCTCGAGATCAGCGCCGGGAGGAACCCAGCGATACGTAACGATCGAGAGGTCGGGCGGCGGTCCGACTTCGAATCCCAACGTCTGGATCTCCTGGTAGAAGTAGCGGGCCAGGAGCAGCTTCTCGTCGAGCGCCGCCTGGAACGGGGCCGTCCCCAGTAGCATCAGCGGCAGCCACATACGAACCGCCCGGAAGTGCTTCGACTGCTCGGGCGATAGGTCTGCGGGCGACACCTCCCCGGGCTCCCGGGTCGCATCCTGCATGTAGTGCCCGGAGTAACTGTGCGCGCCCGCGAGGAGCTTCGCGTCGCGGACCACCACGATCCCTGCACCATAAGGAAGAAAGAGACCTTTGTGAGGATCGAGGACGACTGAGTGCGACCGCTCGATGCCCTTGAGCGCCTGCCGGCCATGCTCGGTGAGGAGAAAGAAGCCACCGTACGCAGCATCGACGTGAAACCAGCAATGCTCCCGCTCGGCAACGGTCGCGATGGCATCGAGGGGATCCACCGCGCCGATGTCGGTGGTCCCGCCGGCAGCGACAATGAGCCACGGCCTGAGCCCCTGACGCCGGTCGAGCGCAATGGCTTCCGCCAGCGCATCGGGCCGCATCCGGAAACGGTCATCGACTGGAATGAATCGCAGCTGCGCCTGGCGGAGGCCGGCGATGCGGAGCGACTTCTCGACACAGTAGTGAGCCTGGGTCGTCAGATAGACGACGGCGGAGGCGAGCTCGGAACCTTCGAGGACGTGCGCATCGCGGGCGGTCACGATCGCGATCAGGGTGGCGATGCTGCCACCCGACGCGATGTTGCCGGCTGCTGTCGCGGGATAGCCCACCAGGTCAGCCACCCACCGGATCAGCAGGTTCTCCATCCGGACGGGTCCCGGACCGGCGAAGAAGACGCCTGCGTACTTGTTGCTGACGGCGGCGAGATAGTCGCCCAGCGCACCATGGTAAATGCCGCCACCAGGGATGTAGGCCAGGTGGCCAGCGGAGGCCGTGCTTGCCCCGGGCCGGACGACGTCACGCTCGAAGAGCGCTATGGCTTCCTCGATCGGGATGCCGCGCTCCCCAATCGGGCGATCCAGTAGCCCGATACCCTTGTCCTCGGTTTCGATGTAGCCCTTGAGGGTGGCGATCCGCCGGAGGAATCGTTCGGAAGAGGCGACCACCGCATTGCGCAGCCGTTTGCGGCGAGCCGCTCCCGGTTCGAGCGCGCGGGCCGCCAGCTCGAGCTGGCGGATGCGCTCGAGGAGTCCGGAATCGGGGCTCACGTCGGAGGCCATGCGGAAGCCTCCAGGCGATGATTGCTATGGCGCATGCGAGCTTGTTGGGGTCACACCCTTCTCGAAGCCAATCTCCCCGTACGAAACCTCCGGGCCGCTCACCCGCCTGGAGATGGCCCGCAGCAGATGATACCCGGCCAGCACGACGATGGTACCCAGCGCAATGCCCTCCAGCTTGAAGTGGTCGCTGATCGGATGCGCGACCGGCCCGATGGCCAGGATGATGCCGGCTCCAATAGGGACCATGTTCACCGGGTCGGCGAAGTTTACCCGTGCCTCGATCCAGATCTTGGCCCCGAGCAACCCGATCATACCATACAGGATGGCCGTCACGCCTCCCAGCACGGCGCCCGGCGCGGCGGCGATCAACGCGCCGAACTTGGGACACAGCCCGAACAGGATCGCGATGATCGCGGCGATGTAGTACGCGGCGGTCGAGTAGACCCGGGTGGCCGCCATGACCCCGATGTTCTCGGCGTACGTGGTGGTCGGCGAGCCGCCCACCGAGCTCGTGACCATGGTGCCCACGCCGTCAGCGAAGATCGCCCGGCCGATCACAGGGTCCAGGTCTTGGCCGGTCATCTGGCCGACGGCCTTCACGTGCCCGGTGTTCTCCGCGATCAGCGCGATGACTGCGGGCAACACCAGAAGAATCGCCGAGATCTTGAAGTCGGGGGTATGCATGTGCGGCAGCCCGAACCAATCGGCGGCCTTCACGCCGGCGAAGCTCACGCGATCGTGGTCGAAGGGCATGGCGACGCAGTACGGGCTCTCGGCCGAGCAGAGCTTGCCTGCGGCGTCCCGCAGGTTCGCGCCCGGGAGCACCGACTTGACCTGGCCGAACAGGTCCAGCACCCACGATAGCCCGAAGCCGAAGATCAGGCCTAGCAGAACCGAGATGCGGCCGATGAAACCGCGGAAGGACACCATCACCACAAAGACGAAGACCATCGTGATCAGCGCGACCCAGTGGTCCTGGGGCCAGTAGACGTGGGCGACCACGAAGGCCAGGCCGAAGCCGATGAGCATCACCACCGCGCCGGTGACCGGGGGCGGGAAAACCTTGTGGAGGATCTGAGGGCCGAAGAAGTGGATCGCCAGCCCGGCCAGCGCCAGCACGAACCCGGCGACCAGGATCGCGCCGGTGACGACGGCGTCACCGTCCCCGGCAGCGCGGATGGCGAAGACGCCGCCCACGAAGGAGGCGCTGGTGCCCAGGTAGCTGGGCACCTTGCTCTGCACGATCAGCAGGAAGAGGATCGTGGCGACCCCGGACATCATCACCGCGAGGTTGGGGTCCAGGCCCATGACCAGCGGGAACACGAACGTGGCGCCGAACATGGCGATGACGTGCTGGGCGCCGAGCCCCGCCGTGCGCGGCCAGCTCAGCCGCTCGTCGGGGGCGACCACCTCGCCCGGCGCCGGATTCCGGCCGTCTCCGTGGACCTTCCACAGGTCCGGGATCACGCGAGCCATATGCCGTCCCTCAGCGCTAGTGGAGAAAGAAGCGGACAACAACCGCGCGCAAAGCGCCTTTTCACGGGTGACTCAAACGTAGGTCTCTTGGCGTAGAGCCGCAGGTATGCTGACACGCGGACTTCCGTCAACGGCCCTACGCCGGTGGCTACATCACGCGCTGCTGGCAACGACTGCTCATCGGGATCAGATTCAAGCGATCTAGCGGCGCAGGCCCGCAACCGTGACTCACATCCCGAACCCGCTCTCGGAAGCTCTTCACGGCCGCTACGTCATCGAACGCGAGTTGGGCCGTGGTGGCATGGCCAGGGTCTACCTCGCGCGGGACCTCAGGCACGATCGGCCGGTTGCGCTCAAGGTGCTCCACCCCGAGTTGGCCCATGCCCTAGGGCCCGAGCGCTTTCTTCGCGAGATCCACACGACGGCCCGGCTCGACCACCCCCACATCATATCTGTATTCGATTCTGGAGAGACCGCCGGGCTTCTCTGGTACACGATGCCCTACGTCGAGGGCGAATCTCTTCGCGAGCGTCTGCGGCGCGAAGGCCAGCTCCCCATCGAGGACGCCTTGCGCATCGCCCGTGAGGTGGCCGACGCGCTCAGCTGCGCTCATGAGCAGGGCATCATCCACCGAGACATCAAGCCCGAGAACATTCTGCTCGCGCGGGGCCACGCGCGGGTGGCCGACTTCGGCGTGGCTCAGGCGCTGCAGCAGGCCGGGGCCGACCGGCTGACCGAGACTGGGCTGGCGATGGGCACCCCCGCCTACATGAGTCCCGAACAGGCGAAGGGAGGCTCGGTGGATGGCCGCAGCGACGTCTACGCGCTCGGCTGCGTGCTCTACGAAATGCTCGCCGGCGAGCCTCCCTACACGGGACCCACGTCGCAAGCCGTCATCACAAAGCGCCTCAGCGAGCCGATCCCCCACCTCAGCATTGTGCGCGCCGTGCCGCCGTGGCTGGAAGCCGCGGTAACCCGGGCACTCGCCCTCTCGCCCGCTGACCGCTTCGCGACTGCCGCCGAGTTCACTGACGCATTAGGCGTGAGGAGTGAACCTGCCGCACCGACGGTGCCGGTCCGCCACCGACGCCGGAGGTGGATCGCCGTCCTCGGCGGCCTCGCCGCCAGCCTTGCTGTGCTTGCCGGCCTGTGGGCCGCTCATCGGGCCAATCGCACCGGCTTAGATCCGAAGCGAGTGATTGTTGCGGTCTTTGCCAATCGGACCGGGAATCCCACCCTCGACCCGATGGGGCTCACCGCAGCCGACTACATCAACCGCGGTTTGGTGCAGACCGGTCTCGTGGAGGTGGTGGACGTCGGAGTGCTCTATGTCCAGGGGCGTGCCGCGACTGGCGAGCCCTCCGAGCCGCGTGCCCTGGCTCGGCGGAATGGCGCGGGGATCGTAGTCGCCGGAAGTTATGACCAGTTCGGGGACAGCCTGGTTTTTCAGGCCGCGATCGTTGACGTTGGCTCCGGGCGTGTCGTCCAAGCGCTCGAGCCGGTGCGGGGGCCGGTGGCCCGGCGCGAAATGGCGCTCGATGCGCTGCGGCAGCGGGTGACAGTAGGCTTGGCCGGGCTGCTCGACCCGCGCCTGAGCGACCTCACCACGCCGTCTCCCGAGCCGCCTAGTTTTCCATCCTACCAGGCTTTCGTCGCCGGGCAGAGCGCCTACTGGGGGGGCAGCGAAAATGAAGAGGCATTGCTGCAGCTCCGTCGGGCGGTGAGGCTGGATTCAACGTTTCTCACGGCGGCAGTCTGGGTGGCACTGGTAGCGGCAGATACTCCTGAACCGACCGGCTGCGCGGTGGCCGACTCCGTCGGACGCGTGCTCCTCCCCCACCGCGATCGGCTCACGCTCCTTGACCACCTTCTCCTGGACGCGCAGCTCGCGGCCTGTCGAGGGGATAACGAAACTGCATCACGGCTCCTCAGCCAGGCTGTCCCGATCCCGGCGCGCTCTCCTCAGCTTCAGATGTTCAGGGCGCTGTTCACCCGGCAGGCCGGAAGGCCCCGCGAGGCTGTCGAAATCCTGCGGCGACTCGACCCCGAGCGCGATCTCGGCTGGCTCCCCGACAGTGGAAAAGCGCTCTACCGGCGGGACCTCGCAGTGCCCTACCATACGCTGGGCGACTACAAAAGCGAGCTGCGGGTCGCCCGCGATCTCGTGCGGAAAGACCCGAACCGCCTGGCGGCGATCAACCTCGAAAGTCATGCGCTGGCCGGACTCGGGAAGAC
>Ga0075421_100013762_pt1 | contig 10092 bp, 9 predicted proteins | sample SoiMetdeltSBSDD5_FD_75292 | JGI IMG/M metagenome (GOLD analysis project Ga0075421, IMG submission 75292) | Bulk soil microbial communities from a Populus tree surrounding site in Tennessee, USA - Soil MetaG P. deltoides SBSDD5 | ecosystem: Environmental > Terrestrial > Soil > Tree plantation... | reverse complement strand
AATGGCGCCGCGTCGGGGGTGAAGCCGCTACTGTGCGGGGTGCGTCGGACCTGCGCCCAGGTATGGGGTGCGAGACTGGCACTGTCGCGGGTCGTGGCGCTGGGTGGGCTGGGACCGAGATCAAGAAAGACGCCTGAGGCCCAGACCGTCGCACCTCCTACCAGGGCAAGCGCCACGGCGAGACGTAGCAGACGCCATCGCAACGCCCGACGCTGCCGCTGGCGCGCGAGCTGCTCCGCCTGCGGGCGTGGGAGAATGGCGAGTTCGGAGAATAGTCCACAATGACGACACCTGCCTCTACTCTCTGCGGCGTCAATGTGCCCACAGGAACGGCACATCCGGACATCTTCCACGGGCGCCACCTTCCTTCACCCCCATAACTCGTGCCTGGTGCTCGCCGTACTCTGGCAGAAGCGCTGAAGGCGCACATGGCTAACGACGTCTTTGTGGCTAGGCATTGTACGTACACTCTGCTGCTGTATCAAGCACATGGCCCCGTCCCCTGGCAAGGCACCGTGGGCCCGAGCCTCCCCGGCGCACGATGCTCCTGCAGACCACCTCCTCCAGGGATAGTCCAAGATAGTCCCAACAGGCTGAGCTCCAGCAATCATACTCAGACTGGGCTACGGCTGCTAGACGGTGCATCGAGCCAGTCTCCGACTGGCTTCTGAAGGACGACGGTGCGAGATTGGGGTTGTCGCTGCACAATACCAGCCCTCACCAGAGCTTCGAGAATGGCCGCTCCTAGGGCTCCTCCTAAGTGGGCACGACGTTCTGTCCAATCAAGACACCCAAAGGCAAATCGTCGCCGCGTCTTATGCGCCCGGACAACGTCCACACCCCGTACGCTGAGCACCTGGGTCCCCTGCGCTGTAAGGCGATAGAGGGACCGTGGGGTCTCCTCATGGGCGTTGGGCTCAAGCCACTCGTGGCGGAGCATTTCATCAAGGAGCTGCACCCCTGCCACGCCAGCGAGATGGTCGTAGCATGTGCGGGCCTGGCGCATGGCTGTGTTGCGTCGAACCTCGCGTACCGCCTGTAGGCTCCTGGGTGGTGTAGCGGGAGTGAGGGTCCGCAGTGCCTCTAGTACGGCTTTGATCCCTGCCGTGTCAGGACGATAGACGCGCTGGCGTCCGAGACGATCGACAGACACAAGACCCACCTGGCGCAGGAAGGCAAGGTGAGTCGAGGCACGAGGCTGTGGGACGCCGAGGCGGGTCGCGATGTCGCTGACGGTCGCCTCGCCCTCCAGCAGGAGATGGAGGATGCGCATACGGGTCACGTCTGCAAAAGCTTGGGCGCGTTGTACAAGTGCTCGCACGGTATAACTCCCCTCTGGCTGCTTTGTCATTGACACATCTCTTTTGAAGGATATATTATCACCATCTACGCGTCAACCATGCGGTATGATTGTTAGGGAGAAAGCCCATGCTCCAATTACGCCCGAACTGTGAGTGTTGTAACAAAGATCTGCCCCCACATTCAACGGCAGCCCTGATCTGCTCTTTCGAGTGCACGTTCTGCAGCGATTGCGCAACGCAGGTGTTGCATGGCATCTGCCCGAATTGTGGCGGGGAACTGGTGAGAAGACCTATTCGACCACAGGCCAAGCTCGTGCAGTATCCCGCTGCGACGGAGCGGATCTTGAAGACAGAGGGTTGTCTGCGATGATGCCAGTATAGCTTTGGCTTGCCTGTACTGGGCCTCGATGTTACCAGTAAGTTGGTAGTTTAAGGTGCCGCTGGTTATGCTAAATACGACTGCTCCACTCAAAGCCAAGCGCGCAAAGGAGGCCCAGTATGTCCTTCCGCATCCCAGACAGTATGCTCCTCGGGAGCCTTGTCGTCGCCGTAGTCCTGATCGGCTGCTTGTTTATGGTCGGCTGGCTCAGTCCGGGGAAAGACGAGTTCTACATCTTCAGGAATATGACCGGCCGTGATCTACCGCCAGGGCAGATCCTCGCTGCGGAGGGGCAGAAAGGCGTCACGCGTGATATCCACGCGCAAGGGTGGTACTTCTACAACAGATTCACACGCAGTGCCGAGGCGAGCAAAGTGACGGAGGTCGGCACTGACCAGATCTGTATTCTCAAGCAGGAGAGTGGTGATCCACTCCCTGAGGGACGTATCCTCGCCCCGGTGCAGCGTCAGCCTGATGGCACGATCATCAAGAACGCCATGGGATTACCCGAGAGTCAGTTCAAAGGCGAACTCGACGAATACCTGGGGCCTGGGAAATATCGCATCCATCCGTACATGTACAAAGCGAAGCTGGTACCCTGGAGCCAGGTGGGGGCTGGACAGGTTGGCGTACTCACCAAACTGGACGGTTTGCCACTACCAGCGGGTGAATTTATCGCGCCAGTGAAGCGCGACCAGCAGGGCAATGTGCTCCTCAAAGACGGCATTCCACAATCGGAGTACAAAGGGATCCTGGAGGAGGTGCTCAAGCCTGGCAACTATCGCGTGCATCCGGGTCTATACAAGTTTGAAACTGTCCCGGCAGTAAAAGTCGAGGCTGGCCTGGTTGGCGTGGTGACGGCGCGCACTGGGATGCCGACGCCGGCTGGCCAGCTCCTGGCTCAAGAGGGGCAGCGCGGTGTGTAGGAGAAGGTGTTGTCGCCGGGGACATACTACCTGAACCCGGAAATGTACAAAGTAGACCTGGTGAGCATCCAGTCGCAGATCGCGGAATTCCTGGACGATAAGGGCGGGGCGCCACACGCGGACGTGATCGATTTCCCTTCCAATGATGGTTTTCACATCAGGATCGATGTCGCTGTCGAGTGGCGGGTCAATGCCGATAAGGTCGCCGAGATCTTCACACGGCTAGGCAACATGAAAGAGATCGAAGCGAAGGCGGTCATTCCGAACACCCGCTCTATCGCGCGCGTGGAAGGCTCCAAGTACAATGCCAAGGACTTCATCCACGGCGAGGGGCGAGAACGCTTCGAGCGTGTGTTCTTTGCTGACCTCCAGCGAGTGTGTGCTGACAAGGGCGTGGAGATTTTGCGTGGCATGGTGCGCAAACTCCAGGTGCCGGAGGAGATCTCCAAGCCCATCCGTGATGCTGAAATCGCCAACCAGGAACTTCTCCGTAACCAGCGGGAGAAGCTGCGCGCCGACGGTGCGGCCGAGAAAATGGAGGCCGAAACCAAGATCAATCAGCGCAAGCAGCAGATAGAAGCCGAGACCGCGAAGAAAGTCGCTGAGACACAGGCGCAGCAGCGCCTAGCGGTGGCGGAGATCGCCCTGCAGACCGCCAAGAAAGAGGCCGAGGCCACCCTGACCCTCGGCAAAGCCGAAGCGGATGTGATCTTCTTCAAGAAGGAAGCGGAGGCCAAAGGGGCCACGGCTATGACCGCCGCCTTCGGCGGTGGTGAGAGCCTCGCCCTGTATGAACTCGCCAAAGGCATGGCCGCAAATACCAGCTTCGTCTGGCTCCCGGCCAACGAGGGAACCTTTTGGGGCGGCACTCTCGACGACCTGCAAAAGTGGCTGATCAAGCGACAGCACACACAGCAGGCAGTGCAGAAACCCCAGCCGGTCGGGATACAGCCAGCCCAGCCGCAGGCCCGGTAGGCCCCAGATGCTTGGCAGCTCCTGCCATAGACTACCTGAGACACGGTGTTCCATGCACGCGCACTATGGCTTACGCCATACCACCACTTCGTCGCCCTCGACCTGAAGCGTTGTGCCAAAGCGCGTCGAGAGGCGACGCAGCTGGTCGACCTCTGCCTGCTCCTCGGCGATGGCACGGGGGATCGTTTCGTTCCGCGCATTGTGTCGGACCAAGGAAAAGGCAGCACGCACGAGTATTGTATTTTCTACAGCGACGTGCAACATCAGACCGATCCAGTCAGGATGTGTGCGACCGCGGTGGCCAGTTTCGCAGGAGAAACTCCCGACCCCGTAGAAGATCGGCTTGTCCTTGTAGATTTCGATCCCAAGCGGCATGTGGGGGCCATGGCCCATCACGAGGTCGGCACCCGCATCATTCGCCGTGTGGGCAATCTCCACCTGGTAGTCCAGTATCTCGTGATCCAGGCCCCAGTGATGGCTGGCGATGACGACGTCTGCCCGGCTGCGGAGCGCCGCCATGTCCTCACGGAATTGCACGAGTGCAGCGGGGTCTGCCCAGGTCACGATCTCTGGCGGCATGCCGGGACGGGTCAATGTTCTGAGCTGCTCGATCTGGGGCCGATAGGCCGTATGCGCCTTGAGCGTTGCGACGCCTGGATAGTTTGCCGTAGCCTCGTGTCCGTGTGACCAGTAGACTGAGGTGCGCTGGAGGAATCCAAACGCACACCGTCCCGCTCTAAGATGGCCGGCTTACGGGCTTCGACAATGTTTACACCCGCACCGGTATGCAGAATACCTAGCTCGTCCAGCCGCGCCAGCGACGAGCGGATCGCTGGGGCACCGTAATTGACGTTGTTGGCGTTGCCTATGGCGTGCACGCCGGCGATGGTGAGTGCTTCGGCCGCCTTCAGGGGCGCGTAAAAGCCTTCGTCCTCAGGGAGCGTTCACCTTCCGACTCATAAAAGCAGCATTCCAGGTTGGCGAACACCACATCGGCAGCGCGCAACCGGTCCTGCACGCGCGCACAGGGCACAGCCGGATCGGTCACGCCGAGCAGATTGATGTCACCGGTGAGCATCAAGTTGTGACGCATAGGGTGCTTCCTTCCTGAGCATGAGGGCGAGGATGCCGTGCCCACGGCGCCAGCACTCACCCCGCGGTCGCCTGCTGATAATGCGCTTCTACGATCCGCACCAGGCAGCAGTTGAGTTTTTGCGCGTATGGGGTATGTAGGAACTCGTTTGGCCCGTGCGCGTTCGCATGTGGCCCGAGCACGCCGGTAATTAAAAACTGCGCCTGCGGGAAACGCTCGCCCAACATCGCCATGAACGGAATCGAACCGCCAATGCCGAGGTAACAGGCCTCTTTGCCAAAGAACTCCTGCGAACTGGTGTCAGTCACCTCGGCCAGCCATGGCGCCAGGGGTGGGGCATTCCAGCCATTCGTGCCACTGGTCGTGACAGTAACGCGTGCGCCAAACGGGGGCGCCGTCTCAAGCGCGCGTTTGACGGCGGTGGCGGCTTTGTCCGCTGCCAGGGTAGGGGGGAGTCGTAAAGACAGCTTGTACGTCAATTGCGGCAGCAGCACATTGCCGGCCTGAGGCACGGAGGGCATGCCATCCTGCCCCGTCACCGCTAGGGCGGGGCGCCAGCCGTTGTTCAGCAGCAATTCTACGGGATTGTCCGCCAGCACGTGCACTTCTTCCAGCAGTGGAAAGTCATCCACGATGGCCCCGCCCAGTACCCTTGCGGCTTTTTCCGCCTGCTGGATGCGCTCCTCTGGAATGGGCACGTGCAGCTCCGACACACGAATCGCACCCGTGTCGGCATCCTCTAGCCGATCCAGCAGCTTGCGCAGGACCATGAACGGATTGGGGACAATGCCGCTGGCCAAGCCAGAATGCACCCCTTCGCGCAGCACCTGGATATGCAGATTGATGAGCATTTGCCCACGTAAGCTGGTGGTGCTCCAGAGCTGTTCGTAGTTGCCACACCCGGAGTCCAGACAGATCACCAGGCTCGGGGTGCCAAGGCGTGCCGCGTAAGCGTCGATATAGTGCGGCAAGTCGCGGGAGCCACTTTCCTCCGAGCATTCGATCAAGATGATGATGCGCCCATGTGGCTGGCCATGGTCTTTGAGTGCCTTCACGGTGGCCAGGGCCGTGAACACAGCATAGCCGTCGTCCGCCCCGCCGCGGCCATAGAGGCGACCATCGGCATCGAAGTATGGCGTCCATGGCCCCAGGCCGTCACGCCAGCCTACCATGGGTGGCTGCTTATCCAGGTGACCATACATCAGCACCGTGTCGGGGATGCTACCCGGAAAGTCCAGCAACAGCAGCGGTGTGCGCTCGCCGTCCTGCAGCACCTCCAGGGTACCGCCTGGAATGTGCTGCCGCCGAATCCAGTCCGCCACCAGCGCTACAGCCCGTTCCATGTGGCCGTGCGCCTGCCAATCCGGATCGAACAGGGGTGATTCGTTTGGAATACGGATGTACTCGTGCAGGGCCGGGAGGATCTCTTGCTTCCAGAAGGCATTGATATGGGTCGTCAGTTGCGACGTCAGCATGGCCGGGATACCTTTTGTTTAGTGTTGCAAGACGTTTGTGCTTGCCCGCCGTGCTTGCAGGGCAGCGTCCAGGGTGGGGTCTTCTCCAATACCAACCAGCGTCTTACCAAAATTACCGCCCTCCAGCATGGCGCGAAATGCCTTTGGCGCTTGCGCCAGCCCAGGCCAGAGGTCCTCTTTGTATTTCACTTTGCCCTGGCGGATCCAATCAGCCATCTGGGCAAAAAAGTGGGCTTGGTGCTCGTCAACAAAGTTCCGCACATGCAGACGGTGCACCTGCACGTGCTGGCGCTCGAAGGTGGGCGCACCCTCGGCCATCCAGGCGTCGTGCGGATCCCCCTGCGTGGCGGTGCCATACTGGGAGACGAGTCCACAGAGACTGATGCGCGCCTGCCGGTTGAGCAGCGGTAGCACAGCCGTGAACACCTGGCCACCGACGTTCTCAAAATACGCATCGATACCAGTGGGACATGCCGCCCTGAGGTCCTCTGCCAGGGTCGGGCTCTGGTGCGAGACACACCCGTCAAATCCTAGCACCTCGGTGACAAAATCGCACTTTGCCTGGATGCCCGCAATACCTACGACGCGGCACCCGAAAATCTTGGCAATCTGTCCGGCGATCTGCCCCACGCCGCCAGAGGCTGCAGAGACTACCACAGTCTCGCCGGCCTGGGGTTGGCACTGCAGCGCCATCCCAGAGTATGCCGTCAGACCGAGCATGCCCATAATACCAACAGCAGTAGAGATAGGCGCCTGGGCCGGGTCGAGCTTGCGTGGGAACATGTACCCAAACACCGAGATCCCTTCGCCAGTAAGCCCATATTCTTGCCAGCCGTTCGTGTTGAAGATAAAATCGCCCTCGCTGTACTCTGGCAGGTTGCTCTTGACCACCTGAGAGACGGTGCGTCCGTGGCACACTTCCCCGACTGCCTCTAACCCACTGCGCTTGCGCCCCCACTGATACGGGTCAAGCGAGAGGTAGATGGTGCGTGTAAGCATCTGGTTTGGGCCGGGCTCAGGGATAGGCGCCTCGACTAGTTTAAAATCTTCGTCCGCCGGTAACCCCCCAGGGGGTGTCCGCGCCAGAAGCCACTGTTTGTGCATGCATATCCTCCCTGCAGATTAAACACTGCTGTTGTGCTCTTGTTGTGTGTGCCGAATCTTGGCCCAGGCGTCGTGCAGCACCTGATGTCGCTCATGCATTGCCGCTAACTGTTCTGCAGTGTAGATTCCCTCACAGGCTTCCAGTGAAGCCCGGCGCAATGCCGTATCGTATACTTCCTCTAAAGCCTCATAGAGCTCATGATCGCTGAGATACCAGCCCCCCGCTTTACGGCGTTTGTTGAGACGTTGAATCTGGTCGCAGGTATTGAGAATAGAGACGTCCCAGGATTTTGTCGTGCGGTGCTCTACGGCCTGTTTCATGAGATGCAGCAACAACACCTGCATAAAACTCTCTATCCTGGTAATTTTGTCGTCTCGCGCCATCGCCTCCATCTCATCGAGTAGTGACAGGGCAGCCTCGTAGTCGCCAGCTTCAATGTGGCGGCGCAGTTCCCACAGTTCTTCCATACCGCGATGCCTCCTTGAGTATCAAACCAGGCAGGCTTTCCCATAAGATTTCTGGAGCTTTATACCACCTTGCATGAGGGGCCTGCAAATACTCCCTGTTTGTCCCCTCGTCAGTGGGACGCCCACTGCCAGCATCTCTCTTGGCAACGCGATGATATTCCGCTTCACATATACAACTAAACTGTTGTACAACGTTCTCGTTGTACAACGCGCTTGTTGCATAAGACGTTGGAGAAAGTTATGGTTGAGAATCGCGTTGGACCACCGGTGCGTGGAAAAGATTTTTATGGCCGCGAAAGATTCGTAGACTTAGCAGCGGCAAAGCTCAAAGCTGGGTATGTCTTGCTGGCTGCGCCGCGTCGGTTTGGCAAGACCAGTGTGATGTACAACCTGATGGACCAGCCGCGTTGGGATTACCAGGTTGTACACGCTGACCTCGAACATTTCATCGAGCTTTCGGAGCTGATCACAAAGTTAATCGAACAGCTTGCCAGTGATGGCAAGTTCGCCAGATTCCTCGAAGGCCTGAGTTACCTGCCTAAGCAACTCTGGTCCGCCTTCAGGAACGCTGTAGAGGAGATCGAACTCTATGAGGTGAGACTGAAACTGAAGGAGCAGATTCACCCGCGCTGGCAGGAGAGTGGGGCGGAGTTATTCAGACGCGTTGCTGCATCTCCGACTGCGCTCATCGTTATCCTCGACGAATGCCTCATGATGATCGATCGGATGGCGCGCTCGGAGGCGCATCGGCAAGAAGCTGAGACGCTGCTCCGTTGGCTACGGGCGCTGCGCCTCAGCCCGGAGAACCGTAACGTCCATTTCTTGATTGCTGGTTCAATTGGTATAGGCCGAGTCCTGAATCAGTTGGGTGAAATCAAATCGATCAACGACTTTGAGCAGATGCGTCTCGAACCATTTGCACCGCGAGTCGCCACTACATTTCTGGAGCAACTCGCCCAAGCCAACCACCTCCCACTCTCTCCCGTGTGTACAGCTAAAATGCTTGCGTTGATCGGCACACCGGTCCCGTACTTCCTGCAGATTATCTTTTCTGAAGTCGCCAAAGCCTACGCCCTGCGACTCTGGTATGCCAGCGAGGAGATGGAGGCAGAAAGCACACGTCTTGCTACCAAATTTCACGAGCACACAAGTGCGAACCTTCTACGGGAAGCACGTGATGTGCTTGAGCATCATCACTATTTGGCAGAAGCAACGGGGAGTGGTGCGTCTGAACGTACAATGGCACTAGCAATTACAGGAACTAAGCGTGCGGTTGAGAGCAAAAACTTTGAGGAGGGATTGTATTATCTTGATAAAGCTCTAGAAATTAAGCCAGAAATTAGTGGTATCTGGAACGAGCGCGGCATTGCGCTCATGAATCTGGGCCGACATAAAGAAGCGATAACAAGCTATGACCGGGCGCTGGCGATTAAACCAGATTGGGTGACCACCTGGCACAATCGCGGTGCAGCCTTAGGGCATCTCGGTTGCTACGAAGAGGCGCTGGTGAGTTTTGACCGCGCCCTGGCGCTCACGCCGGACGCCGACATCTGGTACAATCGCGGCATCGTGCTAGGGGAGTTGGGTCGCTACGAAGAGGCGCTGGTGAGCTATGACCACGCACTGATTCTCGCGCCAGACTTGGTTATTACCCACCATAATCGTGGCTCAGTGTTAGGACATCTTGGTCTCTACGAAGAAGCGCTCGCAAGCTATGACCAGGCGCTGACACTCATGCAAGACTATGCACTAGCTTGGTATAATCGCGGCATAGCACTAGGGGAACTTGGGCGCTATGAGGAGGCGCTCGCGAGTTTTGACCGAGTTCTAACACTCACGCCGAACTCAGCCGATGCCTGGTACAATAGCGGTATCACATACCTGCAGCTATTCATTACGATATACTGAGAAGGCTAAGTTTGATCTAGCTCGGCATTCCTGGAAGGAGGCGTTAGTTTCCGGGAAAAGGTCTGCTGATACGAATTGGCCGAACGAAATAATGGGAGCTTTGTTAGACATTGCTAGGTCAGGGCGATTCGTCTTCATTTGTCAACTAATAGCAGAGTCCGATTTGGAAGAACAGCTTTTTCCTCTGGCTCGTGCTATTGATTATCTGCAAACTAGTGACGCTGCTTTAATCGAAAAGCTCTCGCCTGAAGTACAGGGAATCGTGGAAAAGGTAGTGGAAACGCTGCGGACTGTCGCACAGAATGTTACCACACCGCGAGCGTGAGCGAGCAGCAGATTCTGCATCATTACCGCTCCATCACAGTCGTGGGGCATGCGAGCTTTACACCAGGGTCATTCAGTTTTCCAATTTAATACCAATGAGGGTCAATGCCAGGTCCGGTTGGGCCGCGAAGCGGCGGCA
>Ga0075421_100013761_pt1 | contig 10093 bp, 11 predicted proteins | sample SoiMetdeltSBSDD5_FD_75292 | JGI IMG/M metagenome (GOLD analysis project Ga0075421, IMG submission 75292) | Bulk soil microbial communities from a Populus tree surrounding site in Tennessee, USA - Soil MetaG P. deltoides SBSDD5 | ecosystem: Environmental > Terrestrial > Soil > Tree plantation... | reverse complement strand
GGACCGCCACTTCCGGTACACGGCGAGGAGTATGGAGAGTCCCACGGCGGCCTCGGCCGCCGCGACCGCGAGCACGATGACGACGAGGACTTGCGGGCCGCTCGGGTCATCCGGAGCGGCCGCGAGGAAGGACCTCCCGAAGGCGACGATCGCGAGGTTTACCGCGTTCAGGAGGAGCTCGAGGGACATGAGCATGATGAGAAGGTTCTGGCGGCTGAGGACGCCGTAGACTCCCACGCAGAAGATCGCCGCCGAGAGGTAGAGGGCGCCGGCGAGGCTCATGGGTGCCTGGCCCCCACGGGCTCCGCCGCCAAGGCGCGCTCGGCGTGACCGGCGGCGGGATGGGGCTCGAGCGCGCCCTCCGGCCTCACGCCGTCCACCGAAGCGGGCGACGCGCTCCGGAGCGGAGCGGCCGGGCGCCGTTTCTTCGCGAGGTAGATCGCGCCGATGATCGCGATGAGGATGAGGACGGACGAGACCTCGAAGGCCAGCACGTGCCTCTGGAACATGGACTCGCCGATGGCCACGGTGTCGCTGCCCTCGGCCAGGGGATGGCCCGCGGGAAGCGGAGCCGTCAGGGGGGCAGCCCCTCCCACGCTCGGCGATTGCGAGATCGCCGCGCAGAGCATGATGAAGATCGCCGCCGAGAGGAGCGCCGCGCCTGCCTTCCTCCGCCTCGTCACCGTCTCCACGAGCTCATCGGGCTGGAGGTTGAGAAGCATGATGACGAAGAGGAAGAGCACCATGATCGCCCCTGCATAGACGAGCACCTGGATCACGGCCAGGAAGGGGGCCCTGAGGATGAGGAAGTCGATGGAGATCGTCACGAAGAAGCCGACCAGCCAGATCGTGCTGTAGACCGGGTTTCGCCGGGTGACGATGACCACGGCCGCGATGACACTCAGGATGCCGGAGATGTAGAAGGTTATGGCATCCACGCTACGTCGGCGGAAACGAAGGTCCGGTCCGATCCCTTCTCGGGAGGGGGAGCGGGAGCGGGAGGGGGAGAGGGTAAGAAAAGATTGGCCACATCAGTTCGAGAGGAGCTTCTCCTTCGTGTAGATCTTGTCCACGCGGCTCGTGCTCACCTCGTTGAACTTCTCGGTGAGCTCGATGGCATCGCAGGGGCACGCCTCCTCGCACATACCGCAGTAGATGCACCGGAGCATGTCGATCTCGAAGATCCTCGGCCTCTTGTCCCTGTCGGGCCAGGGCGCCTCCTCGGCAATGATCCGTATGCACCGCGCGGGGCACACGGTCTGGCACATGAGGCAGGCGACGCACTTCTCCCTCCCCTCTGCGTCCTTCTTCAACCGGTGCTCACCGCGGTAGCCCTTCCGGACGGTCACCCGCTCCTCGGGATACTGGACCGTGAACGTCCGGTGCCCCTTCGCCTTCACGAGGTGGAAGAAGGTGTTCTTGAGACCCTTGAAGACTGCCGGGAGGTAGAGGAAGAAGAGCCACCGCGCGAGCCCCGCCTTGGCGGGCTCCCCCGTTCCGCTCTGCCGGCTGGGAGCTTCCATCACGCAGGCCCTCCCGAGATCGCATCCCAGAGCGCGGTCACGAGGCCCGTGACCACGATGTTCACCATGGCGAGGGGGACGAGCCCCTTCCATCCGAGTTTCATGAGCTGGTCGTAGCGGAACCGGGGAAGGGTCCAGCGCACCCATATGTAGAGGAAGAGGACGACGAGCGCCTTCAGTGTGAAGACCCCGGCGGAGATCACCGTCCACAGGGCGCCCTCCGGCAGCGGGAAGCCCGGACTCCAGCCGCCGAGGAAGAGCGTTACGATCAGCGACGACATGACGATCATGGCCACGTATTCCGCGAGGAAGTACACGGCGAACTTCATCCCCGAGTACTCGGTGTGGTATCCGCCGACGAGCTCCGCCTCGCACTCGGGGAGGTCGAAGGGGAGCCTGTTGTTCTCCGCGAACGCCGCGGCGAGGAAGATCAGGAACGCCACGGGCTGGCGGAAGACGTTCCAGTGGAAGATATCGCTCTGGCTCTCCACGATCTTCCCGAGGTGGACGGATCCGGATGTCATGAGGACGCTCACGAGGGCGAGCCCCATCGCGATCTCGTAGCTGATGATCTGCGCGCTCGAGCGGATACCGCCGAGGAGCGAGTACTTGCTGTTGGAGGCCCAGCCCCCGAAGCTGATCCCGTAGACTCCGAGGGATGTCACCGTGATCACGAAGAGGACTCCGATGTTCATGTCGGCGACCTGGAAGTCCCTCGCGACGGGGATCACTGCGAAGGCGAGCATGGCCGGAGCGAACGCGAGGAACGGGCCGAGCATGTAGAGCACCCGGTCCGCCTTCGCGGGGATGATCTCCTCCTTGAAGGCGAGCTTCACGATGTCGGCAAGGGGCTGGAGGAGGCCCTGGGGGCCCACCCTGTTGGGGCCGACGCGGTTCTGGATCCAGGCGGCGATGCGCCGCTCCGCGAGGACGAGCATCGGTACGAGGGTCATGACCGCGCCGAAGATGACGACGGCGCGCAGCGCGCCCGCGAGGATCTCGTTCACCGCGTCACCGCGCCGTTCATGGGGACTCCCTGGTTCCCGATCTCGCGGTACGTCACGCCCTCGAGACCGAGCTCGGGGGCAAGCTCGCGGAAGACCCCACCAGCCGAGACCATGCGGTCCCAGCCCCCCAGGGTCGAGAGCAGCTCCTGGAGGATCTCGGTCTCCGTACGGATCCCTCGGGGGAGCTCGGTCGCCGGTCGGAGCCGCTGGATGCGCCCATCCTCGTTGACCATGGTGCCGTCCTTCTCCGAGAAGGCGGTCGAGGGGAGAACGAGGGCCTTCCCGGGGAGGGCCGCGCCGAGCTCGAGCTCGAAGACGACGAGGACCTCGAGCCTGTCGAGCACGGAAAGGAGCGCCTTCTCTCCGGGCAGGTCTCCGAAGAGCACGTGGGGTCGGTCGCTGACGACGATGAGCGACCGGATCGCGCCCGACTCGATGCCGGCGCGCAGGCGCTCGAGGCCGTCGAAAACCCCGGCGCCGAGGATCCGCTCGATGCCGCGGCGGTTCGGGCTCTTGTCCGCCGAGATCCGGAAGCCGCTCCGGAACACTTCCTCCTTCCCCGCAGGGCGCGCCAGCGCGGCCCAGGCCTCGCGCGGTGCGCCGAGGGTCTCGAGGACCCGGCGGAAGAGGAACGCCTCCTCGTTGGTCATGAATGCGCTTGCAATGCCGCCCACGGTGCCCGCCGGTGCCTTCTGGAGCTCGGACGCGAGAAGTTTGCCGACCCTCGCGGGGGAGCCCGATGCGCCGATGCGGTATCGCAGGGAGCGGCGCTCGCCCAGCACGTATTCGTGGTCGTGCCTCCCGTGATCGCACATCCAGTACGAGTTCACCTCGGGGTTGTGGCGCGGGACGAGGCGCTTGATCTTGTTGTGGAGCGTCTGGACCTCGATGTTGCACCCGCGCGCGCAGGCCGTGCAGATGCTCTCCGTCTTCTTCTGGTACCAGACGCGGGCCTGGTAGAGGAACTCCTTCGAGATGAGCGCTCCCACGGGGCAAATGTCGACCACGTTGCCCGAGAGCGAGTTCTGGAGCGGGTACTCCGGCATTACATCGATGGTCGAGTGATCCCCGCGCTCGACCACGCAGAGCTCGCCCGTCCCCGCGATCTCCTCGCAGAAGCGGACGCAGCGCGTGCACACGATGCAACGGTTCCCCCAGATGTAGATGTCGTTCCCGACCTCCTTCGTGGGCTTCAGGACCTTCGGCTCGACCATCCGGGAGCGGTCCTTCCCGTGGTCGAACGTGTTGTCCTGGAGCATGCACTCCCCGGACTTGTCGCAGATGGGGCAGTCGAGGGGATGGTTGAGGAGCATGAGCTCGAGGACGCCCTCCCGGGCTTTCTTCACGTTCTCGGTGGAGGTGAAGACCTCGAGCCCCTCGGCGACGGGAGTCGTGCAGGCCGTGATGGGCTTCTTCGAGTTCGAGGCCTCGACGAGGCACATGCGGCAGTTCCCCGCCGGAGTGAGACCGGGGTGGTAGCAGAAGTAGGGGACCTGGATCCCCTCCCTGCGCGCGGCCTCGATGAGGTTCGTGCCGGGGGCGATCTCGATCTCCTTGCCGTCGATCTTCATCTTGATGAGCTTCGGGGCCTGCGCCGGGGCGGCGGCGCCCGGAGGGCTCGCGCTCGGGGGACTAGTGGCCATGCGCGCTCGCCTCCGCGAGCTTTTCCTGGTTGTGCGCGGAGATCGCGCCGATCTGGACGAGGGGACCACCCGGCCGGGGCTCGGGCCGCGTGAAGCCCGAGCCCTTCCGGATGCGCTCCTCGAACTCCGGCCGGAACTTCCGGATGATGCTCTCGCAGGGGAACGCCGCCGCGTCGGAGAGGACGCAGATGGTCTTCCCGACCATCATGTCGCAGATCTCGAGGCAGAGGTCGAGGTCCTCCATGCGGCCGCGGCCATCCCGTATGCGCCCCACGATCTTCTCGAGCCAGCCCGTGCCCTCGCGGCACGGCGTGCACTGCCCGCAGGACTCGTGGTGATAGAAGCGGAGGATGTTGTAGAGCGCATCGACCATGTCCGTGGTCTCGTCCATGACGATGACGCCACCCGATCCCAGCATGGTGCCCTTCGCGGCGAGGGAGTCGAAGTCCATGCCCACGTCGCACTCGGCGGCGGTGAGCACCTTGGCGGACGACCCGCCGGGGATGATGGCCTTTAGCTTCCTTCCCTTCCAGATTCCGCCCGCGAGGTCGTTCACGAGGTCGAGGAGGTTGATCCCCATCGGCACCTCGAACGTCCCCGGCTTCTCGACGTGTCCGGACACGCAGAGGAGCTTCGGACCGGGCCCCTTCTCGGGGCCGATGCTCCGGAACCAATCGGTCCCGCGCACGAGGATGTGAGGGAGGTTCGCGAGGGTCTCGACGTTGTTCACCACCGTGGGGCAGCGGAAGAGCCCCTCGACGGCCGGGAACGGCGGCTTGATCTTCGGCAGCCCCCGCTTCCCCTCGAGCGAGCTGAGGAGGCCCGTCTCCTCGCCGCAGATGTAGGCGCCGGCGCCCCGGTGCATCGTGAGGTCGAGCCGGAAGTCAGTGCCGAGCACCTTGTCTCCGAGCATCCCCCTCGCGTAGGCCTCCGCGATGGCCTTCTCCATCACCCGGTAGCCCTTCACGAACTCGCCCCGTATGTAGCAGTAGGCGGTGTTCGAGCCGATGGCATGGGCCGCGATGATGATGCCTTCGATGAGCTGGTGGGGGTCCCGCTCGAGGATGATCCGGTCCTTGAAGGTGCCAGGCTCGCTCTCGTCCGCGTTCACGACCAGGTACTTCGGCTTCGACGTGACCTTCGGAACGAAGGACCACTTGAGGCCGCAGGGGAATCCGGCCCCTCCGCGGCCACGCAGGTTCGAGGCCTTCACGAGATCGATGAGTCCGGCCGGGTCGTGCTCGGTGAGGGCCTTCCGGGCGCCCTCGTATCCGCCGTGTCCGATGTAATAGTCGATGGATGCGGAGTCCGGGTGATCGGCGTGTGCGAGGAGGACTTTCTCGAAGGTCTTGTAGTCGACTGCAGGCATGGGGTTCGGTTCGAGCTCCGGCCCCCTCAGGGGAGGGAGTCCAGGATCGCGTCGAGCTTCTCGGTCGTGAGGCCCTCGTGATAGTCGTCGTTGATCTGGACGACGGGCGCCGTGTCGCACGAGGCGAGGCACTCCACCTTCTTCAAGGTGAACCTGCCGTCCGGCGTCGTCTGGCCAGGCCCTATCCGGCAGCGCCCCTCGATGTGATGGACGATGTCCCGGGCTCCGCGAAGAGCGCAGGAGATCGTGCTGCACACCTGGAGCACGTACTTCCCATCGCCCGCGCGCCTGTAGTGCGTGTAGAAGGTGAAGACGCCGAGGACGTGCCCGGGCGAGAGCCCCATCTCCTTCGCGACGCAAAGGATCGCCGGGCCGTCGATCGCTCCGAACTCCTCCTCGGCGACCCTGAGGACGGGGAGCAGCGCGGCCTCCTTCAGCGGGTACCTCGTGTAGAGCCAATCGATGCGCTTCCGCGCCTCCGGAGAGAACTCCCGGGGGGGCGCAGCCGCCGGCGCACCCGATGGCGGCAGCCCGCCCTGGGGAGCATCCGTCGTGCGAGCCGTGCTCCCGGGTCCGCGAGGATCCGCGGGAGCCGTGCCGACCACGGACATCGCCCCGGGTCCTTCCGGCGCATCGCTCGGGGTGAGGACGTTCCCGTCCCTCACGCCCGGGCCCCTGGAGCCTTCCGTGTTTCCCGGCGGCGCGCCGCTCATCGATCGAGCTCCCCGGCGATGACGTTGAGGCTCGAGAGCACGGCCACCGCATCCGAGATCATGGATCCGACGACGACCTTCGGGAAGATCGCGTAGTTGTAGAGGGAAGGCGGCCGCACGCGCACCTTGTACGGGACCATGTCGCCGTCGGCGACGATGTAGAAGCCGAGCTCCCCGTTCGGGGCTTCCGTTGCGGAGTAGACCGTCCCTCCGCGCGCGGGAGCGATCCCGTGCCCGAACATGATCAGCTTGAAGTGGTGGATCAGGCTCTCGATGTTGTCGAAGACCTCCCCCTTCTCGGGGAGGACGATCTTCTTGTTCTCGATGTTCACCGGGCCATCGGGGAGGTCCTCGAGCGCCTGCTCGATGATGCGGAGCGATTGCCGGACCTCCGCGATTCTCTGGAGGTACCGGCCCCACGAGTCCCCCTCCTCCCGCACGGGCACATCGAAGTCGTAGCGCTCGTAGCCGCTGTACGGCTTCGTCTTCCGCACATCGTAGGCGACCCCGCTCGCGCGCAGGATGGGGCCCGTCAATCCCCAGCTCACCGCCTCCTCGGGGCCGATCCGGCCGGTGCCCCGCAGGCGGTCCTCGAAGATCCGGTTCCCGATCGTCATCTCCTCGAGCTCGTCGAGGAAACTTGGGAAGTCGCGCCGGAAGGTCTTCACCATCTCGGGGAAGTCCTGGGGGACGTCCCGGAAGAGCCCTCCGATGCGGGTGTAGGAGGTCGTGAGCCGCGCGCCCGTGACGGCCTCGATGATGTCGTAGATGCGCTCCCGCCGCTCGAAGGCCCAGAGCATGAGGCTGAAGGCCCCCATGTCCATCCCCTGGAGGCCCAGGCAGAGGACGTGGTCCGCGATGCGGGATATCTCGCAGAGGATCACGCGCAGGACCTGGGCCCGCCTGGGCACCTCTATGCCCAGGAGCTCCTCGACGGCGATCGCATACCCCACGTTATTGTTGATCGCCGACATGTAGTTCATGCGATCCGTGAGGGTGATCCATTGGTGGTAGGTCATGTGCTCCGCGGACTTCTCGAAGCCGGTATGGAGGTACCCGATCTCCGTGTCCGCCGAGGCGATCTTCTCTCCCTCGAGCTCCAGCATCACCCGGAGCGTCCCGTGAGTCGCCGGATGCTGAGGGCCGAGGTTGAGGGCCATGCGCTTCCCGCCGAGCTCGTTCGCCTCCTCGTCGGTGAAGAAGAAGCGGGGCTCCGGGTGCTCGCCGCGATACGAGGGGTCCTGGGCCTTCCCGCGCCTCAGGTCCTCGAACTCGATGGGGCTGAGCCCCCGCTCGCCCCTCGTCTCTGTCGCCTCGCTCATCGCGCCGTCTCCCTGGCCTCCTCCGGTCCCGCGGTCACGTTCACTGGAGAGGTCGGGACCCCGGGCGGCCGATACTGAGGGAAGGCATCCCGCTCGCCGCGCCCGCGGAGAGGGTAGTCCTTTCGCAGCGGGAACCCCGGGTAGTCCTCGGGCATGAGGAGTCGGCGCATGTCCGGGTTGCCCTCGAACTCCACGCCGTACATGTCGTGAGCCTCCCGCTCGCCCCAGAGCGCCGACTTCCAGAGGTCGTGCACACTCGGGACGATCGGGTCGTCTTCAGGTACTCGCGCCCTCACCTCGAAAGCATGGTTCTGCCGGAGCGACCGGAGGATGTAAATGACCGCGAACCTGTGCCCTTCCATCTCCGGCAACTCTAGCTGCAGGTGATCGATGATGGTGACGTCGGCGAGCAGATCGAACGCGAGCTCGGGGTCATCGCGCAGGTGAGCGAGGATGGGCCGGACGTGCTCCCGCGCCACGAGCGCGAAGGCCTGGCCGCTCCCGGGCGACTTGCGCGGAAGGATCCTGTCGCCGAAGCGGTCGGTAAGCCTTCGCAGTATGTCGTCGGGGAGGAGGGGCATCGGGATCCTCTCAGGTCGCGCCCTTCACCGGCTCGGGCGTCGCGGCTTCGGAGGAGACTCCGCGGGAGACTCCGGCCGTGGCGAGCGGCTCATCCACGATCTCTCGAATCTTGAGCAGGGCATCGAGGAGCGACTCCGGGCGGGGTGGGCAGCCGGGGATGTACACGTGGACGGGGAGGAACTGATCCACCCCCTGGACGAGCGTGTACGTGTCGAAGACGCCCCCGCTCGATGCGCAGGCTCCCATCGAGATGCACCACTTGGGCTCCGGCATCTGCTCCCAGATCTTCAGGAGGACCGGCATCATCTTTATCGAGACGCGGCCGGACACGATCATGAGGTCGGATTGCCGTGGGGAGAACCGGATCACCTCGGCGCCGAAGCGGGACATGTCGTACCGTCCGGAGAGCGTCGCCATCATCTCTATGGCGCAGCAGGCGGTGCCGAACGGCATGGGCCAGAGCGCGTTCTTTCGCGCCCAGTTGACGACCGCCTGGACCGAGGTGGTGATCACGCTGTCCCCGAAGATCCGCTCTATTCCCAATCGAGCCCTCCTCTCTTCCAGGCATAGAGATAACCGAGTCCGAGGAGAGCCATGAAGACCAGCATCTCGATGAGCCCGAAGAGACCGAGGCTCCGGTACATGACCGCCCAGGGGACGAGGAACACGGTCTCGATGTCGAAGAGGACGAAGAGGATCGCGACGAGGTAGAACTGGACCGAGAAGCGCTCCCGGGAGCTCCCGAGGAGCGGCACGCCGCACTCGTAGGGGCTTTCCTTCTCGCGCCGGGAAGCGTGGGGGCCCAGGAGCCTCGAGGCGCTGAGGAGTGCTGCTCCGGTCAAGGCCACCAGAACGGCGAAGATCCCGGCGGGCAAGTACGGTGTGAGATAGCTCTCCATGATCGGTCCCTCTCGAGGAACCAGCGTCCTCCCACCTCCCCCTGTGAGCCTCTGGAGCATCTCCCGATGAAAGGCCAGGCGCTCTCGGGCCTCCCCCGGCATTCCCCTCTCGGGGGTCGCCGACGACTTCCTGGGCCCGGTGCTGCGGCATTATAAGAATGGCAAGGAACCCTTCCCAACCCTTTTTGTGATTTTTTTCACAAGCTCCAAAGCTTTACTCTATAAAGATTTGTGGAAACGGCTCCCATGGAGAGTGAGCTCGCGGGAAGGTCTTTGACGGCCCCCTCAGGACGAGAATGGAAGACTCACTCAACTCGAGTTCTAAAAACAAGTTATGAGCTGAATGACGGGCTTGTGAGCGAAGAGCATTTCTTCCTGGAATGCCAGTTGCGTGCCCCCTCCTGGTGCCGCGAACGGAGGCCTGGCGGCAACCTCGAGCGCTCCAGTCCTCGGGAGCGTCATGTTCCCTGCAACCAACCGGGCCCGAGGAGGCCCTTCACTGGAGGATTCTTCCATGTTGACCTGGGCCGTCATCTTCTTCGTGATTGCTCTCGTGGCCGCTCTCTTCGGCTTCACAGGGATCGCAGGCGGGGCCGTTCAGATCGCGCAGGTGCTCTTCTTCATCTTCCTGGTCGTCTTCATCGTCACCCTCATCGCGGGGCTGGCGAGAAGGGCGTAGGACGCGCGAACGAGTCGAACGACACTCGGATCCGATCGGGCCTGCAAACCTTGCAGCCGGGAATAGCGGCTACGAGGTTTCGCAGGCCTGGTCTTTTGGTGGGGCTCTCTTCTGCCTTTTTCAGTGGCCGGGGGCGAAACGCCCCCGGCACGATCAAGTAAAGGCAGGGGAGGGGAGAAAGAGGACGGGGTGGCCGCGGCGATTCCGTTTTTTGGAGAGCGGGTGTGGTCCCGGAGTCGGGTCGCCTGGGACGGGAGGGGGAGCGGGCAGAACGAGGAACGCGTCTTGAGCGTTTTTGGGTGCTGCTCGCGGCATGAAGGCGGCGTTGGCGTGTTGTTTGCTCGTCCGTCCGCGCG
>Ga0075421_100013760_pt1 | contig 10093 bp, 9 predicted proteins | sample SoiMetdeltSBSDD5_FD_75292 | JGI IMG/M metagenome (GOLD analysis project Ga0075421, IMG submission 75292) | Bulk soil microbial communities from a Populus tree surrounding site in Tennessee, USA - Soil MetaG P. deltoides SBSDD5 | ecosystem: Environmental > Terrestrial > Soil > Tree plantation... | reverse complement strand
TTCACCGAAGCCGCGTACTACGTCGCCCGTCATCGCGGTGACGCGCGCGCGGCGCGCGCGCTGCTCGGCCTCGCGGATGGCGGGGATGTCGTCGACTTCCTCCGCGCAAGGGCCGAGGCCGCCGTGCTGTGCGCGGAGGGACGCGCGCTCGAGGGCCGGCAGCGCGCGGTCGCCGGTCTCGCTGCGCTGGAGCGCGCGCGACGAAGCGACGCCGACCGTTGTCGCGAGCAGCTGGAGGAGCTCGCTCGTGGAGCCGGTGCGCTCGTGCGGCCGCTCCTGCGGCCGCTCCTGACGCGCCCTCGGTAGTCGCCGGGCCGCGCGCCGCAGCGGCTACGATCGCGCGATCACACCCGCGCAGCGGCTCCTCACGATCGCCGCGTACGTCACGGTCGCGCTGTGCTGGAGTGGCAGCTGGACCGCCGGCAAGCTCGGAGTCGAGGCGATACCGCCGATCGAGCTCTCGACCATCCGCTTCGCCCTTGCCGGCCTCGTGATGCTCGCCATCGCGCGCGTCACCGGCGCGTCGCTGGGCCTATCGAAGCTGCCGTTGGTGGTGCTCGCGGCGGCCTTCGGGATCTTCGGCTACAACGCCCTCGTCTTCGTCGCGCTGACCATGACGCCCGCCTCGGACGGAGCGCTCATCGTGCCGACGATCAATCCGGTCCTGACGGTGCTCTTCGCCTCGTTCCTCGGCGAGCGTCTCACCGCGAACAAGCTGGTCGGTCTCGCGATCGCGACGGCCGGTGCCGTCGTCGTCATCGCCGCCGCGACGGGCCTGACGTTCACCGGAGAGCGGCTCCTCGGTGATCTGCTCCTGCTCGGCGGCGCGGCGTGCTGGAGCGTGTATGCGGTGCTCGGTTCGATCACCACGCGGCACGGCTCGCCGCTCGGCGTGACCGCGGTCGCGTGTCTCGCGGGCGCCGCGATGCTCTTCCCGCTCGGATTCCTCGAACACGGCTACACCGACGTGCCGTCGTGGCCTCTGGCCGCCTGGCTCGACATCGCCTATCTCGTCGTGTTCGCGACGATCGTCGGCTTCGTGCTCTTCTACTGGGCGGTGCGTCGCTTCGGGGCGGGAATGGCCTCGATGGTCAGCTACCTCGTCCCGATCTTCGCGCTCATCCAGGCAGTCACGATCCTGGGCGAGCAGCCCGAACCGCTGGAGATCGTCGGGGGCGGGATCATCCTCGTCGGCGTGCGCGTCGCGACACTGCGCTTCAAGGCCGAAACGCCGCTCGAGGATGCGGCGCCGGCTTAGGCGTCGGGCGCCACGAGCGCCCGAGGCACGATACTGACGTAAGCCATGTCTGAAACCCGCGGTGAAGCCCTGCCTCTCCTCTTTTATGCCGACGGGTACAAGTTCCCGGACGTCTATCACCTGACGCGTTTCCTCGCGCCTGACCCGATCATCGCGCTCGAGCAGGACGGCGACGTCGTGATCGTCGCGAGCCCCCTCGAGGAGGGCCGTGCGCGTAAGGAGTCGCGGGCCCGCGAGGTCTTCAGCTTCGACACGTTCGGCGCGAAGGAGATCGCGAAGACGGCGGAGACGCGCGAAGAGCTCGATGCCGAGATCATCAAGCGCTTCCTCGCGTCGCGTGGAGCGCGACGCGTCGCGGTCGGGACCTACTTCCCGCTCGGCATGGCCGAGCGTCTGCGCGCCGCGGGGATCGAGATCGTCGTCGACCGCGCGCTGAGCGACCGCCGCCGTGCGAAGCGCCCCGACGAGGTCGTCGCGCTCGAGGCCACACAGCGCGCGACCGAGGATGCGTGGACGCGCGGTGTCGACGCGCTGCGGCGCTCGACGGCGCGCAGGGACGGAACGCTCGAGCTCGATGGCGAGCCGTTCACCGCCGAGCGGCTCCGCGGGATCGTCGAGTCGCGGCTGCTGGAGCTGGGCTGCGTATCGGAGGGCGCGATCATCGCGCCGGGGAAGCAGGCCGCGGATCCCCACATGATCGGCACGGGGCCGCTGCGCGCGGGCGAGGCCATCGTCATGGACATCTTTCCGCAGCACAAGGCGACGCGCTATTTCGCCGACATGACACGCACGGTGTCCAAGGGCGAGCCGGCCGCCGAGATCGCGAAGATGTACGAGATCACCAAGCGCGCGCAGGACGTCGGGATCAAGGCCCTGCGCCCTGGCGTCACGGGCCGCGAGGTGCACGAGCTGGTCGAGGACATCATCTGGGAGGCCGGATACGACACGCTGCGCCCTGGGCAGCAGCGTTCGAAGGACGGCGGCGCCCCGCGCGGCTTCATCCACGGCACCGGCCACGGTGTCGGCCTCGAGATCCACGAGATGCCGACCGTCGGGCGCTCGGGTACGAAGCCGCTCGCGCCTGGTGACGTCGTCACGGTGGAGCCCGGCATCTACCTGCCGGAGCTCGGTGGCGTGCGCCTCGAGGACATGCTCGTCATTACCGAGACCGGCGCCCGCAACCTCACACGCGCGCCCAGACAGTTAGTCGTCTGAGGGGGGTTGCAGGGGGTTCTCCCCCTGCGATAGGTAAGGCATCGAAGCTCTCCTCTACGGCGTCGGCGCGGCCATTGCGTTCGGGTTCGGCGACTACGCGGCCGCGATGGCGACGCGCCGCGTGGGCGTCGTCCTCACCTCGATCGGCATGCAGAGCGTCGGCCTCATCGCCTACGTCATCGTGCTCGCGGCCCTCGGGCGCTGGCCGACGTTCGAGTGGGCGCTCATCCCGTACGCGGCCGTCCTCTCGGTGATCGGCATCGTCTCGCTCGCGGCGCTGTATCGCGCGTTCGCGATCGGCCCGATCGCGGTGGTCAGCCCGGTCGTCGCGAGCTACGCGGCACTCACGGTCATCCTCATCGTCATCTTCCTCGGCGAACGCCTCACGACCGGGCAGAGCATCGCGATCGCCGTGACGTTCGTCGGCGTCGCCGTGGCGTCGACGGACATCCGGGAGCTTCGGCGGACGCTCGGCCGCCCGACCGAAGGCGTCCGCATCGGCTTCTTCGCGACGCTCGGCTTCGCGGTCTGGAGCGCGATCTTCGCCGTCGGTGTCCGCGAGACCGACGGGCTCGCGCTCATCGTCGTGCAGCGCGCGTTCAGCGTCGTCCTTCTCGCACTCTTCGTGGTCGCGCGCGGCATCTCGCTCCGCCCGCTCGCCGAACGCCGTGCCTTCGCGCTCATCTCGGCGACCGGCGTGCTCGATACCGGCGCGAACGTTCTCCTCGCGCTCGGCATCGCGCTCGGCTACGCGTCGTTCGTGATGACCGGCAGCGGCGCGTACCCGCTCATCCCCGCGCTGCTCGCGATCCTGGTCCTACGCGAGCGACTCGCGCCGAATCAGTACGTCGGCGTGGCGGTGCTCGTCGCGGGGCTGGTCGCGCTGGGCCTACAGAGCTAACGCGACGCCGTCAGGCGCGGCCTCGCAGGAAGGCGATCGCGGCCTGGAGCTGCTGGTCGGCCGGGTCGGCGACGATCTTGTCGGGCACGACGCCCTTGCCCGGACCGTTGAGGTCGGCGCCGGTCTTGGCGTCCTGCATCTTGGTCAGCGTCACGAGCAGCAGGCCACCATCCGGGAGCTCGCGTGGCTGTCCGGTGCCCACGCAGCCAGCCGTCTGAGCACCCATGACCGTGCCCACGCCGTTGGCGCGTATCCCGGCCGCGATGATCTCGCTGCCGGAGGCCGAGTTCTTGTTCACGAGCACGACGAGCGGCTTGGTGAGTCCGAGGAACTTGCCCGGATTTGTGTCCACGGCGGTGCGCTGACCGTCCCGGCCGACCTGGTAGACGAGCGTGCCGCGCTGGACGAAGAGGCTGGCGACGTTGACCGCCACGGCGAGCTCGCCGCCGGGGTCGTCGCGCAGGTCGAGGATCCAGGCCGTGGCGCCCTGGGCGGAGAGGCTGCGCGCCGCGGTGGCCAGCTCATCGGCGACCGTCGAGATGAGCTGCCGCGCCTGTAGATAGCCGATCGAATCGGTCTCCATGCGGGAGGTGGTCAGTGGCGTCTGGAAGCGGGCGCGGTTGATGGTGAACTCCACCTCGCTCGACCCACGAAGGAACGTGACCGTGACCGGCGTGCCCTCAGGTCCCTTGACCTTGTTCGCGACCTCTTCGGTCGTGAGCGTCCTGACGTCCTCGCCGTTGACGCGGATGATCTTGTCGCCCTTCTTCACCCCGGCGCGCTCGGCCGGCGTGCCCGCGATCACGTCGATGACCTCGATGGGCTGGCCGGGCTCGGGCTGGAAGATCGTCACACCGATGCCCGACACGGGCGCCGGCCGCTGGTTGAAGCCTTTGGCGCGATCGGGGTTCAGGTAGTACGTGTGGCACTCGTTCATCGCGCGCGCCATCCCGTCGACCGCGGCGCGCTCCAGGAGGGTCCTGTCTGCGGTCGGATAACGCTGCACCACCGCGTCCAGCGACCCGGCGAACTTCGCGAAGTCGGACCAGACGCTGCCGGTCAGGGTCGGGCGGTCCACCGTGGGCGCGGCGTCGATCTTGGCGTCGGTGAGGTATTTCGTGACCCCATCGAGTGCCCCGGGGATCAGCTGCTGGGGCGTGGGCTTGTCGACATGGCGCTCGACCAGGACCGAATACGCCGCCTCAGCGGTCTTGTACTGGGTCTGCGAGGGCAGCAGCTCGTGCTGCAGATCCGCCGGCAGCAGACCGCATGCGGAGGCGACGAACGCCACGGTGAGGAGCAGGGGAAGGGCGCGAGGTCGCATCGACTTGAGTCTATGGCCGCCGAAGTCGGTCGGTTTCAGGTCCTCAGGCGACCTCGGTCGTCATGAGCTTGCGCAGGCGGCCCAGCGCGCGGAACTGCAGGGCGCGGATCGCGCCCTCGTTCTTGCCGAGCATGTTGGCGACCTGTCGGCTCGACATGTTCTCGACGAAGCGAAGAACGAGCACTTCCTGCTGTTCGGTCGTCAGGTGCTTCACCGCGCCACGCAGCGCGTCGACTTCCTCACCACGGACCGCGTGCTCGTGCGCGGTCGGGCCGTCCTCGGCGAGACCGAAGGCGTTCTCGAGGTCCACCGTCGGACGCTGACGCCGGCGGCGATCCGTCACGGCGTTGCGCGCGATCGTGTACAGCCACGCCAGGAAGGACTTGCCCTGCCAGCGGTAGCGGTGGATGTTCGCGAAAGCGCGCGTAAAGACGTCGCTGGTGAGATCTTCCGCGTCGCTGGGCTCACGGACGCGGTACAGGATGTAGCGGTACACCGCGTCGACGTGCGTGTCGTACAGGTCCGCGAACGCGGAGCGGTCGCCACTCCGAGCGCGCTCGATGACGTCCGGAACCGGACCCATCTGCTCGAAGGAAGGAAGCGCGTCGACTCTGGCCGCTGCGGCAACTGTCACGACGTGATGGCCCCCCAATCCCGTCCTCAGTGATGTGTGCGCAGACCATATCGACCGGAAGGTCGCTTGTTAACCCGTCAGGGGTACCAAAACCGTGACACTGAACCCCGATTCGGGCGCGATGCGTACGAGGAGGACCCCCGTACTGGTACCTATGGGGCAGGTTCTGAGCGACCGAACGTGTCCTCGTCTGAGTCGGAACGCGCTCAGATCTTTTGCCTCAGGACCTCGATCGCTTTGTCGACCGCGGTCGCGTCATCGGCCTGGACATCGGGCTGGATGCCGACGTTGTTGTAGATCGTGCCGGTCTGCGCGCCCACGAACTCCTGCGTGACGACCGCGAGGCGCGAGCCGTCGGTCATATTCGTGATCGAAGTGGCGCCCATGCACCCGATGCTCTTGCCACCAACGATCGTCGCGCGCTTGTTCTCCTTGAGGTCCGCGGCGAGGACCTCCGGCCCCGAGCCGCCGCGGTCGTTGATGATGACGGCCAGCGGCAGCTGATAGGCGTCCGGGAGCCGCCACTCCTTGCGCGCGCTGGTGGAGACGACCGCGCCGCCGCCGCGGTAGACGATGTTGAGCATCTTCTCCCCGTTGAGGAAGAACGCCGCGATCGTGTCCGCGTCGAAGCCGCCCACGTTTCCGCGGAGATCGAAGAGCCAGGCCTTGGCGCCGGCGGCGAGACCCTTCTCCATCATCTTGCGGACCTCGTCGAAGATCTTGTACGTGCCGGTCACCGCGAACTCGCGCCACGTGATGTACACGATGCCGCCCGGCAGCATCCGACCGGTCAGGCCCGCTTCGTCCGGACCGCCGAGCGGCGTGCCGGTCGTCGGGACTTGCGCGACCCGGCCGACCGCGGGCTCGGGGCGAGAGCGATGCACCTGTCCCGCTTTGTCGACGTAATAGGTGTGGCAGTCCGGGGTCGCGCTCATCATCCCTTCGATCGCGACGTCGGCGAAGCGATCGGCCGTGATCTGCGGGTTGAGCGCCTTCACCTGCGCCGCCGCCTCCGCGAACTTCCGGAAGTCGGGGACCACGGTCTCGCTGACGTCCTGGAATTCGATCGGCGCGATCTCTCCCTTGCCGCCGGTCTTCTTGATCTCGGCGTTGATCGCGGCGATCGCGCCCTCGAGGATCTTCTTGCTGCTCACCTTGTGGACGTCCTGATCGCTCAGCGACGCGTAGCTGATGTCCAGCTTCGTGCGCTTGATGTCGACCGACGCCGTCGGCGTGGGCGAGGTCGTTGCCGGCGGCGTTCCGCTGCAGGCGACGACCAGGAAAGCGAACACGGCGAGAAGGCGAAGTGCACGCATCCACACAGGATATGTGAGGAAAACGCCTACTCGGCGGGCGTGCTCACCTTTGGAGCGTGCTGGGCCTGCCACTCCGAGGGGGAAGCGCAGAAGCCCTCGTAGTCGATGTACTCGGTGATGGTCGGGTTCTCGCCGCAGACCGGGCACTTCGGGTCGCGACGCAGCCGCACCTCGCGGAATGAACCTTCGAGCGCGTCGAAGAGTAGATAGCGACCGACGAGCGGTTCCCCGATCCCGAGCAGCAGCTTGATGACCTCATTCGCCTGGATGGTGCCGATCACGCCCGGCAGGACACCCAGCACGCCGGCCTCGGCGCACGAGGGCGCGAGCTCTGGTGGGGGCGGTGTGGGAAAGAGGCAGCGGTAGCACGGGCCTTCGCGCGGCTTGAACACCGTCACCTGACCCTCGAAGCGGTAGATGCTCCCGTGCACGACCGGCTTGTCGTGCTTCACCGACGCATCGTTCAGGAGGTAGCGCGTCGGGAAGTTGTCCGCACCATCGACGACCACGTCGTACTCGGAGAGGATGCGGTCGATGTTCTCGCTCGTGAGCCGCTCCTGATAGCCGACGATCTTCACGTCCGGGTTGAGCGCTTCGAGCGTCTGGCGCGCCGATTCCGTCTTGGGCTCACCGATCCGCTCGGTCGTGTGCAGGATCTGGCGCTGGAGATTGGTCGCGTCGACGACGTCCGAGTCGACGATGCCGAGCGTGCCGACGCCCGCCGCGGCCAGGTACAGGGCGGCGGGTGATCCGAGACCGCCCGCGCCGATGAGCAGCACCTTGCTGCGGAGGAGCTGCAGCTGGCCAGCCTCGCCGACCTCGGGGATGAGGAGGTGCCGGCTGTACCGCTGACCCTGCTCCCGTGTGAGGCCGGCGTCGGGCTTCTTCCATGGGAGGCCGGAGTCTTTCCAGCGGTTGAAGCCGCCGCTCATGGAAATGACGTTGCCGTAGCCCAGCTTGGCGAGCGTATCGGCGGCCATCACGGAGCGAACACCGCCCGCGCAGTACAGGATCGTGGTCTTGTCCTTGTCCGGGATGCGGTCCTCCGCCCACTGCTCGACATAGCTCTTGGGCAGATGGACGGCGTTCGGGAGGTGCCCTTCGTCCCACTCGTTCTTCTCGCGGACGTCGGCGAGCTGGATGTCGCCCGCGCGGAGCAGGTCGGCGACCTGCTGCGGCGTGGCTTCCTTGACCCGCTTTTTGATCTCGGAGAAGTAGTCGCGGTACGTCGGCATTCGTGCTCCCTTGCCCGTCAGTCTAAACCGACCCGCGCGGTCGGAAATTCCTTCTGTTCATGATGCACGCGTGGAGACGCTGTACTTCGATGTCCTCCAGTTCGTCTACCACCTCGCGCTCGCCATCCTCGTTGGCGGCGCGCTCGTCCTGGGCGGGGCCGCCGCGCCGGCGATCTTCGCCGCGGTGCGTTCGCGCGGCGAAGCCGGGGCGATCTTCGGCGCGGTCCTGGGCCGGTACGACGGACTCGCGATCCTCTGCGTCGTCCTCATCGTTGTGACGAGCATCCTCAAAGCGGGCGCGTTCGAGGTGACCGGCTCGCCCGAGACGCGACTCATGCTGCGCTGGCTCGCGCTCCTCGTCCTCTGCGGCGCGACGATCTACGCGAGCGCATGGGCGAGTCCCGTGGCGCGCTCGGTCCGGTCACAGACACCAGGCTGGGACGATCTCCGTGACGATGCGCCCCTGCGCCGCGAGTTCCAGTCGCTGCACCGAAGCGCGCGACGCGCGATGACGATCGCGGTCGTGGCCGGCATCATCGCGATGTTCCTCAGTTAGCGACCGCGACCGCGCGACCGACTTCGGCCGAGCGGTACGCCGCATCCATGACCTCCTGTACACGCAGCCCGTCGGCGAACGTCGGATGCGGCGCATCGGCCTTGCCCGTGGGTCCGGCCTCGATGTGCTCCCGCACACGCCGGGCGAGATCGGGAAACGCGCCGTCGGTCTCGCCCGCCGGGAGGACCTCCTCCAGCGCGCCCGACCCGCGGGCGAGGAGCACCCGGCCATCGCCGCCGAGAACGATCGTTCCGTCGCCGCCGTACAGGATGACGCGGCGCGACGGATGGTGGACCGCACTCGAGAGCTGGATCGTCGCGATCGCGCCGCTGCTCATGCGCAGCAACAGCTGCGCGGTGTCGTCCGCGGTCACGCGTACCGGCTCACCGGTCGTGGTCGGACGCGTCTCAGTCGAGATCCCGAGCTCGGACGAGACGCGATCGACGGATCCGAGCCACCAGATCAGCGAATCGATCCAATGCGATCCGAGCGCACCGAGCAAGCCCCCGGCGCGGTCGCGCCGCAGCCACCACTCCTGACGCGGGCGCGCCGGGTCAACGAGCATGCCGGTCATCTCCATGACGAGGGCGAGACGCATCTCACCGATCGCGCCCGCCGCGAGGAGCTCTTTCACCTTCGACCGTGCGGGTGTGTAGCGGAACTCGTGGTCGATCGCGTGCACGACGCCGGCGCGTTCTGCCGTGGCGAGCATCTCGCGCGCCTCGCGGGTGTCGCGGGCCATCGGCTTCTCGCAGATGACGTGCTTGCCCGCGGCGAGCGCCGCAATCGTGTGCTCGCGGTGCAGCGCCGGCGGCGACGCGACGCACACGACATCGACATCGTCGCGCTCGACGAGCTGATCGACCGTGTCGACCGCTGCGGGAATGTGGGCCTGCTCGGCCGCTGCCCGGGCGCGCGCCGGGTCGGCCGAGCAGATCGCCGTCACCTCGTACCCTGCGCTGCGAAAGCCGGGGACCTGGACGCGCGCGCCAAAGCCCGTCCCGACTATCCCCACCCTCAGCGCCATTGCCGCACAGTATGAGGACCCATGGCCGTGACACGTGCGCTCCGTCAGTCGCCACGCCCCAAGGACACGCGGCTCGAAGACGCGCTCGAGGCGCATCGCGCGAAGGTGAACCGCGCACACCGGGTGCGGAACGCCGAAGGGCTGGTGACGATGGTCGACGCCTTCGGGTTCTGCTTCGCATTCACCCTGCGCACCGGAGACGCGCCCATCCCGGCCTGCTTCGATCACCTATCGACGACCAGCGAGGATCGCAAGTGGGGCTGGATGTGGGACTGGAAGGACGACCTGCCCGAGGCGAAGCGTCTGTATTACGGCAAGCTTCTGATCCGCAAGCCCACCTTCGTCTCCATGAAGATGCTGCCCACCTTCTACGCGACGTTCGGGCGCGCCGGCGAAGCCGACGACCATCTGGACGACGTTCGCGCCGGGCGGCTCTCAGACATCGCGCGCCGGGTCATCGATTACCTCGCGCAGCGCGGCGAGACGCAGACGAAGCGCATGCGCGCGGACCTCGGTATCACCTCACAGGAGGGGAAGTCCGACTACGCGAGCGCGGTGGAGGAGCTGCAGCGGCTCATGTACATCGCGCGCGTGAAGGCCGTCGGCGAGGGACGCGCCGACTACAAC
>Ga0075421_100013759_pt1 | contig 10093 bp, 7 predicted proteins | sample SoiMetdeltSBSDD5_FD_75292 | JGI IMG/M metagenome (GOLD analysis project Ga0075421, IMG submission 75292) | Bulk soil microbial communities from a Populus tree surrounding site in Tennessee, USA - Soil MetaG P. deltoides SBSDD5 | ecosystem: Environmental > Terrestrial > Soil > Tree plantation... | reverse complement strand
TTTGAATTTTGACTTTTGCCTTTTGACTTTTGACTTGCTTTTCCCCGACCATGAAATCGATGCTACTCTCCGGAAAGAAGATCGCGATCCTCGTCGACAACATCTACCAGGAAATGGAAGTCTGGTACCCGCTCTACCGGCTCCGCGAAGCCGGCGCCGAAGTCATAACCGTCGGAGCCAAAGCCGGTGAAACCTACACCAGCAAGCTAGGCTACCCCGTGCATTGCGACCGCTCCTATGAGCAGGCGACCGCCGCCGACTTCGACGGCGTCATCGTTCCCGGCGGCTACGCGCCCGATCACATCCGCAGGCATACCTCCGCAAACCAGCTCGTACGGGAAATAGACAGACAAGGCAAGCTCGTTGCAGCGATATGTCACGCGGCCTGGGTCCTCTGCTCGGCGGGAATCCTCAAAGGCCGCAAAGCCACCTGCTTCTTCGCGATCAAGGACGACGTGATCAACGCCGGCGCGAACTATGTCGATGCGGAAGTCTGCGTTGACCGGAATCTGGTCACATCCCGGAAGCCCGACGATCTTCCAGCCTTTTGCCGCGCCGCCATCGCTGTGCTGGCAGGCGAACCGGAACCGAAGTAAAGGATACCGGTTCGCCCCTCTGCGCTATCGAGCCCTGACGTTGACGATCACGCTGGCCTGGCTAGGCACGCCACCCACCGTGATGAAGATAGGCTGCGGTCCCGATGGCAGCGTATCCGGAATCTTGGCGTTGACCTGCAGTTGCCCTTGCACTGAGCCTGGAGCTTCACCCGCATAAGCGATATCGGACGCGGGCACTTGTATGCCACCGATCGTAACCGAAACGGGAACCGACGGCGCCGGCAGCGGCAAACGGGCCGGGTTGATTGCCCCGTCAATACCGCGCGGAGTCGTCACTCCTTCTCCCGTCGCGTAGATCTGAATGAAGTTACCGGCCGTCTCCGGGTTCACTGACGAATTGACGGTATTGTTCTGGTTCAGGATCGCGCCCTGCCCCGTACCGCTGCCCGCGCCAGTGCTGCTTGCGTTAAGTGTGTAGAGTCCCGGCGAGACGTCGACAACATTGATCCCGAATGGCGCTGACGGCGCGCTCCTGTAGCTGACGACCATGTTTACCCGTCCACGCCCCGCCACGCCGTAGGGAACCATCACGCTGACCTGCGTGCTCGAGGTGTAGACGATCGGCGCCGGAATGCCGTCAAACGTCACCGTAGTCTCCGCAACCGTCGTGATCAGAACGCCATTCTGCACTATGTACGTCGCCAGCGTCCCCGGCCCCATGTTGGCGCCTTGGATGTAAACGTTCATGCCGGGTGAAATGGCGCTGAACGCGTAACTGGCCGCGTTTTGGATCGACGCTATCGTCGGGGTAATGATCGGCGACGGCGTCACAGTCAGAGTAACCGGCAAGACCAGAGGCGTCGCCCCCGCGGCCGTAACCGTCACGTTGCCCTGATAGGTCCCGACCGGCAGACCCGCCGGATTGATGGTGACCGTAAGATTGACCGGCGTGGTTCCGCTCGTCGGAGAGACCGCCAGCCACGCGCCTCCAGTCGTGGTAGTGGCCGCCGCGGTGAATGCGAGCGCTCCTCCACCCTGCAACGCTAGCGCGATGGTCTGCGGCGCTGGATTGGAGCTGCCAATCTGGAAGCTAACCGCGCTGATCGCGCTCGGCGTCGCGACCAGGACCGGCACATTGGAGACTGTCAGCGTCACGTTGATCGTTTGCGAATTCGCCGACCCGGGTGACGAAATCAGAACAGTGCCGGTGTAGGTGGCCGGCGGTAGTCCCGTGCCGTTGGCGGTAATGGTCAACGTCTGGGGCGTGGTCCCGTTCGACGGGTTCACTGTTAGCCAGGTTCCACCCTGGTTGACGCTGGCAACCGCAGAAAAGGTGATCGCCGGTCCGGTGCTGGTCACGCTCACCGTTTGAGCCGCCGGCGCTCCCCCGCTGGTATTCTGCGTAAACGCGAGCGAGTTAGATGAAACGCTCAGTGTCGCCGTCGGTGTCACGTTCAGCGTCACCGCGACGTTTTGAGTGCCCGCAGTTGTCGGGTTCGTGGACGCCAAAGCTATCGTAGCTGTGTATGTCCCGACGGCAAGACCTTGCGGGTTCGTCTGCACAGTAATATTCGAGGGTGTCGGCCCTGTCGGCTGTGTCAGCAACAACCAGCTCTGGCCCGGGATCGAGGTCGTTCCGGTTGCCGTGTAGGTAATCGCCGAGCCGTCCGTGCTGGTCACCGCGATGTTCTGGGACGGGGGTGTAACGGAAGTAGAGCCTTGGGGAGCCGAAAAGGTGATAGCGCCCGGACTAACTGCCAGAAGCGCCGTATTGCTCACCGTTAACGAGACTTGAACTGTTTGAGCGGAGGTGCTCCCGGTGGGCGTAACCGTGATCGTTCCGATGTAACTGCCCGGCGTCAACCCTGTCGTGTTGATCCCGACAACCACATTTGTCGGGGTCGTCCCGCTCGGCGGCGTGACAGTCAACCAACCCTGCGGTCCCGAATTCACCTGGGCGGCAGCCGTAAAGGACACTGGGGCGCCCGACGTCGACACAAAGAGAGCCTGATTGGAAGGTGTGTTCAGATTGGTTTGATAGACGAACGAAAGAGCGCTCGGGCTCACCTGCAGAGCAGATCCCGGCGTGACAGTCAATGTGACCGGTACCGGCAGCGCCGTGGTTGCAGCATTTCCGGAGGTCGGAGAGATTATGTTGATCGTACCGCTATAGGTCCCGGCCGCGAGGCCTTGCGTATTCACGACCACGTTTAGATTACTGTTGGTTGTGCCCGATTGAGTAGGAACCTGTAGCCAGTTGCCACCACCGGGAGTGGTGACTACTGAGCTCACGGTAAACCCGAGAGCAGTGCTACTGCTGTTCAGAGCCAAAACTTGCGCCGATGGATTGGATCCCAACTGGGAAGTGAAGGACAGCGAGGCCGGAACCGAGCTGATGATCGGAAGATTGCTCACCAGGAAATTAACCGGGATGTTGATCGTCGCATTTGTAGCAGAGCCGCCAAAGATATCAACGCGTACGTTTCCGGTATAAGTAACACCTGCGGTGAGGCCGGTGGGATTGACGCTGACCGAGATCGTCCCCGGCGTCACAGTCGTTTGGCCCGAGGGACTGACTACCAGCCATTGCGTGCCTCCCGAGTTCACCGATGACGACACCGTGAAGCTGACCTGGCCGCCGCTGCTGGTGACCGCGATCGACTGGGGTAGCGGAGACGTCGTTCCCGCCTGGTGCGCGAAATTCAAAACTGTCGGATTCGCCGTCACCGTCGGCACGCCGCCAACATTGAGGGTTACCCCGAAACTGACGGGACCGTTCGCAGTCTGCGCCGTAACGGTCCCCGAGTAGGGTCCTGCCACGAGACCCGCGGCATTGATGCCAACATTCACGACACCCGACGTGCCGGGCTGGAAGGATGGCAGAAGCCAGCCCGCAGGCGTCGATGATCCCGACACGCTTTGGACTTGAATAGGAGCGCCGTTCAACGTGATATTTACGTTTTGCGAGGGAGCGGTTCCGCCTGTCGAAACTGAGAAAGTCAATGGATTCGGTGTTGCCGCAAGCCCTGTCCCCGTGGCCCCGATCGTCAGACTGACGGGTATCGTTATTTGACCGAAGGTCGCAGTCGAGAAGGTCAGATTTCCGGCGTAAGTCCCGTTTGCACTCGCAAAATTGTTAATCGTGAGCGTAACTGTGCCGTTCGAGTTCAGCTGCTGATTGAAAAAGCTAATCCCACCCTGCGTCGGCGTGAATGCTCCTGGGCCTGTCGCAGCAACCGGCGAGCCGCTGACAAAGAGCGAGACCGTTTGCGACGCTACCGGAGCCCCCGGAGCGCTCTGCGTGAAGGTCACCGGGTTAGGCGATGCCGTCAGCCCTGTCCCTGCTCCCGTGCCGCCGACTTGCAAAGTCACCGCCAGGTTTCCCGACGCCGTGAAATTGTTCGCGTTAATAAAAATACTTCCGGTGAAAGTAGAATTCGGAGCCAACCCCGTGGTAGCGCTGGTCACCACTGACACGGTGAAGGTGTTGCCAGAACCAACCGGCGCGGCCGTGAGCCAGTTCCCACCCGCGGAACTGATTTGACCGATCGTTATATTACTCACCGCTCCACCAGTGGACGTAACCGTGACGGTCTGGGCCGAGGCGGTCTGGCCGGGTCCCGCGATCGTGAACACGACCGGGTTGGGGCTGAACGTTAGCGTCTGGGCGCTCGCTGTGTCAGGATTACCCAGGAGGGCTAGGGTTGCAAGCGCGATAACTTCAGTCAAACGGTTGATTTTACGCAAGGTATTCTCCAATAAGGATCTAGGGACCGCCTAGTACTTAGCATTCGACGGTCCATTACCAGAAGGGGTTACCTTCTCAGCAAGTTGCCGGGCTCCACGAATGCAATCCGGGATGCCGACGCCATAATATGCGTTACCGGTCAAATATAGCCCCGAGATGTTGCTCAAACGGTCCTGAATGCGGGAAATTGTGGCGCCATGGCCTACAAGATACTGCGCCATCGATTGAGGCCATGGGTAGCTGCGGATAAACACTGGATCGCCTCTCAGTCCGGTGAGGTCGCGCAGTTCCTCCAGGACGCCGGAGTCATCACCGGTGTCCGAGACGAAACAGCGGACCAGAAACCTGTTTTCGGGCACGCGAAATGGAAATTTGGTTCCCATAAAAGTGCAGGCCACGATGCGGCGCCGTTCCTTTCGGGGAACCAGGAAGCCAAAGCCTTCGAGAGACTGGGGCTCAAAAGCCATCGCGATCACAGTGGAGGAAGTGTACGGAATCTTGGAGAGTTCTTGCGCCAGGACGGGATCGACGGCCCGCAGCAGCGCGGCGCTGGCGTGCGACTCGCAGGCGAGCGCGACGCGCTCCGCGTCTAGCCAGTCGCCGGACACACGGAGTCGATAGCCGCCGGGCGTGCGCTCGATCGTTTCCACTTCTCCGTGCACGACGTTCGCTTTCGTTTGAAGCGCTTCGACGAGGCTTCCGAGGCCGTTTTTCAGCGTGCGAAATGTTGGCTCTGTCGAAGGCTTGCGCTCGGCGAGGATTCCCTTCGACAAGCTACCGTATTTTGACTCGAGCTCCACGAATTTAGGCGCCACGCTGGCGACGCTCAGCGTCTCGGGAGTTCCTCCGTAAACGCCGGCGAGCAGCGGCTCGGCCACATAATCGACGACTTCCTGCCCGTAATGATCGGTGATAAACTCCGCCACGCTGCAATCCGGGCGCGGAGTTGTTGCAGGGCGGCGAAAATATTCGCGCGCTATTTTCGCTTTCGTCGTCCAGCTCAGCAAGGGTGTCGTAATAACCGAAGCGACTTCGACGGCGGGCAGCGGAATCATGCGGCCCTGTTTGCGGATGAATGTTTTCCGCAGATGGTCATTCGAGCCAATCACTTCGTGCTCGAGGCCAAGCTCGCGAATCAGAGCCATGGCCCAGGGTTTCGAAGAAAGAAAGCTATCGGGGCCGCCTTCAACGAGGCATGCGTCGATCCGCTCGGTCTGGATGACGCCGCCCAGCCGCGGACGTTTTTCGATTAGCATGCTCGATACGCCACGCTTGCCAAGATAGTAAGCGGCAGACAATCCGGAGATCCCGCCGCCGACAATCGCAATCGGAACCAATTTACTACGGCCGGAATTCGCGGACCATTTCGACCACGGCCTTCACATTCTCCACCGGAGTTTCCGGGAGAATTCCGTGGCCGAGATTAAAGATGTGTCCGGGACGGGTGCCCGTGCGCTTCAACAGGTCCGTCACGTGAAGCTTCAACTCCGGCATGGGCGCGAACAGAATCGTCGGATCGAGATTGCCCTGAATCGCCGAGCGATAGCTGATGTCCATCCAGGCCTGGTCGATATTGATGCGCCAATCGACTCCCAGGACATCGCCGCCGGCAGCGTGCAATTCGCGGAAGAATCCCGAAGCGCCGGTGCCGAAGTGGATCACAGGCACGCCGGTCGAGCGAATCCGCTCAATCATGGCGCGTGAATACGGCGCGGCGAACCGGACGTAATCATCCGGAGCCATTGCTCCAACCCAGCTATCGAACACCTGAATCGCCCTTGCGCCCGCGGCAACCTGCAGCGCCGCGTAAGGAGCAATCACGTCGACAATCTTGCCCATCAGCCGCCGCCACAGCGTCTCGTTGCCGTACATCATCTGCTTGGTCCGGATGAAGGTGCGCGACGAGCCGCCTTCAATCATGTAGCTGGCCATGGTGAACGGCGCTCCGACGAACCCGATCACCGGCACTCTTCCGGCCAGCGCTTTGACGACTGTCTGAATGGATTCGCCGACGTAGCCGAGATCGTCGGTATTGGCCGTGGAGAGCGTATCGACATCAGCCGCCTGCCGGATCGGATTGTCGATGACCGGCCCTTCTCCCGTCACGAATCGCAGCTTCAACCCCATCGGTTCGACGGGAAGCAGCAGGTCGGCGAAGATGATGGCTGCGTCGACGTCGAGAATCTCCACCGGTTGAAGCGTAACCGTGGCAGCCAGGTCCGGACGCTTGCACATCTCCAGCATCCCGTGCTTGGCCCGGATCTCGCGGTATTGTTTCAGATACCGGCCGGCCTGACGCATAAACCAGACCGGTCTCACATCCGTCGGCCGCCGGCGGCACGCGTCCAGGAATCGGCTGTTCATTGAAGCCACGCGCATGATTGTCCCGTCCCGACTCCGCCCGTACACATGTACACGCGAAATCCATTTGGTTTATGTTTGGCCGCCCACTCCCGGCCGTTGATGAAATAGGGCTTGGTCCACGCTTCACTGTCCAGCGTCAGCGGGGCGATCACCGAAGCCGACAGCGCAGCCTCCGCCGGAAAACCCGTGCGAGGGTCCATAATGTGGCTGTACAGCTTGCCTTCCGCCCGAAAGAATTTTTCATAACTTCCGGAAGTCGACATCGATTCATCCTTCAAGGTCACTTCCGCCACCGTGTTCGCATCGTCCTTTGGATCACGAATCTTAACCTTCCAGCCCGGCTCTCCGGGTGGCGCTCCCAGAGCGTACATGCTGCTGCCCGACGCCGATATCAGCGCGGCGGTGATTCCATCCTTCCGCAGAATGTCCACCATGCGATCGACAGCGTAACCCTTGCCGATCCCCCCGGGGTCCAGCTCCACGCCTTGCCGGGCAAAACGCACAGTCTGGTTCGCCGCTTCGAGCAAAATATTCCGATAACCTACCCGGGATAGCGCGCCCAAAACTTCCGCCTTGAGGGGCAAGTGGCCGGAGCCCTTGTAAAATCCCCAGACTTTCATGAGCGGGCCGACCGAAATATCGAAAGCGCCTTCACTCTGCCGGCTATACTCGACGCATGCCGAAAGCAACCGAAATAGCTCGGCCGATACCTTTACCGGACGTTCGGCAGCGTACCGGTTGACTTCGCTCCACTCGCTCCCGGGGCGGTAATTCGAAAGCATCCGGTCGAGCCGGCGGACTTCCTCAAAGGCCTCCTCGGATGCGCCCTCGAGCCTGTCGCGGTCCTCTCCGTAAAGAACCAGTGAATAGGTGGAACCCATCGCCTCAGCGCTCGCCTCCAGCCTCAGCTCTTCGGCCTGCGCTAAAAACGCCGACAGAAACAAAACTACCACAAAGTGTTTCATTTTGAGGACAGTTTTTCGTCCTGCCCGCGGCTTTTTCTGGCGCGTTGTAACAGAAGCTCGATCCGGTCCAGTGATTCTGCCCCCAGATCGGCTCCAAAATGCAGTTCCGGAACCCGCCGCAGGCTCAAGCGCCGAGCCAGTTCGTGACGCAAATAATGCTTGGCGTGCTCGAGCGCGTCAAAAGCGTCCTTCTGAGCCTTTTCGTCGCCTCTAACTCCTATTAATACATGAGCATGGCGGCCATCCGGGGACAGGCTGACATGATTGACCTCAACCGGAAGCAGACGCGGATCCGACATCTCGAAACCGATGAGCTCGATCAAATCCTCTCTTACTGCTTCCGATACTCGCCGGGTTCGACGCTCATCCATATAGGCACGAACAAGCTAAAGCTTGTTCCACTAGGCAATCCACTCGACTACCGCGCTTACCAGTTGGGGCCCCAATAGCTCGGCCGCCTCCCGTTCGACTGTCTGTAACACGAGCTCGCCATGGGCGTGATCGGAGGCCACGGTAACCGCCGCCACCAGCGACCGCTGCCAAAGATCCTGGTAGTCGATCTCAGCAACCGACACGTTGAACTTATGCCGAAGCCGGTCCTTGAGCCCTTTGACTACCTGCCGCTTGTCTTTTAACGAGTGGGAGTTCTCCACCCGTATCTCCAAAGTCAGTACGCCAATCGCAGCCACTTAGGCGAAGAGTTCTCCCGAGACCTTCTCGGTACTGAACGCTTCGAGGATATCGCCCGCCTTGACGTCGCCAAAGTTGTCGAGCGTGACACCGCACTCCATGCCGCTCTTGACTTCGCTGACGTCGTCTTTGAACCGCCGCAGGGAGCCAATCTTGCCGGTGTGGACAACAACGTTGTCGCGCAGCACGCGAACTTCGCTCGATCGCGTGAGCGTGCCATCCTGCACGATGCAGCCCGCCACCGTACCGACCTTGGTGACCCGGAAGGTATCGCGCACCTCCGCTTTGCCCCGGTAGGTTTCCTTGAACACCGGCGAGAGCAGGCCTGTCATGGCCTTCTTAATCTCATCGGTCAGGTTGTAAATGATGGTGTGCAGCCGGATGTCGACCTTTTCCTGCTCGGCGACACTGGCGGCGTTCCGCTCCGGCCGGACATTGAAGCCGATGATGATGGCGTTCGACGCCGAAGCGAGCAGTACGTCGGACTCGGTGATGGCGCCGACGCCGTTGTGCAAGACGCGAATCTTGACCTTCTCGTTCGATAGCTTCTGCAACGTCTCAGCTACTACTTCGGCCGAGCCGCTGACGTCCGCCTTAAGGATGATGGGCAGTTCCTTAACCTCACCGGCCTGCATCTGCAGATGCAATTGATCGAGGGTGAGCCGCTTGTTCTTGGCCATCGCGATCTCGCGCGCCTTGGCTTCGCGGTAGATGACAATCTGCTTTGCCTTAGCCGTATCGGTGACCACCTGGAAAGCGTCGCCGGCTTCCGGCATCGATTCCAGACCCAGGACTTCCACCGGCATGGAGGGCTCAACCTCGCGCACCGGCTGGCCGCGATCGTCGAGCATCGCGCGCACTTTACCGAAGACCAGACCGCAGATGAAGAAGTCGCCGACCCGGAGTGTGCCATTGCGCACAAGGACGGTCGCAACGGGTCCACGGCCGCGATCGAGCTTGGCTTCGAGTACCGTCCCCATAGCGGGCCGGTCGGGATTAGCTTTCAGGTCCTGCAAATCGGCGACCAGAAGGATCATCTCGAGCAACAGATCGAGATTGGTCTTCTGCTTCGCCGACACGTTCACCATGACGGTATCGCCGCCCCACTCTTCCGGCTGCAGGCCGCGGTCGGCAAGCTGCTGCTTGACGCGCTCGGGCTGGGCGTTGGGCTTATCGATCTTATTTACCGCGACGATAATGGGAACCCCGGCCGCTCGCGCGTGGTCGATCGCTTCCAGGGTCTGGGGCATGACGCCGTCGTCGGCCGCAACCACCAGGATCACGATGTCGGTCACCTTGGCGCCGCGCGACCGCATGCGCGTGAACGCTTCGTGACCCGGAGTATCAATAAACACAATCTTGCGATTGTTCTTCTCGACGTGATAGGCGCCGATGTGCTGTGTAATGCCGCCGGCTTCCTTCTCGGCGACATTGGCGAGTCGAATGGCGTCGAGCAGCGACGTCTTTCCGTGATCGACGTGCCCCATGATAGTAACCACGGGCGCGCGCTTGACACGGTCGGCTTCGACCTCGGCTTCTTGAACCTCCGACATCGCCTCCTGCTCGAAGCTGATGGTGTTCACCGAGGCGCCGAAGTCGCGCGCCAGCTCATTCGCGAGCTTCGCATCCAGCGTCTGGTTGATAGTGGCGAAGATATTGCGATCGACGAGCTTCTTGATCACCATGCTCGACTTCACGTCCAGCTTCTCAGAAAGCTCCTTGACCGTGATGCCTTCAGAGATAGTGATTTCGCGCGTAATCGGCGGCGG
>Ga0075421_100013758_pt1 | contig 10093 bp, 7 predicted proteins | sample SoiMetdeltSBSDD5_FD_75292 | JGI IMG/M metagenome (GOLD analysis project Ga0075421, IMG submission 75292) | Bulk soil microbial communities from a Populus tree surrounding site in Tennessee, USA - Soil MetaG P. deltoides SBSDD5 | ecosystem: Environmental > Terrestrial > Soil > Tree plantation... | reverse complement strand
ATCCTTCGCCGCGCGCTCCCTCGACAGCTATCTGATCGACCGCAACTATGGCGGCCGCGATCTGGACGAGGCGTCGACAAGGCTGTCCGCGATCTCCAACCTCGACGACCTGCTCGCGGTGGCGGGCAACCTGGTCGGCCAGACCTGGTACCTGCTGGTCGCGACACTCGGCTTGGCGCTCGTCCTGCCGCTGACCGCGCGCGGCCGCACCGGCACCCCTGCCGCGCTGCTCTGGATGCTGCTGGCCACGACAGCGGGCCTGATCTTCGTGTCCGCCCTCTCGTTCCCGGAGGTGGAGCGGCCCGACATGCTCGTGTACGGGCGTTACGTGGAGGTCGTGGCCCCGCCGCTGGTCGCGCTCGGACTGGTCGCGCTGACGCGCGCCCGGGCGAGCCCGATCGTCGCGGTCGTGCTGGCGGCGAGCGTGGCCGTGGCCGCCCTGCGGGCGGCGGTGCACGCTCCCCAGGCGCCGAGCTTCTGGAACGTCATGAGCCTGCCGCTGCGCACCGACGCCCTGGGCGCGGCCAGCCTGCTCGGCGCGGGGCTGCTCGCGTGCGGTGCGGCGTCAGCGCTCTTCTGGGTGGCGCGCCGGCGTCCGGAGGCGCTCGCCCCGCTCCTCCTGCTGCTGCTGTTCGTGCCGACCACGGTGTTCGCCGAGCGTCAGCTGTTGCAGCGCTCCGCCGCGGTGTACCCATCGGGCTGGGCGAGCCTGCCCCGTGTGGGCAGCGACCGGATCGACTACGACCAGCGCAACGCCACGTTCGACGGCCAGTTCATCTACCCGTGGTTCGCGGCCGGCTCGACGATCGTGACCACGACGCGCGGTGTACCGACGGGCCGGTACCTGATCAGCTCGGACGTCTGGAACCGAGCCCATCCGACCCTCGCGGCGACCGCCGTCTGGCGGGATCCCGCCCGCGATCAGACGCTCTGGCGGATCGACCGCCCGCGCGGCACGGCACGGCTGGTCTGCGCTGCCGCTAGGGGCTCTTGCCCTGGGCCTGCAGCCGCGCTGCCCGGGCGAAGGCGCGCTGGATGCGCTCACCTCGCTCCAGGTACGTGTTCTCGGCGAGCTTCCACTCCCCGTCCTCGAGGACGAGGTTGAACCCGCGGGCGGTCTGGTGCTTGTCCACCCGCCCGTTCGGGTTGCTCGACACGTTCTCCAGCAGCACGTTCACGGTGGCGCGGTCACCGTTCATGTCGGTCCCGACCAGATGGGGCCGTGCGTTGAGGTTCTGGGACGCCGCGCCGAACTCCAGCTGCTTCTCGAGCGTCAGCGGCGTGATGTTCAGCTTGCTGCTGTAGTAGCGCGCGGCAATCGTCGCGTTGTCGAACTGGATCGTGCGCCACCACTCGAACACGGTGCGCGCCGGCGAGCCCTCCGGCAGGGATGCCAGCTGCTTCTTCGTGACAAGGGCGGGCCCCGTCACGCGCACCTTCACGTCGTCGTCGGTCCCGATGCCGGCACAGCCGACCAGGGCGCCGGCGCCGAGCGCCAGCAGGATCGCCATCGGGCGCCTCACGTGGCGGTGCTCCCCGCAAGCGCGCGCGATCCGGGCGCCCGGCCGAAGAGGTGGACGGCGATCAGGAAGGGCAGTGCGAGCGTGAGCATGAAGCCGAGCGCGAGCGAGAAGGTATCCACCACGAGCTCGTAGAGAATTACCAGTGCGATCGCATAGAGCGCAACCCGGTACTGGCGCCCGGCGGGCGGGCCGCGCAGCAAACCGAGCAGCGAGCGGGCCAGCAAGCCGATCAAGAGCGCGCCCACCGCGACGCCGGGGAAGCCGAAGTCGATGTACAGATCGCCGACCGCCGTTGGCGGCCGGCCAGCACCGAACTGGTTCTTCCAGACCACCTTGCGGAAGACGATGTCGCCCCCTTCGGGCTTGTTGGGATCGATCCTGCTGGGCAAGAACGAGCGCGCTCCGTCGACGAGGAACTGGCCGTTCTCGTGGTCACGCGTGCGACCGTAGATCGTCGTCGCGTACAGGACATCGTCGAACGACGTGATGTCGTTGAGGATCACGCGTGGGTCGAGCCCGTAGCGCCATGCCTCACCGGCCGCGTGGCCCAGCGAACGATCGTCCGCGGCCTCGCGAAAGACGACGAAGGAGCTGACGAACGCGAGCATGAGGACGAGCCCAACCGCGAGCTCCCGGCGACGCCAGGGCCGCCACAGGTAGTGCACGATCACCGCCAGGGCGAGCAGCGTGAGGAAGACTCGCGCACGCGACCCTGCGATGGTCGAGAACGTGCACACGGCGGCGACGCTCAGGCCAAAGCCAGTCCATTCCAGGCGCCCGCGTGGGCGCCGCCACGCGGCCCAGAGCAACACCGCGGCGAACGCGAACCCGCTCACGAAGAAGAGCACGAAGCTGTCCGACAGCGCCGTCTGCTGATCGGCCTTCTCGAGCGCGGCCGCGGGTCCGCCCGCGCGGGCGATGATCGCCGCCTGCGCGGCCAGGCCGATCCCCAGCGACAGGCCGACCGCGGCGCGCAGGTTGATCGGCGCCTGCCCCAGCCGCACGCTCGACAGCCGGCGCCCAAGGCGGCCGCGGATGCCCAGTCCGTAGCCGACCAGCAGCATCACCAGGAACAGGGCGCACGCGCCAATCGAGCGGGCGAGCGCTTCCTCGAGCGACCCGGTGATCCGGTCGCCGACGAACAGGGCGACCTCCTGCCCCTCCAGCAGCACCAGCCTCCTGACCGGATCGGTCGGGAAGAAGTGGCTGTAGAGATCGCGCCACTCGAGGATCAGCTGCAACGGTCGGGTCACGAACATCAGGGCGCCGATCGCGGCGAGCACCGGCAGCGGCTCGAAGAAGCGGCCGGCAATCACCGCCCAGACCACGATCGGCACCGTCGCCAGTGCGCAGACGCCGAGCAGGACCCAGGCGGCCGGCAGGCCCGCCGACAGCAGCGAGAGCCCGACCACCGCGGCGACGATCACCGTGCCGAGCACCGGCAGCGGCATCCCGGCCACACTCCGGTCGGCGTACGGCAGGCGGATGGAGACGTCCCCGGTGCTCACGCAGCAGCAGCGTAGCCTGGCTCCCCCCGACTGGTAGCCGGTCGAGAACCGCGCGGTTGGAGCCGGCTCGGCACGACCCGAACCCGGTTAGGCTTTCCTGATCGCGGCCCCTGTACAACGGGCGGCCTCGCCGGCCCCACAACTGAATGCGAAGGGCGCTGCGGGAGGCGCCCGCGATCGTCCGCGCGCTGCCGCTCTGATCGCCATCCCGATCTTCGTCGCGGGCGTGATCGTGTCGCCGTGGCCCACCGCGGTGATCTTGGTGGCGCTCCTCGCGGTGGTGCTGGCGCTGTGTGTGACCGCTCCCGCATACGCCTTCGCGCTGGCGCTGCTGCTGTACAGCTTCGAGGGCACCCTGAAGATGCGGCTCAGCATCGAGGACGTGCCAACCGCCGTGCCGCTCGGCGCCGCGGCGCTGGACTTCGCCTTCCTGGCGTCGCTCGCGGCACTGATCGGCGCGGATCGCGGCCGTTCCTTGACCGTGCTGTGGAGCCGGCTGACCCGCATGGAGCGCGTGTGCGCGTCGTTCGTGGGGGCCTGGCTGGTGCTGTCGGTGCTCCAGATCCCGGTTGGCGGCGATCTGACGAACGGGATCGAGGGCGTCCGCCTGACGCAGTTCTACGTCGCCGCCATTCTCGGGGGGGTCGTCATCGCCGCGCGACTTGGGCCCGATCGACTCGCATCGGTCCTGCTCGCCGTGATCGGCCTGGCGGTGCTCTATGCCGGCTTCCGCGGCGTCACCGGACCCACCCCAAACGAGCAGCTGTTCGCTGAGCAACGGGCGTTCAATGCGAGCTTCGACGACCTCGGCCGCAACACAGGCTCCTTCACCGGCCCGGTGGGCCTCGTGAGCTTCCTCGTCCCGGCCGCGCTGCTGTCCCTGGTGCTCGGCTTCCTGCGTCCGAAGCAGCGCTGGACCGCCGTCGGGCTGTTTGCGCTCGCGATGACGGGCATCGTCGGGTCGTTCGTGAGGACCGCGCTCGTGGCCGTCGTGGCCGGGGCGGGGCTGCTGGCGCTGCTGCTGCTGGCCGGGAAGCGTCAGTGGCGCCTGAGCGCAGCCGCAGTCGTCCTGGTTGTGGTCGTGCTCGGCGGCGGGTACGCCGCCGCGCGCCTCGCCAGCGAGGCGTCCCCGGTGGCGGAGTGGCGCGCCGTGAGCCTCGCCGATCCGTTCTCCGACTACTCGATGACCAAGCGGTTCGAGATCTGGGGCAGGACGCTCGACCGCTCGGCCGAGGAGCCGTTCGGGACCGGGATGGGCACGGTCGGGCGGGCGACGGCGGAAGGCCGCCGCACGAAATCCACCGACAACAGCTATCTGAAGATCCTGCTCGAACAGGGCCCGCTGGGCGCGTTCCTGTTCGTCGGTGGAATCGGCGGGCTGTTCGTGGCCGCGGCGATCAGGCTGGCACGCATCGGGCCGGTGGATCGCCCGCTCGGAACCGCGGCCCTCACCGCGTTTGCGGGGTTCCTCGTCTTGATGGTGATGGCCGAGTACATCGAGCAGCCGGGCAAGTTGCTCGCGTGGACTCTGCTGGGCGTCGCACTCTGGGAAGCCAGCCGGGGTTCGCCGGCATCCCGCCCGGCCTGAGTCTGGGCGCCAACGGTTGCCTCTGGCGGCTCCGAAAGGCCTGGGGTATGGTGGTCCGCCGGAGGTGCAGCCCGTAGGTACTACAACCCTCGGACGCGCGTCCAAAGCGCCCACTCAGTCGCCCGACCGCCCCAGGCGTCGTGCGCGAACGCGCAAGGACTCGCTGAGACGGCGGCTGCTTTTCACAGCCGATGTCCTGACGATCCTTGTCGCGGTCGGGGTGATGACGGCGGTCGAGGGGACGACGGACCCGTTGTGGGTGCTCCCGACGATGCCGCTCTGGATCATCGTGGCGAAGTTCGAGGGCCTCTACGACGCCGACCACCCGCGCATCTGGCACCTCACCACCGACGAGGTGCCGGCGATCTTCCACTGGGTGACCCTGTCGGTCGCCGGAAGCCTCGTCTTCATCCGCGCGCTGCCGGAGGAGACCGTCACTCTCGAAAGCGCGCTCGCGCTCTACGTCGCCGCGCTCGCGACGTCGTTCATGCTGCGCTCGGCCGCGAGGGCGATCTGGCGGCGCCGGGTCCCGCCGGAGCGGGCGCTCGTGATGGGACACGGCAGGCTCGCCGACGCTGTGTCGCGCAAGCTGGCGCTGGAGCCCGGGCACCATCTTGCGGTCCTGGAGTACTCGTCCCACGAAACCAACGGCAACGGTGCCGGGCGCGAGTTCAAGCTCGAGGAGCTCAGCCGCGAGGACCTCGACTTCCTGCTTGCGGAAACCGACATCGAGCGGGTCGTGCTCGCGATGCCGGAGCTCGACGAGGCCACGCTCGCGCGCGTCGTCTCGTCCTGCAGAGCCAGTGGGGTGAAGCTCAGCGTGATGCCGCCGATGCGCGCGATGCTCGGCACGGCCGTGCAGCTGAATCACATCGCCGAGATGCCCGTCATCGAGTACGGGACCTGGGGAACGTCGTGGTCGACGATGGCGTTGAAGCGTGCCGGCGACGTCGTGCTGTCGGCCGTCGGACTCGTCGTGCTGGCCCCGCTCATGCTCGCGATCGCGGTGGCCGTACGGCTGACGTCAAAGGGGCCGGCGCTGTTCACTCAGATTCGCGCGGGGCGCCACGGCAAGCCTTTCAAGATCCTCAAGTTCCGCACCATGTGCCACGACGCCGAGGAACGCATCGCCGAGGTGATCTCGCCGGACGAGTTGACGGAGCCGATGTTCAAGCTTCGCAACGACCCGCGGATCACCACGGTCGGGCGTTACCTGCGACGCGCGAGCCTCGACGAGCTGCCCCAGCTCTTCAACGTGCTGCGGGGGGACATGAGCCTCGTCGGACCGCGTCCCGAGGAGCTGTGGCTGGTCGAGCGCTACGGCGAGACCCAGCGCTTCCGGTTGGACATGCGCCCCGGCCTCACCGGCCCGATGCAGGTCCACGGACGGGGCGAGCTCAACTTCCAGGAACGCCTGGCAGTCGAGCGGGAGTACGTCGAGAACTACAGCCTGCGCAAGGACCTGAAGCTCCTTCTGCGCACGGCCTCGACCATCTGGCGTGGTCCGGGCGCGTACTGATCGACCGGCCGCCTAGCGCAGGCTGATCAACACGACATCCCCGGCGAGCTGCAGGGGGATCCGTCGCGCCCGTGCGAGCCGCATGATCGGCGCCGAAGAGACGCTCGGCCGCCAGACCGACAGGTCTCGCGCCTCCCGACCGGCGAACGCGACCTCCACGCCGACCTGCCCCGGATCGACCGGCTGGCGCGCGTCGCGGTCCCAGACCGACACGGGCCGCCACAGGGCGATCACACGCGAGCCGTCCTTGCGTACGAGGACGAGCCGCTCGACCTGATCGTCGCCATCCGTCTCGAGGCTCCACTTGAGCCGACCGTCCAGGCCCGGGCCCGGACTGCCGCGCACGATCGCGATCAGGGTCTTGAGCGCGGTGAACGCGGGCTTGGGCGAGAAGTCGTTGCGCAGCAGGCCCCAATGCTGGACGGGGTCGCCGAGCGCGGGGTCGGGCCGGACGTCGACGAGCTCGTAGATGAAGGTCCGGCTCACGTGCGACCCGAACGCGGTCAGCAGCAGGCGCGGTATGTACACCGCCGCGGCCGCCTCGGATGCCGGCGGCTGGCCGACGGTCGCGGCCAGGGCGTTGTGATAGCCGGTCTCGGTGAACACGGCCTTGCGGTGCGGCGCCGTGGCATGCCACTCGTCGAGGGCCTGGTCGAGCGTGGGCTCGGGGAGCAGACCGCCGGAGTACGGATGCGCGTTGAAGAGCCCCGGCAGGCCGCGGGGCAGGCGGGCTCGGCTCGCGGGGTCGACGAGGCTCGGGCCGATCACCGGCCTTCCGGGCGCCCTGCTCCGGACCGCCGCCGCCAGCCTGGTCATGTAGTCGCGCAGCTTCGCGGGCCACTCCGGGTCGCCCGCGTTGTCGATCTCGTTGGGCGCCTCGAACGCCGCGACGCGGTCGCCCATGACGGCGAGCGACTCAGGCACCCAGCGGGCGGGGTCCACGCTGATGTCGGCTCCGAGCGTCCCGTCGATGCCGGCGGCGCTCACCTCACGCAGCCCGTCGGCGGCCGGCCCGGTCAGGGGCGGCGCGGCGTCCCGGATGTGACGCGCGCCGAGCTCTTGCAGGCGGGCCAGGACGTCCGGGCGGCGCCCGTAGGCGGTGTCCGCGTAGGGCAGGTGCGTGACCACCCCGATCGAGTCGACGAACGCCGATGCAGACAGCTCCGCGCGCGCCAGCTCCGGGGAGTGGGGCTCGCGCTCGAGCAGGAGCGCGACCGCCAGGGCCGCTCCGGCCGCCGCGATGGCCACCGCGGCGGCGAGCAGGGGCCGTCGCCGCATCAGTCGGACTCGACGATCGCGCGGATGCGGTCCTGGAACGCCGACCGGCTGAACCGCTGCGCGTGCGCCCGGATGTCCTCGGAGTCGAAGCGCGTCAGGTCCCCCCGCAGCGCCCGCGCCAACCCTCCCCTGTCGCCGTCGGCCACGAGCAGCCCCGTGCGGCCGTGGACGACGGTCTCGCGTGCCCCGCCGGCGTCGATCGCCACGACCGGCCGGCCGGCGGCCTGGACCTCCACCGTGGCGATGCCGAACTCCTCGACGCCCGGGACCACCAGCGCCGCCGCACCCGCGTAGAGATCGCTGAGCTCGCCGTCGCCGACGCGACCGAGGAACTCCGCCTCGCCCCCGTACCGGGCCTGGAGCCGCCTCAGCTCGGGCCCGGCCCCGACCACCTTGATCGGGCGCCCCGCCGCGGACGCGGACTCGATCGCGACGTCCGCCCGCTTGTGGCGGACCAGCTCGCCGACGAAGAGGACGTAGTCGCCGGGTTCGCCCGCCGAGAAGCGGTCGACGTCGACGGGCGGATGCACGACGACCGAGTCGCGGCCCCAGAACCGGCGGATCCGCTCCTGTGTGATCCGGCCGTTGGCCACGTACTGGTCGACCTGCTGCGCGGCACGGCGGTCGAAGCGCCGCTGGCGGCGCAGGATCAGCCTGAGCGCGGGGCGAGCGGGTGGCGGCGTCTCGGCCAGCGCGAAGTCCTGGGCGTGCCACGCGTACCGCAACGGCGAGTGGCAGTAGCAGACGTGCCGGGCTCCGGGGGGCTTGCGCACGCCGTGGGCGAACGCGCTGCTGCTCGAGACGACGCAGCTCGCCTCCCCGACGGGCAGCCGCCTGACGGCCGTGGGGAACACCGGAAGCGCGGCGCGGAAGTTGCCCTGGTCGATCCCCAGTCGCTGAAGCGGCGACGTCGAGATGCGCCGTCCGGCGAAGCGCCCCTCGGTCCCGGCCTCGTCGTAGAGGAGCGTGGAGATCGGAGCCTCAGGCCAAATGTCGGCGATTGCCGCGAACGTGCGCTCGGCGCCGCGCAGAACGAGCAGATAGTCGTGGACGAGAACGAGCTCGGACATGGCGCCCGCGCAGAATAGGTGCGGGGCCGTACGCACGCCGCCGTACGCGCGAGAACCGCGACTTCCGGGGCCACCTGCGTGTTAGGGTCATCGACCTTGTTGACGAGACTTCGCCCCATAGCACTGGCCGCTGCGATCGTCGCCGCCCTCCTGGTGGCGCCCACCACCGCCGACGCCGCAAAGCGAAAGGTGCCGTTCGGCTTCTTCGGCGCCGTGTCACCGCCTCTGTTGGAGGGGGTCAGCACGCCCAAGCTCGATCAGCAGATGGGGCTCATGGCGCAGTCGGGCGTCGAGTCGGTGCGGATCACGCGCGCCTGGAACGAGCTCGAGCCCGGCGAGGGCAACTTCCGGTTGAGCGGCCTCGACAGGATCGTCGGCGCCGCGGCCAGCCACGGGCTGCAGGTGGTCGTCAACGTCACGTCCACGCCCCGCTGGGCCTCCTCGAAGCCCCGCAGCCCCGATGCGTACCGCCTCCCGCCCAAGGACAACGGCACCTACGCGGAGCTGATGCGCCAGCTCGTGCTGCGCTACGGCCCGACCGGCACCTATTGGCAGCAGAACCCCACGGTGCCGCGGGTGCCGGTGCGCCAGTGGCAGATCTGGAACGAGCCGTCGGGCGAGGCGCACTGGAAGCCGCGCCCATGGGCGCCCAGCTATACGCGCCTGCTACGGGCCGCATATACCGCGATCCACTCCGTCGATCGGGGCGCGAAGGTGGTCTCCGGACCGCTCGTCGCGACCGGCACATACACCCAGTGGCGCGCCATGACCGACCTGCTCCGGGCGGGCGCCAGGCGCTACCTCGACGTCGTCTCGGTGCACCCGTTCACCAACGATTCGACCTCGGCCGTCAAGTCGGCCCGGCGAGTCCTCGAGATCATCCGGCTCGTGCGCGAGCGCATGAACAGGGGCGGCGCCAGGGGAGTCCCGATCATCCTCACGGAGATGACCTGGCCGGCGTCGCTCGGCAAGGCTCCGAAGGGCGCCCAGCTTCATTTCTCCACGACTTCGCGCGGCCAGGTTGCCCGGCTCAAGGCCGCGTATCGAGCGCTGATACGCGCCCGGCGCAAGCTTCGAGTTACCAATGCATACTGGTACACGTGGGCCACGACCTACGACAGACGCGGACCGCTGTCCGTGATGGCGTTCAACTTCTCCGGGCTCACGCGGTACCGCGGCGGCGTGTTCTCGCCGATGCCGATCCTGCGGGTCTACAGGAACGTCGCCGCGTCGTATCAGGGCTGCCGCAAGTCAGCGGACGCCCGCCGCTGCAGGTAGCCTCACTGGGTGTCACGGGCGCCATGGATGCGCGTCCCGGCTGCTGACATGGGTTTGACGGAGCAGACTCGCCCCACGCTCGCCGGCACGGACCTACCGCTGGAGCAGTTCGTGCTGCCGGGCCGCGCCCGCCGCCGCGAGCTGGTCGGGCGGCTCTCGCTGCTGGCGGCCGACATGATCGCCGTCGTCGGGTCCATGGTGATCGTTGCCGACGTCACGGACTCGCCGCTCGCGCCCTGGGCGTTCGCGGTGCTCCCCCTGTACGCCCTGATCGCCAAGACCGCCGGGCTCTACGACCGCGACAACTTCGTCATCCACAAGACGACGCT
>Ga0075421_100013757_pt1 | contig 10094 bp, 6 predicted proteins | sample SoiMetdeltSBSDD5_FD_75292 | JGI IMG/M metagenome (GOLD analysis project Ga0075421, IMG submission 75292) | Bulk soil microbial communities from a Populus tree surrounding site in Tennessee, USA - Soil MetaG P. deltoides SBSDD5 | ecosystem: Environmental > Terrestrial > Soil > Tree plantation... | reverse complement strand
GATGGCGGCGGGGAGGCCAAAGGCCGGGGTGGTGGGGGGCGGGGGGAGCGCGCCCATCCTGGCGGCCTCCACGAGCATGGACGGGGCGACCACCACGCTGGGGGACGCCTCCAGGGCGGCGGACTCGGCGGCCCGCTCGGGGGACTCCAGCCCGGGGATGGGCACGCCCGGCGAGGTGATGTTGGAGTCGGAGTCGGAGCTCTCGTCGGGGTCGATGGGCTCCGGGAAGATGGCGGTGTCCTCGTCCGGGGCGGGCGTGCCCGGCGGGGTGTAGTCGGAGGGCGGGCGGGCCGCCGGGTCCGTCTTCTCCTTCGACCCCAGGAGCGGCCCCAGCGCCTCCAGGCGGGCGGTGGGGATCCCCCGCGGGCTGCCGGCCGCCAGGGCCTGCGGCTCGGTGCGGGCGCCGGGGACCGGCGGGTCGCTGGAGTCCCGGGCATTGGCGGTGGCGCGCGGCATGTACGAGACCGGGGTGCGGCCCGAACCCGAGTCGGACGACGAACCGGCGCGGGCGAACACCTTGCTGGTGGGGGTGGCGGTGAGGTCGCCGGACTCCTGGCCCTCGGCGACGTCCACCGAGGCGGAGCGCTTCTGGCCCAGCAGCTCTGCGTAGAGGGCGAGGAGGCGGGGACGGATCACCGCCGAGTCCACCGTCCGCTGCGCCTCCGCCCGCGCGGCGCGCCCCATCTCCACCCGGCGGCGCGGGTTCTCCGCCAGCTGGCGCAGCGCGCCCCCCAGGGCGGCGACGTCTCCCGGCGGGACGAAGAGGGTGCAGGCCTCCGGGAGCAGCTCGCGGGTGATGGGGAGGTCGCTGGCGACGATGGGGCGGCCCGCGGCGAGGTACTCGGAGGCCTTGGCCAGCGAGCCGCCGAAGGCGCGGGTGCGCTCCTCGTCCTCCAGCGGGAGCACCGCCACGTCGGAGGCGGCCAGCATCCTGGGCAGGTCGTCGTGGGAGACGGGCGGGTGGAGGTCCACCCGGCCATGGAGCGCGAGGTCGTCCACCAGGTCCTCCAGCCGCGGCTGCCAGTCCGGGTGCCGCGGGCCCAGCGCGGTCAGGCGCGCCTCGTCCTTGACCAGCAGGGGGCGGGCGGCGCGCAGCAGCGTGGGGAGGCCCTGGTAGGCGACCTGGCTGCCCACGTAGATCAGGCGCAGGGGGGTCGCGTCGGGCTCGGTGGCGCGGGCGAGGTAGGGGGCGACCTCCACCGGCGCGCGGAGGAGGCGGATGCGCTCCGCGGGCACGCCGAGCGACTGGAGGTAGCCGGAGCCGAGCTCGCTGGAGGTGACCACCGCGTCGGCGTTGAGGAGGCAGAACAGCTCCTGGCGGCGGACCTTGGCGAGGAAGCGCCGGTCGCCCTCCAGCTGCGGCTGCACGAAGCGGAGGTCGAGGGAGGGGAAGGCGTGGGCCTCGTAGAGGAGGCGGTAGCCGTAGTCGCCGCGCAGCTCCGCCAGGGTGTAGCCGGCGAAGGGGTCGAAGTAGTGGACGAGGGCGAACTCCTCGCTCTCCAGCTGGCGGCGCACCGCGCGCTCGAAGGCCTGGACCTTGGAGACGAGGTCGCCGGCGCCGACGGGGACCCGGAGGAGGCGCGCGCCCTGGTAGCGCTCGATGTGCGAGACGTCCGGCGTCTTGGTGGTCATCGCGACCACCGAGAAGCGGCCGTTCAGCGCCTTGAGGTAGTCGGTGATCCGCCGCGAGTTGCCGGTGGGTGCGGGGACGACGTCAAAGGCGCAGAGCAAAACTCTCGGCAAGTCGCTCAAGCCGGAGAAGCTTAACGAGAGGCTGCCGTAAGTGTCACCGCTTCGAAGGTGGGAGGTGGACAGAGGGTCGCGTTGCGGTTGACCCGGTGAGGGGGAGCGGCTAGAGGCGCCCCGCGTATGGCTGACACGAAGAACAAGAAGGCCGCAAGGGCTTCGGGGGCGAAGGTGGTGGGGAAGGGCGCCAAGCCGGCGGGGAAGGCGAAGCCGCCGGCCGCGTCAGCCAGCGCCAAGAGAGGAGCGCCGGCGGGGAAGGGGAAGGCAGGGGCGAAGTCCAGCCCCGCGCCGCGCGTCACCGGATCCACGTCCGAGAGCGCACCCGCCGCGACCGCGCCGAGGTCCGGCGCAGGGTCCAGCCGCGAGCGGGCCACGGCCCCGAGGTCCAGGGCGGCGCCGGCAGGTCCCGGGGCAGGGGTGGACGCGGCCGCCAGGGCCGGCCGCGCGGCGCCGGTGAGATCAGACGCGGCGGCGGAAGACGCCCCGGTCGCTCGCGCGGGCGCGGCGAGATCCGGCACGGGAGCGGACGCGGAGGCGAAGCCTGGGCGTGCGGCGCGCGCGGCGCCTGCCAAGTCGGACGCGGCCACGGAGATCGCCACGTCCGATCGCGCGAGCAAGCGCGCGACGCCTGCGAAATCAGGGATCGCCACGTTCGATCGCGCGAGCGCGGCGGATGCGGAGACGAAGACCGGAGGCGCGGCGCGCGCGACACCTGCGAAATCAGGGGCGGCCACGTTCGATCGCGTGAGCGCGGCGGATGCGGAGACGAAGACCGGAGGCGCGGCGCGCGCGACACCTGCGAAATCAGGGGCGGCCACGTTCGATCGCGCGAGCGCGGCGGATTCGGAAACGAAGACCGGACGCGCGGCGCGCACGGCACCTGCGAAATCAGGGGCCGCCATGGAGACCGCCACGCCGGAGAGCTCCACGCGCCCCCCGGAAGCTCGCGCGCCTGGCGCCACGGCGCAGAAGATGGGCGAGACCGCGGAGGTGGACACCGCCCCTGCCGCGTCCGCCGGAGCCCAGCCCGCTCCGGCGCCCCGGCTGCCCCCTCGCCGCGTGGACGTGACGGCCTTCCCCAGCAAGCCTCGCCCGCCCAGGGCCGAGTCCTACTCCTCCTCCGCGCCCACGCCTCCCCCGCGCTCTCCCTCGCGCCACCTCCCGTCGCACTCGGAGCGCCCGCCCCGCGCCGCCGCCCCGCCGCGCGCCCCGGCGCCCGCGACCGAACCCTCACCCCCGCGCGCGCCCGCCGCTCCTCCGCCGGCCCCCGCGCCCGCCGCGCCCGCTCCTCCTCCTCCCGTGGCCGCTCGCGAGCGCCCCCGCGCGCCCGTGGAGCCCACGCCTCGCTGGGTGGAGGCCCCCGACGTCCTGGTGGAGGGCTTCTTCCTCACCCCGGAGCCCCGCCACCCGCAGGTGAGCGCCGAGCCCGTGGGCGAGGGCTTCTTCGTGGCCCGCGTGGCGGGGGAGGCGGCGGCCCGCCGCCACGGCCTGACCGGCCGTTCCGGCCACGTCCCGCCCGGCGCCTTCGAGGAGGACCTGGGCCAGCTCCCGGTCAGCTACGGCGAGGACGACGTGCTGGCGCTTCCCCGCGACCCGCACAGCCTCTTCTTCTTCTGGAACTTCGACGCCGCCCGCGCGCCGGAGGGCGCCCGCGCGGTGCTCCGCGTCTTCGACGGCGACCAGCTCATCCGCGAGCTGGAGCTGACCTCCGAGCAGCGCAGCTTCTACCTGCACGACCTCCCGGCCGGCCGGACCTACCGCCTGGAGGCGCACCTGGTGGACGCCTCCGGCGCCTCCCGGCTGATCGGCCAGGCGAAGCTGGTGTCGCTCCCCGGCGAGGGCCCGGTTCGCACCGCCGAGGTGCGCTTCCTCAAGCTCCCGTGGCACCTGGCGCTCGCCAGGCTGCGCGAGTACATGCGCGAGGGCACGGCGCACGTGGAGGTGGTGCAGGGCAAGGAGGCGTTCGCGGCGTGGATCCGCACGCCGCTCCCCACCAGCCGCGAGCTGCACGAGGGCATCGCCAGCGAGCGCGCCGCGGCCGGCGAGGGCGTGGAGGGCGTGGAGGCGCCGGGCAACTGGCGCCCATCGCCCTCCGGACAGAGCTGGACCAAGTAGCGCCCGGCGGCCGGCCCATCCGCGGTAAGACCGCGGCCGCCCATGGCCAGCGGCTGCCTCTGCATCGTGCTGCACGCGCACCTGCCGTTCGTGCGCCATCCGGAGCACGAGGACTTCCTCGAGGAGGACTGGCTCTACGAGGCGATCTCCGAGACCTACCTCCCGCTCCTGCTGGTGCTGGACCAGCTGGTGGAGGACCGGGTCCCCTTCCGCCTCACCCTGACGCTCAGCCCCACGCTGGTGGCCATGCTGGGCGACGAGCTGCTGATCTCGCGCTACGCGCGGCGGCTGGATCGCCTCTGCGAGCTGGCGGCCAGGGAGGTGGCGCGCACCGCGCGCGACGCCACCTTCGGCCCGCTGGCGCTCTTCTACCGCAACCACTTCGACCGCCTGCACCGCGCCTTCCACCACCGCTACGGGCGCGACCTGCTGGCCGCCTTCCGCCGGCTGCAGGGCCTGGGCGTGCTGGAGATCATCACCTGCACCGCCACCCACGGCTTCCTCCCGCTGCTGGGCGAGGTCCCGGAGGCGGCGCGCGCGCAGGTGAAGGTGGGGGTGGCCGAGTACCGGCGGACCTTCGGCCGGGACGCGCGCGGGATCTGGCTGGCGGAGTGCGGCTACGCGCCGGGAGTGGACCGCTTCCTGGCCGAGGAGGGGATCCGCTACTTCTTCCTGGACACGCACGGGCTGATGGACGCGCGCCCGCGGCCGCTCTACGCCTGGTACGCCCCCATCTACACCGAGGCGGGGGTGGCGGCGTTCGCGCGCGACCCGGAGAGCTCGCAGCAGGTGTGGAGCGCGGAGACCGGCTACCCGGGCGACCCCTGGTACCGCGAGTTCTACCGGGACATCGGCTTCGACCTGGACCTGGACTACGTGCGGCCCTACGTCCAGCCCACCGGCGGGCGCAAGAGCACCGGCTTCAAGTACTTCCGGATCACCGGCAAGACGCCGCACAAGGAGGCGTACGACCCGGCCGCCGCGCGCGCCCGCGCCGAGGAGCACGCGGCGCACTTCGTCTACTGCCGCGCCAGGCAGCTGCAGGAGGCGGCGGCGAAGATGGACGGCCGGACGCCCATCGTGGTGGCGCCCTACGACGCGGAGCTGTTCGGCCACTGGTGGTTCGAGGGCCCGCACTTCCTGGAGGCGCTCTTCCGCCGCTGCGCGGAGGAGGGCTCCGGGGTCCGCCTGGTCACGCCCGCCGAGCACCTCCAGGAGCAGCCCGAGCACCAGGTCGCCGAGCCGCCCATGTCCTCCTGGGGCGCCCACGGCTACGCCGGGATGTGGCTGGACCGGTCCAACGACTGGATCTACCGTCACCTCATCCCGTGCTCGCGGCGGATGGTGAGGCTGGCGGACGACCTCCCGGCGCCGGATCTGCTGCAGGGCCGGGCGCTCGCCCAGGCGGCGCGCGAGCTGCTGCTGGCGCAGGCCTCCGACTGGGCCTTCATCATCAAGGCCGGGACCATGGTGGAGTACGCAGAGAAGCGCACCAGGGAGCACCTGCTCCGCTTCCTGCGGCTGCACGACCAGATCCGCGCCGGCGCCGTCGACGAGCGGTGGCTCGCGCACGCGGAGGCCAGAAGTAACCTCTTCCCGGAGATCGACGCCCGGGCCTTCGCTTCATTCAACGCGCCCGCCGCACGATGATTGTGCCTGTGGAGGGGTTGCTGAAATATTAGCAGGTCGGGCCTGTTAGTGAGAACAAGCTCACGCAAAAGGTGCCATCTCGCATGAAGAACTTTGCTCGAGTCCTCGCCGCGCCCGCGGCGCTGATCGCCGTCCTGGCCCTGGTCCCGCTGGCGCTGGTTCCGGGGGTCTCGCGGGCGGATCCGCCGGCGGCACAGGCCGCCCAGGCCGCGCTGCCCACCCTGGCTCCGCTGATCGAATCGGTGAAGGGCGCGGTGGTGAACGTGGATGTGCAGTCGAAGGTGAACCGCGCGGACATGGGCGCGGGGGAGCTGTTCGACTTCTTCAGGCGGCGGCCGGGCGGCCGTGAGGGCGGCGAGCGGGCGCCACTGGCGCAGGGCAAGGGGTCGGGGGTGATCCTGGACGCGCGGGGGATGGTGCTCACCAACAACCACGTGGTGCAGGACGCGGTGCTGATCCGCGTCACCCTGGACGACGGGCGGGCGTTCGACGCGGAGATCGTGGGGCGGGACCCGGCCACGGACGTGGCGCTGATCCGGATGAAGGGGAAGCTGGAGAACCTGCCGGTGGCGAGGCTGGGAGACTCGGAGGTGCTGCGGGTGGGCGACTGGGTGTTCGCCATCGGCAACCCGTTCGGGCTGGCCTCCAGCGTGTCGCTGGGGATCATCTCCGCCAAGGCGCGCAACATCACCGGCGGCCAGTACGACGAGTTCCTGCAGACGGACGCGGCGATCAACCCGGGGAACTCGGGCGGGCCGCTGTTCAACCTGCGGGGCGAGGTGATCGGCATCAACACCGCGATCGCGGGGAACGCCTCCGGGATCGGCTTCGCGGTGCCGTCGAACCTGGCGCGGGCGCTGTTGCCCATGCTGGAGAAGGACGGCGGGGTGACGCGCGGGTGGCTGGGCATCGGCATCCAGACGGTGACGGCGGACCTGGGCGGCGCGCTGGGGGTGCCGGTGCAGGAGGGCGCGGTGGTGCTGCAGGTGAGCGACGGCTCGCCGGCGCGGCGCGCGGGGCTGAAGCAGGACGACGTGATCACCGCGCTGGACGGGGCGAAGATCGCCACCAGCGACGCGCTGACCAAGATGATCGCGCTCAAGCGGCCCGGGTCGGTGTCGACGCTGGAGTACTACCGCGGCGCCAGGCGGCTGGAGGCAAAGGTGACGCTGGGGACGAGGCCGGACTCGAGCCCGGTGCCGGCCCGGCCGGCGTCGTCGAACGACCGGCCCGCGGACGAGAACAACAAGCAGCGGCTGGGGCTCACGCTGCAGGACGTGGACGCCGGGTTCGCGGCCGACCTGGGCGTGCCCGCGCACGGAGCGATGGTGGCGGACGTGGTGCCGGGCTCGGTGGGCGAACGCGCGGACCTCTCCCGCGGGATGGTGATCGTGGAGGCGGACCGCCGGCCGGTGCGGACCAGCGCGGACCTCACCAAGCTGATCCGCTCCAAGCGCTCCGGCGAGGTGCTGCTGCTGCGCATCGCCACGCCCGGAGGCCAGGGCAGCACGACGCTGCGCGCGCTGACCATGCCTTGACCGCTCACACGGGCGGTCAAACGTGGTAATGCCGGCTGCATGACCTCTCCTTCACCTGATTACGCGGCGCAGGTTGCGGAACTGGATCGGCACGAGGCGGATCGCGCCATGGATTCGCACCGGAAGCCGGCGGAGGTGCTGGCCTTCCTGGGGGTGAAGCCGGGGATGCGGGTGGGCGAGCTGGCGTCCGGGATGGGCTACACCACGGAGCTCCTGGCGCGGGTGGTGGGGTCGCAGGGCGTGGTGTATGCGCAGAACACGCCGCTGGTGCTCAAGCTCTTCGCGGCGCAGCCGCTGGCCGCGCGCCTGGAGCGGCTGGTGAACAAGTGCGTCATCCACGTGGAACGGGAGATGGACGATCCGTTCCCGCCGGAGGCGAAGGACCTGGACCTGGTGGTCATCTTCGGCGCCTACCACGACACGGACGCCGGGGGCCTGATGCAGGCGGACCGGACCAAGATGAACCGGGCGATCTTCGCCACGCTCAAGCCGGGTGGCCGGTATGCGGTGTTCGATTCCAGCGCCAAGCCGGGCACCGGCGTCTCCGAGACGGCGCGGCTCCACCGGATCGACGAGGCGCTGGTCCAGCGGGAGGTGGAGTCGGCCGGGTTCAAGCTGGAGCGTTCGGGCGACTTCCTCCGCAACCCGGCCGACCCGCGAGACTGGGACACGAACCCGATGGCCGCGGGCGACAAGCGCGGCACCGGAGACCGCTTCGCGCTGCTCTTCGTGAAGCCCTGACCCTGACCCCGGAACGGTCCCCGGCATGGGCAGTTCCACTGGAATCGTGTAAAATGCGCGCCTTTTTTGCACGCACGGACGCGGGGTAAACCCGCGTCCCCAGAGGGACCCATGGCAGACAACCGGATCAACTCGGGCCCGCCGCCGGCGCCGGGCGCGACGTCCACCTCGGGCGGGAAGGCCCCCTCCACCCAGGCCGCCACGCCGGCCCCCGCGCCCGCCGCGGACTCGGGCCGGATCCTCCCCCGGAACTGGGCGCAGTCCCTCCAGGCGGCCGCCACCCGCGGCCAGGACGTCCTCCACGAGGGCTTCGACAAGGTCTCCACCCGCCAGCCGCTGCCCACCGCCGTCCCCGGCCAGGGCGTGGCCGTCCCCTCCTCGGCCCAGGCCCAGGCGCTGTTCGGCGGCGTCCCGCCGATCCCGGACATGGGGCCCCTGCGGATCGACAGCCCCTCCAACCCCGCCAGCTTCCCCCAGCCGAAGACGATGTTCGACCTGGCCAACATCTCCATGAGCTCGTACGGCGGAGATCAGGACCAGGGGAAGATCGCCCTCTACAGCGCCGGGACCACGCCGGAGGGCCGCCCGGTGGTGGTGGTGGACATCACCGGCACCGAGTTCGACTTCAGCGGCCAGCACAGCAACCTCCCCACCAACTGGGGCGCCGCCGGCAGCGGCGCGCGCACCGACTTCGAGAACCAGGTGGTGGGCGCCATCCAGGACGCCTACAAGCGCGGCGACATCCCCGAGGGCGCGGTGATCGACCTCACCGGCCACAGCCTGGGCGCCATCGTCGCCAACAACATCAGCGGCCGCCCTGACGACCAGGGCAACACCGGGCGGATCTCCGTCACCGGCGCGGACGGCGTCCAGTCGGAGCTGCCCATCCGCAACGTGATCGGCTTCGGCACCCCCAGGCCGTCCATCTGGAGCAACGACGTCAACTACGTCCAGCGCGTCGGCTACGCCGACATCGTGAGCAACCTCGCCACCGACGAGGTGAACGGCACCCGCCTCAACCAGTGGAAGCAGGAGCCCACCGGCCCGCAGCACTTCGACCGCGAGCGCGTCCACCTCTACATCCCCAAGGACGACCTCGCCGACGGCGGGCACCTCCAGTACAACAAGTCGCCCGCCAACCGGACCAACCCGCTCACGCAGGAGGCGCTGCCGTCCTCCCTCCAGTACTCGGACGGCTTCAAGCTGATCGGCGCCTACCGCAACCCGGTGATGGGCGCGCCGCCGCCCGCCAACGACGGCGTGAAGGAGCTGCAGAGGGAGCTGCTCTCGCCGGACCTCCAGCGGAACCTGGACACGGCCTTCCCCAGGTGGCGCGAGTGGCTGGGCACCGAGACGGACGAGAAGCTCCAGAAGCTCCCGCCCGGCATCCGCAACCAGATCGGCAACAGCCTGGACGCGGTCTTCAAGACCTACCTGGACGCGGACCGCTTCAAGAACGCCGGCCCGGAGGAGCGGAAGCAGATCATCAAGGAGGACAAGGCCCGCCTCCTCGACGTGGTGAAGAAGATCGCCCGCCCCATGGCCGAAGAGCTGGTCCGCCAGAAGGCCCTGGACCTGCTCCGGGACCACGTCCGCTTCCCCTGGGAGTGAAGCGCTACGCCGCGCCGGCGGAGACCACCTTCTCGGCCTTCTCCACCTTCTCCGCGGTCTTGGCCACGTCGCGCCGCTCGCGGCCGGGGTGCTGCTCCATCCCGGGCGCGAACGGGGTGACCAGGTTGCGCCCGCCGCGCTTGGCGGCGTAGAGCGCCGCGTCCGCGCAGTCCGCCAGCCGCTCCAGCGTGGCCGCGTCCACCGGCAGGTTGGCCACGCCCACGGAGATGGTGAGCGGCCAGCCCAGCTGCATCTTGGCCTGCAGGACCGAGGCCTCGTCCTCCACCGCGCGCCGCAGCTTCTCGCCCACCCCGCACGCCTCCGACTTGGGCACCTGCGGGAGGATGAGCATGAACTCCTCGCCGCCGTAGCGGGCCAGGGTGTCCACCCGGCGGACCATCCGGCTCATCAGCTCGTAGAGGTGGCGCAGCACCATGTCGCCGGCGCGGTGACCGGCGCTGTCGTTGAGCATCTTGAAGTGGTCCACGTCGATCATCAGCACCGAGACCTGGGTGCCGAAGCGGTGGGCGCGGGCGATCTCCATCTCCAGCTGCGAGAACAGCCGCCGCCGGTTGGGCGCGCCGGTCAGCTCGTCGGTGAGCGACAGCGACCGCATCTCCTCGTGCAGCCGCGCGTTCTTCACCGCCAGCGCCGCCTGGTCCGCCACCGCGGTGAGCAGGTCGATCTCCTCCG
>Ga0075421_100013756_pt1 | contig 10094 bp, 7 predicted proteins | sample SoiMetdeltSBSDD5_FD_75292 | JGI IMG/M metagenome (GOLD analysis project Ga0075421, IMG submission 75292) | Bulk soil microbial communities from a Populus tree surrounding site in Tennessee, USA - Soil MetaG P. deltoides SBSDD5 | ecosystem: Environmental > Terrestrial > Soil > Tree plantation... | reverse complement strand
GGCAGGATCCCGGCCCATGCCTTCGCGAACCTGGCCGACCGGAACGCGGGCATCATCGCTGGGAAGGCCTCGGTGATGAGGGCGACGCCGGCGAGGTCCGGTTCCCAGACGAACCCGGGGTAGTCCAGCGCGCAGCCGAGCAGGAACGAGCCGTCGGCGCGCTGACAGACCGCCTCGAGCAGCGCCTTGCCGTGACGCTGCTCGATGTCGTTCGCCCAGTGCTCGGCGCGGAACGACGGCAGCTCCCGGAAGATCTTGTACTGCTTCACCGCCGCGGGGCCGTACAGGATCGGACCGAGGACCATGTCCATCGGCGCCGTCTGGACGATCTGCAGCCGCATGGGGTGGATCGGGACGTGCGCGCCGATCGGTCGGAGCAGCTCCGGGGTCCACGCGCCCGCCGCGACGACGACCCGGGCCGGGGTGAACGTCTCGTCGTCGGTCACGACCCTGGTGATCCTGGAGCCGTCGCGCTCCAGCGAGCGGACCGGTGCGTGCTCGATGATCCGCGCGCCGTGTCGTGCGGCCGCGTTCGCGAAGGCGCGGACGTACCGTGCCGAGTCCATCTGGGCATCGAGCGGGCAGAACGACGCACCGATGACGCTCTCGGGGAGGACCGGCGCGAGGCGACGCGCCTCGTCGCCGTCGACGAGCCGCATGTCGACGCCGACGGCGTGGCGCTCCTCGACGAACTCGCGCAGCGTCGTCAGCTGCTCCTCCGTGTGGACATAGATGAGGCCGCCCTCGGTCCGCAGCGCGAAGTCGTCGTCGAGGATCCCCTGGAGCTCCTCCAGGTCGCGCCGGAGGTGCATCACCAACTCCAGCTCAGGCCCAGGACGACGGGTGTGGATCCAGATATAGCCGAGGTTCCGGCCCGTCGCGCCGTACGCGAGCTCGTTGGCTTCGAGCAGCACGACCGAGACACCTTGCCGGGCGAGGTGGAACGCCGACGCGGTGCCGATGATCCCGCCGCCGACGACCACGACGTCGGGGGCAGTGGTCGTTCGAGCGGCGACGGTCACCTGGCCTCCGTGTGGCGGCCGCGCGAAGCGGCCCTGTATCAGGACGGGGTCTCGACGCTACCAGCCGTCATGGTAGAGCCGTACGTGGCTAACACACGAAAGGTAGGCATGAATCTTGTCGAATGGACACACCCCGGTTCGCACGACCAACGCTAAGATGCCGCCTTGATGCGTGCTCCAGCGTCGCAGGAGAAGCGAGCGACGGAAAGCGGGTCACCCGCTCCGTCCGGATCCACCGAGGACGCGATCATCGGCGCGATCGCGGACGCGGGCCTGACCGGTGCGGCGGGGAAGCGCCTCGCTCGCGCCGTCATCCGCATCACCGATGAGGTGATCGCTGCCACGGGACGTCGCCGGGCCGAGCAGGTCGAGCGGCTGCTTGCATCTGCCGTTCGGATAACGGAGTCGCTTGACCTAGATACCGTCCTGACTTCCATAGTCGAGGATGCCCGGATCCTTCTCCGCGCTGACAGCGGCGACATCCTGTTACGGGATCGGGAGGCTGATCGCCTTCGCGTCGTCGCCGTATCGAAGCGGCCGACCGATCTGCTGGGGTGGGAGATGGCCTTCGGCGAAGGCATCTCGACGCAGGCGATCCTGACGCAGCGCACGCTCTGGGTGGACGACTATGCGACCTACCCGCATCGCGCGCTTGGGCTCGAGCGGTACCACTTCGGTTCGGTCATCTGCGCGCCGCTGATCTTCCGGGGCGAGGCGATCGGCGCGCTGAACCTCCACGCGACGCAGGGTGGGCATCGCTTCGGGCCGGACGATGCGGAGCTGCTCGCGGCGTTCGCTGGGCATGCCGCCATCGCGCTTGACCATGCCCGTCGCTACGAGAATGAGGTCGATCTCGGACGCGCGCTCGCCGAAACGAATGCCGAGCTCAGCCGGTCGCTCACCGTCCAGCAGCGGCTCGCCGAGCAGGTGCTGCTCGACCGTGGCCCGGCCGGCATCGCCGAGGTGCTCGCGGCGCATCTCGGGAGGCGCGTCGTCATCCAGGATCACATCCATCGAGTCATCGCCGGTGCATCGCCGGCCGGGAGTTCGGACTGGCGTGACCTCGTCGAGACGTCGCCAGAGCCCGAGCCCTTCTCGGTGGCTGTCCGCGTCGGACGGGATGTCGCCGGGCACCTGGTGCTGTCGGCCGAAAAGGAACTCGGTCCGATCGATCGGGCGCTCATCGATGTCGCCGTGACGGGCGTCGCGCTCGAGTTCGCCAAGATCCGGGCATCGCTCGAGGTTGAGGAGCGCCTCCGCGGCGAAGCGATCGCGGACCTGCTGAGCGGGACGTACCCGGACGAGGCCGCGATGGCTGCGCGCGCGGCTCGACTGGGGCTCGATCTTGGTCGACCCCATGACATCCTCGTCATCGACGTCGGGCGAAGGCAGCCGTCGGCGGACGACCCCGATCGCGGGTTCCTCGCGGTCGTTCGCGAGCATCTCGCCAAGCGAACGGCGCGGACGGTGACCGCACTGCACGGGCGCGCGATCGTCGTGCTCGCAGCGCAACCGGGACGTCGGGAGCGCGACGCTCGAGGCGTCGCCGACGAGCTGCGATCGGTCCTCGAACGCGTCGCCGGCGAGGGCACCGTGACCATCGTGGTCGGGCCGACGTGTCACCGCCCGGATGCCTATGCGGCCGCGCACGCAGCTGCTCGACGGACGCTCGACCTCATGCTCAACCTCGGGCGGAGCGGGACCGTCATCGGAACGCTGGAGTTGGGGCCGTACGGATTGCTCCTCGAGGCGTCGTCGCGCGACAAGCTCGAGAACTTCGCCAGCGCCGCTCTGTCGCCGATCGTGGAGCATGACCGAGAGCACGGGGCCGACCTCCTGACCACGCTGCGCGTCTACCTCGAGGAGGATCGCAGCCAACGCCGGACGGCGGCGAGGTGCTTCGTCCACGTGAACACCGTGGTCTACCGGGTGAATCGGATCGAGCAGCTGCTTGGTCGCTCCCTCCACGATCCGGCAACCGTGTTCGATCTCACTCTGGCCCTCCGGATTCGCGACGTGATCGACGCGGGCGCCACTCCAGCGTCGCGCTAGCGAATCTCCTCAGGTTCGGCGTACCAGCGGATGCGGTCGCCAAGCGCGGCGCGGATACGCCAACCGACCGATTTCGGTTCCAGGGCCAGACGTTGTCGGAGGGCCGTTGCCCGGGCGACGGCCGTGCCGAATGTCGTTTCGGCTGCACTCGGACTATGCGCGGCATCCCCGGGCCACCGAGCGATGAGCGCGCCAAGATTCTCATCGACAGTCCTCCACCAGCCCCAATCGGTCGCGCAGACCGCCCGGATGCGCGTCAAGCCGATACCGGCGTCATCCTCGGTCACCTCGTGGTCGGCGAGCAGTACCGCGACATCGAGTGCGTCCCGGTCGGTCAGCTCCACGATCTGCAGCTTCGAGAGCAGCAGGTCGGCCAGCGATAACGTCCATCGATCAATGGTGAGGCGCTCCGCGAACCGGAGGTCGTGGCACATCCGGAGCTGACCGAGGAACACATCGACGCGGCGTCCCGACGAGTCATGGAAGAGCAGACGGTCGGCGCCGTTGAGCGCGTTGAACCGGCGAGCTGGTTCGTACCCCAGGTCGACGAGGACGGTCTCGATCGACGCTCGCGGCATAGTGCCGACCAGGTCGATGTCGTGGTAGGTCCGGATCGCTCCGAACAGCCGGATGCTGGGCGCGCGGAGGGCGATCGCGATGCCACCGATGGCCCGCAGGACGACGCCGGCCGCCTCCGCGCCCTTAAGTACGCGGCGGGTCTCGTCGACAGGGTCCGCGAGGACGCCCGTCATCCCGCGGTGAAGGTCAGATCACGGACACCGTGCGTCGCGGAGACCCGGACGAGGACGCCCATGAGAACGCCGTCCTGGTACTGGCTTCCCGGGTTCACCCCGACAGTGCCGTCGACTCGGTACCGACCGCGGCCCTCGTGGATGTGGCCGTGGAGCGCGAGCGTCGGGCGTCTCTCTTCGACAAGCCGCCGGATCGAGGTACTTCCGACGGCGTGCATCCTGGGTTCTCCCGTGGCGTCGTAACGGACTTGCAGGTCCTGATCGAGTTCGGGGGCGTCGTCGATGCCCGTCCGGTGGGGCGGCATGTGGAGATTCCAGATCGCGATGCCGGTGCTCGGCAACCCCTCGACCACCTTGGCCACCCGCTCCCCAAGCACCTCATCCGGCAGTTCCCGAGGCGTGTGCCATGGCGTTGGCGTCGATTCGCCGACGGACGCCATGTGGATGCCCGGTGCGAGTTCGATGACCTCGCCACCGACGTCTTCCAGCCGTTCGGCGGTCGCGAGCACCTCGTCGATCTCGGGTGGGTCGTCGTTGCCCGCCATGACGAGGGCCCGGACCGTGCCTTCGGCCAGCCGTTGGTCGGCCAGCCGTATCCAGTCTGCGAGGCCGTCGAGCTTCAGGCGCGTGAACGTCTCCCGCTCCAGTTCGGGGGACGCTCGGATGGCGGCCACCTCGTCGACCGTCGTGACGTAGCCGTATGTACCTTCGTTCCGCGCGGTCCGGATGAGCTCATCGACCTCGGCGCGCGTTTCGAGCCGGATCGGGCGGCCGTGCCATGTCGCTGTCCAAGCAGCGCTCGCGCCCGGGGCCGGGTAGATCGGCAGCAGGATCTTGCCGGTCAGGTCCCCCCCGACGATCAGGATGTCGGCGCCGTAGAACCGAGCGGCGTTGAGCCACTTCCGGAAACACAGGTCGGAGCCGTGGATATCAGCGACGTAGAACAGCGTTCGATCGGCTCCGGCCGTCACTCGGGTGGGATCTCCCGGAAGGCAGCATCGATGGGAAGCCCCTGGCGGCGTCGGTACTCACGGGCAACGAAGAAGAGCACCAGCGGCACGATGAACTGGAGGCTCGTGGTCAGCAGCTGCTCGGGAGTGTTGAGGAACAGCAGGTCGTTCGTCAGCATCAGATACAGCCCGATCGAGAAATACACCAGGCCGACCGCGCCACAGATGGCCATGACGGGGATCCCTGCCACGCGCCAGTCGACGGCGCTGCCCTCGAGCAATGGCCGGGTCCTTTCCAGGTATGGGAAGAGCACGCCGCACAGCGACACGAGCCAGAAGACGACGTAGTAGGCGAGGGCAGGTGTCAGGAATTTGAAGACGCCCAGGTGGTACAGGATCAGAAAGAGCTCACCGATGACGGCCACCACGACGACCGCGACCCACGGCGAGTTGTAGCGTGGGTGGACCTCCGAGAGCTTCTCGGGCATCACGCGGTCGAAGGACCAAGCGAACATCGCTCGCGTCGAGATCAGCATCGCCGACGGGATCCAGAGGTAGCTCCATAGCACCAGCCCCGCGCCGACCAACAGGAACAGCGCGATGTTGTCGATGAGCACGCCGGCATACAGGATGAAGACCGGATACAGCTCGACGGTGCCTTCCCCGGCGTAGTTGTAGCTCAGCCACGTCAGCGCCTGGTTGAACTCTGTGGTGACGGGGCGCGAGATCGCGAAGAAGAGGCCGAAGGCGATGGCCGCGTAGAGGAGCATCCCGCCGACGGTCGCTCGGAGCTGCGTCCTGACCGGTGTCCGGACCTCGCCGCCGATGTATGTCGACGCCCAGGCGATTAGCCAAATGATCGGGATGATCCCCAGCGTATCGGCGAGGCTGAAGCCAGTGGGCATGCCGCTTTCCGCCGCGAGGTCCAGCGTCCCCTGGTACGTCGGGATGCCCGTCGCGCCGGCATATCGATCGAAACCTGCCTGGAACGCGCTGTTCGACGCGAGCAGGAAGATGACGATCAGCAGCAAGCCGGTCGCCGCCCCGATGACCCAGTTGATGTCTTGGAACCGCAGATATGCGCGCAGGCCACGGATGTTGAGGGCGGCCACCAGGATGACGAACAGCGTGCCGAAGATGAAATGCGTCTGCGGGTCGCTGGCCCACGCCCCGATGGACGCGATCGTCGCGTCGCCTGTCACTGCGCCATAGGAGGTCAGGAGAGGGCCGAGGACGTACTGGCTGATCCAGTAGCCGCCGATGCCGACCCAGAATGCCTGGCTGGTCGCGGCCGCGAAGCTTGCCATGAATCCGATGGCCGGATGGAACGTACGCGAGAGGAAGACGTATTCGCTCCCGGTCCGCGGCATGATCGCAGAGAACATCCCATACAGCAGGTTGAAGAAGACCGCCATCGACGCGGCGAGGGGGATCGCGATAAGCAGGTTGCTCTGCGGGAAGACGGCGGGATGCGCCCAGTACGTGAACATGATGTACACGACGCCGATGTTGGCGACGTTGAGCAGCAGCATCCGCCACGGCGAGCCCACGCGGACCAGGCCGGACGACTCTCGACTGAAAACCTGCGCCGGTGCCTGGCCGATGCCCGGCGTCGCGACCGCCTCGCCCATCGCTCGCTCCTCTCGTGGGTGACGCCCACGCAACCGCACGCGTCCAGGGCCCCCGACGTCTGCGGCCGGAGGCTACGGAGCCGGCGCAGCCACAGCAATGTCGGTCGGCGACAGTTAGGTGGCGGCTGGGTTGTTGCCCAGCACCGACTGCTACTGGGCCGTCAGTCCGCCGTCGATCAGGACGACCGCCCCCGTCATGAGACGCGCATCGTCCGAGGCGAGGAAGGCAACGACGTCTGCGACCTCCTCAGGACGGCCCTGGCGGCCGATCGGGACCATGACGTCGATGAACGGCTCGAGCGCTTCCCGGCCGCCCGCTTGGTCGATCGCGGGGTCGTTGAATGGGGTGTCGATCCAGCCCGGGCAGACGACGTTGACGCGGATACCTTGGCGCGAGTAGTCGACCGCCATCTGGCGCGCGAGCATCACCACGCCGCCCTTCGACGCGCAGTAGGCGGCGATCCGCCCCTCCGCAACGACGCCCGAGGTCGACGCCATGTGGATGATCGAGCCGCGGCCGTTGGCCAGCATGATGGGAACGACGTGCCTGGACACGAGGAATGGTCCGGTCAGGTTGACGGCGATCGTCCTGTGCCAGTCATCAAGGGTCGTCTCCGTGACGCTTCCGGGACGAAGGATGCCCGCACAAGAGAACAGGATGTCGATGCGGCCGAAGCGCGCCACGACGGCGGCGATGAGCTCGGCGACGCTGTCGTCGTCGGTGACGTCGACCTGTTGCTGGATGACATGGTCCGGGGCCGAGAGCTGGGCTTCGACCCGCTCCAGCGCCGCACCATCCTGGTCCGCGATGGCGACCCGAGCACCGTCCCGCAGGAATCGCATCGCAGTCGCGCGGCCGATCGCTCCGGCTGCGCCGGTTATGACGGCGACACGGTCATCGAGCCTACCCACGGGGACATGCTAGGTCTCCGCGACCCGCGGCGAGAGGTCAGCGCGCCGCCGTGCGCTCCCCGCCAACGATCTCCAGCGCCTTCGCGAGCTGCGTGTCGTCGATGGAGCCGACCGCGGCCCTTGTGAGCCGCGCCACGTCCTGGGGACTGAACGGCTCGACGTCGGCCGGCAGCGCGATCGGCACGTCCGGGGCGATGCCCTCGTGCCAGATCCGCCGTCCGTTGGGGGTGAGCCACTCGACCGTCCCGACGCGCAGTGCCGAGCCGTCCGACAGGTCGAACTCGCCGAGGACCGTGCCGGTCCCGAAGGTCGTCTCGCCGACGACCTTCGCGCGGCCGGCGTCCTGGAGGGCGCCCGACACGATCTCGGCCGAGCTGGCCGTGTTGCCGTCGACCACGACCACGAGCGGCAGGTCGATGGCGACGCCACCGGGCGACACGGGATGCTCGGTCGTTTCGCCCTGGGCATTGCGCTCCGAGTAGACCAGCCCGCCACTCAGGAACTGGCTCGCGACCCCGACGGCCTCGTTCACGTAGCCGCCAGGGTTGCCGCGCATGTCGAGGACCAGCCGCGTCGCGCCGTCGGCCTTCGCCGTCTTGAGCGTCTCGACCATGTCATCGGCGGCGCCATTGGAGAACTGCTCGAGGCGGATGAGTGCGGTCGTGCTGCCGGGCACCATCGTCCACGACACGGGCTGGACGGGGACATCGGCACGGACGATCGAGACGGTACGTTCAGCGCCCGCGGCGCCGGACCGCACGGTGAGCTCGACCGTCGAGCCGGCCTCCCCGCGGACCCAGCCAGCGACCTCGTCGATCGCCGTGTCCTCGGTCCGCTTCCCGTCGACCGCCACGATCACGTCGTCGGGCTTCAGCCCGGCCTTCTCGGCCGGGCTGCCATCGAACACGCCGATGATCTTTGGCATCCCCGCCTCGTCGGGCTCGATGCGCACGCCGATGCCCACATACGAACCTGACAGCGAGTCGTTGCGCTGCTGTCGCTCGGCGGGCGTCATGAAGTCGGTGTGGCCGGTGTCGCCGACGGCGTCGGTCATGCCCTCGATAGCGCCGTAGATGAGTGCCCGATCGTCGAGCTGATCGCGACCGACGTACTGCTCATGCAGGGTGTCCCAGGCCTCCTTGATCAGGCCGAAATCGGTCGGTTTGGTCGACGAGGCAGGGCTCGGGGTCGTGCCATCCGCCGCGCCCGCTGGCGCGACCAGTCGTCCGACCCCGATCCCGGCCGTGAACGTCACCACCAACGCCAGCGCGACAGCCGCGCCGATGGCCGCCGTCCGGCCACCGCGGCCAGCCGCCGATGGCGTCGGAGCCTGGGAGGGACCCGGCGAGAGGGAGGTCGCGCCGGGTGGCTCGTGGTCCGTGGTCGGCTGGGTCGGGATCCGGTCGGTATCCATCGGTGGCATCGGGCTCGTGCGGTGGTCACGCTCGCCCGCGCGGTGGCCGCGCGAACAGCACCGGAACGTCCGCCCGGCCACGACAGCATGCCCCAGAACGGTTCAGGGCAGGGAACGGGACGGATGAAGGTTCGACCACCATGCGCTAGACTCGGCAATCCCTAGTGCGCCACTCGGAGATACCGTCCTCGTGACCGACGCGCCCACCGCGACCATAGGGCTGGGTCCCCTGCGACCCGCTCCGGCGGGGATGCCAGATCCGGCCATCACGCCACCGACCGTAGGCGAGGCGCGCGACCCCTTCACGACCGTCCGCGTCATCGACCTCTTCGCTCGACTGGAGCGGGGTCGACCCGTCCGCCTCGCGGACATCGCCGACCGGTTGAACGCCTCGTATCTCGACTGGCTGTTCCCGGTCCCGGTCATCGCCGATGTCGCCCTCCAGCTGCAGGCGAATTGGATGGCCGATTACCGGAACAGCTCGGGCATCTCCGTCGACGACGGGCCCTCCGGTCCCACCATGACGATCGAGGACACGACGCGTGTCGATCCGTGGATCGTGCGTCAGGCCGTGCGGGCAGCGGCCGACTGTACCGAGCGGCTCGCCGAGTTCAGTCGCCAGGACCGTCCGACGTCCGCCGACTGATCCCGGCCGCCGCGACCCTCTGCCGTCCACCAGTCCGTCAGCAACTTCCGCGGGGAGGTCACCCATGAGTCACGACACCAGCACCGCACTCGTCGACGCGGCCTGGGCCCAGCAACATCTCGACGATCCGGCCGTGCGCTTCGTCGAGGTCGACGTCGATACCACGAGCTACGAACAGAGCCACATCCCGGGGGCCGTCGCCTGGAACTGGACGAGTCAGCTGTCCGACGGCGTGCGCCGGGACATCGCGACGCGCGAGGACTTCGGCACGCTCCTATCCGAGTCCGGCATCAGCCCCGACACGACGATCGTCCTGTACGGCGACAACAACAACTGGTTCGCGGCGTGGGCGTACTGGCAGCTGAAGCTGTACGGCCATCGCGACGTGCGCATCCTCGATGGCGGGCGCAAGTACTGGCTCGACAACGGCTTGCCGTTGACGACCGATGTCCCGTCATACGACGCCACGGGCTACCGGCTCCAGGAGCCGGACTTCGCGCTCCGGGCGTATCGCGACGACATCCTGCCGCGGCTCGGCGACCCGGAGCTCGCGCTGGTCGACGTCCGGTCGCCGGCCGAGTTCAACGGCGAGATCATCGCGCCGCCGAATCTGCCCGAGACCGCTCAGCGGGCGGGGCATATCCCCGGTGCAGCGTCGATCCCGTGGGCGCAGACGGTGCGCGAGGACGGCACGTTCAAGTCCACGGACGAACTG
>Ga0075421_100013754_pt1 | contig 10094 bp, 8 predicted proteins | sample SoiMetdeltSBSDD5_FD_75292 | JGI IMG/M metagenome (GOLD analysis project Ga0075421, IMG submission 75292) | Bulk soil microbial communities from a Populus tree surrounding site in Tennessee, USA - Soil MetaG P. deltoides SBSDD5 | ecosystem: Environmental > Terrestrial > Soil > Tree plantation... | reverse complement strand
CGTCGGCCCCGGGAGCGGAGGGAGAGAGGCATGCCTGTCCTTTCGGTAGGGATGGATCTCCCTCTCTTCGCCACCCACCGCCCGCACGGGATCAGAGACGTCAGTCACATCGCGGATCCCCCGCCAGAGGAACTCCGTGGACACGTTCGCCGAGGGGCGGCGAGGCAGGAGCACGAGTCGGCGCCAGCCGACGCCACTTCCCTCGCCGCTAGCGGCGCTTCGTTCTCGGTTAGCGGCGGCGGGCGACGAGGCGGTAGGCGTTGCCGGGGACGGCCTTGCGGGGGCCCTTGAGGAGGGCGTTGTAGATCTCGTCGGCGACCTTGGTCACCGCGAGGGCCGGGAGGGCGGCGGTGTAGAGGGCCAGGCGCTTGGCGCGGTGGATCACGGGGACCCGGGGGAGCCACGGGAGGTGGGGACTGCGGGCCTGGTGCTGGAGGACCAGGCCGACCGAGTTGAACAGGTCACCGCCCATCGTCGCCGGGCCCCGCTCCACCGACAGTACGTCGAAGCCGGCCTCGTCGAGCGCCTCCACCATCCCCTCGCACGTCACGAAGTGCTGGTGCTGGGGCTGCCCCCACTGCCACCAGAAGCGCCCCAGCGGCTTGCACCACCGCGACGCCGGGTCGGGCATCTCGATCATCAGGTAGCCGCCCGGCTCCAGCACCTTCGCGGCGGCGGTCAGCTCCCGGCGGGGCTCCCGGGTGTGCTCGATGTAGTGGTGCATGCTGACCACGTCGTAGGACCGGGGCAGGCCGTCGGCCATCTCCGGGAACGTCCCCCGGTAGGCGGTGTCGATGCGCCCCCGCCGCTGCGCCTCGTCGACCGTGTCGCTCATGTCCAGGCCGTCGATGGTCAGGTTCGGCCACCGCTCCCGGGCCGCCAGCGGGAAGTGGGCGTGGCCGGTGCCGACGTCGAGCCACGCCTGCGGCTCGGTGAACCGCGCCAGCGTCGCGACCCGGCTCCGGTAGATGCCGCCCAGCGCGGCGAAGCTGGTCTCGGCCAGCTCCTCGCCGATGCCGTCGTAGGCGTCCTCGTAGTAGTGGTCGAGGCCCGCCGGCGTCAGCGCCGGGTTCTGGAAGATGTGGCCGCAATCCCGACACTCGTCGAGGTGGAAGGTCCCGGGCTTGTGCTGGAGCAGGTCGGTGATGTCGAGCCGACCCGACAGCGCCCCCGACCCGCACCACGGGCAGCTGCCCCGGCGGGGCTCGAACAGCGACGCCACGTCGGGCCCGGCCGGTGCGGGCTCGGCGGCCCGGCGACGCTCCCGGGCCCGGGTCGCCCACACCCCGGCGACGGCGACCCTCACGTTCTCGACCCACGCCCGCGGCAGGCGGAAGACGCTGTCGACCACCGGGGTCGGCGTGGTGAGCGCACCCTCGGCGTCGCCCTTCGCCGCACCGAGGACGAGCGCCGGCTGCAGGCTCCACGTGACCAGCGCGGCAGCCGCCGCGCCCGGGGCGACCAGGAGCCCGGCGGTCATCGCCACCAGGTGCCCGGTCTGCAGTCCGTGGAAGATCGGTGCCACGGCGCCGTACGGCCAAGCCGGAGCGCCCAGCTCCTCCAGCTCGCGCCACCGCTGCTTCGGGGACTGCGGGCCCACCCGCAGGTCGGGGGCCACCCTGATGGTGCTGGCCAGCGGCGCGTAGCGCTGGGCGTGGATGGTGCGGCGGACGAGATCGCCCCGGTCCAGCTCGACGGCGGCGTCGGCCCCCGGGGAACGGCCCATCCGAGCGGTGACGCTCGGGTCGACGGCGACGGCCTCGTGGGCCCCGCCCGGCGTCGTGTACGGGTCGGTGCCCACCTTGCCGGGGTCGATCCGGCGCAGGAACCGCAGCGCCCGCTCGGCGGGCACGTCGCCTGGTACGAGATCCATCACCAGCGCGCCGCTGGTATCCATCTCGTGCCGCACTGCAGCCAACGTCGCGTCGTCGACCTCGACCCCGGCGACGGCGCTCACGTCGACGTCCCGGTCGACGGACCCCGCCGGCGGGGTCGGCAGCGCGGCAAGCTTCTGGCGCCGCCGGCGCAACTCGATCGCCTCGACGACGTGCGCCGCCGCCAAGCCCCACAGCAGCCACCGGCCGACTCGCATCTCGATCCCCCTGCTCTTCCCCCAGCTGTATGCAAGATTATGGACCGACCGCAGCGTGGAGGGCCAGTGTGTTGACCGATGATCCTGAATCGACCGATGTTGTTGACGAGCAGCCTGACCTGACCGGTCGCACCTTCCTCATCACCGGGGCCACGTCCGGCATCGGGCGCGCCACCGCCCTGGCTCTGGGCCGGAGGGGCGGACGCGTGCTCCTTGCGTGCCGGGCCGAAGCGCCGGCGCTCGACCTCGCCGGCCAGATCGACGCCCTCCCCGGCCCCAGCAGCGCCGCCACGTTCCCGCTCGACCTCGCCGACCTCGACTCGGTCCGGGCCTGCGTCGCCATCGTCCTCGCCCAGGACGAGCCGATCCACGTGCTGGTCAACAACGCCGGCGTGGCCGGCAAGAAGGGCGTCACGGCCCAGGGCTTCGAGCTGACGTTCGGCGTCAACCACCTCGGCCACTTCCTCCTGACCAGCCTGCTCCTCGACCACCTGCGGGCGAGCGGGCCGGCCAGGGTCGTGACCGTGGCGTCGACCGCGCACTTCGGCGCCAAGGGCCTCGACTTCGAGGCGCTGCAGCGCCCGACCCGCAGCTTCGGTGGCCTCCGCGAGTACCAGACGTCGAAGCTCTGCAACGTCCTCTTCACCCAGGAGCTGGGCCGCCGCCTCGCGCCCGACGACGGCAAGGTCACGGCGTTCGCGGTGCACCCCGGCGTGGTGGCGTCGAACATCTGGCGCCAGGTGCCGTGGCCCATCCGCCCCATCGCCAAGCGGTTCATGGTGTCCAACGAGGAGGGCGCAATCGGGTCGCTGCACTGCGCCACCGCGCCCGACCTCGAGGGCTTCAACGGCGCCTACTTCGACACCGACCACCTTGCCGACGCCAGCACCGTCGCCACCCCGGAGCTCGCCGCCGAGCTCTGGGATCACAGCGAGAAGTGGGTCCTCTGACCCTCAGCGGGTGAACGACAGGACGTGGTACGCGAGGTCGCCGGTCTGGGCGAGGGCCTCGATGCCGTCGATCGACGTGAGCCCGGCGACGCTGTCAGCCTCGCCGGCGAGCCGCCGCAGCGCTGGGTAGGTCGGCAGCGTGCGGGCGTTGACGTCGTCGTCGCGCAGCATCTGGAGGCCGGTCCTGCGGGCCAGGCGTTCGTAACCGGCCGAGGTGAGCGGCTTGGCCATGTGGCCGTACCAGTTCTCCTCCCCCACCCCGGCCGAGCCCATCGTCGACGCCACGGCCGCCAGCGCGCCCGGCGCCATCACGAAGTCCGACAGCGCCAGCGTCCCGCCCGGCCGCAGCACCCGGGCGACCTCGGCGAAGAACGACTTGCGGCTCGGGAAGTGGAAGATGCACTCGACCGCCAGCACGTGGTCGACCGACGCGTCGGCGACGGGCAGGCAACACCCGTCGGCGGCGACGAACCCGATGCGGTCGTCATGGAGTAGGCGACGGGCCCACTGCAACTGGCGCTCGTCAATGTTGACGCCGGCCAACTGGCAGTCAACGTTGCGGGCCCGGATGTGCTCGAGCGTCCCGCCGAAGCCGCAGCCGACGTCGAGCACCGACCGGCCGTCGGCCACCCCGGCCGCGGCGACGATGTGCTCGGTCATGGCCGCCGCGGCGGCGAAGTAGCGCTCCGGGTCGTCGTCCGCGACGCCCGGCTCGTCGAAGAGGCCCCAGTGGAAGTGGCGCCAGAACGGCGGCGGCTCGCCCGCTTCCAGGTTGCGGAGTGCCGAGTCGACGTAGGACATGTTGGTGCCGGCCATGGTGACGACTACCCCCCGGCCTGCTTCCGGAACGCCAGCACGTGGTACTCCCACCCGCCGGCCCGGGCGAGCTGCTCGACCCCGTCGATGGTCGACGCCCCGGCGGCGTCGCCCGACTCCTGGTAGATGCGGCGCATCGCCGGATACGTGGGCAGGGTCCGGGCGGTGACGTCCTCGTCGACCAGCACCTCGAAGCCGACGCCCCGCGCCATCCGCTGGTAGCCGGCCGAGCTGAACGGCGACGCCGACTTCCCGTACCAGTCGCCCAACCCGGCCGATTGCAGGGTGGCCGCCACCTGCGCCACCGCGCCCGGCCGCAGGAGGAAGTCCGAGAGGGCCAAGGTGCCACCGGGCCGGAGCACCCTGGCAGCCTCCCGGAAGAACTGCTTGCGGCTCGGGAAGTGGAAGACGCACTCGACGGCCAGGACGTGGTCGACCGACGCGTCGGCGATCGGCAGCTTGCAGCCGTCGGCGGTGGTGAACGAGATGGCGTCGCCGTTGACGAGACGCCTGGCCCAGCGGAGCTGGCGCTCGTCGATGTTGATCCCCGCCAGCGCGCTGGCCGGGTGGCGCGCCCGGATGAGATCGAGGGTGCCGCCGAAGCCGCAGCCCACGTCCAGGACGCGGCGGCCGTCGGCCACCTCGCCGGCGGTGATCACGCGCTCGGTCATCGCCTCGGCCGCGGCCAGGTAGCGCTCGGTGCTGTCGTCGGCCAGGTCGGGGTCGGCGAACAGGCCCCAGTGGAAGTGGCGGAGGTAGGCGGGCGGCACGCCGCCGTCGTCCATCCGCTCGATCTCGGCGTCGATGTACGGGAGGTCCACGGAGGTCATGGGACGCTCACTTTCAGCAGCTCTTCGAGGCGAGCGGCGGCCTCGGGTGGGCCGCCCGCCGTCGCCAGCGCGGCTTGCATGCGCGCCGCGCCGGACCGGTACGTCGGCTCGGTCAGCACCGCCTGCAGCGCCTCCTGCAGCATCGGCACGGTGACACGGGCGAACTTCACCCGCAGCCCGGCGCCCGCCCGAACCACCTGCTCGGCGATGATGGGTTGGTCGGAGCGCACGGCGGCCACAACCAGCGGAACCCCGTGGGCGAGGCTTTCGCACACTGTGTTGTGGCCACCGTGACAAACAACCGCACTGACGTGCGGCAAGAGCGCGACTTGCGGGACCCGGGGCAGCACGAGGACGTGCGCCGGCGGGTCGGGCACCAGGTCGGGAGGGGCGACGACGACGGCGTCGACGTCCAGGCCCCGCAGCGCCTCGACGACGACGCCGAAGAAGCGCTCCCCGGCCCGCTGGTTGACCGTGCCCAGGGTGACCAGCACCGTGGGCCGGTCGGGGTGCTCGTCGAGCCAGTCCCACGGGAACGGCGTGTCATCGGGCCGGTCCTCGAACGAAGGGCCGACGAAGGCGTAGTGATCGGGCAGGCCGGCGATGTCGCCCACCAGCTCGGCGGCCGTGAACGCCAGCACGAGGTGCGGCGAGAAGCGGGTGTCGACCTCCCGGGCCCGGGCGGGATCGACGCCGGCCTCGGTGAGCACCTCGGCCATCCCATCCCGCAGCCAGGCCGCGACCTTGGGTACCGCGTCGAGCGGGTCGATGAGGTCGCCGGAGCTCGTCGCCGACGTCGCCCACGGCAGGCCCCGCAGCTCGGCGGCCACGACGCCGGCCATGGCGTGCTCGTCGGCGACCATCACGTCGGGCTCGAAGACGTCGACCGCGGCGAGGACGCCGGGGATCATCTGGCGTGCGGTCGGGAAGGCGAAGCCGCTCCACAGCGCGGTGAAGTTGGCGATGCCCGAACTGCCCTTAGCCAGGTGGGCGTCCATGGCGGCCTCGACCTCCGGCAGCACCCGGTCGGCGGCGGGCAGGAACGTCGCCCCGGGGGCAAGGAGCTCAGCGATGACGTCGGCGTGGCCGGACCAGGCGACGGCGTGGCCGCGGCGCTCCAGCTCCCGGCCCAGCGGGATGGTCGGGTTGGTGTGGCCGACCAGGGGCGGGACGACGATCAGGAAGCGGCCCATGGCTGGAGCAGATCGGTCAGCTCTCGGGTGTGGCTGAAGATGCCGAGGTGGTCGGCACCAACGATGGTGTGCAGCTGGACGGTCGGGACCAGGTCCTTGAGGGTGGCTGCGGTCGGGTACATCTCGGAGTCGGTGCCGAACACGGCCTCGACCGGGCATGCGATGCGGGCGAAGTCGGCGGCGTCGAGCGGCGGCTCGGCCCGCAGGTCGTCCAGGATCGTCGTGCCCAACAGCAGGCGCTCGGCCCGCTGCGCGGCGGACGCGGCCCGGCGCCGGGACGTGGTGCCGAGCGACACCATGACCTCGTCGAGGGTGTACTCGCCCCGCAGGACATCGGCCGCCGAGTCGAACATCGGCAGGATCCGGTTGGGCCACTCGCCGTGGGGCACCAGCGGGTCGACCAGGAACGCGGCCCCCACCCGCTCCGGCGCCTGCATGGCGGCCGCCAGCGCCACCGCGCCGCCGTAGCTGCACCCCACCAGGCGCACCGGCTGGTCGATGGCGAGGGCGTCGACCAGCGCAAGCAGGTCGGCCACGTGGTCGACCAGGCGGTAGCCCGCCGGCGGCACCTCCGAGTGACCGTGGCCCCGCATCGCGTAGAGCACCACGTCGGCCACCGACGCCAGCGGCATGCCGAGCGTGAACGACAGGCCGGAGTGGTCGACGATCCCGAGCCCGTGGATGAACACCACCACCGGCCGGGCGCCGTCGGGCCCGGTGCGGTAGCGGTTCACCCGCAGGTCGACGCCGTTGGCGTTGACCGTTGCCATGGTGGGCGGCTCAGCCGGCGGTGGCGGGCTGCTCGAGTGATCGCACGATGAACGAGACGACGTCACCGAGCGTGATCTCGACCAGCTCCTCGAGCTCCATCGCCGAGAACCAGGTGACGAAGTCGACGTCCGGATAGGTCTCGATCAGCCGTTCGGCGATCTCCATGACCTCCATGCTCTCGAGCTCGATGTCCTCGGCGAACGTCGACTCCAGCGTGACCTGGCACTCGTCGTAGTACCACCGGCCGACCACGGCCACGATGGCTTCCTCGACGGTGCGGTGGACCTGCTCGAAGACGGTCGTCTCCTGCGTCGGCATGTCTCCCCCCAGCGGCGACTTCCCCTTGTTGACCGAACCATTGTGGCACAGCAGTTCTGCTGACGCCTTGTCCACGGTTCGGTTAGGTTCTTGACATGGGGGAATCTGGGGATCTTGCCATCGTGGGCATGGCCTGCGTGATGCCGGGGGCGCCCGACGTCGAGGCGTTCTGGGCCAACATCGTGGACGGCGTCGACTCGGTGACCGAGGTGCCGGAGTCCCGCTGGGTGCACGCCCAGCACTTCGCCCCGGACAACACCGACGAGCACGAACCGACCAGCGTCTCCAAGTGGGGCGGCTTCGTCCCTGACGTGGGCTTCGACGCCCTGGCCTGGGGCATCCCGCCGGCCAGCCTGGCCAGCATCGACCCGGCCCAGCTGCTGGCGCTGAAGTGCGCCGGGCTGGCGCTGGAGGACGCCGGCTACGCCTCGTCCTCGTCCGAGGGACGGGCGTTCGACCGGGAGCGGGCGTCGGTGGTGTACGCCACCGGGTCGGGCGGGGCTGCCGACCTGCCGGCCGGGTTCATGCTGCGGGTGCTGCTGCGGAGCCACGGCATCACCGCCGACCGGCTGCCGCCCTCGCTCGACGCCTACCTGCCCCAGATCACCGAGGACGGCCTGCCGGGGGTGCTGACCTCGGTCATCGCCGGGCGGGTCGCCAACCGGCTCGACCTCGGGGGCAAGAACCTCGTCGTCGACTCCGCCTGCGCGTCGGTGCTGGTGGCGCTGGACATCGCCCGCAACGAGCTGGTCGGAGGCAGCAGCGACCTCGTCCTCTGCGGCGGCGTCGACCTCCACAACGGCGTCCAGGACTACGTGAGCTTCACCGCCGCCAAGGCGCTGTCGCCGACCGGGCGGACCCGGGCGTTCGACGAGGCCGCCGACGGCATGACGCTGGCCGAGGGCGTCGGGTGCATCGTGCTGAAGCGGCTGGCCGACGCGGTCGCCGACGGCGACCGGGTGTACGCCGTCGTGCGGGGCGTCGCCGGTTCGTCGGACGGGCGGCACCTGGGGTTGACCGCCCCGCGGCAGGAGGGGCAGATGCGGGCGGTCCGGCGGGCCTACGCCCAGACGGGCATCTCGCCCGCCGCGATCGGGCTCGTCGAGGCCCACGGGACCGGGACCGCCGCCGGCGACCGCACCGAGCTGTCGACCACGACGGCGATCTTCGAGGAGGCAGGCGCCGCACCGGGGTCGGTGGTGCTCGGGTCGGTCAAGTCGAACATCGGGCACATCAAGTGCGCATCGGCGATGGCGGCGTTGATCAAGACTGCACGGGCGCTCCACCACGGCGTCCTGCCGGCGACGCTCCACATCGACAAGCCGATCAACGTGTACGACCCGGTGACGAGCCCGTTCGTGTTCCTCCAGCGGTCGATGCCGTGGCGTTCGGTCGAGCGGCTGGCCGGTGTGTCATCCTTCGGGTTCGGCGGCACCAACTTCCACGCGATCCTGGCGGCGGCGTCGCCTGACGTTGCCGAGTCGGGGCGACCGTGCTGGCCGGCGGAGCTGTTCCTGTTCCGGTCATCGGCCGCAATGGAGGCGCTGCAGGAGCGGCTGTCGTCGGAGCTGGCGGGACCCCGGCAGGCGGACCGCTGGCGGCTGCGCGACATCGCCGCTGCCGTGGGCGCCCAAGGGTCGGGGCCGGTGGTCGCCGCCGTGGTGGCGTCGTCGCTGGACGACCTCCTGGCGCCGCAGCCACTGGTGGCTGGGGGCTTCGGGCCGGACCAGGAGCTGGACCTCGCCCTCGCCTTCCCGTTGCTGCGTGAGTCCGACGACATCGTCCGCGATGCCTTCGCCATGTTCGGGGCGGAACGCCGAGAGCAGAGCTCTGTGGGTGAGAGGCATGGGCTCGTCGCCCTGCTCAACGAGCTGGGCCGCCTGGCGCTGGAAGGTGTGGACATCGACACGGCGGCGCTGTTCGCCGGGCGAGGCGTCGATCCGGAGCGGTGGAGATCGCCGTCAAGGGCGCCGGGGTGGATCGTCAACGGGCACTACGCACGCAAGGCCGACGGGTCCGACCTTCCCAAGGGCCTGAGTCCAGCGACGACGGCGCCAGCACTGTCGTTCGGGGACGGGACCGCTCCGGCCGTCCCCACTGGCGAGGTCGCCGTCGTCAGCGAGTACCTGCAGGTCCTGCAGGGGATCCTCGCCACCGGGGAGGAGATCATGCGGGCGCAGGTGGGGTCATGAGCGACGACCCGGTGGTCTGGTGGTTCGCCGGCGACGGGCCGGCCGACCTGACGGCGGCCCTGGGGCGGGAGGAACCGAACGGAGGCGACGGGCCGGCCCGGCTCGGGATCGTCGACCCCGACGAGCGCAAGCTGCGGCTGGCCCGGCGGATGCTCGAGGAGGGCAAGCCGTGGCGGGGGCGCAGCGACATCTGGTTCACGCCCACGCCGCTGGGCGGCAAGGTCGCCTTCCTGTTCCCCGGGGTCGAGCCCACGTTCGGGGCGGACGGCATCGACGTTCCGGGCCTGGCCGGCCGGGTCGGCCTCGAAGCCCCGGAGCTGAGCGACGACACGATCCCCCACCGCAGCGCGTCGATCGTGCGGCTCGGCATCTTTCTCGAGCGGGCGTTGCGGCGGTTGGGGGTGGCGCCGGACGTGATCGCCGGGCACAGCATCGGCGAGTGGGGCGGGTCGGTGGCAGCCGGGGTCTTCACCCGGCAGGACGCCGACGGGCTGCTCGACGGCATCGACCCCCACGACGTCTCCCTGCCCGACCTCGACTTCGCCGCGCTGTCCGCCGGCGTCGACCAGGTCGAGCCGATCGTCGCCGGCGTCCAGAACGTGGTGGTGTCGCACGACAACTGCCCCGGCCAGTCGGTGGTCTGCGGGCCGCCGGCCGACGTCGCCACGGCGATGGCCGCGCTACGGGCGGCCGGGGTGCTCGGCTACACCCTCGACTTCCAGTCCGGGTTCCATACGCCGTTCATCGAGCCGGCGCTCGTGGCGTTCCGGGACTACCTGGAGTCGATGACGGTCCGGGCCGCCCGGGTGCCGATGTGGTCGGCGACGGACGTCGGCCCCTACCCCACCGACCCCGCCGAGATCGTCGACCTGCACCTGCGGCACCTCGTCGAGCCGGTGCGGTTCCGGCCGCTGGTCGAGCGGCTGTGGGCC
>Ga0075421_100013753_pt1 | contig 10094 bp, 10 predicted proteins | sample SoiMetdeltSBSDD5_FD_75292 | JGI IMG/M metagenome (GOLD analysis project Ga0075421, IMG submission 75292) | Bulk soil microbial communities from a Populus tree surrounding site in Tennessee, USA - Soil MetaG P. deltoides SBSDD5 | ecosystem: Environmental > Terrestrial > Soil > Tree plantation... | reverse complement strand
CGCATCGGCAATCGCATCGGCTACAACGCCGGAACGATTCGCACGGTGGCCGCGCCGTATATCAGTTCCGGGCTTGAGATCGCCAAGACCGGCGACACCTTCAAGCTCGCCGCCACGCAAGAGCACCACAGCATGGAAGGCCGCGACATCATTCGCGTGGCCAACGCCGCTGATTTCGAGAAAAACCCGCAGATGTGGGGCCATGAGCATCCGCCGATGACGCTCTACGAGGATTACGAGTACAACGGCTACAAGTGGGGCATGGCGATCGATTTGAGCGCCTGCACCGGCTGCAACGCTTGCACCATCGCTTGCCGCTCGGAAAATAACATCGCCGTCGTGGGCAAGAGCGAAGTCCTCCGCGGCCGCGAAATGGACTGGATTCGCATCGACCGGTATTACGAGGGCGATTCCGACAACCCCGGCATTTATCATCAGCCGCTGGCCTGCCAGCACTGCGAAAACGCGCCCTGCGAAGGCGTCTGTCCGGTGGCGGCGACGATGCACTCGGACGAAGGCCTCAACCAGATGGTCTACAACCGTTGCATCGGGACACGCTATTGCTCGAACAACTGTCCCTACAAGGTGCGCCGCTTCAACTTCTTCCTCTATAGCGATTGGGACACGCAATCGCTCGAGGCGTTGCGCAATCCCAACGTCAGCGTGCGCAGCCGCGGCGTGATGGAAAAGTGCACCTTCTGCGTGCAGCGCATCAACTACGCCCGCATCGAGAGCGAAAAAGAAGGCCGCAAGATCCACGACGGCGAAGTGATCACGGCCTGCCAGTCGGTCTGCCCGACAGAAGCCATCACGTTCGGCGACCTGAACGACCCGAACTCAAAAATTGCCAAGTCCCGCCGCAACGCTCGCAACTACAAACTGCTGGCCGACTTGAACACGCGGCCGCGCACGGAATTTCTGGCGCGGGTGCGCAACCCGAATCCGGAGCTGGAAGCGCCGCAGGCGCCCGCTCCTGCGCACGGATAAACCAGCTACGGATCACCACATGGAACAGGAACTGGTACAAAAATCAACCAATGGCGGGATCCTGCAGGACCCGGTGCTCGGGCCCGGCGAGAACTACGCCACGGTCACCGATAGAATTTCCGCGCTGGTCCTGACGACGAAGATCCACAAAGAGTGGCTCATCGGCTTCATGTTTTCGGCTTCGCTCGCCAGTTTGCTGGGCGTGGCGATGTATTTCTTATTCTTTAAGGGCATCGGCGTATGGGCTCCCAACGTGCCCGTAGGCTGGGGATTCGACATCATCAACTTCGTCTGGTGGATCGGCATCGGCCACGCGGGAACGCTGATCTCGGCCATTCTCCTGTTACTGAAGCAGGAATGGCGGACGTCGATCAACCGTTTCGCCGAAGCCATGACGCTGTTCGCGGTGGCCTGCGCCGGTATGTATCCGCTGATGCACACCGGTCGCCCGTGGCTTGCTTACTGGATGCTGCCTTATCCCAACACCATGGGCATGTGGCCGCAGCCGCGCAGTCCGCTGATCTGGGACGTGTTTGCGGTTTCCACATACGCCACGGTCTCCGCGCTGTTCTGGTTCGTCGGGCTGATCCCCGATCTGGCGACGCTTCGTGACAAAGCGAAGAGCAACGTTACCCGTTACATTTTCGGCGCCCTATCGATGGGTTGGCGTGGTTCAGCCGAGCACTGGCAGCGCTACGAGATGGCCTATCTGCTGCTCGCGGGTCTTTCAACACCGCTTGTGGTCAGCGTCCACACCATCGTGTCCTTCGACTTCGCAATCGGCATCGTTCCCGGCTGGCACACGACGATTTTCCCGCCCTACTTCGTCGCGGGCGCCATCTTTGCCGGTTTCGCCATGGTGCTCACTTTGGCGATCCCGATGCGGGCTTTCTATCACCTGGAAGATTACATCACCATGCGGCACATCGAAAACATGTGCAAGGTGATGCTCGCCACCGGCATCATTGTCGTCTATGGCTACTTCCTGGAGGTCTTCTTCGGATGGTATAGCGCCAACGAATTCGAGAAGTCGATGATCATGAATCGCATGACCGGACCTTACTCGTGGAGCTACTGGGCGCTCATTTTCTGTAACGGACTGGCTCCGCAAATCCTGTGGTGGAAGAAGTACCGCCGCAACCTGCTTCTTGTGTGGATCATTTCCAATATCATCAGCGTCGGGATGTGGCTCGAGCGCTGGGTGATTATTGTCGTCAGCCTGCACCGCGACTTCATTCCCGCAAGCTGGGGCTACTATCATCCGACGATCTTCGACGAAGCCTTTTTTGCCGGAACCATTGGCCTGTTTCTGACGCTGATGTTCCTGTTCGTGCGGTTGTTGCCTTCCATTGCGATGTTCGAAGTGAAGCTGTTGGTGCCCGCCGCCAAGGCGGCGCCAGAAGCGAAAGGAGGCCATTAACCCATGTCTCATGGTCCCGTGGAAGCTCCCAAGACGTTTGGGATGATGGCCGAATTTGACGACCATCAGCGCCTCCTCAAAGCAGCGAGCGCGGCGCATGCGGCGGGCTACCGCAAGATGGACGCCTACACTCCTTATCCGATTCACGGCCTCAGCGAGGCCCTCGGGCAGGCGCCGACGAAAATCTCCGCGCTTGTGCTTTGCGGCGGCGTCGCCGGTTGCATCGGCGGTTTCGCGCTGATGTCCTGGATCACCTTGATCGCCTATCCGATGAACGTTGCCGGCAAGCCGATGTATTCCTGGCCTGCCTATATCCCCATCACATTTGAAACGACGGTGCTCTCCGCGGCGCTTACGGCCGTGGTCGGCATGATCGCGCTGAACGGCCTGCCGCAGCCTTACCATCCGGTATTCAACGTCGAACGTTTTAAGCGCGCCTCGCAGGATCGCTTTTTCCTTTGCATCGAGGCCGCCGATCCGAAGTACGACACGGTGGCGACGCGCGAGTTCCTCGGCAAGCATTCCGCGGAGGTGATGGAAGTCGATGCATAAACGATTCCAATTCCTGACGGCCGCGGCTCTGTTCGGTATAGCCATCTTCGCTACCGGTTGCCGCCAGGACATGCACGACCAGCCGAAGTATCGCCCGCTGGCCGCCAGCAGTTTTTTCCCCGACGGCCGCTCGGCCCGCCCCGTGGTCGAGGGCACGGTCGCCCGCGGCTACCTGAAAAACGACATTCCACTCTATTTCGGCAAGCCCGCGCGCGATAGCAAGGATTTCGTCACCGAGTTGCCCGTGAAGCTCGACAAAGCCCTGCTCGAACGAGGCCAACAGCGCTTCAACATCTTCTGCTCTCCCTGTCACGGCCAGTCCGGCGACGGCGAGGGCATGGTGGTCCAGCGAGGCTTGAAACATCCGCCGACATATCACTCCGACAGGTTGCACAAACAACCGGTCGGCTATTTTTTCGATGTCATGTCGAACGGCTTTGGCGTCATGCCGAGCTATGCATCGCGCATTCCAGTGAACGACCGCTGGGCCATTGTGGCCTATGTTCGCGCGCTGCAATACAGCCGGGCCGCCACGCTTGACGACGTCCCGCCCGCCGAACGGGCGCGCCTGGAGGCTGCTGGACAATGAGTTCCCACGCTGCTGCACAACCGAATCTCGATCGCGTTCAACAGATCGGCCTTGGCGCCTTTGGCGTCGGCCTGCTGTTGTGCATCTTCGGCCTGATGTCGAATCCCGATCAGTTCATCCGCAGCTACCTTACCGGTTATTTGCTCACGGTCGGACTGCCGCTCGGATCGCTCGCTCTGCTGATGATCCACCATCTCGTGGGCGGCCAATGGGGCATGGTGATGCGCCGCCTGCTGGAGGCCTCCACGCGCACATTGCCTTTACTGGCGATCATGCTGCTGCCCGTGTTCTACTTCATGCCCACGCTGTACGAATGGGCGCGGCCTGAAGCGGTGGCTCACGATAAGATTCTGCAGGCGAAGGCACCTTACCTGAACGTGCCCTTCTTCATCGGCCGCTCAATCTTCTACTTCGTCGTTTGGGGCACCTTCATCTTCGTGTTGAACCGGCTCACCGCAAGGCAGGACGCGGGCGATCCCGACGCCAAGCGCAAGCTGAACAACATCAGTGGCCCCGGCGTGGTGGTCTTCGCGCTGACGGTCACCTTCGCCGTGATTGATTGGGCGATGTCGCTCGATCCGCACTGGTTCTCCACCATCTTTGGCGTAATTTTCATGGTCGGCCAGGTGCTGTCGACCTTGTCGCTCGCGGTTGTGTGCTTGCGGCTCCTGATGGAATACGCGCCGATGAAGGACCTGGTGCGGCCCAATCACTTCCACGACATCGGCAACCTGATGCTTGCCTTCACGATGCTGTGGGCTTATACGAGCTTCTCGCAATTTCTCATCATCTGGTCGGGCAACCTGCCCGAAGAGATCCCGTGGTTCATCCACCGCCTAAAGGGCGGCTGGGGCGTGATTGCCGCCGGTCTGATCGTGTGCCATTGGGCACTGCCGTTCGTGCTCCTGCTGATGCGCTTCAACAAGCGCAAGGCCAGCATGCTGGCGAAGATCGCGGTCTTCATTCTGATCATCCGGCTGATCGATCTGACCTGGATCGTGCAACCCAATTTCAGTCCCGGCAACCTTACTGTGCATTGGCTCAATATTGCCGCGCCGATGGCGCTGCTAGGTTTGTGGCTGGCCTTCTTCGCGCGCCAATTGAAGGCGCGGCCGCTGGAGCCGACGGAAATACACCGCCTGGCCGCCGCGGCGGAGCATCACTAAAGGGGATTATATGGCTGAGTATCATCCACCCACTCACCCCGGATACGAAGTAAGCGACGTCAACACGCAGCCGATCTGGAAATTCCTTGGCTATCTGTTCCTCATCACCTTTGCCTCAATGGGCTTGATGTATGCCATGTTCCTGGGCCTGAAGAGCTACAACGAGGACCAGGACGCCGCGCCTACGGCGATGGAGGAGCAACGTGTGCTTCCCGCCGGCACTCGCCTGCAGGTGAACGAACCGCAGGATCTCAAGACGTATCGCGAGAAAGAGGCGAAGGCCAACAGCAGCTATGCCTGGGAAGACAAGACCGTCAAGGTAGTCCGCATCCCCGTAGCGCGCGCCATCGAAATCGTTGCCGAAAAGGGCCTGCCGAAGTTCGAAGTGCCCAACGTAAAACCTGGTGCTGCCGCTCCGGCGAAGGAGACGAAGTAAACCGTGACCCGCGTCTCGACCCTTGCCGCATTCCTGCTGTCCGCCGCCGTTGTCACGGCGCAGCCGGGGAGTCCGGCTGCAATGCGTCCGAGCGGACAGGCGCAGGTCGGATTGCCAACCGTCGAAGGTAAACTGCCGGAGCCGTTGAAGGATGTTTCCGTTCAACAAAGGCTGGATGCCCAGTTGCCGATGGACGTCGATCTGGTCGACGCAAACGGCAAGAGCAGGCCTTTCAAAAGCTTCTTCCGTGGCAAGCCTGTCGTGCTCGCCTTCGTTTATTACGAGTGCCGCATGCTGTGCAACATGACGATGCTCGGCCTCATGCGTGCGCTCAACGCCATCCCCAACTTGAGCGCCGGACAGGATTTCGATGTCGTCGCGGTTAGCTTCGACCCGTCGGAAACGCCAGCCATCGCCGGAAAGAAAATGGAAGAGTTTCGTCCGCGGTACCGCCGGGGCGGCCTGGACAACGGATTGCAACTGCTCACCGGCAGTGAGGCCAATGTGAGGCGCCTATCCAAGGCCGCCGGTTTCCAATACTCTTGGGATGCCAATACAAAACAGTGGGCGCACTCCAGCGCGTTAATCGTGCTCACGCCCGAAGGCAAAGTGTCCAAATATTTTTACGGTGTCGAGTATTCGGCTCGCGACCTGCGTTTTGGTTTGATCGAGGCTTCGCAGGGGCGCATCGGTTCCCCGGTGGACCAAGTGCTGCTGTTTTGTTACCACTACGACCCACTGACTGGAAAGTATGGCATGGTCATCATGACCGCATTGCGCGTGGCCGGACTGGTCACACTCGGATTGATCATTGCATTCTGGATTGTTTGCTATATCCAGAACAAGCGCGGAAAGAATCAACATGGCGAAAGACTTGCAGCTATTTCCCGATAGTGCCGCCGCTGGCGCTGCCGGTGTCGATGCCAATTACTTTTTCATAGTCGCGGTGTCTGTATTCTTCGCGGCTGGCATCTCGCTGGCGATTCTCTACTTCGCGCTTCGCTACAAGCGCAAGAGCGAGGAAATGCCGAAGCCGATTCACGGCTCGCTCATCCTCGAGCTGGGCTGGACGGTAATTCCTTTCCTGATCGCAATGGTGATGTTCGCCGGCGGCGCCGTCGTGTTCTTCCGGAGCTACAACCCGCCGCCTAGCGCCATGGAGATTTTCATCGTCGGCAAGCAATGGATGTGGAAAACCCAGCATCCCAACGGCGTCCGCGAGATCAACGAACTTCACGTGCCGGTCAACCGGGCGATCAAACTCACAATGACTACCGAGGATGTCATTCACAGCTATTACATCCCGGCCTTTCGCGTCAAGAAGGATGTCGTTCCAGGCCAGTATTCCACCATGTGGTTCGAGCCGACCAAAGTGGGTAAATATCATCTCTTTTGCGCTGAGTATTGCGGCACGCAGCACTCGGGCATGATCGGCTCCGTGTATGTCATGGAGGAAGCCGACTACGAGGCGTGGCTCAGCGGTTCGGTGCGTGGCGAAACCATGCAACAGGCTGGCGAGCGGCTCTTCAACCGCCTCGGCTGCGCCACCTGCCACAAGGCCGACAACACCGGCCGTGGGCCCACACTGGTTGATGTCTTCGGCCAGCCGGTGAAACTGCAAAGCGGTATGAGTGTCCTGGCCGATGAAGGCTATCTGCGCGAATCGATCCTGAGGCCCTCGGCGAAGACTGTGGCCGGCTATACCGTGGAAATGCCGACCTTCCAAGGCCAAATTTCCGAAGAGGGGTTGCTCCAGGTGATCGGTTATATCAAGTCACTCTCCAAGGCGGCCCAGCCTGCTGCCACTCCGGCCGCCAAGCCCATCGAAACACCCAAACCCGCCCCCACGGCTAAGAAGGGAGGGAACTAACCATGAGCGCAACTCTCACACATCCAACCGAAACGGTTCCGGCTCCCGAGCAACCAAGCGATAACTACATCACTCGCGGCAAGGGCGTCATGTCCTGGCTCCTGACGAAGGACCACAAGCGCATCGCGCTGCTCTATTTGATGTCCATCACCGCAATGTCGCTGCTAGGCGGCTTTTTCGCGGCCCTTATCCGGCTGGAACTGATTACGCCGGGCGGCGATCTGTTGTCGGCGGAATCCTACAACAAAGCTTTCACCATGCACGGCGTCATCATGGTGTTCTTCATCCTGATTCCGGCCACGCCCGCGGTATTAGGCAACTTTCTGATTCCCATCATGGTGGGCGCGCGCGACTTGGCGTTTCCCCGCATCAATCTGCTCAGTTGGTATCTCTACATAGCCGGCGCGGCGCTCGCTCTCTTTTCGATGATCTCCGGCGGCGTGGACACCGGCTGGACCTTCTACACTCCTTACTCGAGCACCTACTCCAACTCGGCCGTCATGACCACGGCGCTTGGAGCCTTCATCGCGGGCTTCGCGACCATTCTCACGGGCCTCAATTTCATCGTCACGGTTCACAAGATGCGCGCTCCGGGCATGACCTGGTTCCGCCTGCCGCTGTTCGTGTGGGCGCATTACGCAACGAGTCTCGTACAGATTCTTGGGACGCCCGTCATCGCCATGACCCTTGTTCTCGTGGCCCTCGAGCGCGCTTTGGGATTCAGTTTCTTCAACCCCAACAACGGCGGCGACCCGATCCTGTTCCAGCACTTGTTCTGGTTCTACTCCCACCCCGCCGTGTACATCATGATTTTGCCCGCCATGGGCGTCATCTCGGAGTTAGTCACCTGCTTCAGCCGCAAGAAGGTTTTCGGCTACAGCTTCATTGCCATGTCGAGCGTGGCAATCGCCGTCTTTGGATTCGTGGTCTGGGGACATCATCTGTTTGTGAGCGGCCAGTCCATCTACGCCGGGATGGTATTCTCCATCCTCAGTTTCATGGTTGCGATCCCATCCGCCATCAAGGTCTTCAATTGGGCGGCGACGATGTACAAGGGATCCATCAGCTATGACACTCCTATGCTCTACGCATTTGGCTTCTTCGGCCTCTTCCTGGTGGGCGGCCTCACGGGTTTAATCTGCGCGAGCATGGCGATTGACATTCACATTCACGACACCTACTTCATCGTGGCGCATTTCCACTACATCATGGTCGGCGGCGGCATTATGGGATACATGGGCGGCCTGCACTACTGGTGGCCCAAAATGACCGGGCGCCGGTACCCGGAGCTAGCTGGCCGGTTGTCCGCCGTTTTCGTCTTCCTTGGCTTCAACCTCACCTTCTTCCCGCAGTTCCTGCTGGGCTACATGGGCATGCCGCGCCGCTATCACGCCTATCCGGAAGAGTTCCAGATCCTCAACGTCATGTCGTCCAGCGGGGCCGCCGTGCTGGCAATGGGCTATATCCTTCCGATGATCTACTTCACATGGTCGCTTTTCAAAGGAAAGAAGGCTCCCGCGAACCCGTATGGCGCCAAGGGTCTGGAATGGGAGATTCCCTCTCCTCCGCCTACCGAGAACTTCACGACGACTCCGATCGTGACTGAGGAAGCCTACGCCTACGCCTCAGAAGACGAAGAGACGCACGAGGTGAAACATGTCTAGTCACGCCCTCGAACACGGCGCCCATCCGGCAAACCCGAATTTCCAGCATCAGTTCGAGGACCTGCAGCAGCAGTATGAGTCGACCACGTTCGGCATGTGGGTCTTCCTGGTTCAGGAAATCCTGTTCTTCGGCGCGCTTTTTTGCGCCTACGCCGTTTACCGGGCCATGTATCCGGAGGCGTACGCGGCCGCAAGCCATCATTTGGATAAGATTTTGGGCACGGCCAACACGGTCGTGCTGATTGCTTCCTCGCTGACGATGGCGTTGGCCGTCCGTTGTGCCCAACTGGGCCGGAACAAGGGCATTCTTGGCTACCTCTTCGCGACGTTCATGCTCGGTAACGTGTTCCTTGGCGTGAAGGTGATCGAGTACTCCGACAAGTACAAACACCACCTCATCCCCGGCAGCTCGTTCTTCATGGGCGGGCCCTACAACGAGCAGGCCCAGATCTATTTCTCGATGTATTTCGCCATGACTGGCATGCACGCCCTGCACATGGTGATTGGCGCTGGGTTGTTGATCTTTTTCATGTGGAAGGCCTACAACAACACGTACTCAAAGGATTACTATGGCCCGATCGAAATTATGGGCCTTTATTGGCACTTCGTCGACATCGTCTGGATATTCCTCTTCCCGATGCTCTACCTGATCGGATAACGAACATGAGCGAACACCACATAGCCCCCAAGAGCATGTACTTCACGATCTTCGGCGCTCTCATGGCGCTGACGTTCATCACGGTCGCGGTCTCTTATCTCGACCTGGGCCGTGCCAACGTGCTCGTCGCATTGGCCGTCGCGGGCGTCAAGGCCACGCTCGTTGTGCTGTGGTTCATGCACGTGAAGCACAACACACCGCTCATCAAGCTGACGGTGGCCACCGGTTTCCTGTGGCTCATTTTTATGTTCTCAATCACCTTCAGCGACTATATTTCGCGCGGTTTCCTTGGCTGGCCTCAATCGTGGGGCGCGACCGGAACGGTTGTTCACCATGATACGCCGCCGCCCGGTGTGGTCGTAAGCCACGACGAGCCGGCAACTGGTCATGAGGCGCCTACCAAGCAAGGCGAACCGAAGGGCCACTAAGCAACGCGAGTACTCGCCCACAAACTCTAAATTTCTAGAGTTTCGGTTACACTTGTTTCCTATCCGCAGATCTGCCCAGGCAGCTTTCTTGACCGCCAGAAAGTTCTCTTAATATTTGCCTTTTGTATTGCATTTATTTTTATTTGGCGATAATCTCATCCGCAAGAGATAACTTTCTCAACTCCTACCGGGTGATCCGGCGGGAGTCCAATGCCTGCGAACTCACTGTGGAGGTGAGGACGCCCCGGCATCCACAAACTATGGAGGGACTGTGGAACCCAGACTCAAAACCACGTTATTGCTGTTCGCCTTTCCGGCGATTTT
>Ga0075421_100013748_pt1 | contig 10095 bp, 8 predicted proteins | sample SoiMetdeltSBSDD5_FD_75292 | JGI IMG/M metagenome (GOLD analysis project Ga0075421, IMG submission 75292) | Bulk soil microbial communities from a Populus tree surrounding site in Tennessee, USA - Soil MetaG P. deltoides SBSDD5 | ecosystem: Environmental > Terrestrial > Soil > Tree plantation... | reverse complement strand
GACGCTCGCGGTGGCGGCCGACCTGCGGCGCGCGATCCAGTGGCGCGATGTCCTCGCGATGTCGCTGGCCGCCGCACTGGCGCTGGGCCTGACGCTGTTCGTGGCGCCGCGCACCAACCGCATCTTCTACGACGAGCAGATCTACCAGAACATCGGGCAGAACCTCGCCGACTCCAGACGCGCGCAGATGTGCAACGACGGCACGGTGCGCGACGGGCGGCTCGATTGCCGCCGCGGCGAATACAACAAGCAGCCCTATGCCTACCCGCACGCGCTAAGCCTGCTGTATCGCGCGTTCGGCATCTCGACGGCGACGGCGTTTGTCGTCAACGCCACCGCCATGGCGCTCACCGTCTGCGCCGTCTACCTGATCGTGCTGCTGCTGTTCTCGGATCGCGTGGCCGCGTTCTTCGCGGCGCTGCTGTTCGCGCTCGTGCCGGAACAGGTGATCTGGTCGGCAAGCGCGGCAGCCGAGCCGTCGGCCTCGCTGGCGTCGGCTGCGGCGATGCTTGCGGCCGCCTGCTTCATCCGATGGCGAAGCGGCGTGGCGCTCGCCGGCACGGCCGTCGCGACCGCCTACGCCGTCCAGTTCAGGCCGGAGTCGTTGCTGATCGTTCCGGTGATCCTGCTTCTGCTGTGGCTGCGCGCGCGCGACGAGTTCATGCGCCCGCGGCTGTGGTGGGCCGCCCTGCTGTTCCTGACGCTCGTCGCCGTCGATGCGGGCCACATGGTGGCGGTGAGAGACGAGCGGTGGGGGACCGCTGAGAACCGGTTCTCGCTCGGCTACGTGATCGGCAACCTGCGTGTGAACGGCTGGTTCTACCTGAGGGATCCGAGGTTTCCGCCGGTGATCACGCTGCTCGCGATCCTCGGCCTCGCGCGACCCCGCGGCGACGCCGGTCGTCTGGCGATCGCCTGCTACTTCCTCGTGTTCTTCGGCATCACGTTGATCTTCTATGCCGGCAGCTACGACTACGGCGCGGATGTTCGATATTCGCTAGCCACCTATCCAGCGCTGGCGATTGCAGCCGGGCTGGGTGTGTCGCAGATCGTTGACTGGCTCCGCCGGGTGCAGCCACGGTTGCCGGCGGTGCCCGTACTCGCGGCTGCCGCCATGCTGCAGTTCGCCTGGTTCTACGCGCCCGTTGTCGGAACGGTGGCCGATAGTGCGTGGGCGGCGCGCGCCGACGAAGAATTCGCGCGGTCTTTGGCGCCGTCGCTGCGGGACAACGCCTATGTGCTCACCCACAACCCTGGCATGTTTCAGTTGTGGGGCGTCAGCGCCGGGCAGATGTCACTCGCGGTCACCAACCCGGCCTTTCTTGACGACCTCGCGGCGCGCTACAGCGGCGGCGTCTACCTTCACTGGAGTTTCTGGTGCAACGTGCCGGACCCAGTGCAGCAGGATGTCTGCCTGAAGGCGCTCGCACTGCGGCCAGCGGAGCGGGTTCGCGATCATCAGGATCGTGATCAGCGATACATCCTGTACCGTCTCGGCCGTCCGCTTTCGAAGCACTGACCCGCCGCGGCTATGGCGGCGAACCTGAGCAACGGTGCGCGAACATTTGCCGTGAAACGCGAACATTTGCGGTGAAAACGGCGCCTCGCGGCCTTGACTTGATGCCGCAACGATGCGATAACGTCTGGCGCAAACCAACATGAATACATTGGCGGGTGACTCTACAGTAGTCCCATGTTGTCACCACCTGGGAGCCCTGTTCGGCTCGCTTGGTGGTGCAACCCGATGAGGATCAGGCGCGCACCCGCCGCCTGGATCGCAGCCATCGCGCTGCTGGCGTGCGCTCCCGCCTCGGCCCAGCCGGTGGCGCCGCCGATTCAAGGGGCGACGACGACCATTCCGGAATTGACCGTCGCCGGCACGCTCGGCGAGCTCGCCAAGCCGGTCGGCGGCCCGCACATCGGCGAGGCGCTCGCCCTCGCCACCGAGCTGGCGATCGGAACGGCGCCGTTCGGTGCGTCCTCCGGCGGTTTCCTGATCAAGCTCGACCCGAGCACCGGCCTCCAGGTCCGGACCGCGACCACCTTCGGCCCGTCCTTCGCGGAGCGCGCGTTGACGTCGGGCGAGGGTCAGGTCAGCGTCGGCGTGAACTTCATGTCGGTCAACTACGACCGCCTCGACGATCGCGCATTCAACGGCATGCAGACGCTGACAGTCGCGTCGGCCAACCCGCTGCAGGCGCGCGCCGGCGTCGCGAACATCGGCATCACTGCGAAGACCACCGTCATCGCCGCGCGGATGGGCGTCACCGACAAGCTCGACATCGGCACCAACATCCCGCTCGTGCAGGTCAAGGTCAACGGCACCTCGACGCTGCGCAACGGCACCGGCGCGATCACGACCTTCGCCTCGGGCACGGCGCTCACGACCGGGCTCGGTGACATCGCCGGCCTCGCGAAGTACCGCTTCTATTCGTTCGGCACGGGCCAGCCCGACCCCGGCGGCCTCGCCGTGATGGCGACGGTTCGACTTCCCACTGGCAGCCGCGACAGCCTTCGCGGGCTGGGCGTCACCCGCACGCTCATCTCGATCATCGCCTCCAGCGGGCAGCGCCGGTTCCGGCCGCACGCCAACGCCGGGTTCGGCTACTGGAGCAAGGGTGTCACGGTCGCCTCCGACGCGTCACCAAACGAATCAGTGGAAGCACGGCACCAGTTCGAGTACGCCGCGGGCATCGAGTTCGAGGCGGCGCCGAAGCTCACCCTGCTCGTCGATCTGCTTGGCGGCTCGGTGCTCGGCGGCGGCAAGCTCGGGTTCGTCACCACGACCGGCGGCGCCGCCGGCGTCACCTCGACCGAAACGCTGACCGCGCTGTCGGAAGGCGTGCGGCGCGTGTCGCTCGCGCCGGGGCTCAAAGTGAATCTGAAAGGGAAGATGCTGCTGTCGCTGAACGCGCTGATCGCGCTGAGCGACAGCGGGCTGCACCAGCGGGTGACGCCGGTGGCCGGCATCGACTTGACCTTCTAAGGGGAACTGCAGGCCGATGCGTTTTCGCTACTCGCTGCTCCTCGCCGTCGTCCTCGCCGCGCTGTCGGTGCGGTGCGCCGGTTCGCCGGCCAAGCCGGAGGGCAGCGTCACCGTCACGGTGACGACGTCGACCACGACGTCGACCACGACGTCGACGACCAGCATTCCGCCGCTCGTCGGCGGCGGCGTCAGCGTCTCGCCGGGCGGATCGGGCATCGCTGCGGCAACGGCGTTCACGTTCTCGGCGTCCCCGCCGAGCGGCGGCGTCGAGCCGTACGTGATCACCTGGAAGTTCGGCGACGGCGATGAGGGTGCCGGGCCGAGCGCCAGCCACATCTATCCGACCACAGGCACCTTCACGGCTGTGGCCACGTTCACCGACAGCCAGGCCAAAACCGCGCAGGCGTCAACTTCGGTTGCCGTGCGCAACGTCAGCGGACGCTGGACTGCGGTGTTCGATGGCGGTGTGGTTGCCAATCAAGCGATCGATCTGGTTCAGAACGGTGCTGCGGTCAACGCCACGATCAACAGCGCCTCAACGGTCTTTGGACTCGGCGCGGGCTCCGGCAACGTCTCCAACCCGCGGAATCTATCGATCAACGTCACGTTCGCGTCCGCACCCGCTCCCCCGGGACCGTTCGCGACGACCTTCATCGGACGAATCGACGACGCGCTGCAGTCGTGGCGGGGAACGGCAACCGGCTTCCCAGGCTGTGCTTCGTGCACCTTCACGGCCACTCGCCCGCCGTTTGTCGGCGACAGCGGCGCGCCGATTCGCTAATCCCGCGCACAGCGTTCGTAGTATCCGGCTTTAGCCGGACTTCGTAGGCTCCGCCTGAAGGCGGACACTACAATTCCGCAATTCTGCGGGCAGTCCTGAGGGGCCGCCAATCGGAGTGCCTCACGGCTGGTTGGCAGCCGCCAGCGGATCGTCGAAGTTGAACCCGAACAGCCGCGGATTCTCGCCGATCACCGCCGCCGACACGATCGAGAGCACGTAGTCGTAGGTTTCCTTCGGCACCCGGTCGCGATACCGCTCGAGCAGCTTCCAGAAGTTCCGCTCGCGGGGATTGAGCGGCATCGACCGCACCATGTTGATGACGCGGTTCTCGCCCCAGTTGTACGACGCCATCACCAGCAGCCCCGACGCCTGCGCGTCGGTCGAGTAGATTTCCTTGATATAGCGCGCGGCCGCGTTGGTCGCCTTGTCCCACTTGTGACGATCGTCGTTCGGGTCGGGGCGCGCGTAGGCGGCCAGCGGGCCGATCGTCAGGCCGAAGCGCTTGCCGGTGTCGGGGATGAACTGCCACATGCCTTTGGCGATGCCCATGCGGGTCGGCGGGCCGCTGGCGACCTCGTCGAAATCGCTCTCCTGCATCGCCAGATAGAAGAACTGCGGCGGCAGGTTCTGCGCCTGGAACTCCTCGGCAATCCGGCGCGTGTAGCCCATCTCCTGCGCCTTACCCACCGCCCGCCTGAACCGCTGCGTCGTCTGCCAGCGCCGGATGTAGCTCGAGACTTCGGCGACGTACTCGGGCGGCGCCGCCATCTCGCACTCGCCGAACAGCCGGGTGACGCGGAGGATCAGCTGTTCCTGCGGCGTCAGCGTGCGGTTGTAGACGTTGAGGCCGGAGAGAAACTGCTCGTAGGTGTTCGCCATCTGCCGCCGGCGCTCGAGATAGCGCGCGACCTGCTCCTTGCCCTGCGCGTTGCCCGAGGTCGCGACGATCCGCTCGAGGCTGGCGATGTCGACGTCCAGGGCTTTCATGTCGTAGAACAGCGTCTCGGCGAGCGCCCTCTGCCGGACCATCTGGCGATGGCCGTAGTAGGCGTAGCCGAGTGCGGCGATGACGATCACCGCCGCGGCAGCGACGATGCCCGTGTAGAGCCGGCGCTGGCGGGCCTGCACGCGGTGGAACGCCTTGCGGATCATCCGCGTCTGCGCGCCCGCCGGCTGGTCGGGATCGGACGCGGAGCCGAAGTAGCGCTGCTCGAGGCTCGCCAGGATCATCGTTTCGCCAGCGGGCTTCGGCGGCACGGTGTGTCCCGCGGGTTCGATCTCGAGTGTCAGGTGGGGGCCGTCGGGACTGAGACCAACCTGCACGCTGCCCTCGATCGCGACCGTCTCGACGCGCTGACCGTCGACGTAAATGCCGTTGCCGCTCTGGCGATCGCGCAGCAGCCAGTGGCCGTCCTCGAACGACACGACCGCGTGCCTGCGGCTGACGCGGCCGTCATCGATGCGGACGTCGCAGTCCTGTTCCCGGCCGATGTGGAAGGTGCGGGCGAGGCGGAACCGGCGGCCGTCGTCGGTGCGGACGCTGAGCGCCGGAGCAGGCGGGGCGCCGGGAACCACTAGGTCAATTCTTCGAGGTCGCGGAACTGGCCGGCGCCGCGAAGGACAGCAGCATGTGCAGGAGGATTCCCTCGTACTTGGCGGCCGCGGCTTCCTGCACGACCGCGTCGACGCGATAGAGATCGAGGCCGACGCCGACCGAGTAGCGCATCACCCGCTCGGGGCCGTTGCTGCCGTTGCGGGCGTACTTGATCAGCGAGGCGCGTCCGGCCTTGCCATCGACCATCTCCGAGGCGAAGTTCTTCGCGTTCGGCTGTTGCTCCTTGAGGCCCTCGAGCTCGATCTGCGCGTTGGTCGCGACCTCGGCCGGCGCCAGCGGCTCGGTCAGCTTGGAGAGGTCGACGACAACGGTCGCCATCCCGTCTTTGCGCGCGAGGGTGGCGATCGCCGACCCGCCGGTCGGCAGCGGGCTCCAGTCCTTGGTCGGGTACTCGAGCTCGAAGCGGCCCGCCGGATCCTTGAACAGCTTGTACTTGACGTTCTTGTCGCCGAAGATGCCGAGAAACTGCGCGGCGGCGTGATGCTGGGCCGCCAGGACACAGCACGCGATCGCGAACGCCAGCGCCGGGTGTCGTCGTGAGGTCGCGTTCTGGGTCATGACTTCAGTTTCTCCAGCCACTCGAGCGCCTCGCGGTGCTTCTCGTGGCTCGTGGGCAGCAGATCGGCGGCCTGTTTGTAGAGCTCGACGGCCTGCGCGTTGAGGTTGCGTTTCCTGAACACTTCAGCCCGCGAGAAGAGCGCGAGGCCATCATTCGTTACCCGCTCGGTCAGCGCGGCAATCTTGTCGCGGGCTCCGGCCGCCGACGGGTCGTAGCGCAACGCCGCCTGATACCACTTCAGCGCGTCGGCAAATTTGTTGTTGCCCTCGGCCCGGCGGCCGTATTCCAGCGCCTCCTCCACCGCCTTGCGCTGCTTCGCGGTGGTATCGGCGATCAGCGCCTCGAGGCCCTCGTAGTCCTTCTGATCGCGTTCGATCAACTGGAAGCGCGCAAGCGCGAGCGGGTAGTCCTGTTTCTCGAGGCTGCGATTGCCTTCCAGGAAGTTCGTCTGGATGCGCCCGGCGCGCGCACTGTAGTCCGCCTGAGTTTCGCCGGGCCGTCGCGTGATCCCCGGTGTCTCGACGAACGCCGGTTCCTTCGCCGCTGCGGCAGCCTTGGCCGCGGCGGCGGCGGCGGCGATCGAGGCGGTGGCTTCGTCCGCCTGACGTTTCATGTCCAGCGCCTCCTGATTGGAGGGATCGAGCTCCAGTACCGGCGTCAGGTGATCGCGCACGGCGCGGGCATATTCGCGGCTGTCGATGGCCGCGCGCGCATCGATGAGGTGCTGGGCGATCGCTTCCTTGTTCGGATCGACCGGCGGCGGCGCCGGGGCCGGCTCCGGTGCCGGCGTCGGCGGAACCACGGCGACTTCCTGGACCGGCGCGGGGCGGAACATGTAGCGCACGACGCCGTAGGTGATCCCGCACAGGAGCAGCGTCGACAGCGCCAGCCCCGACCAGAACATCGCCGAGCGTTTCGCATCCGAGGCCGGCGAGCCCGTGGACCAGCGCTGCGTCGACGACTGGCTGGTCGGGCGACGGTGTTTCGCGGCGACTGTCGAACCGACCGCACTGCGTTGAACCGCGGAGTCGTGGTCGAGATCGGTTGCGACGTCGTCCTCGAGCGCCAGTTCATACGCGCCGAGGGTGACCGTCGTGCCCAGCATCAGAGGCGCCTTGCCTTTGATCTGCCTGCCGTTCATCCACACGCCGTTCCGGCTCTTCATGTCGACGATCACGAAGCCGCCGTTCTCCGGGCGAACTTCCGCGTGGAACCTGGTAACGCTCTTGTCATCGAGGACGATTTCATTGCGGCTGTCGCGGCCGATACGGACGGGGCGGCTGCCGAGATGAATTTCGCTTTCGACGTCGTCGCCCCGGAAGATGACGAGTTTGGACACGGCTACCTCTTACGCATGCCGGTTGGCCTGGTTGAGACGGAGGTCGTTGGTGCGCTCTTGAACCTCGCAAACGCGCTGGCGATCGCCGATTCGATCCGCCCGGCGACGCGCTGCACCCAAGTCGGCGCCTCGAGCGTGACGGTGTCGTCGGTGCCGGGCGCGGATGCGGGCCGCATATCGACGGTGTCTTCCGTTTCGGAGGCCGGAGCGCTCGCGGCAACCGCGGACACGGCCACCGGCTGGGTCGCAGGCCGATGCGACGCATCCGCGAGGGCAATCCGGCTAGCGACCGCGGCCGGCAGCACCTCGACCGGGTGCAGGTGCTTGAGCACGTTCAGGTCCGCCAGCAGTTCCTGGCAGCTCTGATAGCGCGCTTCCTTCTTCTTCTCCAGCGCCTTCATGATTACTTCGACGAGTTCAGCCGGCGCGTCGGCGTCAACTGGCGGCGGCGCCTCGTCGCTCTGGATCTGGTGGAAGAGCGTCGGCAGATCGCTGGCAGGGAAGGGTTTGCGCCCGGTCAGCATGAAGTAGAAGACGCCGCCGAGCGAAAAAATGTCGGAGCGGGCGTCGATCTCGAGACCGCGCGCCTGCTCGGGCGACATGTAGTCGGGTGTCCCGACGATGAAGCCGGCCGCCGTCATGCTCGAGCTCGCCAGCCGCGCCACACCGAAATCGAGGATCTTCAGCAGGCCGTCCGAGCGGACGAAGACGTTGCCCGGCTTGATGTCGCGGTGGTAGACGAAGGCGTTGTGCGCGGCGCCGAGGCCGGCGGCCAGCTGCACCATCAGATCGATCCTGCGCTCCAGCCGCGTCCCGTCCCCCTGCTTCAGGAAATCCTTGAGCGTCGCGCCGCGCAGCAACTCCATCACGATGAAGAACCGCTCGTTCTCTTCGCCGACGTCGAAGATCGTGATGATGTTCGGGTGCGACAGCCGCGCCGCCGCTTCGGCCTCGCGCAGGAAGCGGGTGCGGATGTCGGGATCGTCCTCGATATCGGTGGTCAGGACTTTCAGCGCCACCTCGCGTCCCATCGCTTCGTCGAGGGCGCGGTAGACGATGCCCATGGCGCCGCGGCCGATCCGCTCGATCACCTGATAGCGGCCGATCCGTTCGGGCGATCTCGGCCGTGTGCTGCGATCCTCGGCGGCCATCCTAGTTGCTCTACTTCCCGGTGCAGCGCACGACCAGCGCCGTGATGTTGTCGCGGCTGCCGTGTTCGAGCGCGGCAGTGATCAGTGATTGAGCGACCGCCGGCAGATCCTGGCTCGAGATCAGCACGTCGCGCAGCGTGTCGTGCGGCACCGAGCCGTGGAGGCCGTCGCTGCACAGCAGCAGCGTCTCGTTGCCGGCAAGCTCACGTTCGCTGAGATGGACCAGTGTGTCGGGGCGCGCTCCGAGGACGTTGGTCAGCACGTGCCGCGTCGCCGGCGGGGCGGTGCTGCCGTTGCGGCTGCCGAGGACGGTGGCGGCCCACGAGTCGTCTTCGGTGAGCTGTTCGAGTGCGTCGTCGTTGCAGATGTAAAGCCGGCTGTCGCCGACATGCGCGATCACCAGCTGCCCGTGCGACACCAGCGCGCAGACGACGGTCGTGCCCATGCCCAGATAGTCGTCGTGGTTCTCGGCCATGCGGTTGATGCGTCGATTGGCGAGGCTGACCGCGGTCTTCAGCCGGTTGGCCTCGTACGAGAGGGTCGGATCGATGCCGTAGGGCCAGGAGAAGTCGGTGGTTTCGTGCGAGCGGCGGATGAAGTTCTCGATCGACTCGACCGCCAGCTTGGCGGCCACTTCGCCCGCGGCGTGGCCGCCCATGCCGTCGGCGACGACGAAGAGCCGGAGGTCTTCGGCGCTGACGAAGCAGTCCTCGTTCATGTGCCGGACGGGCCCGGTCTCGCTGAGGCCGAACGCTCTCACCAGGGGAGGATCCTCGGCCGCGAGTCTACCATGCGGAGCGCTGCCGGTACTACTTTAGTAGTAGTACAGATGAGGTCCGCGGGCCAAAATCGAGTGAAAAGTCTCAGTTGAGTGCGATCCAACCTGGGAGTCCCAACCATATCCACACGCTTTTCTTATGCGGTGTTTCCGGGCGCCTCAGACCAGCTTACTGGTCAGCTGTGCCCGCGAATCGACGCCGACTTTCTCGAAGATCCGGGACAGGTGTTTCTTCGTCGTCGCCGGCGTGATCCCCAGCGTCGACGCGATGTGGCTGTTGCGATAGCCGCGGAGCACCAGCTCCGCGACCTCGATCTCGCGGCGGGAAAGCTGGTAGCGGTCCTTGAACGCCGAGATGTCGGTGCCGATCTCGCGGATGCTGACCGCGACGTCGCCGCGCCGCCCGCGCAGCGCCATCAGGTGGACCACGAACGGCTCGTTGTCGTGCCCGGTGAGCGTGATCACGGCGCCCCCGTCCTGCTGCGCCCGGTCGCGGGACTGCGCGAGGTGGTCGAGGAGCATCACCAGCAGTTCGATGCGGTACTTGGTCCGGAGCCGGTTGACCAGCCGTGTCGCCGGCGGGTTCGAGTAGACGAGCCGCTCGCCGCGGAAGACGAAGATCGCGAGCGACAGCTGATCGAGCAGCGACTGGAGAACCGTCGCCGACAGTGCAATCGCCGGTTCAGCCACGGCGCCCCCGCAGGCGCACCGTCACCATGAAATGAGAATCCACAGGGCGACGAGCGTGGCAAGCAGCATGAGCGCCGCGCCGACCAGCAGCGGCCATGGCTGTTTTCCGACCTCGCGCTCTTGGGGCGTCGCCGCTTCGAGGCTGACCTGCGCCGTGTCTTCGGTGGTCTCGTGCTCGATCGGAGCGGACGTGCGG
>Ga0075421_100013747_pt1 | contig 10095 bp, 5 predicted proteins | sample SoiMetdeltSBSDD5_FD_75292 | JGI IMG/M metagenome (GOLD analysis project Ga0075421, IMG submission 75292) | Bulk soil microbial communities from a Populus tree surrounding site in Tennessee, USA - Soil MetaG P. deltoides SBSDD5 | ecosystem: Environmental > Terrestrial > Soil > Tree plantation... | reverse complement strand
CGACTTTGGACTCCTTCGGCCCTTCGTAGGTCATGAACACCACCGGGTGGTCCTGATAGTTCTCGCCGATACCGTTCAACTCGTGCACCATGGGAATACCGTGCTTTTTGAGCTCTGCCGAGGGGCCGATGCCGGAAAGCATCAAAATCTGCGGCGAACCGTAGACACCCGAAGTCACAAGAATCTGCCCGCCCAACACAGTGTACGACTGACCGTCACGCTCGTAATTAACGCCTTCCGCTTTTTTGCCCGACAACTTGAGCGAATGAACTTGCGCTTGATCGATGATCGTCAAGTTCTTGCGGCCGCGCGCTTGATTCAAATAGGCGATCACGGTGGATTGCCGTTTGCCGTCTTTGATGTTGTACGGTGACGCGCACACGCCGTAGGGTTCGGGCACGTTGAGATCGGGACACTTGGGCAGGCCCATGCCGTAGGCCGCGTTAAGAAACGCCCGCACCGGCGGCGCCGCGTCCATCTCCATTTCGAGCGTAAAGTTGCGCTTCACGTAGAGCGGACCGTCGTTGCCGTGAATCGGACTATCGGGATAATCCTGATCCGACTCGATCTTTTTCATGAACGGCAAACATTTCTCGTAGGTCCAATCCGGATTGCCCGCGGCGACCCATTGATCGAGATCGTAACGCTGCGGCCGCAGCACCGACATGACGTTGACCGACGAGCCGCCGCCCATGATGCGGCCGGCAAGCGCGTAATAGGTGCTGCCGTCCAGGTGGCGCTGGGTCGGATACATCGCCACGAAGTCGGACTCCAGGAGCAATCGCGTCTGCTTGGAGGCATCGGCCACCAGCTCCGGCAGCGGCCACGGGTCCGGCCCCGCTTCAAGCAACAAAACTTTACGGTTGGGCTCTTCCGAAAGCCGCATGGCCGCCACGCAGCCCGCCGACCCGCCGCCGACAATAATTACATCATACTTGTCTGCCATTACTGTCTCCTGAGAAATTTGTAATACCTGCTTCTGTTGTTCTTTTTTTTAGTCCATCCGCGTGAGCGCTTCAACCGTTCGAACGGCTTGAACGATTTGAACGGCTTGAACTTGTTTACTCACCCCTGCTCGCCAAGCCCTTTGTGCAAACGCTTGGTGAATTCCTGCAAGATCAACGTCGCCGTCGCGCGCAGCACCATATCGCCGAGGATGCCGAGCCGGCCCTTGATTTTCACATCGGCTTTGTAATCCATCTGCGATTGGCTGTCCGACACTCGCCGCAGATCCACCGTCATGTCGGCGTTGACCGTGCTTTTAGTGACCGAATCGGTCCCTTCGGTTCGCACGACCATCTGCTCCGGCGGCCGGCTTTCGACAATCGTCGAACGAAAGTTGAACTTCCCCGAAATCGGCCCCACGTTCGCGGAAATAATCCCGTCAAAGGTCTTGTCGTCGATCTGTTTGACCTCGTCGATACCCGGCAAGCAGGTGGAAAATTTATTGATATCGATCAGGAAATCCCACGCCTTCTCAGCCGGGACGTTGAGATCGATTTTACCGTCAAGAATCATCGCGCCATTACTCCTCGAACAAATTCACGCGCGATCTTATGTGAGAAATCTCACGCTGACAAGCACCGCCATTGTGCTGCGGTTGCATAAGCCTGTACTGCCTCCAAAAGTTCACAGGGAGTGTGCTTTTGGAGACACCGCCTGACGCCGAGCGACTCCAGCCGATAATTTTTTTGAGCGGGTTGACGGACTTAGAGCAACCCGAACGTGTGGCGCGGAGCTTGCTGCTTTATCTGACTTGCGTTAAAAGGTCGCATAATTCACGCGCTCCGATTTAAACATATTATGGATTGCTGCCGCATGATAAGTGCTCGGTTCCGAACGTAGAACTCAATGACTTTCTCGTACGCCCACACCATTGATCATAAAAGACGGAGACCTGATCTCATGGGATAGCCCTGCTATTTCTATTGATCATCATCTTTCCTCAAACGCTGTCATCCGCTCAAGCCGCCGAGACCGATCTCAAACCCGGCGACGTCATCGGACCCGAGAACTGGCAGCGCGTTCAGGGAATGGTCGGAGAAAACCTGCTCAATCGCATCAAGCAGGGTTATACTTTTAAGATCAAGCAAGGGCGCGTCGTTGGAATTCCGAAGGAGTTCACCGCGGCCACTGGCCGCTATGCGGATCAGGTTAAGTTGAGCTCGAATGGCGAGTTAGTTAACTATGTCGCCGGGCTGCCGTTTCCCGACGTCGGGATCAACGATCCGCAGGCTGGCTTGAAGTTGATCTGGAATTTCTACTGGCGCTGGCTGGGCGACGACTACAAGACCGGCGGCGGCACGAGCGAGGGCAAGATCGTGCGCCACGCTATCGAAAAGAACGGCGCGGAACGGCGCGCCGATGTCGTTCATCACAGTATCAAGACGCGCGGCCGGGTGCACCTGGATGCCAAACCAGTACTTCCGGGATATGAGCATATCGATTGGATGCAGCTTCGAGCCGACGAATATCCCCGGGATACCGCGGGCACGACGACCTTGGAGATCCGTTACGCCGACCCGAAGCGAGAAGACGATCTCTACATCTACGTTCCGAGTATACGCCGCGTTCGCCGCGCCCCGCCGACTCAAAGATGCGCGACCATAGCCCCCAGCGAATTCAATTTCGACGACATCAATAATTTCAGTGCCAAGATCTCTGATTTTAACTACCGGCTGCTCGGCAGAGTTAAGATGTTGGCAAATTTGTCGCAGGAGCGGGTTCCTTTCGAGCGAAAAGCAGGAGACTACCTGCCACTGAAGGAAGGTTGGGAAATCGTCGACGCCCACGGGGTAGAAATTACTCCCAAAAACCCCGGTTACTGCTACCCACGCAAACATATTTTCTTCGACACCCGGCACTATGAAGCGATCTGGACGATGAGTTGGGATGCGCAGGGCAACTATTGGAAGGAGGCAATTTCCTTCCGGACAATGGTCAAGCTCCCTGGTGGACAGGAGGGTATCTCGGTGGGCACGGTCTTCATTGTGAACACACAAAACGGCCGCAGCACCCTTGTCGATGCGGTGCGATCCTACAATCAGGGATATCAACCGACCCTTTTTACACTCGCCACACTGCAAACAGTCATGCGCGGCGGCTCGCTTAGATAATCGTGACTCTACGGGAACCGGAAATGGCCGCTACCAGAAAACCTTGTTGATGGAACTATGAAGACTGCATGGCCATCTCTGATATTGACGGGTTTCCTCATCACCCACTCGTATGCCGGCCAAAAACCACCGCACATCGCGCTAGTCGGAATTGGCAAGGCGGATGTGATCCTTCCGCAAGTAAGGGGCTTGTATGACGGCCTGGAGGAGGCAGGCTACGTCGAAGGCAAGAACATCATCATTCGAAATGTTCGAGCTGAAAACACCGACGAGCTTCGAGATCAATTGACCAACTTGGTGCGACAGGACGTCGATGTGATCGTCGCGACGAGCGCCAACGAAACCGCCGTAGCAAAGCAGGTCACGAGCAAGATCCCGATTGTCTTCATACCCGCCATTGACCCCGTCGGAATGGGCTTCGTCAAGTCTCGAGCTCGCCCCAATGCCAACCTCACCGGATTAAGCTTTACCCGGGACGTCGAAGACAACGGCAAGCAGCTAGCGGTTTTTAAACAAATTGTGCCGGCGATGCGTCACCTGACCGTATTCTACGATGGGCAACCGGCCACGCGGACATCTGCTGCGACTATCGCATCCGTCAATCGCGTCGCGCAAAATCTCAAGGTGCAACTCCTTCAGCAGGCCGCAAACTCTGCCGCGGACGCCGCGCAAATTCTTCATGGCAGGTCTCACAAAACAACGGACGGAGTATTTGTCATTTGCAGCGCCACGTTTAGAGGAATAAAGCCCCTCGCGGATCGCGCGACCGAAAAGCGAGTGCCCTTATTCGGCTGCACCGCCACTCAGGTGGCGGAAGAAGGAGCGCTGATGACCTATTCGCCTGACATTTATTACATCGGTTATCGGGGCGCTTGGTACGTTGACCGTATTCTCAAGGGAGCTAGACCGGAGCAGCTTCCGGTGGAGGCGCCGAGCAGATTTGAACTGGCCGTCAACCTAAAAACGTCGCGTCGCATCGGCCTGACGATTCCGCCGGAAATATTGATTCTCGTAGACAAAGTATTTTGAGATCACCGGCGGCAGCATGAACGTATCGTAAACTCGCGCCGCGGATATTCGACAAACCGCCGAGTGCAGCGATCCCAGGATAACCCTGAGATGAGTAGCTTGCCTTTCATCCGAATTGTACCCTCGCGGCGTGGCCGTGGCCGCTTGGTGCGGCAATATTTTTTCGTGTTTTTGTTGCTTATCGGCGGCGGATTAATTACCAGCGGCCTGCTGGAAGTCTATTTTGGTTATCGTGAAAGCCGCGAACAGATCGCCGTGCTCCAGGGTGAGGTCGCCAGCAGGGCCGCATTGCGCATTGCCCAGTTCATCTTGACCATCGAGGCCCAGATGAAAGCCGCGACGGTGAGCAGCGTCGTTGCCCGGAAAGGAATCGGACCCGACTATCAGTTTGAGCTCGCCAAGTTGCTTTCAATCGCACCCGCGATTACAGAAATTGTCGCCATCGACGAAACCGGCCGGCTCCATGCCTACATCTCTCGCTTTCGGGTCGCGCCGAGCGTGAACGATCAGGATTTTTCCAAAGCCGCGAGCTTTGTTCAAGCCAAACAAGGCATCACTTTCTTTGGCGCCGTCAATTTTATCGATGAGTCGGAGCCTTATATTACTATCGCAGTACCGATCGAACGGTTTCCCGGCAATGTGATCGGCGCTCTACAGGCCGAGGTCGATCTCAGGCAAATCTCGGAAGTTGTCCGAGACCTTAAGTTTAGCGATGCCGGCTATGCCTACATCGTGACCCGATCCGGCGATCTCATTGCCCATTCCGATCCGGGCTTGGTCTTGCAGCGATCGCGCACAGCGCACCTGCCGCAGGTTCTTGCGGCTTTCCAACCAAACCCCATGGTGCCGGTGCCGAAGACCCAGCTGGGTCGCGATTTCAACGGTGAAGAGGTGCTTTCATCGTTCGCTTTTCTGCCCAACCTCGACTGGGCAGTCTTTGTCGAACAGCCTCTATCCGAGGCTTATCGATCGCTCCACGGATCGATCTTGCGCACCTCCACATTGTTTCTCATCGGCCTGGGCATATCGCTGATCGCCAGCGGGTACGTCGCCCGGCGGGTCGTCCGGCCCTTGGAAGTACTGCGCTCGGGGGTGGAACGAATCAGCAAGGGCGATTTAGACCACCTTCTCGATATCAAGACGGGGGACGAGATTGAAATTCTTGCCGATGAATTCAACAAAATGGTCGGCGAACTGAAGAAGTCCTACGGTATCCTCGAAGAAAAAGTCCAGCAACGAACCGAAGACTTGTCTGCTCTCTTCGATATCGCCACAGCCGCAAACCAGTCTCTGGAAGTCAATGACGTGCTTGCCGCGGTGACAAAGAAAATCAAAGAAACGTTTCATTTCGATACGACGCGGATTTACCTCTTTGAGAGCTCGGCGGAAGAACTTCACTTGCGAGCGGAGTTTGGCGACGCTTTAGATGATCGTCGAATTCGTCAAAAAGGCCAGGGGCTGCTGGCGCGCGCCGCGGAAGCCGGCGAACCTATATTCTTCGAAAATATTCAGGCAGATCAGCGGTACGTTGAACTGAGTCATAGCCAGGCCAACAAACAAGCCGGCTACAAGGCGTTGGGGTATTTCCCAATCCGCCTGGCTGGAAAATCGCTAGGCTGCATTGTTTACAATTGCCGCGAGGCGCGCAAGCTCACAGCCGACGAAGTTAGGCTGCTCCGATCGATGTGCGACCAGATTGGCGTCGCGATCAACAACATCAACCTTTTCGAGGAAGTAAAGGAAAAAACGGCTCAGCTCGAAGGGGCCAACCTCAAACTTCTGGAATCACTCGATCAGCAAACGCGCATTGGCGAAGTGCTGCGCGCCATGGCTCGCTCGCCGTCTAATTTACAAGGACTTTTGGACGCGATGATTCTCAATGTCGTCACTCTCGCTCACGCCAACGCGGGAGTCATCCGTCTTCACGACGAGGCGGGAAGGTTCCCGTTTGTTGCGTATCACCGAGGCAATGCCCCCAAAGTGCCGAATCTTCTGAACGTCCCATTGCGGGCCGACGAAGAAAGCGCGTCCACCCGGTGCATTCGCGAGCGCAAAGCGGTCCAAACACTCGACATTCGCAATGAAGGGCCGCACTTTCGCGGGCCTATAGAGAACGGGCCTGCACGCACAGTACTCGCAGTTCCAATGTTGCGTCAGGATCAAGCCATTGGCACGATCGTGGTAATTCGAGATGTGGTCGAAGCATTCACGGACCGTCAGATCGAGATGGTGACCACCTTCGCCGATCAGGCAGTTATTGCCATGGAAAACGTCCATTTGTTCCAGGAGGTGCAAAATCGCAGCAATGAGCTTGCCCGATCAGTAAAGAAGTTGGAGGGCTTAAGCGACGTCAGTCAAGCGGTGAGCTCAACCCTGGAGCTACAGACGGTTTTGACCAGCGTCGTTTCTCACGCGGTCGCGCTCAGCGGCGCCGATGTCGGGGCAGTATGCGAATTTCGCGAGCATGACCGCAAGTTCCTGATTCAGGCGAGTTACGAGTTAACCGACGAGCTGGTTCAGTTAGTCGAGGCCGGCGGGTTTCCCTTTGAACAAACCGTCTTGGGAAGGGCCGTATTGAGCCGGCAACCGGTGCAGGTGCCGGACATTCTGACGGATGAGAACTACTCGCTTGTTAACGTCATTCACGGCATGGGCGTGCGGGCGATCCTAGGCGTGCCGCTGATGCGCGACAACACGGTTCTTGGTGTATTGGTTGTTGGACGTAAAACGCCGGGGGAATTTCCCACGGAAACGGTCGATTTGCTCCAGACTTTTTCTTCTCAATCGGTGCTGGCGATCCAAAACGCCCGGCTGTTCCACGATATCACGGAGCAACGACAAGAGCTCGAGGTCGCCAATCAAAGATTGAAAGAACTCGACAAGCTAAAGTCGGATTTTGTCTCGAATGTGTCGCACGAGCTGCGCACGCCGCTCACGGCGGTCGAAGTTCTCATCGATAATATGCTGGATGGGATCACCGGACATCTTAGCGACCAGCAGAACCGCTACATCATCGGCATCAAGGATAGCGCCGACCGGCTGGCGCGCCTGATCGACGACCTTCTCGATCTATCCGTGATCGAAGCGGGCAGGCTCGAGCTAAGACAGGGACCGTTTTCCCCGGCCGCCTTGATTCGCGCGGTGACCGATACTTTGAGACCGATGGCCGAGGAGAAATCTATCAGGCTCGAAACTGGCGGCATGGGTAGCGATCTCACGGCTTGGGCGGATCGCGACAAGATCACACAGGTTTTAACCAACCTGATCGGCAATGCCATCAAATTTATGCCGGCTGGGGGCGCAGTCACCTTTGCTGTACGGCGCGACAACGCCGAATGGCTGCGGATTTCCATTAGTGATACCGGCCCCGGCATCGCGCCGGAACAGGTAGATAAAATTTTTGACGAGTTCTACCAGTTGCGGCAACCCGGCGCAAAAAAAGCCGGCGGAGTCGGACTTGGCTTGGCGATCTCGAAGAAGCTGGTGGAAATGCACGGCGGTAAGATTTGGGTGCAAAGCAGTGTCGGCAAAGGCAGCACATTCTCTTTCACTCTGCCGGTTCAATTATCATCAATGTACAGTAACGCTTTGGCTGATTAGGAAAACCCTCATGGAACTCACCGGTGAGACCATCCTCGTCGTCGACGATGATCCCTATATTCAAAAAGCCCTGGAAGATCGCCTGGCATCCCTTGGATACGGCGTCTTGGTCGCCGCCGACGGCGTCCAGGCGCTGGAAGTCTTCGAGCGGCACAGTCCGCAACTCGTGCTGCTGGACATCGAGTTGCCGGGTATGAAAGGTCTCGATGTACTCAAAGAAATTCATCGTCGAGACGCCGGCGTGCCGGTCATCATGATTACGGCCTACGGCTCCATCGATCTCGCCGTGCAAGCGATGAAGGACGGCGCCTTTGATTTTATTCCCAAGCCCTTCAAGTCCGGCCACATCGGTCTGGTCGTGCAGAAAGCGATGGAACGGCAAAGGCTCCGAATAGAAGTCGATGTCCTCACCGAGGAAGTCGACCGGCGCTACAGCCTCGTCACCGGCAATAGCCCGAAAATGCTTGACGCGACCGAGGCGGCTAAGAAGGCGGCGGCGAGCCGGAGCACGGTTTTGCTGCTCGGCGAGAGCGGCACCGGCAAAGAACTTTTTGCTCGCGCGATTCACAACTGGAGCGACCGTAAAGATCGGCCTTTTGTCGCCATTAATTGCGTCGGGCTCTCCAAAGATCTCTTGGAGAGCGATTTATTCGGTCATGAAAAAGGCGCGTTCACCGGCGCGCACCAGCTAAAAAAAGGCAAAATGGAAATTGCCCATGGCGGGACGGTATTTCTGGACGAGATCGGCGACGTTTCGGCCGAGCTTCAGACCAAGCTTCTCCGGTTTCTCCAGGAGCGCGAGTTCGAGCGGGTAGGCGGCACCCAGCCGATCCGCGTGGATGTGAGAATTATCGCCGCGACCAACCGCGACCTCCAAGTCGCGATGAAAGAAGGCCGCTTCCGTGAAGATCTTTATTACCGGCTCAATGTCGTGCCGATCAAACTGCCGCCGTTGCGAGAACGCAAAGACGACATTCCCGACCTCGCGCGCTTTTTTGCCACTCGCTTCGCCAAAGAAGCGAAAAAGCCGGGCATGGAAATCATCGACTCAGCGCTGGCGAAGCTCATCGCCTATGATTGGCCTGGGAACGTTCGCGAGTTGGCCAACACGATCGAGCGCGCGGTCGTTCTCGGCCAGGGCTCGACCCTTGAGTTCGATGATATCACCCCGGCCGTTGCCGCTGCCAAAGCGCAGTCTTTCTCCGAAAAACTATCTTACCATCAAGCCATCGAAGGTCATCGGCGCAACGTCATCATCGAAGCCCTGGCTCGGACTGAGGGCAACCGCGCCGCCGCCGCGCGCCTTCTCGGCCTGGAGAGAAGCTATTTGCTGAAGCTGATGAAGTCGTTCCAAATCAACTGAAAAGACTTGCACACACCACTGCGTCGCAGCGGCGATCGCTGTCGTGGAGATGGCGTCATCTCCGAACCAACGGCAGCGATTCGCACTGTCAGTTCAAATCGTTCTGGGGCCGCCGATCCGCTCGAACATCCCGAGCACAGTGCATTCTATTTGACACGGACCAGTAGCTAAACCGACACCACGCCTTTCATCCAGCTTAAACAATCTTCGGTCTCACCCGGCGATTGCATCAGGAAAATCACGGAGTTTTGTATAAAATTCCAATCTCTTTATCTTGGCATGAACCGTGCCCTATAAACGCACGTCCTCCCTCAGAGTTTAAGCAGCTTGACGCGTAAGCGCTCGGCATTTGTGAGTTCTCGCCACCTGATGAGGCTAACATGACCTGGAAACAGCACCTTCCAATACTGCTTGTTGTCTTTGCACCTTTAAGCCTTACCGGCGGCGGCATGCAATCACGTCGTCGTCATCACAAAAGCAGAGCACCCAGCGGCGTTGATTATGCATGCGTACGTCGCTGAACCCAGAGAGCTGCAGAGAGATTGAAAGAAAAAACTCGATTGAACGAGATCGAGTTCTAAATTGCTCGAAGGAGGTACGGAATGAACGTGATGTTTAGAAACCGCAAATTACATGGATGGCGGAGAAACATTGAACGGACGGAGCCGCAACCCTTCTGGAAATCGGCTATGACATTGTTTTTTTTGATCTTGACCAACTGCGGACGACAGGGCCTGACTCAATCTCGAAAATCTCCGCGCGGCGACTAGCAGTAAGAGTTTCCAGTTCGACTGTCACGTTCGGCGACGCTTGACGGATCTGACGAACTGAATTTTGCGGTCCAGACTCAGGGACGGGCGGATAAAGTAATCAGATAACTTATGGATTTCCGATTTTGAACTTCTGTTTAGAGGAAAGGAGGGGGATCTATGCGACGGATTTTGTCGTTGACAATCTTGTTGATCGCGGCGGCGATACCCGAGGGAG
>Ga0075421_100013746_pt1 | contig 10096 bp, 8 predicted proteins | sample SoiMetdeltSBSDD5_FD_75292 | JGI IMG/M metagenome (GOLD analysis project Ga0075421, IMG submission 75292) | Bulk soil microbial communities from a Populus tree surrounding site in Tennessee, USA - Soil MetaG P. deltoides SBSDD5 | ecosystem: Environmental > Terrestrial > Soil > Tree plantation... | reverse complement strand
CCACCGGAGCCCCCACCGATTACGCGTTGAGGTTGCTCGTCGAGCCCGACCGGAAGACCCGGACCGCCTGGGAATCCCGCACCGCCTAATACCCTAATACAAGGAAGAAGGAGGCTTTTTCCTTCTTCCTTTCCTGTTATACCCTTCCCCCATGATTGACCGCCGGAGGTTCGTACAGTCGATGCTCGCGCTCGGCGCGGCCGCCGGGGCGCGCCCGGCCACCGTCCTGCTGGCGTCTCCGCCGGCCGACGAGCTGCGCGATCTCGCGGATGCCGCGCTCGCGTCGGCGCGCAAGGCCGGCGCCAGCTACGCCGACGTCCGCATCAACCGCTACCGCAACCAGTTCATCTTCACGCGCGACCGCCGGATCCAGAACATCGTCAATACCGAGGACTACGGCTTCGGCGTGCGCGTGATCGTGGACGGCACGTGGGGATTCGCCAGCAGCAGCCTGGTGACGAAGGACGAGATCGCGCGGATTGCGGCGCAGGCCGCCGGGATCGCGCGCGCCAATCGGGCGGTGAACGCCGAGCCCGTCGTGCTGGCGCCCGTGCAGGCGTACAACACCTCCTGGGACACGCCGGTGAAGAAGAACCCCTTCGACATGCCGCTGCAGCCGAAGGTCGATCTGCTCATGCAGATCAACGAAGCGGCGCTGAAGGTGCCGGGCGCGAGCTTCGTGAACGCGTTCATGCAGTTCGTCAACGAGCAGAAGTACTTCGCCTCCACCGAGGGCTCGCACATCCAGCAGTCGCTGATCCGCGCCTATCCGTCGTTCAGCGTGACCGCGGTGGATCGCACCTCCGGCAAGTTCTACTCGCGCCGCGCGCTCACCACGCCGATGGGCATGGGCTACGAGTACGTCGAATCGTATCCGTTGCTGCAGGAGGCGACCGTCGCGGCCGAGGAAGCGGTGGCGATGCACAAGGCGAAGCCGGTGGCGGCCGGCCAGAAGACGCTGATTCTGCACCCCTCGAACCTGTGGCTGACCATCCACGAGTCAGTGGGCCACCCGACCGAGCTGGATCGCGCGCTGGGCTATGAGGCGAATTACGCCGGCACGAGCTTCCTCACCACCGACAAGCTCGGCAAGTTCGAGTTCGGCGCGAAGATGGTCAACATCGTCGCCGACAAGACCCAGGATCGGGCGCTGGCCACTTGCGGCTACGACGACGACGGCGTGAAGACGACACGCTGGCACCTGATCAAGGACGGCACCTTCGTCGACTACCAGACGACGCGCGATCAGGCGCACTTGATCGGGCAGAAAGCCTCGCACGGCTGCAGCTACGCCGACAGCTGGGGATCGATTCCGTTTCAGCGGATGCCGAACGTTTCATTGGAACCGGGCGCAAAGGATCTCTCGGAGCAGGACATCCTCGCCGCCACCGATGACGGCGTCTACATCAAAGGGGATGCGAGCTACAGCATCGACCACCAGCGCTACAACTTCCAGTTCAGCGGTCAGACGTTCTGGGAGGTCAAAGGGGGGAAGATTACGACGCAGCTTCGCGACGTGGCGTATCAGTCGAACACGCCGGAGTTCTGGAAGTCGTGCGACATGCTGGGCGGCCGATCGACCTACGAGCTCGGCGGCGCGTTCAGCGACGGCAAAGGTCAGCCGGGCCAGAGCAACTCGGTGAGCCATGGCTGCCCGGTCGCGCGGTTTGCCCGCGTCAACATCCTCAACACGGGACGCTGAAGCCATGATCTGGACACAGGAACAGGCAAAGGCGCTGATCGACCGCGCGCTCTCGTTCAGCAAGGCGGAGGCGACGGTCGCCTCGCTCAACGGCGGCGACCGCGGGAACCTGAGGTTTGCGCGCAACACCGCGACGACGTCAGGCGCCTCGTCCGGATACAACCTGGCGGTCACCGCCAACTTCGGCAAGCGCTCCGGCACCGTGACGACGGCGGAGTTCGACGACGCCAGCCTGCAGCGCGCGGTGCGCAACGCCGAGGAGATCGCGCGGCTGTCGCCGGAGAATCCGGAGGCGATGCCGGTGCTCGACCCGCAGACCTACGGCCCGTCGCGCGCGTATTTCGACGACACCGCGAACGCCACCCCCGAGTGGCGCGCCAAATCGGTGGCGCCGGCGATTGAGATGAGCAAGCAGAAGGGAGTCGTGTCGGCGGGCTTCGTCGAGACCGCGGCGTCGATTCAGGCGATCGGCAACTCGAAGGGTCTTTTCGCCTTCGATCGCTCCACGACCGCGGACTACAACCTCACGGCGCGGACCCCCGACGGCTCCGGATCGGGCTGGGCGTCGAAATCGTTCAACGAGCTGCGGCTGCTCGATCCGCCGAAGCTGGCGGCGACGGCGATCGAGAAAGCGGCGCTCTCGGCCAAGCCGGCGGCGATCGAGCCGGGCAAGTACACCGTGGTGCTCGAGCCGGCCGCGATGGCCGATCTGCTCGCGTTCCTGATCTTCTCGGCCAACGCGCGCCCTGCGGACGAAGGACGCAGCTTCTTCTCGAAGAAGGGCGGAGGGAACCGCGTCGGCGAGCAGGTGCTGGGGGAGAAAGTCCGCATCTATTCGGATCCGGCGCACCCGCTTGCGCCGTCGGTCGCGTTCGACGGCCAGGGGCTGCCGGTCAAGCGCAACGTCTGGGTCGAGAACGGCGTGCTGAAGGATCTGTTCTATTCGCGGTTCTGGGCGCAGAAGCAGGGCAAGGAGCCGACCGCAGGACCGGTCAACATGATCATGGACGGCGGCGGCGCGACGCTGGACGAGCTGATCGCCGGCACGGAGCGCGGCGTGCTGGTCACCCGCTTCTGGTACATCCGTCCGCTCGATCCGCAGACCCTTTTGCTGACCGGGCTGACGCGCGACGGGTTGTTCCTGATCGAAAAAGGCAAGGTCACGCGCGCCGTCAAGAACATGCGGTGGAACGAGAGCCCGGTAATGGCGCTCAACAACATCGACGCGATGACCCCCGCCGAGCGTGTGGTGAGCGGCGAAGGGATTGGCGGGTCCGGGCTCGCCATCGTCTGCCCGGCGGCCCGGGTGCGTGAGTTCACCTTCTCGAGCGCTTCGGACGCCGTCTAGGACGTCTTTCGCGCTTCTTCCATTTCCTTTCGCGCGTCCGCCGCGTACAGCGACTGCGGGAACTCCTCGACGATCCGGTTGAAGGCGCGGATCGCGTCTTCCTTCTTGCCGGCGCGGACGTACGCGCGTCCCAGGTGCATCAGCACGCTGTCGACCGGGATCTGCGAGTTGGCGTCGCGGCTCAACTCGTTGTAGATCGCGATCGCGGGATCGTATTTCTGCTGCGCGAGCTGCGTTTCGGCGAGCCCGAGCTTGGCGGTGCGGCCGTAGATGCTGTTGCCGGCCTTGTCCGTCACTTCCTTGAACCGCTGCTCCGCCTCGGGGTAGCGGCCGAGCGTGGCGAGGATGCCGGCGGCGTGGTAGCGCGCGGCGATGCCGGCGTCGCGGTTGGGGTGCTTGTCCGCCGCCTCGATGAATTTCGGCAGCGCCGCCTCGAGCTTCGCCTGCTCCGTCTGAAACGTGCCGGGCTGCGGCAGCGGCGGCGCGCTGCCGGGCGCGGGGGCGGCCGGCGGGACGACCGGCGCCTCGTAGATCGCCAGCGCCGCGGCGAGCGCGGTGTTGGCCTTGGCGTTCGCCGACTGCCGCCACCAGACGTAGCCGCCGACGGCGGCGAGCGCGACCACGGCGACGACCAGCACGGCGACGATGTCGCGCTGCCGCTTGTCCAGCACCTCGCGCGCCTGCGCCACGCTGCGGGCGAATTCGTTTTCCTTCAGCCGATGACGTTCGATGCTTTTCATTCAGCTCCCGGCGGCTAGCTCCAAGCTCCTTGACTGGCGCGCCCGGCAGGTCTCGAACCTGCGACCCCCGGTTTAGGAAACCGATGCTCTATCCTGCTGAGCTACGGGCGCGAAACTTCTATTCTAATACTGGAGCACCGCCATAACCTTTTCCCCCTGAAGGCGTTTGCGTCCTTCCAGGGCGACCAGCTCGATCAGGAACGCGACCCCCTGCACCTCTCCCCCGAGCTGCTTGACGAGGTCGAGCGTGGCCCGTGCGGTGCCGCCGGTCGCCAGCAGATCGTCGACCACGAGCACCCGCTGCCCGCGCTCGATCGCATCCTTGTGCATCTCGAGGCTGTCGTTGCCGTACTCCAGCGCGTAGCTCGCCCGCACGGTCGTCGAGGGCAGTTTGCCGAGCTTGCGCACCGGCACGAACCCGGCGCCGATCCGATCCGCGACCGCGCTGCCGAGGATGAACCCGCGGCTCTCGATGCCGACGACGACGTCGATCGGCGTGCTGGTGTAGGGCGAGGCGAGGCTGTCCACCGCGAGCCGGAATCCTTCCCGGTCGCGCAGCAGCGTGGTGACGTCGTAGAACAGAATGCCGGGCTTGGGAAAATCCGGCACGTGACGGATGCGTGACTTCAGAGCGTCCATGTAACCCCTTTTTTGTGCGCTGCTCAGCGGATCTCGAACCCCGTCGCGCGCCCTGACGGCGGGACCCGTTCGACCTCGACTGACTCGACGCGCGCGCCACCGGGACCGCGCCGCAGCGCGCGCTCGACGCGCACGACCGACTCCTCGTCTCCCTCGACGAGCGCTTCGACGCGGCCGTCGGGCAGGTTACGCACGTAGCCGTGCACCCCTTCGACCGAGGCCTGCGCTTCGGCGAAGAAGCGGAAACCCACACCCTGCACGTGCCCGCTGATTAGATAGCGCTTCGCCACGATCATTGGAGCCCACAATTATGGGGTCAGATCTTGTTTCTTGCACGTTTGTCCTCTTGCAAGAGGACAAACGTGCAAGAAACAAGATCTGACCCCTACTCACGATCCAGCGTCACTTCGACCACCCCCACCGGCTCGTCCACCGCGACGAACAGTTCGTCCGGGTTCTCGACGTTGGCGTGGAACAGATCAACCGGCCGGTACGGACGCTCGTGCATCGCCAGCGACACGACCGAGATCTCCGGATACGACGCCAGGACGACGTCGCCGATGGCGTAGAGCGTGTGCTGGATCGAGCGGCTGGCGTGGAGCGCGATCGTTTCGGTGACCACCGCCCGGACGCCATGCCGGTATGCGCCGAAGGTGACGTCGGGCGTACTGTACGTCCAGCGGACCGCGAGCGATCCGACGACCAGCGGCGGCAGCCCTTCATCCGCTTCGTCGGCCGCCGCGCCCGCCGGCCGCGGCGGCCGGAAGCCGGCCGTCCGCATGACGGTCAGGCTTTCGATCCCCGAGACGACGGCGATCTGCGTGCCGTTGCTGGTGATCGCCGCCGTGCGCAGTTCCGGTCCGGCAAGCAGGAACGCCTGCCCCTGCGCTTTGCCGCCCGACTCCAGCCGCTGCCACGGCTGCTCGCTGAGGTCCGCCCGCACCCTGGTGATCTGCGGGTGCGTTTCGAGCACGCGTGCGCAGAGATCGAGGCCGTACGATTCGATTTCGCCGATCGTGTTCTGCCGCGCCGTCGTGTGGATGAGGTTCTTCAGCGCCTCGCCGGGCACCACCCCGGCGCCGTGTCCCTCTCTGAACGCCGCCGCGAAGTCCCCTTCGAAGCGCAGCGACGCCGTCAGATCGTGCGGGTCGTGCCGATCGCCGCGCCGGACGAGCCGGAGCATCCGGACGCGCGACTCGCCGTGCGTGCTTCCGCCGATACGCGGCATCGCGGGACTCAGGAGCCCGTCCGCACGGGTTCGAGCTTGGCGGCTTCCAGCTGGCGGTTGAACGCCGTCAGATCCGCCGTCAGCAGGGTGTCGAGGCCCGCCAGCTCCTTGTCGAGGCGACCGGAGAGCTCCTTGAAGACCGCCTGCGCCTGATCCGTCGGCTTGTAATCGCCGCTCTCGACGATCCCCTGGAGCGCCGCCAGCTTGTTGTTCAAACGGATTGGATAGTTGAGCGGATCCTGGCTGCTCCGGTTCCGGTGCTGGTAGATCTCCCCTTCGATCGCGGTCAGTTTGGTCGCGAGCGTATCCGCAGCCGCTTTGATCGACGCCTCCGACGTCTTGCCGGCGCGATCCTGGATTTGCGCCTTCAAGTGGCGAATCTGCACCACCGCATCGTTTGCCGCCGTGACGCGATCGTTGATCTGCTTGGCCAGCGCGAACTGCGCCTGCAGGTCGGCGTCGGTGACTCCCTGGACCGCCGCGTTCCGTTTCAGCTCGAACTGCTGCGTCTTCGAGACGCCGTTCGCCGTGAGCTTGACGGTGTAGCGCCCCGGCGGCGCCTGCGGGCCGCGCACGCTTGCCGCCCACATGATGAGCCCGGGGAAATCGCGCGCCCCCGGGTAGCGCATGTCCCACGTGAAGCGGTTCATCCCCTGCCGCACGGTCACGCGCGCGGGCGGCGGGGCGCCGAACCCTCCCTCCTCTTCGTCCGCTGCCGCCCCCTCCGGCTTCTTGCCCTCGTCCGGCACGCCGGTGAAGGTGCGGATCGATCGCCCCTGCGCGTCGAGGATCTCGATCGCGACCTGGTCGGCCGGCTGCTTCAGGTAATAGTCCACGAACACGCCGCGCGACACCGTGCGCGTCGCGTCCGCCGGGTCGAAGAGGACCACGGCGTCGTTCGTCGTCTCGCGCGTGATCTGGCGGAGCACGCCGATGTTGTCCATGACGTAGAACGATCGGCCGTGCGTGCCGATGACGAGGTCGTCGTGCCTTATTTCGATCCCGTGCACCGGCGTCACCGGCAGCTCCAGCCGCAGCGACTGCCACCTCGCGCCGTCGTCGAAGCTGACGTAGATGCCGGTCTCGGTGCCGAGGAACAGCAGCCCTTTGCGCTTCTTGTCTTCGCGAATCGCGCGCGGGAAATCGTCGACCGGAATGCCGGTGACGATCTTCGTCCAGCTCCTGCCGAAATCGCCGGTGCGATACACGTACGGGCCGCGGTCGCCACGCTGGTAGCGGTTGCCCGCCAGGTAGGCGGTCGCGGCGTCGTGCGGCGAGGCTTCGATCAAACTGATGCGGGTGAAATCCGGCAGGTCCGGCGGCGTGACCTTCGACCAGTTCTTGCCGCCGTCACGCGTCACGTGGACGACGCCATCGTCGGAGCCGGCCCAGATGATCTGGCCGTTCAGCGCCGACGGCGCCAGCGTGAACACCGTGGCGTAGGTCTCGACGCCCGTCTGATCGAGCGTGATGGGACCACCCGACGGTCCGAGCGTCGCCGGATCGTGGCGCGTGAGGTCCGGGCTGATGCGCTGCCAGCTCTGACCCCGGTTGGTCGATTTCCAGACGTGCTGCGAGCTCGCGTAGAGGGTCGCCGGATCCGTCGGCGAGACGATGATCGGAAACGTCCACTGGAACCGCTCGGTGATGTCCCCGGCCGAGAAACCCATCGGGTTGTCGGGCCATACGTTGATCGCCCGGCGCTCGCCGGTGCGGCGGTTGATGCGCGTCAGCAGCCCGCCGTAGCTCCCGGCGTAGAACACGTCGGTGTCCTGCGGATCTGGTGCGATGTAGCCGCTCTCGCCGCCGCCGACGGCGTACAGCTCGCCGCCGCCGGCGCTCGAGACGCACGCCGTACTGTTGTCCTGCTGCGCGCCGCAGACGTGATACGGCACGTGCGCGGTGGTGATGACGTTGTAGAACTGCGCCGTCGGAAAGTCCTGATCGGTCCAGCTCTCTCCGGCGTTGATCGAGATGTTGGCGCCGCCGTCGTTGCTGTTGGCCAGCCGTTTCGGATCGTTCGGCGCGATCCAGAGATCGTGGTTGTCGCCGTGCGGAACCCGGATCGCGCGCAGCGTCTTGCCGGCGTCGGTCGAACGGTACAATCCGGTGTTGAGGATGTAGACCGTGTCTTTCGCCTGCGGGTCGGCGTAGAGGCGGGTGTAATAGAACGCGCGTTGCCGCACGCGGCGGTCGTCGTTCGCCAGCTTCCACGTCGCGCCGCCATCGTCCGAGACGAAGACGCCGCCGTCCGCGGCCTCGACGATCGCGTAGACGCGATTCGAGTCCGCGCCGGACACCGACACGCCGACCTTGCCCCAGAGCGGCTTGGGCAGACCGGGGTGCTTCGTCAGCTCGGTCCAGGTCGAGCCGCCGTCGGTTGATTTGAAGAGCCCGCTGCCGGGGCCGCCGCTCGAGAGCGAATGCGGAGTCCGAAACACTTCCCAGAGCCCGGCATAGAGAACGTCGGGATTCTTCGGGTCCATCACCAGATCCACGCCGCCCGTTTTGTCATCCCTGAACAGCGATTTACTCCAGGTCTTGCCGCCGTCCGTGGACTTGAAGATGCCGCGCTCCGGCGTCGCCATGTACGGATTGCCGAGAGCCGCAACGAACACGATGTCAGGGTTGGCTGGATGAACGCGGATGCGTGCAATAGCCAGTGTCTTCTCGAGCCCGGCGTGCGTCCACGTCCGCCCGCCATCGGTGGTCTTGTAGACACCGTCTCCCTGGATGACATTGCCGCGCAGCTGCGTCTCCCCCATCCCCGCGTAGACGACGTCCGGGTTGGATTCGGACACGGCGACGGCGCCGACCGACGACGTCTTGAAGAAACGGTCCGAGACCGACCGCCAGGTCAGACCGCCGTCCGTGGTCTTCCACAGGCCGCCGCCGGTTGCGCCGAAGTAGTACTCGAAGGGACGGCTCGCGCTGCCGGCGACCGCCTGCGACCGTCCGCCGCGCGCGGGACCAATGGATCGCCATCGCAGGCCCGCGAGCAGCGCCGGATCGAGACCGTCCGCGACCGCTGCTGGCGCCTGCGCGTCGACGCCCGGCGTGGATATGCCTTGAAGGACTGACGCCGCGAGTAGAACGGCAACTGCCCAAACCACGGCCGCGCGAGTCGTGTTCGCCATAGACGTTTTCTCTCCTGCCGACGAAGCACCGCATGGTAGCGGAACGGTCGCGCATGCCACAAGGCTGGCCGGGCAGCGGCGTGAAACTCAGCAGTGCAGCGCCCAGAGGTGGTAGCGCGCGACACAGCTCGTTGAGCGGCCAAAACGATTGACCTCGCGGAATCAACGACTTAGCGATTCGGCACACGTTGTGCTCTGTTTGACCGTCCAGGAGGGCGAGAACGATGCTATTTACCATTGCGGTGATTCTGCTTGTTCTGTGGCTCCTCGGACTCGTCAGCGGCTACACGATGGGCAACTTCATTTATGTCCTGCTCGTGATTGCGCTGGTGCTGTTCGTGGTGGGCCTGGTCAGCGGTCGCCGAACGGTCTAACCGCGGATCGATTCGTCGAGAACGAGCCGCGGATCGTTATTGCGGTCGGTCCGATTGGGGTCAGGCCCGGGTTTAGCCCTGGTCTGACCCCGGTTTGACCCCCGTCCCGCGAATGGGACCGAGCTTGTTCGGCCGCGGACGGCTACGTCTCCCGTTTGTTCCCCTAACCAGCTGAAACCACACGGTTTCCATTCTGGCACCGGCGGTGCTCCACCTGCCGTTCATGTCTCATGACCTGCGTGTGGCGGTCCGGTCGCTGATCCAGCGTCCCGGGTTTGCCCTCTCCGTAATCCTGACGCTGGCGCTCGGCATCGGCGCGAGCACCATGATGTTCAGCCTCGTCAATGCGGCGTTCCTGCGGCCGCTCCCGTTTCAATCGCCGGAACGGCTGACGATGTTGTGGGGTGTCGCCGGCCCGGAGCGCGATATCCGCGGCGGTTCATTTCCAGAAGTCCGCGACTGGCGGGCGATGAACCGGACCTTCTCGGATGTCTCGAGCTACGACGAGACGTCGCTCAACATGATGCTTCGCACCGAAGCGGTGCGCGTCGAAACCGAGATGGTGTCGGCGGGCTTCTTCGAGCTGCTGGGCGCACGGCCGGCGCTCGGCCGCACTTTCGCCGCCGACGAAGATGCGGCGCCGGGCGCGAGGCCGGTTGCGATCATCAGCGACGCTCTGTGGCGCGAGCGCTTCGGCGCGTCGCCTGAAGTCCTCCAGCAGACCATCACGTTGAACGAGGTCAAGTGCGCGATCGTCGGCGTCATGCCGCGCGGCTTCGCCGGTCTCTCGTTCGACACCGATGTGTGGGTGCCGTCGATCATGGTGACGGTGACGTCGTCTCCGGCCGTGGTGACGAACCGCGGCAACCGCTGGCTCGGCGCGGTTGGCCGTCTGCGCGACGGTGTCTCGATGGCGCAGGCGCAGGAC
>Ga0075421_100013745_pt1 | contig 10097 bp, 6 predicted proteins | sample SoiMetdeltSBSDD5_FD_75292 | JGI IMG/M metagenome (GOLD analysis project Ga0075421, IMG submission 75292) | Bulk soil microbial communities from a Populus tree surrounding site in Tennessee, USA - Soil MetaG P. deltoides SBSDD5 | ecosystem: Environmental > Terrestrial > Soil > Tree plantation... | reverse complement strand
ATCAAGTCATGCGCGCCTTCGACGCAGGCTGGGGCGGGGCAGTCTGGAAAACCATCGGCGAACCTATCACGAACGTCAGCTCGCGTTATTCGGCCATGGATTGGAAAGGCCAGCGCATCGCCGGGTTCAACAATATCGAACTCATTTCGGACCGCCCCATCGATCTCAACCTGCGCGAGATTGCCGATGTGAAACGCCGCTACCCGAAACACGCGGTCATCGCCTCGCTCATGGTCGAATCGCGCCGCGCGGCCTGGCACGACATCGTGCGCCGCTCCGAAGACGCCGGGGCGGACGGCCTCGAACTCAACTTCGGCTGCCCTCACGGTATGAGCGAGCGCGGCATGGGCAGCGCCGTCGGACAGGTTCCCGAATACGCCTGCATGATCACCGAATGGGTAAAAGAGGTCGCGCGCACGCCGGTGATCGTCAAGCTCACGCCCAACATCAGCGACATCCGCACGATCGCACGCGCCGCCAAACGGGGCGGAGCCGATGCACTGTCAGCCATCAACACGATCAACTCCATAACGGGCATCGACCTCGACACCCTTGTCCCGCGGCCCAGCGTTGACGGCGAATCGAGCCATGGCGGCTATTGCGGCCCGGCCACCAAACCCATCGCGCTCCACATGGTCCAACAGATCGCCGCCGACCCCGAATCCGTGCTGCCCATCTCCGGCATCGGCGGAGTTTCTACCTGGCGCGAAGCTGCAGAGTTCATTCTGCTGGGTGCGGGTACCGTGCAAGTGTGCACCGCCGCCATGCACTACGGCTTCCGCATCGTGGAAGACATGGCCGACGGCTTGTCAAATTGGATGGACGAAAAAGGGTTTGGTACCATCGAAGATTTTCGCGGCCGATCGGTTCCCCGCGTCCGCGATTGGAAGGACCTCAATCTCAACTTCAAAATCGTTGCCGCTATCAATCCCGCGAAATGCATCGGCTGCGATCTCTGCTATGTCGCCTGCTGGGATGGCGCCCATCAATGCATTCACTTCAACGGGGCCGGTGCGCACACACATACGACACCCGCGGCCATCGAAGCCGCCAGCCGCGCGCGCATCACCCACTCGCCCGTCACCAAGCCGGCGCAGGCCGCCGTCCCCCACGGCCGCACGCCATCCGAGCGCATTCCCTTCGTCGATGAGGACGAATGCGTCGGCTGCAACCTGTGCTTGCTCGTCTGCCCGGTGGACGGCTGCATCACGATGAAGAGGGTTGACGCTGCGGGAACCCGTGAAACGTGGGCCGAACGAACCGCCACGAGGGAAACCGCCTCATCATGACTCCCGACCCGACGCTATCTAGCGGCGATTTGCTCCCAGTTCCCCGCGAACGGCGCACCTGGGGTATCTATGCCTACGCCTCGCTCTGGATCGCTATGTCCGTCTGTGTACCCACCTACATGCTTTCTTCCGGTCTAATTTCCGGTGGCATGAACTGGTGGCAGGCTATCGGCACGATCATGCTTGGCAATCTCATCGTGCTCGTTCCGATGCTGCTGAACGCCCACGCTGGCACCAAGTACGGGATTCCGTTTCCCGTGCTCATCCGCGCCTCCTACGGCGTGAAGGGGGCCAACGTACCCGCCATCCTCCGTGCCATCGTCGCCTGCGGATGGTTCGGCATTCAAACCTGGATCGGCGGCCAAGCTATCGCCACGATGCTCAAGATCGTCTGGCCCGTTGCCCGCGTTCCCGCCACCGAGGCCATCTGCTTCCTCCTCTTTTGGGGCATCAACATGTATGTTGTCTGGCGCGGGCTTGAATGCATCAAGTTCCTTGATGCCTTCGGCGCTCCTTTCCTGATCGCCGCCTCGGCGCTGCTGCTGTGGTGGGTCATCTCCCAGGCAGGCGGCTTCGGACCAATGTTGAGTCAACCCAGCCGCTTCCAGTCGAAGGCGGAGTTCTTCGCCTTCTTCGTTCCCGCGTTGACCGCCATGGTCGGCTTCTGGGCCACCGTCGCGCTGAACATTCCCGACTTTACTCGCTACGCCACCTCGCAGCGCTCGCAAGTGATCGGCCAAGCCATCGGCCTTCCGCCCTCCATGACGCTGTTCGCCTTCGTCGGAGTCGCCGTCACCTCGGCCTCCGCGGCACTCTTCGGCGAACCGATCTGGGACCCAGTCGCGCTCATGGCGCGCTTCAATCAACCGTTCGCCGCGTTCATCGCGCTCGTGGTGATCCTCATCGCCACGCTCACGACGAACGTTGCCGCCAACGTGGTTTCGCCCGCGAATGATTTTGCCAGTCTTGCCCCCAGATACATCTCGTTTCGCACTGGCGGCCTCATTACCGGCGTTATCGGTCTGTGCATGATGCCGTGGAAGCTGCTAGCCGACGCTGGCTCGTACGTGTTCGGCTGGCTCGTCGGCTACTCTGCCTTCATGGGCCCCGTAGCGGGCGTCATGATAGCCGACTATTATGTAATTCGGAAGCGGCGCCTTGATGTCGAGGCGCTGTATGCTCGCGGAGGTCCTTACGAATACGCGGGCGGATACAATTATCGCGCCATGGCGGCAACGGCCGCCGGAATCGCGGTGGCGCTTTGCGGATTGGCCGCGCCGCCACTGCGCTGGCTTTACGACTACGCCTGGTTCGTTGGCTTCGCCGTTTCGGCGGGCGCGCATGTCGGCCTAATGCGGGAGCCCGAGATAGCACGGCAGGAAATCTTCGAGGGAGAACAAGCATGAGCATTCAGGAATTAGCCGTTGAGACGCTGAGTCACTACGTCGACGGCGCATGGCACGCCGCTGCCGGCACCGCCCATAGCCCCATCGTCAATCCGGCCACTGGCCAGGTCATCGCACAGGCCCCCATCGCAGACCCCTCCACCGTCGATCACGCGGTCAACGCCGCTCACGCCGCCTTCCTGGAATGGCGCGAGGTCCCCGTCGTCGAGCGCGTCCAGCCCCTCTACAAGTTCAAACACCTCCTCGAACAGAACATCGAGGAACTCGCCGCCACCGTCACCGACGAAAACGGCAAAACGCTCACAGATTCCCGCATGGAAGTCCGCCGCGCCATCCAAATGGTCGAGGTCGCCTGTGGCATGCCCAGCCTCATGCTCGGCGATTCCCTCTCCGGCGTCGCCCGCGGCATCGACTCTGCCACTCTCCGTTTCCCCATCGGCGTCTGCGCCGGCATCACCCCCTTCAACTTCCCAGCCATGGTCCCCATGTGGATGTACCCCTTCGCCATCGCCTGCGGCAATACCTTCGTCCTCAAACCCTCAGACAAAACTCCACTCACCCCCGTCCTCGCCGCCCGCCTCCTCGCCGAAGCCGGCCTCCCCAAAGGGGTCTTCAATCTCCTCCTCGGCGGCCAGTCCACCGTCGAAGACTTGATCGCCCATCCGCTCGTGCGCGGTGTCTCCTTTGTCGGCTCCACGCCTGTCGCCCGACGCGTCTACGAAATGGCTGCACTGAAAGGCAAGCGCGTGCAAGCTCTCGGCGGCGCAAAGAACCATCTGGTCGTCATGCCCGACGCCGATCTCGACAAATCAGTCGAAGCCATAATGGGTTCGGCTTTCGGCGGCGCCGGGGAACGCTGCCTTGCCGGTAGCGTAGTCGTCACAGTTGGCGAAGTCCACAACCCGCTGGTCTCTCTCCTCAAGGAACGCATCGAAGCCATGAAGGTCGGCCCCGGCAAAGTAGCCGGTTGCGACATGGGCCCCGTCGTTACCGGCGATCACCAACGCCGCATCCTCGGCTATATCGATAGGGGTGTCGCCGAAGGCGCAACGCTCGTCTGCGACGGCCGCCCCGCCGCCAAGCAAGAAGGCTTCTTCGTCGGCCCCACGCTCTTCGACAACGTCACGCCGCAAATGACCATCGCCCGCGAGGAAATCTTCGGCCCCGTGCTCTCGGTCATCCGTGCCGAATCGCTTGATCAGGCCATCGATCTCGTCAACAAGTCTCCGTTTGGAAACGCATCCGCCATCTTCACCTCCAGCGGCAAGGCCGCCCGCGAGTATTCGGTCCGTGTCGATGCAGGCATGGTGGGAGTTAACATCGGTGTGCCCGCGCCCATGGCTTTCTTCCCATTTGCGGGCTGGAAAGACTCCTTCTTCGGCGACCTCCACGCCCACGGTAAGGACGCCGTCAGCTTCTACACAGAGCAGAAAGTAGTGATGTCGCGCTGGTTCTGAGTTACGTACACCCCGTTGCCACAACATCGTCGAAATAATCCGCGGCGGCTCCCTCGAGGCGATGGACGCCCGGCAGCGTGGCCAACTCTCCCGATCCCGAACACGTCGACAAGTAGCTATCCTGAGGCGAGCGCGCCATGCCCTTATTGATCCGCAACGGCGAAATTGTCACCGCCGACTCCCGCTTTCGCGCAGACTTATACGCGGAAGACGAAACCATCACGCACATCGGGAGCAACCTCGATGCGCCGCCCGGCACGGACATCGTGGATGCTTCGGGCAAGTTCGTTTTCCCCGGCTTCATCGATCCCCACGTCCACATCTATCTGCCGTTCATGTCCACCTTTGCCAAAGACACGCATGAAACAGCCAGCGTCGCCGCGCTCATCGGCGGAACCACCACCTATATCGAGATGTGCTGCCCCTCGCGCGCCGAAGACGCCCTCGCAGGCTACGAACTCTGGAAGTCGAAGGCCAACGGCTCCAGTGCCTGCGACTACACGTTCCACATGTCTGTCACCCGCTGGGACCCGCAAACCGAGGGCCAGCTCCGCGAAATCGTCCGCGACGGCATCGCTTCCTTCAAAATCTTCCTTGCGTACAAGAACTTCTTCGGCGTCGAAGACGGCGAAATGTATCAAACGCTCCGCCTCGCCAAGGAACTCGGTGTCATCACGACAGCCCATTGTGAGAATGCCGAACTCGTCGCGCGCCTCCAGCAACTGCTCCTCTCCCAAGGCAAGACCGGCCCCGCGTGGCACGAATCTTCCCGCCCCGAATCGGTCGAAGCCGAAGGCACTGGTCGCTTCGCCACCTTCCTCGAGAACACCGGAGCAGCCGGCTACGTCGTTCACCTCTCCTGCAAGCCCGCGCTCGATGCCGCACTTGCCGCCAAATCGCGCGGCGTCCGCATCCACGTCGAATCCGTCATCCCCCATCTGATGCTCGACAAGAGCTACGCCGAACGCCCTGGCGTGGAAGGCATGAAACACGTCATGTCGCCACCCCTCCGCCACGCCTCGAATCGCAAGGTCCTCTGGGACGCACTTCAATCCGACTTCATCGACACCGTCGCCACCGATCACTGCCCCTTCGACACCGCGCAGAAGCTTCTCGGCTCGGAAGCCTTCACCCAAATCCCCAACGGCATTCCCGCAATCGAGGACCGTGTCAACCTCCTCTACACCTACGGCGTCTCGCGCGGCTCGCTCGACATCCATCGCTTCGTCGACGCCGCCAGTACGCGCGCCGCTAAACTCTTCGGACTCTTCCCGCGCAAGGGAACCATCGCCGTCGGCACCGACGCTGATCTCGTCGTGTACGACCCCAATCAACGCTCCACCATTTCCGTCCGCACGCACCACGTCAACAGCGACTACAACGGCTTCGAGGGCATGGAAATCGACGGCCGCCCCTCGCTCGTCACCGTGCGTGGCAAAGTCCAGGTGCGCGACTGCCAGTTCATCGGCGACAAAACCCTTGGCCGCATGCTACGCCGCGAACCCACCTGGCACTAACCATCATGAGCCTCAATCCTCAGCGAACCATCGCAGAACTAAAGGAACTCCGCAAGCTCACCGAAGACGCCAATGGCGCGCAGCGTGTTGCCTGGACCGACATATGGCTACGCGCCCGCGAATGGTTCGTCTCCAAGCTCGGCGATCTCCCCGTGGAGCGCCACCTCGATGCCGCCGGCAACCACTGGGTCACCCTTGCCGGCGAATCCCCACGCGCGCTTCTCCTCGGCGGCCATCTCGACTCCGTCCCCAACGGCGGCTGGCTGGATGGCTGCCTCGGCGTCATGGCCAGCCTCGAAATCCTGCGCCGCTTCGCCGCCCAATACAACAACCGCCCGCCCATCACGATCCGCCTCGTCGATTTCGCCGACGAAGAAGGCGCCCGCTTCGGCCGCAGCCTTCTCGGCTCCTCCGCGTTCGGTGGTACCGCATCTATCGAAGCCGACCGCAAACGCGCCGACAAAGACGGCATCCTCCTGGAAGACGCCCTCCGCCTGTGCGGCGTCGAGATCGATGACTTCCCTAAGGCAACCGTCGAGCAGCGCAATGCTGCCGCCTATCTCGAACTCCATATCGAACAAGGTCCTGTTCTCGAAAGCAAAGGCCTAACTCTTGGCGTGGTCACCGGTACCAAAGGTGTCGAACGCCACGCAATTACTTTCCAAGGCCAGGAAGCGCATTCCGGTTCCACGCCCATGAACGCCCGCCGTGACGCTCTCGCCGCCGCAGCGAAGCTCGCGCTCGAAATCCGCCCCATCGCCCGCAAACATCCGGACGCCGTCTGCACAATGGGTAGCCTCAAGACCTTCCCCGGCATTGTCACTGCCGTCGTTGGCCGTTGCGAAACCACGCTGGACCAGCGCGACCTCAACGCCGCCGTGCTCGCCGAAATGTACCAGGCCGCCCGCGCCGCGAGCGAACGCTATGCCGCCGAAGAAGGCTGTGCCGTCGAGTGGTCTCGTATCTGGAACATCGAACCCATCCCCTTTCATCCCAACCTGATCGATCTGTGCGGACAGGCTGTTCGTGAGACCACGGGCACATCTCTGCGTCTTCCCTCCGGCCCACTCCATGACGCCGCCGAAGTTGCACGTGCGGGAATTCCTACCGTGATGATGTTCGTCCAATCGTTACGCGGTATCAGCCACAACAAGATTGAAGACACAAGGGAAGAGCACTTGGAAGCCGCGATTGCAGCGCTCGATCGGCTTGCGTCGAAAACCGTCGAATGGATCGAGCAGAAGTAAGTTTTGAACGATTTCAAAGCGGCGAAGGTCCGTCCTCGGGGGATCGATAAACAACCTCACCTTCCACACATAGTGCCATGCATCGCCAGCGCTTGGACAAAGCCGCTGGCGATGCGCGCGGCGTGCGCTTGATCGGCCATGCGGGATTCTTCCGGAAGCACATGGTGTTCCAGCCAGTCGAGCAGTTGCCGTTCGAGGACGCCGATCACCCAAAGTTGCGGAAAGTGGACATGCGTGTCGACAAAACCGGGGAGAACGTGGCCGCCTCGAAGGTCGAGGACGACTGCATCAGGCCTCGCAGCGCGAATCTCAGCGAAGTCGTCGCAGGCAGCGATGCGTCCCCGTTCGATGACAAGGCCACCGTCCATATGGACGGCCAGGGAATCCGGGTCGCGAAACGTATTCGCGGATGGTGTGCAATCTGGTGGAGCGGAGGAGCTCCACTGCGGGCCGCGTGTTCAAGGCTGGACCGCTTCCGCAAGGGGAGCTGCCGCGCGCATCCGAGCGGCCTGCTGCTGCCGGATAGAAAAGAAGATACGCTCAGGCGTGGCCGGGCTATTGAGAGAAACAGGAGCACCGGGCCCGAAAGCGCCTATGGCATCCCGGATCGCTTCGCGCACGGAGATGGCAAGCATCAACGGCGGCTCGCCAACGGCCTTGCTGCCCATAATGACGCCCGGCTCGGCCGCCCTCTGCAGAAAGTTCACGCGGAAATCCGGTGGCATTTCTGACCACGAAGGCAGCTTATAGGTGGAGGCCCCCGCCGTAGCGAGCCTACCCTTGGCGTCCCAAAGAAGCTCCTCAATGGTGAGCCAGCCAAGGCCTTGGATGAAGCCGCCTTCGATTTGGCCGAGGTCGATGACGGGTGCGATCGAATCGCCTACGTCTTCGAGAATATCGGTGCGCAGCAAGCGAAACACCCCAGTGAAGGCATCCACCTCCACTTCGGAAACAGCGGCGGCATAGGCGTAGTAGTAAAAAGGCCGGCCGCGCCCGGTCTTGGGATCATGATGGATCTCGGGCGTGCGGTAGTAACCGTTGGCGGAGAGCGAGGTGCGCTCGCGGTACGCCGCCTCGCACACCCGCGCGAAGGGGAATTCCGCGCCGCACAAGCCGCGGACCACACCTTCCCGGAAGGAAACGTCGGACGGCTCGCATTGCATCATACGTGCGGCGACGCAGCCAAGCCGATCGCGTAACTGTGAGCAGGCGTCGATAACCGCCGCCCCGTTGAGGTCGGTTCCGGCCGAAGCGGCCGTGGCAGAGGTATTAGGGACCTTGCCCGTGCTCGTGGGCATGATACGGATGGATGAGGTCGGAACGCCAAGGGTTTTGGCGGCGATATGAAGGATCTTGGTGTTCAGACCCTGGCCCATCTCCGTGCCTCCATGGTTCACTTGCACGCTGCCATCGCGGTAAATCAAGACGAATGCCCCGGCTTGATTGAAAAAAGTTGCGGTGAACGAGATGCCAAACTTAACGGGAGTGATAGCCAGGCCGCGCTTACGATATGGGGAGCCAGCGTTGAAGTGATCGATTTCGCGGCGGCGCTCATCGAAGGAGCTGGACGACTTCAGTTCACTCCAAATGCGAGCGATTCGCGCGGCATCCTTCACCGGTTGATCGTAGTGCGTGCGGTCGCCCTCGCGATAGAAGTTGCACTCGCGAACGTGCTCCGGAGGGAGCCCGAGCCGGCGCGCCGCCTGGTCGAGAATCTCTTCGATCACCAGCATCCCTTGCGGGCCGCCAAAGCCGCGGAAAGCGGTCTGCGAGGTCTTGTGCGTGAGGCAGACGTAGCCGGTGAGGTCGACGTTCGGGATGAAGTAGGCGTTGTCGCAGTGAAAGAGCGAGCGCCACATCACGGGGTCGGAGAGATCCAGGCTCCAGCCTCCGTCGGAGTACAGCTCCGCGCGAATCGCCTCAATGCGGCCATCCCGACGGAAGCCAGCGGCATAGCGTACAAGATAAGGATGGCGCTTACCGCTCAACGCCATGTCGAGCTTGCGCGTCAGACGAACACGCACCGGCCGTCCTGTCTTCCAAGCCCCAAGCGCGGCGATCGCGGCCCAAGGATTCGACTGCACCTCCTTGCCGCCGAAGGCGCCGCCCATACGCAGGCATTCGACGGTGATCCGGCTGCGCGGAATTGCGAGCACGCGCGCAATGACTTCCTGGGCCTCGGAGGGATGCTGCGTAGAGCATTGCACGGCTACACCGCCGGATTCGTCGAGCCAGGCGATGGAGGCGTGCGTTTCCAGGTAGAAGTGCTCCTGTCCGCCGATCAAGAGCTCACCTTCAAAGGAGAGCGCGCTCAATTCCAGGCTGGACGCGTCGCCGCGCAGAATACGATGAGGCCCCGAATGAAAGCTTTGCGCCTGAATCGCGTCTTCAATCGTGAGGATCGCGGGAAGCGGTTCGTACCCAACCTGTACGCGTTCGGCCCCGCGCTGTGCTGCGTCCAACGATTCACCCAGCACCCACGCCACGGCCTGCATATGATGGAACACTTCCTTTGGGAAGAGCGGTTCGTCGTGACGGTTGGCGCCAGAGTCGCCTATTCCCGGCACATCGGCGGTAGTAAGCACGGTGACAACGCCTGGTTCTGACAGCGCGGTGGCGGCATCCAGCGAAGTAACCAGGGCGTGCGCGTGCGGCACGCATACCGGCCAGGCATGAAGCAGATCGGGAAAGCGGCGAAGTAGGTCGTCGGTGTAAAGCGCCCCGCCCGTAACGTGCCCGCGCGCGCTTTCGTGGGGCGCATTATGCATAGGCCACCTGTTGCATCTCAACCCAGAACTTTTCCACCAAGCTTTGCGCGACGGCAAGCCGGTAATCCGCCGAGCCGCGATGGTCGCTGATCGGTTTGAGGCTGCGCGCAACCACGTCCTGCACGCGGTGAACGGCGTCGAGATTCCAAACCCGGCTTGCGGCGCATTCCTCGGCTTCGAACAGACGGAGCGGTGTTGCCGCCACTCCCCCGAACGCAAAACGCGCGAGCGTTACGACACCGCCAGCATCCTCGGAAATGGCGATACCGGCGCTGACAGTGCTGATGTCATCCACGCGGCGCTTGGAGACCTTCAGAAACCGGAGAACCTGGGGGAAAGGTTTTGGAATGGCGATCGCCGTAATCATCTCGGCCGCGCCGAGTGCCGTCTTGCGATAGCCGGTGAAAAAGCCG
>Ga0075421_100013744_pt1 | contig 10097 bp, 8 predicted proteins | sample SoiMetdeltSBSDD5_FD_75292 | JGI IMG/M metagenome (GOLD analysis project Ga0075421, IMG submission 75292) | Bulk soil microbial communities from a Populus tree surrounding site in Tennessee, USA - Soil MetaG P. deltoides SBSDD5 | ecosystem: Environmental > Terrestrial > Soil > Tree plantation... | reverse complement strand
GAAGTACACGGACGACCCCGACGCCACGGTGTTCGACGTCAGTGGGTTCTACTTCCATGACGCTGCGGTGCAGACCAACGGCGTGGACGATCCCGCGAAGCAGCGCGCAGACCAGCGCATCAGATTGGGCAGCAACATCCGCACGCTGCCATCGCGCTGGGACGGCCTGCGCGGACCGCGTTACTTCAACTGGGACATGTCGTTCGTGAAGGGCGTCGACATCGGCCGGGTCCGGGCGCAGGTGCACATCGAGCTGTACAACGCGTTCAACAACGTGTTCTACAACAACCCGAATCTGGATCCGACGAACTCGATCTTCGGCAAGGTCTCGAGCCAGAACAACGTGCCGAGGAACATTCAGATCGGGATGAAGATAGTGTTTTAGGTGTCGTTCCCGGGTTCCCTGGTTCCAGGTTCCCAGGTTCTTGGTTCTCTCGAGGCTGTAGTAGGCTCTTCGAACTGATGGACCTAGGAACCCGAGAACCTGGGAACCGGGGAACCCGGGCACCCGGGAACCTCCCGCCATTCACGATTCGCGATCTGCCCGCTCCCCCTCGCAACCTGTGGAAGATCGTCGGCCCTGGCATCGTTGCGGCCGGTGTTGGACTTTCTTCTGGCGAGTTCATCCTGTGGCCGTTCATCGCCTCCCAGGCGGGCCTGATATTCCTCTGGGGCGCGGTCCTCGGCGTCGTGACGCAGTTCTTTCTGAACATGGAGATCGAGCGGTACACGCTCGCGACGGGTGAGACTGCGCTGACTGGGTTCAACCGGTTCTGGCGGCACTGGGGTCTGGTCTTCGCGATCATGGTTTACTTCGCGAACCTGTGGCCCGGGTGGGCATTGAGCTCGGCGACGCTGGCGACGTACATCTTCGGCGGCAGCCCACAGTTCATCGCGATCGCGTCGCTCATCGTGATCGGCGCGTCCCTGACGCTCGCGCCCGTCGTGTACGTCGCGTTGGAGCGACTGATTTTCGTGAAAGTCGCGGCCGTTGGGATCGTCGTCTTGCTGGCGATGGTGTTTGCGATTGATGCGCCGACGTGGCGCGCGCTACCCGCTGGCCTGGTGAGTGTAGGCCAGATGCCGCTCGAGCTTGGTTTTGCGCTGCTGCTTGGCGCGGTGGCGTTTGCGGGCGCTGGCGGCGGCCAGAATCTTTGCCAGAGCAACTGGATCCGCGACAAGGGTTTCGGGATGGGGCAGTACGTGCCCAGGCTGGTGAGCCCGCTCACCGGGCACGAAGAAGCCGCGCGCGGTGAGGTGGCGGCGTACATCTTCGAGCCGACCAGCGAGAATATGGCGCGGTGGAATCGCTGGTGGTGGTTCGCGAATACTGAACAGTTACTGACGTTCGTCCTCGTCACGGTGGTGACGATCTGCCTGACCTCGATGATGGCGCATTCGACGCTGTATGGCCGGCCAGACTTGCCGCAGACCGTGGCGTTTCTTCAGATCGAGGGGCAACGGCTCCAGGAGATCGTCGGGCCATGGTTCGGCGTGCTGTTCTGGGCGGTTGGCGCGTTCTCGCTGTTCGCCTCATCGATGGGGATCGCAGACTACACGAGCCGCCTGGCGGCCGACATCCTGAAATCAACCTATCTGCAGCGATCGCGGGTCTCGGAGAGTCAGTTGTACTTCCGGCTTGTCTGGGGTCTCGTCGCAATCGGGTCGTCGATCCTGCTAATCGGCATGAATCAACCGCTGGTCCTGCTCGTGATCTCGGCCTCGGTTGGTGGTGTGATGATGTGTATGTACTCCGCCATGCTGTTTGTGCTGAACAGACGCGGGTTGCCAGAGGCGATTAAGGTACGATCGTATAGGGTTGCGATATTAATCTGGGCGACCGCGTTTTTCGGCGTGATGAGCTTGCTTACGATCCGCCAGCAGCTCGCGCGCCTGTTTGGCTGATCCGACAGAAAGGAAGAACCTTGATACCCCAAATCCGGTGGAGAAGCACGGCGACGATTGTCGCCGTCGCCCTGGCGGCCGCCAGCGCCTACGCGCAAAAGCCTGCGCCGTCGAAGAGCGCAGACGTCATCAAGATTCCGTTCGAGACCTATACGCTGCCGAATGGTCTAACGGTGATCACGTCGCTGGATCGCACGACGCCGACCGTCGCGGTCAACGTCTGGTATCACGTTGGATCGAAGAACGAAACCGTCGGGCGGACCGGGTTCGCGCACCTCTTTGAGCACGTGATGTTCACGGGATCGGGCAACGTTCCGTATGGCACGCACGATCGCCTGACCGAAGGCGTCGGCGGCTCGAACAACGGGACCACCGACAACGATCGGACGACCTATTACGAGACGACTCCCTCGAACTACCTGGAATCGGCGCTGTGGATGGAAGCCGACCGGATGGGCTTCCTTCTCGACTCGCTCGATCTTGCCAAGCTCAACGCCCAGCGCGACATCGTCAAGAACGAGCGGCGCCAGGGCGTCGACAACCAGCCATACGGGCGCGCCTTCGAGATCCTCGCGGCGGCGACCTATCCCAAAGAGCATCCCTACTCGTGGCCGGTGATTGGAAGCATGGCGGATCTGTCGGCTGCAAGCGAAGAAGATGTCAAGAACTTCTTCCGCCTCTATTACGCTCCCAACAATGCCTACCTGGCCATCGTCGGCGATTTCGATCCTGCCCAGACCAAGGCGTGGGTGCAGAAATACTTTGGTGACATTCCACGCGGGAAGCCGATCACGCGTCCGACAATCTCGCCGGTCACGCTTCAAGCCGAGAAGCGACTGGTATTCGAGGACCGCGTGCAGATCCCCCGGCTCTACCTGACGTGGCCAACCGTTGGCCAGCGCAGTGACGATCGATACGCGCTTGACGTGCTTGGCGCGATCCTCGCCGGCCCCCGAACTGCGCGACTGACGAAAGCGCTCGTCTACGACAAGCAGTCCGCCGCGTCAGTGCAGGCATTCCAGGGTTCGAACGAAGACATTGGCGACTTCGGGATCATCGTGACGCCGCGTCCGGGCAACACCCTGACGGATCTTGAACAGGCGATCGACGCGATCGTGGAGAAGTTGAAGGCCGAAGGGCCGACCGCGGAAGAGATTCAGAAGGCGATTGCTGGAGAAGAGCTGTCGTTTGTCCGAGGCCTCGAGTCCAACCTGGGTAAGGCGATGCAGCTTTCAGATGGCGCCGGGTACCACAACGATCCCGGCTATTTCCGAACTGAGTACGCGAAGGGCCAGTCGGTCACGGCCGACGACGTGAAGCGCGTGGCGAACAAGTATCTGACGAAGGGACGTGTCGTGTTGAGTGTCGTGCCGCTCGGAAAACTGGATCAGGCTGCGAAGCCGGCCGAGAGCCAGAAAGTCACTGACAACGCTCCGGCTGGCGGAGCGGAGGTGGCGCAATGAGCGCGAACCCTTCACGCCGGCTGCTCGTGTCGTGCCTCACGTTGTGCCTTGCCCTGTCGGCGAGCGCAGGCGCGCGCCAGGCGTTCGATCGAAAGAAGATTCCTCTTCCCGATAAGACGCCCGAGCTGCGCGTCCCGACCTGGACGAAGACGACGCTGGCGAACGGCGCCGACCTCATCGTGGCGGAGAAGCACGATTTGCCGCTCGTCTCGTTCAGCATCACGTTTCTGGGCGGCGCGAACCAGTTCGAGCCTGCAGATCGGACCGGCGTCGCCAGCCTCACGGCGTCGATGATGAGCGAGGGTACGAAAACGCGGGACGGCGAGGCGCTGTCGAACGCGCTTCAGCTGCTCGGCACCAACGTGTCAACATCCGTCGGTAGCGAGAGCGGCTCGATTGGCTTTGTTTCGACGAGCGGAAAGTTTCCGCAGACCCTCGACATCCTTGCCGACATGTTGCTGAACTCGACGTTCCCGGCCGATGCGCTTGAACGGCTGCGCGCTCAGCGGCTGGTCGCGCTGACGCAGGGCCGCTCGCAGCCAGGCACCATTGCGAATCGTGTGTTCCCGAAGGTGCTCTACGGCGCGACACATCCGTACGGCCGCGTGTCGACTGAGGAATCCCTGAAGGCCATCACGCGCGACGACATCGCGAAGTTTCATGCCGAGTACTTCAAGCCTCGTCGCGCGCTGATTACCGTTGTTGGCGATGTCACGGCAGCGACTGCCAAGCCGGTGATAGAGAAGGCGTTGCCAGCGTGGTCCGCGTCCGGATCGAAGCCGGAGTTCTCGTACCCGACTGTTCCGGCACGTCAGAAGACGACGATCTACCTCGTGGATCGTCCCGGCGCCGCCCAGTCGACGATGGCAATCGGTCATCCCGGGCCTCCGCGCAACACTCCCGACTACTACGCGATGCAAGTGATGAACACGATGCTCGGCGGGATGTTCCAGTCGCGGCTCAATGCCAACATCCGCGAAGAGAAGGGCTACAGCTACGGCGTCAGCTCGGGGTTCGCCTACGGAAAAGGGCCAGGTGCGTTCCGGACCGGCGGTGACATCGTGGGCGACAAGACGGATGCAGCGCTCGTCGAGTTCATGAAGGAGTTGCGCGGCATCCTGGGCGCGAGACCCGTCACTGATGAAGAGCTGCAGACGGCAAAGGACTCGTTGATTCAGCGGCTGCCGGCGACGTTCGCATCCGTTTCGGCGATCAACGGCGCGCTGACAGGCTTGTGGACCCAGGGACTACCGGACGATTACTACCAGCAGTACACGAAGGCAATCGCCGCGGTGACCAAGGACGACGTCCTGCGCGTCGCCAAGAAGTACATCGACATCGACCGCCTTGCCATCGTCATCGTCGGCGACCGCGCGTCGATCGAGGCGCCGCTCAAGGCCACGCAGATTGCGCCCATCGAATATCTCGACATCGAGGGCGCGCCGAAGCAATAGCAATGGCGGCTACGTTCGATCGACTTGTCGCGGCGGTCAAACAAGGATCGGTGGACGAAACTCGCCGGATCCTCACAAACGACCCCGAGTCGCGCCGGCGGCTCGACGAGCCGCATCCGGATCTGCCGTTCAATTCGACCGTACTGCTCGCGGCCGTCCACCAAAAGAACCGCGACCTCATCGACGTCCTTCTGGATGCGGGAGCGGACATCAACGTGCGCAGCCGGTGGTGGGCTGGCGGATTCGGCGTGCTCGATGGCGCCGACGAGAGCCTGGTGCCGTTCTTGATCGAGCGTGGCGCGAACGTCGACGCTCACGCCGCCGCCAAGCTTGGAAGGCTCGACGATTTGGAGCGGTTGTTGTCGGAGACACCTGAGCTCGTGCACGCGCGCGGCGGCGACGGCCAGACGCCGCTGCATTTTGCGGCGAACGTCGAGATCGCGACACTGCTCCTGGAGTGCGGTGCCGACATCGACGCGATCGATGTCGATCACGAAGGTACGTCGGCTCAATACATGGTGCGCGACCGCCAGGAAGTTGCGCGGTATCTCGTCTCGCGTGGAGCACGGACGGATGTGCTGCTCACGGCTGCGCTCGGTGACCTGGAGCGGACGCGGCAGCACCTCGATCGCGATCCCGAGTCAATCAACATGACCGTTTCGGAAAGATGGTTCCCGAAGCGGAACCCGCGGAGCGGCGGCATCATTTACATCTGGACATTGGGTGGCGACAAGAGCGCCCATGCTGTGGCGCGTGAGTTCGGACACGACGAAGTGCTGGACCTGCTGTTGCAGCGCAGTCCAGCCACACTACAGCTGGCAGAGGCCGCTTCGATGGGCGATGAAGGAAGAGTCCGCGACCTTATCGCCGGCGCGCCGAATCTCGTCGCGGAGCTTTCCGATGAACAACGTGCGCGCCTGGTTCACGCGGCCAAGCGCAATGATGCGTCAGCGGTTCGCCTGATGCTCCGCGCGGGTTGGCCGGTCGGCGTTCGATCCGAGGGAACAACGGCGCTGCACTGGGCGGGGTTCCACGGCAATGCGGATATGGCGCGTGAACTTCTCAAGTCGAACGCACCTCTCGATGTCCGTGACGACCAACACCACGGAACGCCGTTGGATTGGGCCGAGCACGGATCGACGCACGGCTGGTATTGTCGAACGGGCGATTACGCGGGCACTCTTGAGCTCCTGAGATCGCGTTCCTGACGCCGCTGCCGCTATCCGCCTTTCTTATTGACCTCGCGATCGTCGGGATCCACTACGTCGTCGGGATATTCAGGCCGTCGCTCCTCAGCTTTTTCTTCCACAATGATCCGAATCGCCCTCCGCTTGTCCTGGTTGAACATGTCCTCCAGGGTGCCCGCCGCGCCGGGCCCGATGTGCTTCCGTCGGCGAAACACCCGCCAGACCGCTGCAAAGAACAGCACGAGCATCAGGAGGCCGGCGATGCCGTCGAAGCTCATTTGTGGCTTCCCTCAGGATACGCCCGTCCAGGGCCTCAGTCGGGGAACGATGCGTGAGACGTGCCGGCAGTACTCGCGATAGGACTCACCGAAACGGCTTTCGAGTTCCGGCTCCTCGAGCAACGGAATGAAGATCAGGTTGAGGAGCAGAAAGAGCGACGCCCATGCCAGGTGAGACGGCGAGAGCAGCAGCATCGCTTCGCCGAACAAGATGAACACGACGCCGGAAATCATTGGGTTGCGAACGTAGCGATAGGGGCCCTCGATGACGAGGTGCTTCGGCGGATCCCAGGGCGCGAGCGTTCCGCGACCACGGACGACGAACTGGCGAAGGGATGACGCAAAGAGCAGCAGTCCCACTGCCAGCGTGACCACGCCGGCACATTGAATGACGATCGACAGCGGGTCGACGCCGAGCTGCAGGATCGTGCCGGCGTTGCGGGCGATCCACCACGGAATCAACACCGTCATCGTGAGCGGGAGGATCGCGACCGAGAGCAGATGACGAATGAACATCAAAGCCATGGCGGAACCCACTTCGATCGAAGCCTGTGATGGTAACATTCGCGGCGCGAGGGCCAATGAGCGAATACGACAGGAATGACAAAGTGATCTCGCGTCGAGGGCTGCTAAAAACGGCGGGCGCCGTTGCGGGCGCCACAGCACTTGCGCCGTGGGCCACGGCCGCGCAAACGATCAAACAGGTCGGACCGCCAAGTACGGTCACCAATCCGCCTCGCGACTTCGGACCGAACGCCCCACCGACGACGTACTTTTCGGATCCGGACATCCTTGCTGTCGATCCGCAGTTCAACGCGTTGATTCAGCCGAATACCTCCATTAAACGCCTGTGGACCGGCGCGCTCTGGGCTGAAGGTCCGGCCTGGAATGGGGTCGGCCGTTATCTGATCTGGAGCGACATCCCAAGCAACGTGCAGCTTCGCTGGCTCGAAGACGACGGGCACGTCACCGTTTGCCGGAATCCCGCGAACAACAGCAACGGCAACACCTTCGACTTTCAGGGACGACAGTTGTCGTGCGAGCACCTGACCCGCCGGGTGGTGCGCTACGAGCACGATGGATCGATCACGATCATCGCGGATTCGTTCGAGGGGAAGCGGCTGAACTCGCCGAACGACATCGTCGCGCATCCCGACGGCAGCTATTGGTTCACCGATCCGCCGTACGGCGGCCAGCTCTACGAAGGTCAGGTGGACGCCGCGGGCGGGCCGACCAATCCTGCGGGCCGATTGAACGCGCGCGCGGGTCAGCCGGCGGAAGCAGGGAAGCAGAAACGCGAGCTGCCGACGGCGGTCTATCGCGTGGATTCGTCGGGCAAGGTCACGCAGGTCGCGACCGAAGCACAGGTCCCCGATCCGAACGGCCTCGCGTTCTCGCCTGATCACAAGCGGCTATATGTGGCGAGCACCGGCAAAGGGCCTGGAGACACAGGACCGGGCGGCAAGGGCGACATGTTCGTGTTTGAGGTGACGGGCACTACGCTGGCGAACGGCCGGCGTTTCTCGGACTTCATGATCGACGGCGTGCGCTGCGCTCCAGACGGCGTCAGGTGTGACGTCCACGGCAACGTCTGGTGCTCGAGCAATGCAGGGCGCGCCGTGGGTTACAGCGGCGTGACGATCTGGACGCCGGATGGCAAACTAATCGGACGCATTCGCTTGCCGGAGGTCTGCGGCAACATCTGCTTCGGTGGACCGAAGCGCAACCGGCTGTTCATGGCAGCGAGCCAATCGCTTTACGCCGTGTACGTCAACACCCAGGGCGCGGGCCCCTCGTAGCGCGTGCCTCGCCAATTCGTTGCCGCGGCCGCTGCCCTCGCGTTTGCGTTGGCGAGCCCTCAGGCGCCGCCACCGCCCGCGCCGATTGTTGCACCCGTCATCACCGTGCCGCCGGGATCTGCTGCGGTCGAGCAGGGCGCGCAAGGCGGCCGACCTCCGGCCACGATCGTGGCGAGCTTCGACGGGCTTGGCGTGGGCTTCGAAGGACCGCTCGGCACAACCTCAGGCCGCAATCCTTCTGACAACACGCTCGCCGTCGGCCCCAATCACATCGTCCAGATCGTGAACACGCGTACGGCGATCTTCACGAAGAAGGGAAAGAAGTTCGACACCACTGGCCGCGTGCTCTACGGACCTGTTGAAACCAGCAACTTCTTCAAGGGGTTCGGCGGTCAGTGCGAGGCCACCAACAACGGCGATGCAGTCGTTCGCTACGACCAGATCGCCAATCGATGGCTCATCGTGATGCCACTCTTCAGGCGCGGCCCGGTGCGTCCGGATCAGCCACAGGAGTGGAAGAGCGGACCTGGCGCCTCCGTCAGTCCCCCTGGACGCCCCAATCAACCTGGGCCTGCTGCGCCGCTCGTGAGTCCCGCCGCGCCGCCTCCGCCCGCGCAGCCGGGTCAGCGTGGGCGAGGCGCGTCGCCGGGACCGCAAGGTCCGTACTCGATGTGCTACGCGATCAGCACGAGCGACGATCCGATGGGCTCGTACTATCGGTATGAGTTCCTGCGGCCGTTGTTCCCCGACTATCCACGTCCCGCGATCTGGAACGATGGCTACTACGTCCCGACCAGCACCGGCGACGAGGTGATTCAAAAGCACGCCTGCGTTGTCGATCGATCGCGGATGCTGAAAGGCCAGCCCGCTACCGAGCAATGCATCGTGATCGACGGAGTCAACTTCCTGAACAACGCCGACGTCGATGGGAAGGTACTTCCGCCTCGAGGATCGCCGAACGTGATGATGGCGACCGGCGGGACGCAACTCAAAGACGTCTTTGAAGACAGCGTCGTTTATGCGTGGAAGTTCCACGTGGACTGGGACGATCCCAAAAAGACGACGGTCTCGGAGGCGAGCAAGATCGCGGTCGCACCGTATCGATACTTGTGCAATGGGCAGCTGACGAATTGCGTCCCGCAACCAGGGACCGATCGCCGGCTTGACGCGCAAGGGGACAAGCTCATGGCGCGGCTCGTCTATCGCCGGATTGGCGATCGCGAATCGATTGTCGCCGTCCACTCCGTGAACACGTCGGCGGGCGGTGGCGGCGTTCGCTGGTACGAGTTCCGCGTCGGCAAAGATCGCCACGTGTCGCTGCATCAGCAGGGGACGTATGCGCCGGACGGTTTTTACCGTTGGATGGCCAGCCCGGCGATCGATCGCGCGGGCAACATCGCGATCGGCTATTCGTTCGGCGGCACGCCGCATTTCGCCGGTCAACGCTTTGCCGCGCGGCTGGCCACCGATCCCCTCGGAACGATGTCGCTTCGCGAAGCCGTGCTGGTCGAAGGCGAAGCGTCGCAAACGACCACGCTGCGCTGGGAGGATTACACACAGACGGCGATGGATCCCGACGACGACTGCACGATTTGGTATGTCGGCGACTATTTGAAGAAGGGCGCGGTCAGTTATTCCACGCGGATTGGGGCGTTCAGGGTGCCAGAGTGCCGGTAGGGTAACGGCGCCCAGCCCATCCGAATCCATAGCTCTACTATACTGCCCGCCTCCCCGGCACCTCAGCCGTGGGCACGCCAAGGAGCGTTCCCGTGAGATCGATTCCTCGTTTCGCGGCGGCCATTGGGTGTGCGTTGTTGTTAGCGCTGGCGGCAGCCTCCACAAGCGTCCAGGCTCAGGACTCCCTCCGGACGTGCGGGAACGAGAACGAGGAAGCCTGCGGACTCCTGCAGCGAGACTCCTTCAACGGAATCTGCGACAGCGGCCTGGGCCCACGGCTCGAGGGATGCGAATGTCTGATCACCGGGTTCTTTGGAAACTGCTTGCTGAGGAG
>Ga0075421_100013743_pt1 | contig 10098 bp, 9 predicted proteins | sample SoiMetdeltSBSDD5_FD_75292 | JGI IMG/M metagenome (GOLD analysis project Ga0075421, IMG submission 75292) | Bulk soil microbial communities from a Populus tree surrounding site in Tennessee, USA - Soil MetaG P. deltoides SBSDD5 | ecosystem: Environmental > Terrestrial > Soil > Tree plantation... | reverse complement strand
CGGCACGCTCTACCGCTGGCGCGGTCGCGTGCTCTACGCGCCGCTGACGGGTCCGATTCCGGCCGAGCCGTTCCACGGACCCTGGCGCCGCCCGACCGCGCAGAGTGTCGAGGCGGACGTACGCGTGGTGCCGGAGCCGGAGCTGGTGCTCTCGTTCGCGAGCGGCGCCGCGCTGCTCGCGGCGCTCGCCCGCCGGCGCAGGCGCTAGTCCCTGGCGGCAGCAGCCTTCCGATCCACCAGCGGCCCGAGCAGCTTCGCGACGGTTTCCTGGTTGCGCTCGCGCTTCCCGTAGAGCTCGGTCGCCGGGACCTCTTCGTAGCCGCCGCCCACGTAGGCGCGCGACCACGCGAGCGCGATCTGCGCGTCGTAGAGCAGCACCTGTGCGTTGTCGTGGATCAGCACGCGCAGGTAGGGCCCCTCCACGCGCTGCGGCTGCTGATTCATGGCGGACGGGAGGTCCTTGCCCTGCCAGCGAATCGGCGTGCCGGCGGCCTCCCAGCTCCAGAAGCCGATGTACGCGGGCATGGCGTCGAGCGCGATCGACGCCGACAGCACCGCGTCGACGTTCTGGGTGCGCTCGAGCTGGCGCACCGTGTGCTGTTGCGCCAGCACGTACCTCTGCGCGTCGGGCATGCCGCTGATCGGGTCGTACACGCCGCCGAGGTCGGTCGCGAAACGCCGCCAGATATCCGCGAAGGCCTGCGACGGGACGACGGTGTAGCCGCGCTTCTCGAGCTCGGCTGCGATCAGTCCTTCGAGTTCCACGCGCACGCGCTCGGCGTCGGGCGTGCCGTCCGGCAGCCGCAGCGGCCGCAGCGCCACGCGCGACACCTCTGCGCGGAACTGCTCGCGCGGGATCCGATACGGGTCGTAGTCGTCGCCGGCACGCGCCGGCAGGGCGAACACCGCGAAGAGCAGGGCGAGCGTGCAGCGTGCGCGCGACTTCTCGAACCTCACTGAAGCTCCGCCACGTAGCGCTCGATGATGCCGCGGTCTGCCGCCTCCGGCGCCAGGGTCAGGTAGCGCGTGAGGCTCGTGCGCGCGTGCTCGCGCAGGTCGAGCTCGCGGTAGAGCAGCCCGAGCTCGCGCTGGATCTCCGCGTCGTCCGGCTGGAGCAGGGCGGCCTGCTCCAGGGTCCGGGCCGCGCGCGCGACGTGATCGCGCTCGGGCCCCGCGCGGCGGTAGGTCTCGGCGAGCAGGCGCACGCCCACCGCATCGTCGGGACGCAGGCGGACGTAGCGTTCGAGCGCGCGCTCCGCGGGCACCCGCGCGCCCGTCGCCAGCTCGAGCCGCGCGTCCGCCAGCAGCACGCTGGCCGTCCGCTGCTGGAACTCGGCCTCGGCGATGCGCAGGGCGTCCGGCGCCGCCGGAGGCTCGTCCTCCAGCAGCTCGTTCAGGCTCTCGATGCGCTCCTGGATCCGCGGGTGGCTCGCGTAGACGTACGGGATCTGACGCTCCGTCGCGTCGGCATCGGCCAGCAGCAGCTCGAAGACGGCGACCGCCTGGGCGCGCTCGTAGCCGGCGGCGCGCAGCATCGCGAGACTCTGCGCATCCGCCTCGCTCTCGAGGTCGCGCGAGTAGCCCGACAGCTGGATGCGCATGACTTGTCCGGCGAGATCGTTGGTTGCCTGGGACAGGGCCATGGCCGCATAGGGATCCCCGGCCGCGGCTGCCGTGATCAGCGCGAAGGTGACCGCGAGCGAGTCGCGTGCCTTCTGGAGGTTCTTCTGCGCGCGGTGCTCGCGCAGGCCGTGACGCGCCGTGTAGTGCGTGAGCTCGTGGCCCAGCACCATCGCGAGCTGCGCTTCGTTCGCCATCGGCGCCAGCAGGCCGGAGTGCAGATAGACGCTTCCGTTCGGCAACGCGAAGGCGTTGGCGTAGGGATCGAGCAGCACGCGGACACGCACGGGTGGGGCGCCCGTGCCGGACGCAGCGAGAAGCCGACTCGCGACCGCATCGAGGTAGCTCTCGACGTCGGCATCGCGGAGGACATGGCCGCGCTCCTCGAGCTTCGCATCGATCTGCGCGGCCTCGGCCCACAGCGTCGCCTCGTCATCCTGGGGCGTGAACCCGGGATCCCTGATCGGCTCGACGTGCCTGCAGGCGAGCGCGAGCACGGCGACGAAGGCGCTGCGCAGCGAGGCGGGCCGGGCCATCGCGCGCGATTGTCGACCCGTGCTCCGTGGCACGCAACCGTGTTAGGGTGCGCGTGCATGGACCGCCGGCTCTTCGTCGCGCTCGCGCTCGCGGCCGCCGCGTGCGAGACGCCGACCGCACCGCCGCCGCTGCGCGTCTCCCCGGCCGCGCTCGGTGAGTTCCAATCGCTGTGCCTCACGCCGCTGCGCAGCGAGGTCGACGACCCCCCTCGGGTGGCACGCATGGAGACGATGCTCGAGGACGGTCTGCGCGCGCGCGGCTTCACCGTCGTCTCCGCGAGCGAGACCGGCGCGGTGCTCGACCGCATCGCCCGCGAGGAAGGCGGCCTCTACGACGTCGACACCGGCGCACGCCGCGCGGACTTCCAGGCCGTCTCGCAGCGCGTGCGCGAACGCGCCGGCGCCGAGCTCTCGTGCCAGGCCATGCTGCGTGCACGCATCGTCTTCGTGGTCGCGCCGTGGGTGGCGAAAGCCGGCATGTTCTCGGAAGGCACGGCGACCTGGGACGGCGTCGAGGTCGACCTCGGCGCCGGCCGCAATGCCAGCGGCTCGATCGGCGCGCTGTCGCTGCACGTCCGCGTCCTCGATCTCTCCGAACGCGAGCTGTACTTCGGTGCGGGCGGCATCCGCACCACGTCCGTCCTCGTCGAAGACTTCGTCTCGACGAAATTCGAGCCCATCGACCCGAAGGAGCTGCTCGCGGACGCGGCGCGCAACCACGTCGCGATCGACCTCGCGCTGAAGGACCTGCGCCAGGGCCCGGCCCCCGCGGAGCCGTCCGGGCCGCCGCCCCGGGCCGAGGAGTAGGAGAGGATGGGAGGGCCTTGGATCCGGGGGCTCGCCGCGCCGCCTCTGATACGTCCGATAAGTTTGATTATGTCAAGTAGAAGATCGGGGCCGCTCAGCGCCCCTGGAACTGCGGCTCCCGGCGCTCGATGAAGGACCGCACCCCTTCCTCCGCGTCCTTGCTCGCGGCGAGCTTCGCCTGGGTCGCGCCCATGGCGGCGATGCAGGCGTCTTCGCCTTCGCGCGCGTACAGCCGCGCGGACGCCTTGGTCGCCTGGATCGCGAGCGGCGCGTAGCTGGCGATCTTGCGCGCGAGCTCGGTGGCGCGCTCGAGCTGGGTGCCTGCCGGCACGATCTCCTGCACGAGGCCGCAGCGCTGCGCCTCCGCCGCGCCGAACTCGTCGAGCAGCAGCAGGTGGTACATGGCGTTGCCCCAGCCGCCGCGCTCCACGAAACGGAACGTGGCGCCGCCGGTCGCCATGATCCCGCGCTTGGGCTCGAGCTGGGAGAAGCGGCAGTCGTCCGCGGCGACCACGAGGTCGGCCCCGAGCATCAGCTCGATGCCGAGCGTGTACGTGATGCCGTGGACCGCCGCGACGATCGGCTTGCGGCAGGCGCGGCCGAGCGCGACGGGGTCGACCCGGTCGGTACGGGTCCGCTCGCGCGCGGCGGCGCCCTCCTTCATGCCCTCGCGGAAGCGCGGCAAGTCGAGCCCGGCGGTGAAGTGCGGCCCATGGGCGAAGAGCACCCCGACCCAGAGGTCCGGGTCCTCGTCCAGTCGTGTGTAGGCGTCGCCGAGCGCGGCGAGCATCCGCGGGGTGAAGCCGTTGTACTTCTCGCGGCGATCGATCCCGATGCGCAGGATCGGGCCCTGCGCCTCGACCGTGATCTGACCGTCGGGATGGCGATCCGATGACACCGGCTCCGGCATGTGCGACCCCCTGGCTGTGGCGGCGCGCAGTATAGGTGCGTCGGTGAACCCATCCGCCGTCGGAAAAGCAGGGTGCGGCCTAGGTCCCTGTGCTACACGGAGCGCCAGCGCCGACCCAGGGGTGTGAGGTGAGCGAAGCCCCCGATTCGCACAGCCCCGAAACGCTGCGTGCCGAGTTCGCCGCCCATGGGCAGGGGCATGTGTTCCGTTTCTGGGATGCACTCGACGCAGACGCCCGCCGGCGCCTCGTGCGGCAGGCTGCTGCGCTCGATCTGCCGGCGTTGCTGCGCGGCTATGCGGCGACCCGCACCGAGCAGCCGCGCGCCCTCGCCCGCATCGAGCCCCCGCCCGTCGAGGCGTCCCCCGAGCACGGCGGCAGCCCGGAGCGCTTCCGCGTCGCTCGCGACGCCGGCGAGGCCCTGCTGCACGCGGGCCGGGTCGGCGTCATGGTCGTCGCCGGCGGCCAGGCGACCCGGCTCGGCTTCGACGCGCCGAAGGGCGACTTCCCGATCGGCCCGGTCTCGGACCGGAGCCTCTTCACCCTTCAGGCCCAGAAGATCCGCCGGCTGCGTACGCGCTATGGGCGCGCTGTCCCCTGGTACGTGATGACGAGCACGGCCACCGACGCCGCCACCCGCAGCGCCTTCGAGCGCAGCGGCTACTTCGGGCTCCCGAAGCAGGACGTGTTCTTCCTGTGCCAGGGCATGGTTCCGAGCTTCGACTTCGAGGGACGCCTGATCCTCGAGCGTCCCGACCGCATCTTCGAGAACCCGGACGGCCACGGCGGCGCGATCCCCGCCCTGCTCGCCTCCGGCGCGCTCGACGACATGGCCGCGCGCGAGATCGACACGCTCTTCTACTACCAGGTGGACAATCCGCTCGTGCGCATCGCCGACCCGGTCTTCCTCGGCTTCCATGCGCAGCGCGACGCGGAGGCCTCGTGCAAGGTGGTGCGCAAGCAGGAACCGGGGGAGAAGGTCGGCGTGGTGGCGGAGATCGACGGCCGCATCGGCATCGTCGAGTACACCGAGATCGACGACGCGCGCCGCAACGCGCGCGGCCCGGACGGCGAGCTGATGTACTGGGGCGGCAGCATCGCCATCCACGCCTTCGAACGTGAGTTCTTACGCCGCGTCGCCCTGCGCGCGGATGCGCTGCTGCCCTATCACGCCTCGCCGAAGGCGATCCCCAGTGTCGACGCGAACGGGCAGACCTGCGCGCCGAAGCAGCCGAACGGCGTGAAGCTCGAGCGCTTCGTCTTCGACGCCCTGCCCGCCGCGCGCGCGGTCTCGGTCGTCGAGACCCTGCGTGCGGAAGAGTACGCGCCGGTCAAGAACGCCGAGGGCAACGATTCGCCCGCCACGTCGCGGCGCGCGCTCGTCGCGCTGTACCGGCGCTGGCTGGAGACCGCTGGTGTCGCGCTGCCTCGAGACTGCAGCGCGCTCGAGATCGATCACTCACGGGTCGACGGCCCGGAAGATGCACGCTCGTTGGGGGTGTCGCGCGCCGAGCTGGCGCGGGACGCGATCCTCATCGACGTCGGGGGTGGGGGATGAGTCCGACGAAGAAGCCGGTGAAGAAGAAGGCGGTGGTGAAGAAGGCGCCTGCCAAGAAGGCTCCGCCGCAGAAGAAGATTGCGAAGAAGGAGACGGCCCCGCCCGCGTCGACGCGGCGCGGACCGGCTGCGAAGTCACTGCAGAAGCGAGCCGTTGCCGCGGCAGAGGAGAAGAAGATGCAGAAGGTGAAGTCCGCGGCGGGAAAGCGCGCTGCCGCCGGCGGCGCACCGCGTGCGGTGCTCGCCGATGCGGTCCCGGCGCGCGGCGGGCTCGGCGCGAAGTACACCTGCTTCAAGTGCGGCTCGAAGTTCTACGACCTGAACCGCCCGAAGGCGCTCTGCCCCAAGTGCGGTGCCGACCAGAAGGACGCGCCGAAGGTGACGGCGAAGCAACGCCAGGCGGCGCCGCCGCCGAAACCGATCCCCGTGGAGCCGGAGGTCGAGCGCGAGCGGGACCGCGACGTGCGGCCCCGGGGACCGCTGCTCGACGAAGACGACGAGGAGATCGTCATCGACGACGAGCCGGAGGATCTCGAGCTCGCCCTCGAGGTCGTCGAGGACGAGGAGTTCACCGAGGTCGAGGAAGAGGAGCCGGAAGAAGAGAGCTAGAAGGAGAACGTTCGTCGCAGGAACACCTGCCAGGGTGTGCCTGCGGTCGACCCGCGCTGCGCCTGCTCCTGCTCGATGGCGGCGATGGCTGCCTGCCGCTCCGCGATCGCGTAGCCCTTCTCGCGTGTGGAGCGCATGGCGCGCTGCACGCGCTCGAACTCGCGCGCACCGCCGGCGACCCCGCCGGTGGTGGCACGCGCGGTCGCGCGCCCGCCGAGGCCGCCCTTCGCGGTGAGCGCATCCACCTCGCTCTGGTACGCGGACTTCAGCACCTCGAGGTCGGCGGTCGACACGCCGGAGAAGGCGCTCTTCGGGACGTCCTTCTCCGCCGTCAGGTTGCGGTGGTAGTTCCAGGCCGAGAGCCCGACCAGTACGGCCAGCAACCCGAGCAGCAGCGTCGTGTTGCTGCCCTTCTTCTCGACCTTTCCTCGAACGACCTGGGCCACGGCGTCCTCCTACGCGCGGCGAAGCCGCGCCTCCACGAGGGCCAGCTCCGGCAGCGCGCCCTGCGCGCCGCGACCGAGACAGGCGAGACCCGCCGCAGCGCAGGCGAGCTCGAGCACGTCGCGCGGTCCGCGCCCGTCGAGCACGCCGAACGCGAACGCACCGCGGAAGACGTCACCCGCTCCCGTCGTGTCGAGCGCCTGGATGCGCAGGGCCGGCACCTCGTGCACCTCACCCTCGAAGAGCGCCAGCGCGCCCTGCTCGCCCCGGGTCACGACGGCCATGCGGGCCTTGGATCCGAAGCCGCGCAGCGCCGCGGCGCAGTCTTCACTGGAGATCTCATCGGCGAACCCGCGGGAAACGATAGGGAAATCCACCTCGCTCACGATCGCGCGCGACGCCGCATCCGCGCGCTCGACGTCGCAGAGCGTCGCGCTGCCGGTGCGGCGCGCGATGCGCAGCGCGGCGAGCGACGCCTCCGGATGCTCGGTGTCGACGAGCAGCGCGCACGACTGCGCGATCAGCGCTTCGGGCACGTCGTCCGCCGCGAGACGTAGCGCGGGATCGCGGCGCTCGAGCACGGTCCGCTCGCCGCTCGCGCGCTCGCACAGCACCCACGCCTGTCGTGTGGCCGCGCCGCGCACGCGCCGGACTGCGTCGCAAGCGATGCCGGCGGCGACGAGCGGCGCCAGCGCGGGCTCGGCCGCGGCGTCATCGCCGACCGCGCCGACGAACGCGCAGCGCAGCCCGAGCCGGGTCGCGGCGAGCAGCGCCGTCGCGATCTGCCCGCCCGGCAGCAGCGCCTCGTCCTCCAGCGCGAGCTTCGCGCCGATGCGTGGAAAACGGGCGACGGTGCCGACGCGATCGAGCGAGACCTGCCCCACGCCCAGCAGGTCGATCGGGCGCTCGCCGCGGCGCCGCGGCCACAGCGGCACCCGTCCGCCGTCGCTCAATACAGCACCCGGTACGCCTCGGCGCTGCGCAGCACGCGCTTCACGTATGCGCGCGTCTCCTCGTACGGGATCTCCTCGACCCACTCGTCGTCTTCGCTCGGACCCTCCGGCGCCCAGCGCACCACGACGTGCGGGCCGGCGTTGTAGCTGCCGACGGCAGCCGAGGTGCGCCCGGCGAACTGGCGGATCAACCCCGCGAGGTAGTCCGCACCGAGGCGCACGTTCGTGACGGGGTCGAAGAGGTCGTCGGGCGTGAAGCCCGGCAGCGGCAAGCTGCGGGCGACGCGCTCGGCCGTGCTCGGCATGAGCTGGAGCAGACCCCGCGCGCCGGCGATCGACACGACCTCGGGGCGGAAGCTGCTCTCCTCGCGCATCAGCGAATAGAGCAGGCCCGGCTCCACGCCGCCGCGCGCCGTGGCCTCGCGCACGGCATCCGGGAAAGGCTTGGGCCACGCATGCCACCACAGCTCGACGAGGCCGGGAACGGGACCTCGCGCGAGGCGCTCGGAGTAGGCGTCGACGACCACGCGCTGCGCGCCGTTGTAATCGCGGGCCTCCGCGTAGAGCGCCGCAAGCGCGAGGCGATCGTCGAGGCTGCGCGCGTGCGTCTCGACCCGCTCGAGCTCCCCGTGCGCCTCCTTCTGCCAGCCCGCCTCCATCAGGATGCGCGCGCGCGCGAAGGATTCGTCGTCGAGGCGCGACTCGCCGCGCGCGATGACCGGCTCGACCCGGGGCAGGCTCGCGCTCCCGGCGCGAGCCGCGGCGCGCCAGCCGTAGTAGGAGAGCGGGTACTCCGTCGCGAGTGCGGCGAACTGGCGCTCCGCGTCGGCGTCGCCCATGCGCTGCGCGGCGCGGATCTTCCAGTAGCGCGGCCGCAGCGCCTCGATCGGATCCACCGTGTCGGCTTCGAGCCGACTCCAGTGCCGGATGGCGCCGTCGTGGCGCCCGGCGCGGTAGTCCTGCCAGCCGAGCTGCCAGCGCGCGGCGTTCGCAAGCGGCGAGCCGGGCGCGCGGCGGATCACCTCCGTGAAGAGCCCGCGCGCGCGCTCGAGATCCTCGTCCTCCCACAGCATCGCGGCGAGCAGCAGTGCGCGCGTGCCCTGCGCCGTGGTCGACGCCTGCCCGATCTCCTCGAGGGCTTGCGCGCCGGCCGGCACGTCGCCCGCGCGCGCCTTCGCCCGCGCGCGCTGGATGGAGTTCTCCTCGCTCTTCGGTAGCGCGTCGTAGGCCTGTGTCGCCTCCGGGTAGCGTCGCAGCCGGAAGAGCGCCTCGGCGCGCGTCGCGCGCGCGAGCTCGGCCTCGCTGCCGGTGAGTCCCATGGCCAGCGCCTGGTCCGCCGCCGCCAGCGCTTCCTCGTTCTGGTACGCGCGCATCAGACCCTCGGCGCGCACGCGCTGGTCCGACGCGCTGCGGAGCGAACGTCCCAACGCGCGCTCGAGCTGCTCCAGGCTCTTGCCCGCCTGCGTGCCCTGCGAGCGCCCGGGATAGCGGGTCCACACGCGCCGGAAGGCCTCGGCGGCCTGCTCGAGCTTGCCGCTGCGCTGGAAGGACTCCGCGATGCGCAGCTCGAACTCCGCGAGCTGCGCCGACGCGCGCGTGAGCTGCGAGGCGCGCTCGTACGACGTGCGTGCGGCGACCTCCTCGCCGAGCGCGGCGTAGGCGCGCGCCTGGACGGTGTGGAGCTCCACGCGCAGCGGCGAGTCGGGGTGCGACCAGGACGACGCCTGCGCCACCGCCTCCTCGTTGCGACCGGCGTCCGCGCGCCACTCGACCCGCGCGAGATCGGCGTGGTCGGCCACCACCGGATGCTGTGCCGCCACCTGTGCGAGCAGCGCATCGCCGCGCTCGAAATCACCGGCGTCGAGCGCCGCGCGCGCCGCGCGCAGCATGGGGCCCGGACGCGTGTCCGGCGCGCTGGCCGGATCGGCCGACGGCACGGGGGCCGCGCCGAGCAGCAGCACGAGCACGCCGAGCGCTGCGCGCGAACGCCCACCCCCGCGCGGGCGCGAACCCGATCCGTCGTGCCGGTGCATGCGGGCGCGAGTGTGCGGAAGGTCGTCGGGCGCTTCAACGAATTGTCCCGGCCCATGTGCTCGGGTAGGTTCGGCGGCGCCTTGTCGCGCCCGCTCTCGTCGCGCCTCGTCCGCAGCAGACACCGCGCGGGAGCGAGCGTCCTCCTGCTCGCGCTCGCCGCGTGGTGCGCGTGCGGAGAGCCGGCAGAGCCGCCCTCCCCGCCTGCCGAGACGCCTGCTGCGAGCGCGCCCGCGGCACCCGAGCCCGGGCCCGTGCCGGCGCCCGCTTCCCCGCCGCGCCGCGCGCTCTGGGTGCTGGCGGAGGGAAGCCAGCGCGTGCTCGAGCACCCCGAGCGCCTGCCCGTCCTGCTCGACGACGCGCGCGCGCTCGGCGCCACCGACCTCTTCGTGCAGGTCTACCGCGGCGGGCGCGCGTGGTTCGACTCCTCGCATGCCGACGCCGCGCCGCACCGCGCGGCCAGCGAGCGCGCCGGCGGCGACCCGCTGCGGACGCTCGTCGCGCGCGCGCACGAAGCCGGCCTGCGCGTACACGCCTGGGTCAACGTGCTCTCGCTGGCCACGAACCGCGACGCACCGATCGCGAAGGCGCTCGGCCCGGGCGCCATCCACGTGGATCGTCGCGGGCGCTCGC